>Ga0318541_10000488_pt1 | contig 13048 bp, 13 predicted proteins | sample GRESIP166b4f26_FD_202503 | JGI IMG/M metagenome (GOLD analysis project Ga0318541, IMG submission 202503) | Tropical soil microbial communities from Luquillo Experimental Forest, Puerto Rico - GRE.SIPMG.166b4f26 | ecosystem: Environmental > Terrestrial > Soil > Tropical forest > Bulk soil...
CGCACTCGTCGAGACCGACGACTGGGACACGCTGGATGCCGTGACCGGCAACGCCCTGCGCGCCCACAGACTGGCGAACATGGATACCGGAACCGGCCATATCGTGGACGTCACGCGCAACGCGATTCGCTCATGGCGTCGGCTAGCCGGGTTAAGTAACGGCGGCGCAAGGGCTGACAGCCTGAATCAGCTCTGGCGGTGAGCATCCCGTCGCAGCCGCACCGCCCGGCTGACCGCCGTCGCCGACGCCAGCACAGCCATTACGGACAGAATCACCGCCGAGGTCGCGGACCCGACCGTCGCCAGGATCAGCGGCAGGCTGAAGCCGACGTAGGTGACCACGTAGAACACCCCTGTGAGGGCACCGCGCAGGCGTTGCGGCGCTGCGGCTTCCAAATCAATCAAGCCCTCGCGTAGCAGAAGCCCGGATGCGCACCCCAGCACCAGGAACACTGGCAGGCTCAACGCCGGCGTCATGGTCAGCGGTGCGACCGCGGTTACCGTGTAGCCGAGGGCGGCCAGCACTGCGCCGATGGTGCCGGCTCGAGGCCCCCATCTGCCCGCGCGGGCGACGCCCTGGATGAGCCCGCTGGTGCCATTGACGATCAGCGCCGCGGTGCCCGCAGCCATGGGAGCCGCGAGCCCCGTGTGTACCCGGGTAGGGATCGTGACGAACCCGAGTGTCGCGGAGGCGAACACCCACGGCGCCAGCGGCAGGGCCCAACTCAACGCCCGCGCGGTCCCCTGCGGCGCCGGCGTCGACGGCTCCGAGTCATGCGCTGTTGCCGGCGATCTCACGTCCGCGCGCTGCGCCGCCACGATGGTGGCGAATGTCGCCACCATGACGATCGCGGCGGCGACCCCGAACGACACCCCGATGCCGGATTGTCCGGCCCAGCCGATGACCCCTCCGGCGAACGGGCCGATGGCGAAACCGGCCGTTAGTACCGCTCCGGCGGCGGCGGCGCCGGCGGGACCTTTTAGATCGGAGGCCCATGCGGTGCAGGAGGTCATTACAAGACCCACGCCGAGCCCGACGATCAAACGCCCCACCAGCAATACGTCGGTTTGCTGCGAGAGCAGCATCGCGACGGTGCCCACCAGGGCTGTCGTCGAACCGGCCAGTGCCACCGATCGGCGCCCGAGCGCATCCGACGCGCGCCCGCCGATGAGCAGGCCGGGCAGCAACCCCACCGCGTAGATCCCGAAGATCGCGTCGAGGGTGGGCGTGCTGAGGTGTTGGTGAACGCTGATGAGGGGCATCAACGCGACGAAGTGGTTGGCGACCCATCCCGTTGCCAGCAGGAGGCCCAAGATGCTCGCGAAGACGGCCTGGGTCGCACCGGACGCGCCGGGCTTGTCGCGCTCATCCATCAGGGACCGGGATGACCCTGGCCGGTTCGTCAATCCCGTCGACCCATTCGACCAGATCACTGACTTCCCTCCCCGGGGTCGCTGCGCGCGGCGACCACGAACGGTAGAACACCTCGCCAGTTAGAGGGTTATTCCCACCGGCGCGCCGAAATGTACCCACCGCAGCGTGGATCTATGCCATCGTTCGAGGGGTTCCTGCAAACACATGGCTCGAGAGCGCAAATCACACTGCAGGTTTGAAATCATCCGATTTGGTGTATAAACCACCACTCCGACGCGGGAAGGCAAACGATGAAGCAAATCGCCGTGGCCACGGTTGCCGTCGCCATGCTGCTGTCCGGCGCGTGTTCAGCCTCACAGATCATCAACACCGGCGGCGACACCAAATGCAAGGACTTCACCACCCAGGACGAGAAGAAGCAAAACGATGAGGTCAGCAAGATGCTCAAGGACAAGAGTGGTACTGACCCGACCAATGCGGAGATCTCGGCGACACGGATTTCGGCGCTGGGCTACTGCCAAATCATGGGTAAGCCAGACACCAAGATCTCCGAAGCTCCACACCTCTGACGGCGGTTGCCGGTGCTGGTCCGGGGCAATGCCGCCCAACAATGAGCCACGGTCCCAATCATGATCAGCCCAAAACTTGGTAGTCCGGCAACCGTGACTCCCACGCTGGGCGGGTGATGTCGACCACCGCGCGGTCAAAAGATTCGACCGCGGTGCAACATTGGCTATATGTCGTCGGATTACCCGAATTCAGCATGCCGGTGAAAGCATGACCGGCGAGTTGGCCATCCCGAGCCGCGATACGCCCCGCGCGCGGGAATGGATTGACCAATGCGAGACGCTGATCAGCCGCCGGGGCCACCGCATCGCTTTCCGGCGGCGCGGGCAGGGGCCCATAGTGCTTATGCTCCATGGATTTCCCACTTGGTCTTACGATTACGCTGCGGTCGCTACCGATCTGGCCTCCGACCACGACGTGATCACGCGGACTTCCTCGGTTACGGCGCCTCGGACAAACCAAACCCGTACGAGTACTCCGTCGCCGAATCAGCCGATACGGTCGAGGATTTGGCAGCCCACCTTGACTTGGCCTCGGTGTGTTTGGTCGCCCATGACTACGGGGCCATCGTCGGTCAGGAGCTCATCGACCGGGCACTGACCGATCGGCTCGGCTTCAGCATTTCCAGCCTTATCGTGTTGAACTCCGGCATCGTGTTCAGCGCGTACCGGCCGACACGCCTACAGAAGCTGCTGAGCCTGCCCGGGATTGGGAAGCTGATTGCCAGCCGAGTCACCGCGGGCCGCCTCCGTTCCGGACTCGACGCCGTCCGCGTATCGAGGCTCACCGATATTGAGTTCGACGACCTCTGGTACGGCGTCTCACTACACCAAGGGCACAAGCTCGCGCATCTGCTAATCCGCTACAACGCTGAACGGGTCGCTCATCACCGCCGGTGGGAGAAGGCCTTAGCCGACTGGGACGGTCCGCTACGCCTTGTATGGGGGCTTGACGATCCGGTGTCGGGACGCCATGTCCTCGAGAAGGCAACTACGGCCTTGCCGCACGCCGCGGTGACGAAACTTGATGGCGTTGGCCACTTTCCGCAGTCCGAAGCGCCAGAGGCTGTCGCGGCCGCCGTGCGCGGGGCCTAACTAAGCATCAGGTCACTCGGCAGCTCGTCGCTCAGCATGGCCCGGGCGAGCAGTTCGCCGAGCAACGGCCCGAACTTCATCAGGTGGCTGCCGACGAACGCGATGACGCGGCCGCGGCGCGCCACAGTCCAACCGTCGCCACCGGAGTCGAGCCAGGGGGCGTTAACCCGAACGCAGTCAACGTGGTCCACGGGCGAGAGTGACGGAAACAGGGCGCGCACGGTCGTCGGATCCGGCACCTCCTGCCCAAAGGCCCAGCGCCCCGTGCTGCCAAGCGGCAACCCATAGCCCTCGGGCGCGGACAGGCACGCGGCGCCGCTGGCGTTGGCCCCCTGGTACGTGAAGCGGGTGTGCGGGGTGAACTCGACGCCGAGCGGACCGAACAGCGCCGGGGTCTGAACGCCCGCGCAGATGAGCACACGGTCGGCTGGCACCACGGTGCCGTCCGCGAGCGTCGTCGAGCCGTCATCAGCGACCGATACGGCCTCCCCACGCGTGATGACGACCCGGCGCGCCAAGGCACTGAGCGCGCGGCGGATGCGCAGGCTGCCCCCGAGGGGATCGAACACCCCGATCTCCCAGGGAGCCGTCACGAATGAGATTCGCGCGCTGATCTCGGATCGGTCAAGCCAGGAGAAAGCGGCGTCGGCATCGTTCATCGCGGCTGCGGTCTCGTTGGCCGCGCCGACGGCGATGAAGCCCTCCGAGCCGAGCAGGCGCCCGGCGCCGAACTCGGCCTCCCATCGCTGCCAGCCGTACCGGGCCCGCATGGCGAGGCTGCACAGCGTCGGGCGCCGATGTGCGATCCGGAAGATCCGCGCCAGCCCCGCGGACTGCTCGGCGAACGGCCGGCCACGCTCAAGCACAATCGCATCCTGCCCGTGCCGCGACAGTTCGTAGGCCGCCGCGAGCCCGCATATCCCCGCACCGATGATCACGATCATGTTCTTTTACCCCCGGCGCCGGTTAGAAGAAGAATCCGGCGTGCGGCGCGTCGGGGACCGCGAACAGCCGATCGGCAATGGCAAGCGCCGCCGGATCGTTGGCCTGGGCCAGCCCGGCAACGGCGAGGCCGTGCCAGCTCGCTCCTCCCAGCAGGACGGTGGCCAGCCCCTCGACGCCGGTGCGAAGTTGGGGGCGCCGGTCCGTCGGCTCGGCGCCGTCGGGCGCAATGGCGAAGCTGGCCGAATTATTCGGCAGGAGAGGGTCATTGACGGCGATGGTGACCGTATCGTCTCCGGTATACCGGCGCGCCGTCAGCGCCTTTTCGGCATCGACGACACGAAGCCACGTTTCGTCGTGCACCGCGGTCACCCGCGCGGCTCGCCGATCGACAAGCAGCCAGGGCAGCGGATCGTCGACGGGCAGCATCCAGAACACCACGCGGTCGATGAGATCGAGCCCGAGCAGAAAACGCAGCAGCCCTAGATACGCCTCCGTGGTGGGGGCGAAGAAATCCTCGACCGCGATGGTGCGCTGATCGCTGACAAACCACGACTCGGTGTCGACGGGGCGGTAGCGGGCGAATCCCGACTCGGATCCCGGTTCGCCGTGAACCGCGACATACGAAGGCCCCGAGGAGGATTCGACGCGCATCCGCGCAACTTGCCACCAAACCTCGGGGCGATCGATGGTTCCCGGTCGGGACGAACGATTGTCGGCATATATCCCGGGCAAGACGTCCCACGCCTCGGTCGCGTCCAGCAGCCGGACCGGACCGCCGGTCCCGACGTCGGGGCGAAGCGCAGCCCGCGCCGTCCGAACCTCGACGGTCTGCGACCAACTCGCCACTCCATACCCGTACCGTTCGTAGATCGTCGCCTCCGAGGCCCGCAACGTTGCGAGCAGCTCGCCCCGCGCGGCGATGTCGCGCAACTGATGACGCATGAGATCGGTGGCGATACCTTTTCGGGTGAACGACGGCAGCACCCCGATGTGTGACACGGCCGCATGGTCCACGATCGCTCCGCCAGGCAGCGTCAGCCGGCTCGTCGCGGCGTCAGCGGTGCCGACGAGTTTCCCTCCCACGAAGGCTCCGACCGTGCGCCCGCGTTCGAGCAGCTTGGTGATCTGGCCGGGCGCCAGGTTCGACAGCGGTGGGAACCCGATCATGGCGGCGCGAAACACGTTGCCCGCAGCGAGGAGGTCGTCCTCGCTGTCGAGAACCCGGATATCGGTGGTCATGCGGACATCATGTCTCGCCGCACCCGCTAACGAATCGGCAGTCCGGTCACCGCCCGCGAAATCACCAGGCGCTGGATCTCACTGGTGCCCTCGAAAATCGTGAAGATCTTTGCGTCGCGGTGCATCCGCTCTACCGGGTAGTCGCGGGTATACCCATTGCCGCCCAGGATCTGGATGGCCTCGTCCGTGACGTAGACCGCGGTCTCGCTGGCCACCAGCTTGGCCATCGAGCCCTCCGCCGAGTCGAAGCTCTGGTTGTTGCGCGCCATCCAGCCGGCCCGCCACACCAGCAGACGAGCCGCGTCGATGCGGCTCTTCATGTCCGCCAGCTTGAAGGCCACCGCCTGAAACTCACCGATCTTGCGGCCGAATTGCTCACGCTGGCAGGCGTATTCGAGCGCGTACTCATAGGCGGCCCGGGCCACGCCGACGGCCATTGCGCCGACGGTGGGCCGGGTGCGCTCAAAGGTCTTCATCGCCGCCTGCCCACCGGTGGAGGAACCGGATTTCACCCGGGCTATCCGAGCCTCGAACTTCTCTCGGCCGCCGAGGATCGCGTCCTCGGGCAGACGGACATTGTCGAGCACCACCACGGCGGTATGCGAAGCGCGGATCCCGTGTTTCTTGAACTTCTGCCCCTGAGCCAGACCCTTGGTGTCCGGTGGGATGACGAATGTGGCCTGGCCGCGCGTGCCGAGCTCGGGATAGACGGATGCCACCACGATGTGCACGTTGGCGATGCCGCCGTTGGTCGCCCAGGTCTTGGTGCCGTTGAGAACCCACTCCCGGGCCGCGTCGTCGTAGCGCGCACGGGTGCGGATGGCGCCGACGTCGGAACCCGCGTCGGGCTCCGACGAGCAAAATGCGCCGAGCTTGGGATTGTCGGGCGTGCCGAACATCTCGGGAAGCCAGCGCCCCAGCTGTTCGGGAGTTCCGTTGCCCGCCAAGGCCGCCGCGGCCAGCCCGGTGCCCAGGATGGACAGGGCGATGCCGGCGTCGCCCCAGAACATCTCCTCGAACGTGGTGAGAAAGCCCAGCCCGGTCGGCTCTGCCGCCTGCTGTGCGAAAAAATCGGGGGAGTAGAGACCCACCTTCGCGGCCTCCTGGATCACGGGCCACGGGGTCTCCTCGCGCTCGTCCCATTCGGCCGCTGCGGGCCGGATCACCTCGGCCGCGAACTTGTGCACCCAATCGCGGACTTCGATCACGTCGTCGCTCACTTGCAGTGAGAAGGTCATCGCTCTACTCCTGAAATCGGTTGAGGTTAAAGATTTTCGGAATTTCGGTATTGCGCGAGGACGCTGAGCGTCTGGTTGACCCACGCCTCGAAATAACGGTCTTCATCGATATTGCCGGGCAAGCGGCCCGTCAGCGCCTGCAGCGTTGCGGCATAGGACAGCGAGCCGATCGCCACGGCCGCGGCCGCCTCGGGATCGGGGATGCGCGTGCGGCCGGAACGATTGGACGCGGCAAGTTCGCCGGCGAACCGCTGATAGGCGTTGTCGGTGATGACCTGCCACGTCTTGTCGTCGAGGTCGCCGAGCTCGTCGGGTTCGCGCAGCATGACCTTGAGCAAATCCTCGCTCTGCTTCAGGTTGCTCCAGATCAGCTGCCCTGCGGTGCGCACCGCCTGCTCGACGCTGCCCGGCTCGCCGGCGTCGTACTGCTCGCGCGCGGCCACGATGCTGTCGATCCGGTGCGCAACCGCGGCCTCTAACAGCTCCCGTTTGGAGCCGAAGTGTTTGTAGAGCGCGCCCGAGCCCGGCGCCAGGCCGGACGCCCGCTGGATGTCGGCGACCGACGTCGCCGCATACCCCTTGGCGGCAAAAAGTCTCAGCGCCGCGGCCAGCAGCCGATCACGTCCGCGGATGGGCTCGGTAAGTACGGTGAGAGAGTACTCACTCACTTCGAGAAATGGCAAATGAGCCAGCTGATACGTGCGCACCGGACCTGTGATCGCACGGGCCAAATCCCGAGGTGGGCCAGGCTGGCTAAGATCGTGCAAAACAAATGGAGCACGATATTCGGATGTCTCGGCATCTACGCCTGCCGATGCGGGTGCTGTCACTGCGCACCATCGTCATCGTCGCCGCCCTATCGGTGATCGCCCTGGTTGTCATCCTTGGCGTCTGGGTGTGGGTTGGCGTTACCAACGATCAATACAGCCAGCTCGACCGCCGCCTGGATTCAGTGAGCAGCCTCGGCGATATCAACACGTTGCTCAACACCGCGCAGCTCACCAACCCCGACCGGCCCACGCCGGATGGAAACCTGGTGCGCACCGCGCGCATCGGCGATGTGACAGTGTCCGTACCCGGCGACATCGTTCTGCCCAAGCTTCCGAATGGATACGCGAACACCACGATCAACGGCGTGCAATACCGCGTCCGCACCTTCACCGCGGGCCCGGCGTCGATTGCGCTCGCGGCGCCGTTGGCCGAAGCCCAACAGCGGATCAACGAACTGCACCTGCGGGTGTTGTTGATCTGTGGCAGCGTCATCGGCGGCACGATCCTCGTCGGCTGGGTGATCTCGCTGATCATGGTCAATCCGTTCCTGCTGCTGGCCCAGCAGGCCCGCGCCATCAATGCTCAGTCGAGTCCCGACGAGGTCCAGGTTCGCGGCGTCCGTGAGGCCGTGGAGATCGCCGAGGCGGTCGAGGGAATGCTGGACCGCATCGGCGACGAGCAACAGCGCACGAAGGCGGCGCTTGAGTCGGCCCGCGACTTCGCCGCCGTCGCTTCGCACGAGCTGCGCACCCCGTTGACAGCCATGCGCACCAACCTTGAGGTGTTGTCCACCTTGGAACTAGCCCCCGAGCAGCGCCACGAGGTGATGGGCGACGTCATACGCACCCAAACGCGGATCGAAGCGACACTCACGGCGCTCGAACGGCTGGCGCAGGGCGAACTGACCACCGTCGACGATTTTGTCCCGTTCGACATCACCGAGCTATTGGATCGTGCCGCGCACGACGCACTGCGGATCTACCCCGGCGTGGAGGTGTCGTTGGTGCCGTCGCCCACGGTGTTGATGGTGGGCTTGCCCACGGGGTTGCGGTTGGTGATCGACAACGCCATCGCCAATGCGGTCAAGCACGGCAGTGCCACCGAAATCCAGCTCAACGTAGCGAGTTCCGGCGAAGGCGTGGAAATCGCGATCGACGACAACGGCACCGGGATCCCGGAAGCGGAGCGCACTGCGGTCTTCGCACGCTTCTCCCGCGGGTCGACGGCATCGCGCTCGGGCTCCGGGTTGGGGCTGGCGCTTGTCGCGCAGCAGGCCGAATTGCACGGCGGCGCAGCCTCTTTGCACGCCAGTCCGCTGGGTGGCACGCGCCTTCTGCTGAAACTCACGGGCGACGGCCGGGGCCCGGCGTAAAGATGACCATTCGATGCTAGGCCACCTCGGCATCAATGTGCCCGATCTCGTCGCCGCGAAGCGCTACTACGACGCGCTGATGCCCCTTGTCGGATTCGAACCGTTCGTTGACGCCGCCGATGAATTTGCCTATAAGCCAGTCGAGAACAAGCCCGGCACCTACCTGTTCTTCTATCCTGCAGTTCAGCCGGGCGAGTACTCATCGGAACGAACCGGCCTGCAGCACTTGGCGTTCATCGTGCGGCGGCGGTCTTTGGTGGACAACGTGCACGACCACGTCACGCGGATTGGTGGCGCGGTCATCCACGACCCTCAGCACTTCCCGCAGTACCCCGGCCACTACTACGCCACGTTTTGGTACGACCCGTTCGGGCTCAAACTCGAGGCCGTCTGCCACCACGACCGCGATTGACGGCATATCAGCGACCTTGACATATATCAGGTGGGTTGATATCAATGAGTGTGAGTGTTCAAACCGATTCGTTCAACGAGTGACCGGGGACGAGATGTCTGATCCCAAGCCGCCAACCTGGCTCAAACCGATGAACAAGGCCGTCATGGCCATGCAAAACCTGGGCATCGTCACCGGACCGGTGCGGGTGCTCACGGTGCCGGGTCGCAAGTCGGGTGAACCGCGCAGCACGCCGGCGACCCCCTTCACGCTTCATGACAACCTGTACGTCGTCGGCGGTTATCCCCGTGCAGATTGGGTGCTCAACGCCCGCGCCGCCGGCACGGGAACCGTCACTCGGGGCCGCAAATCCGAGCGGGTCACCTTCGTCGAGCTGACCGCAGAGGAAGCACGCCCGGTGCTGCGCGCATTTCCCAAAGAAGTGCCGCGGGGCGTCGGCTTCTATAAGCGCTCTGGCCTGGTGCAACAGGGAACCGCCGACGAATTCGAGGCCCTCGCGGGTCGATGCGCGGTGTTCAGGCTCGACGCCGCATCGACTTCAAACTAATTGCGGCTCGAGCATTTCCAATACGGTGGCGTGGCCACGACACAGGCCGAGCAATTAGAAGCGTGCTTCTTCTGACGCTTACTCAGTACGGCGTCGCCTGCTGGGTCAGGTTCAGCAAGAGGTAGGCAACGCAGAACAGAAAATTCAGCACGACCAGAACCAAGCCCGCAAACAATAGTGACCGGGTGCCCTGACGTTTCAGGCGCTTGAACTTCGCGCCTCGCGCCTCGCGGTTCAGCTGCATTGCGATCAACGCGAAATTGACGTCGGTCACTTCGGCGTCTGCGACCGGCACGCCCGCCAGCATCGCCCGAAGGCGCTCCGGGGCGGTGTGGACTCCGACGCGCTCGAAGCGATGGCACAGCCGTCGCGCCCCCCGTCGGCCGAGCGTCTGATATCGCATCTGTACCTGATGCAAGAGTTGCCGTCGTTCGTCGCCCCAGGGGCTGGACGGGGTCACAGGTCGGTATCCTAGTTCCCTTCCGACCGATTTAGGCGTGTCTGAGCGAATTACGTTGGTAGCGTTCGATCGGCCGTCCCGTCGCTCATCCGTTCGGATTGCGGCAGGTCGAGGTAGCGCTCGAGGTTGCGATGCATCTTGATCACGCGAACGCGCCGACGGTACGGCTGGGTTCACCGATCGATGTCGAACTCGATGGGCAGGCTGATAGGTCCGCCCAACGCATTCACCGGTTTCCAGGGAGCGGGCCCGGTGCGGCGGGCATTGGGCATACGCCGCGTCATGACCGCCAAGGCCTCGGCCAACTCGAGACGGGCGAGATTAGCGCCCAGGCAGTAGTGCATGCCGCCGCCGAAGGTCTGGATCGGCGGGCTGCCCAGACGGCTGATATCGAGACGGTCAGGGTCGTCGCAGACGGCCGGGTCTCGGTTGGCCGCGCCGGTGTTGACGACGACGATCGTGCCGGCGGGGATCTTGACGCCGGCGAGTTCGACATCCTCGATGGCGATGCGCAAGGTGACGAACGTGATCGGTGAATGGCGGACGAGCTCGTGGACGGCATTGACCGCGAGCTCCGGATTCCGGCCCAGCAGTGCCCACTGGTCGGGGTGATCACACAGCACGTGCACCGCGCCACCCAACTGGAGGCGGGTGGTGTCCGTGCCCGCCATCAGCAGCGCGGCGACGAGCATGCGGAGTTCGTCGGTGCTGAGGCGATCACCGTCGTCTTCGGCACGGATCAGCTCGGAGATCAGGTCATCGGTCATTGTGTGGCGCCGCCGCTCGATCATGTCGTCGATGTAGGCGTCAAGGGCCGCCCAGGAGGACAGGATCGTCGGCGTTTGGCTCGCCGCGTTCCAGCCGAAGGCCTCCAAGATGTCATCGGTCCAGTCCGAGAACAGTTCCCAGTCTTCGGGTGGTGCGCCGAGTAGCGCGCAGATGACCGGGATCGGGTACTGGCGGGCAATGTCGGTGACCACGTCGCAGCGTCCGCGGGCGCTGTGGCGGTCGATGAGTCCAGTGATGATGTCGATGATCGTCGTGCGCAGCCGTGCGGTCGCCTTCGGTGTGAAGGCTTTGCTAACCAGACGGCGTAGCCGGTGGTGTTGGGCGCCGTCGAGGCTGAGAATGTTGGCGGCGACACGGTCCCATAACGGCCCGGAGGTGATGCCTTGCGCGGCAAGGAACATTCCTTGAGGCACCCGGAATCGCGGGTCGCGGAGCACGGTGCGTACCAGGTCGTAGGTCAAAAGCTCGGGCCCGTATGGCCCGATCGCGATCGGTGACTTCTCGCGGGCCTGGCTGATGATTGCGTGGGCTTCATCGGGGTGTTCAGCGTGTGCGTAGTTGATCATCGCTAGCCCGGCTTCGAAGACGCTCGGGCAACTTGATCGGTCAACGGTGGCGGTCATCGCGGTCCTCCTTGGTCAGGGCGTCGTCCACTCGACTATGTGATTTCGCGAGCGCCAGACCATCGGGGCGAACTCGGAAATGAAGGGGCCACGCTCTGATGTGCGCGGATCCTGTCGCACGCGAACGGACGGCCTGACATCCTCAACCGAAGCGACCCGAATCGACAGCTCAGCCACACCCTCATACGGGATTTCCACGATGTTTCCGGCTCTCGACGCCGCGAAGCTGGCTAGCATGACCGAAACTGATCCACGCGCGGACATGCCGCCGTCGGTGAACTGGAGTGAGTTGGGCTTGAGCGAGCTGCCGACCGGAACGGTGACGCTGCTTCTCGCCGATGTCGAGGGCTCGACGCGGCTGTGGGAGACCCAACCAGACGAGATGACCACGGCGGTCGCGTGCCTGGATCGCACGCTAGGCGATCTGCTGGCCGCCCACGGCGGGGTGCGGCCGGTCGAGCAGGGTGAGGGCGACAGCTTCGTGGTCGCGTTCGCGCGGGCGAGCGAGGCGGCTGCATGCGCGTTGGAGTTGCAGCGTGCGCCGTTGGCGCCGATCCGGTTGCGCATCGGCGTGCACACCGGCGAGGTCCAGTTGCGCGACGAGGGCAACTACATCGGCCCGACGATCAACCGGACCGCACGGCTGCGCGATCTTGGTCACGGCGGACAGACGTTGCTCTCCGGCACGACCGAGGATCTAGTCGTCGACGCGCTTCCGCCCGACGCCTGGCTGAGCGACCTTGGCAGCCACGAACTGCGCGGTGTCGCCCGCCCCGAGCGGGTGACGCAGCTGTGCCATCCCGATATCCGCAACGATTTTCCCCCGCTAAGGACATCGAATTCCGTTGCCGCTGAACATCTCCCGGTGCAGCTCACCAGTTTCGTCGGCCGCGGCACCGAGATTGACAGCGTGCGGCGGACCCTCTCCGCCGACCGGCTGGTCACTTTGATCGGCGCCGGCGGTGTGGGCAAAACCCGGCTGGCCATCCAGGTCGCGGGCCAGATGGCCGGCGATTTCGACGCCGGAGTCTGGTACGTCGACCTGGCGCCGATCGCCGACCCCAGCCTCGTACCGGTCGCGATGGCGGGTGCCCTCGGCTTGCCGGAACAGCCGGGGCACTCCACAACTGAGACGCTCATTCGGTTCGTGGCGGGCCGACGGATGTTGGTCGTGCTCGACAACTGCGAGCATTTGTTGGACGCGGTCGCTGAGCTGGCTACCGCGGTGTTAAGCGCCTGTTCGAGGTTGACGCTGTTGGCGACGAGCCGCGAACCGCTCGGGGTGGACGGCGAGGTGATTTGGCGGGTGCCATCCCTGTCTGTGGATGACGAGGCCGTCGAGTTGTTCGCTGACCGGGCCCGCCGGGCGCGATCCGATTTCACCATGACCGATGACGACCTAAACGCGGTGCGGGAGATCTGCCGTCGCCTCGACGGGATGCCGCTGGCCATTGAGCTGGCCGCCGCCCGCGTGCGGGCGCTGTCGCTCGAGGAGATCGCGGGCAGTCTGAATGACCGCTTCCGGTTGTTGACCGGTGGGCGGCGCATGGCGGTCCGCCGTCAGCAAACACTGCGCGCGTCAGTCGATTGGTCGCATAACCTGTTGACCGAGCCCG
>Ga0318541_10000518_pt1 | contig 12761 bp, 9 predicted proteins | sample GRESIP166b4f26_FD_202503 | JGI IMG/M metagenome (GOLD analysis project Ga0318541, IMG submission 202503) | Tropical soil microbial communities from Luquillo Experimental Forest, Puerto Rico - GRE.SIPMG.166b4f26 | ecosystem: Environmental > Terrestrial > Soil > Tropical forest > Bulk soil...
TCGTGGCAACTACGTCGTAGCGCGGCTTCCTACACAATTCGTACATGCAGTTGACTATCCGCTGCATGAATACCTTGAGTTTGCGAGACTCATTGCGTTTTCCCTTTCCACCACTCTGCCTGCTGACGCGGACGGGGATCGGGCCCCAGTCCCAAGTGGAGTCGCCCGCGGAGACCTTCTCGGCAAGCTGGCGGAGCCTGGGAGCCTCGCTCTCAAGCCAGTTGAGCGATAGTTTCGCTATTAGTTCCTCTTGGAATGGACCTTTCGGCGATGGCACCCTCACCGGTGAACGAGCCTTGCTGCAGGCTCGGTAGTGGCGAAGAAAGTCGTCGATCTTACCAGCTAGCTTGAGTAAATCTGAGCGCTCCTGTTGCTCTCGCTGCTGGTTCCGTTTTCTCTGCAAGGCGGGACTAACCACTTCGCCCTCCGCAAATTGCCGGGCGCGAAGGGCCGCACCAATGAAAAGAGAATAAGGGGCATCAACCATGGGCGGCAGTTCGCCATACCGCCTAGCGTCGGCAGCTATTCGCTCCCACACCGGGTTGCGCTCGTGCTCACCCCATCTCTTGAGATGTTCCCGGTCGGCCTCGGTCAGCCCAGGCCGTTGCAAGTAATTATTGAGCGCGGATTTGAAAGTGGGAGCAGCCATGTCTTGGTGGACTCACTGATTGGCGCGCCTCAGTTCCATCACCTGGGGCGGCGTCCTTTCGCCCATCAACTCGGTACTGCGATCAGCAACTGCGTCCGCGGCCGCAAGCAGGACAGCATCGGCTGAATGCAAATACCTCGAAGTGGTCGAACGCCCTTGGTGCCCGATTAATGCCGCGATAACCGGCTCGCTGTACCCGAGGTCGGCGGCGAGACTCGCGAAGCTGTGCCGCAGCACGTGGGGCGTCACGTCAGGCGGTAACCCACCGAGCTTGGCAATCCGTTTCCAAAACTTCTTGAAGCCGGACATCACAATATCGCCACTGCCGCGTGTTGCTGGGAACACCAGACGACCCGAGCATGAAAGGCTTCGCAGCACATCGCAGGCTGCATGGGAAAGCGGGCGAACACTTCGCCCAGTTTTCGTGTCGCCGAGCGTTGCCGTCCGGCGAGCTAGGTCGACTTCATCCCAACGGAGGCCTAGCGCCTCACCGCTCCGCCAACCGGTGAGGGCAAGGAAGCGGGGCACCGCAATAGCAGCGGGCCAAACATTTTCGGTATTCGCCTGACGCAGTGCGTCGCCAAAGGCTTTGTACTCATCGTCACTAAGGCGTCGCTTACGCTTGCCATCTGCAAAGCGCGTAACGCCATGCACAGGGTTGTCAGTGCGCATTCGGTGTCGCACCGCATAGGCAAAAATTGCGCCCAGTAGACCCATGGTACGGGTCGCAGTGCCTCTGCCTCCGCGAACCCGAGCAAGTCCCCGGGGCTTTGTTTTGGTCTTGCTGGCGGTTTTACCGGCCGCGACATCATGCATGAAGGCCTCGACATCTTCGCGCGTGACAGCACCCGTGGTCCTACGGCCCAGTAGCGGCTTGATGTGACGTTCAATGCGGCCGAAATCGGTGGCGAGTGTGGACGCTTTCTTGGGTGACCGCCGCCGCGTCATGAGTCGCCCTACCGTGGCATCAGCGAAATAAAGGTCACAAAGCTCGGAAACTGTCTGAGCCTTCCGCGCGGCCCTTTTTTCGGTGGCGGGGTCGCCCCCGCGCGCGACGTCCCCAAGAAGCTGCATTGCTTGCCGGCGAGCACTCTCGGGGGTCCAAGGCGCGCCATGCTGGCCGATGGTGAACCACCGCTGGCGCCCTCCCGCTGTTCGGTACTTCAGCACGTAGACAATGGCTTCACCTTGCTGCCGACGCGCGCCAAAACCAGGAAGCGATGAATCCCAAAGCGTCTGGCCGGGCTGCAGCGCGCGTACCTGACGCAATCCGATCCGTGCCCGCGCCGCCATCTTTATGTCCTGCGTTTGAGCCTAGCTACCACATAGCTACCAGCTTGTCGCAAAACGGATCAAGCGTCAGCAGAAATATTCAATCGAGAAACAGCGTAAAACTGCGGGTTTCTCCCTACGCGCAAACCGACGCAACCCACCGCAAATCTAGGGAACTGCCCTCCGAAGGCAGAGGTCGTGAGTTCGAATCTCGCCGGGCGCGCCAACAAAATCAATGATCTATTAGAATCCGTCGGCGGCGCGCGAATCCCAAACTCACCACAGACTCACCAAAGAAGATGGCCGGATTGGCGTGGAATCGGCGGCAACTGGATCACCGGCAAGCCGCTACGATCAACCACTGCATGTATCTTGCTGGTGAGACCCCCCGCGACCGTCCCATGGACTGTCTCTTGTCGCGGGCGATGCAAGCGGCGTGTTGATGAACGCGCACAATAGATGTGTCGATCATTTGGACGGCAGCATCATGAGCAGCAGCCAAAGCGTCTGATCCGGCTCCACACACCAGCCCGCCGCCAGCGAACGAAGCGATTGTAGCAAGTGGTATAGGGGCCGAACCCCTGCGGCAGATCACGCCAAGGTGCGCCAGAACTGGTTCAAATAGGTCGCCGGAATGACTACAGGAGGATCGCAATCCTTGAGGTGAAGCTTTCGACCGCCTCGGGTAAATACGTGATCCAGCGCCGCTTGAAGCCCCCTCGCGAAGAATTTTGATCTCATTGCGGGTACTTCGACCGGCGGCATCATCGCGCTTGCGCTCGCTCTGCATATTCCGGCAACCGAAATTTTCGAATTTTATAAGGGATTGGCAGAGCAGGTATTTCCGCGAAGTACATACCGGTTCGGCCAAAAACAAATATCGTATCTCTGCGGGGACCGCTCTACGCGAGGGAACCGGAATGCTTGGGGCGTTCCGGCCTGAGGAGGGGATGCCGCATGACTTATCGCATCTTGGCGCGGACTTCGGCTTAAAACAGCGACCATACAGCCAATACTTTATTTCTTCACAGCAGTGACGACGAGAATTTCACACGGCGACTCGAAACCGCCGTGTCCCTCATATTTGCCAAGCTCGCGCTCAACCTCTTGCCAGGCTTCCGCGCGCGCGGTCTCGGTTAGCGCTGCGAGCATTTGGTGCAGAGCGCCGAAAGAGTCTCGTTCGAAACGAACACATTCTCGCGCTGATGCCATACGTAATGGCGCCGATACCGTCAGTGTCTGAACTTCAGAAAACCCGGCACGCTCGAGCGCACTGGCCAGAGCGCCCGGTGCGCCAAGACTGAACGGTCCTGGTTGGCCGGGGAGAGGAGGACCAAGCTGCGCGTGCCGGCGGATGATTGAGATCGGAACAGAGAGGAACGGGTTCTTGTCTGGCGTCGAAAAGACGATCCCTCCGACTCGGCCACCCGGTTTCAGCGCTCGCCTAATTTCCGAAAGCGCTCGTGGTAGGTCAGGAAGAAAGAAGAGACCAAGCCGGCAGATGATGACATCGAATGTTTCGTCATCCACGGTGAGGTTCTCGGCATCCATAACTCGTGCGTCGAGGTTCTCGAGTCCCTTTTCGCGCGCGGTTTGGGATGCCAAGGCTACGAGATTCGGCGCTATGTCGGTAGCGAGCACGAAGCCGGTCGGGCCGACACGCGCCGCTGCCAACAGCGACTGGTCACCATCGCCGGCCGCGATGTCGAGAACCCGTTCGCCAGTGCCAACATGGGCAAGATCAAGCATCAGTTCCGTCGCATGCCCCACCCACGCCCTTACCACCGGAATCCAGCGGTGCCATCCTTCGGCAGTGCTTTGCCACTGCTCTCGCATCGTCTCCCTGTACATCACGGGATCGATGCTTTGCCATTGCTCTCGCATCGTCTCCTTGTACTTCACGGATCGAAGCGCGGTGGTTGCTCTGACATCGCTTGCTCCTCCAAGTGCTAAGGGCCCGTTCAAGAATAGTTGAATTGCGGAATGATGGGAGGGGGATTCCCACGATGACTCGGCGCGTGTAGCGCTGCGATATGGTCAACGAGGCAGCGATTCGGCCGCGCTACGCGGCAGCGCGGTCCTTAAGATCTGCGCACGAGCACGTTCCTTGATGCATGACATCGGGGAGATATCATGCGAGCAACGCCGCCCGCGGACGAGACACCGCCTCTTCGATCAATGGCCCGACCACCACTGGCCGATTTCACGCCTCTACCGCCCGCGATGCTGATCATGCCGCGCCGAGGATTGCTGGCCGCGGCCGTCGGCCTGTTCGCCGCGGGTAGAGTGCCGCGCTCCAGTACTGCGGCTGCCGACGATGGTGCGTTTCCCGCGGACTTTGTATGGGGCGCGTCGACGTCGAGCTATCAGATCGAAGGCGCGGTCGACGAAGATGGACGCGGCAAAAGCATCTGGGATGCCTTCTCCCATACGCCGGGGCGCGTGAAGAACGGCGATACGGGCGATGTCGCCTGCGACCACTATCACCGCTGGCGCGACGATATCGATCTGCTCGCACGCGGCAATTTTTCCGCTTATCGGTTTTCGACCGCGTGGCCGCGCATTCTGCCGTCGGGCAGCGGCGCGGTCGAGCCGCGCGGCCTCGACTTTTACGAGCGCCTGGTCGATGGGCTCATCGCGAACGGCATCACGCCGTGGCTGTGCGTCTATCATTGGGACCTGCCGCAGGCGCTGCAGGAGAAGGGCGGCTGGCTCAATCGCGATACGTCCGCAAAATTCGCGGACTACGCGCGCGTCGTGGCTCGGCGGCTGGGCGACCGCGTCAAGCATTGGGCGATCTTCAACGAGCCCAATGTCCACGCGTTGTTCGGGCACGGTGTCGGCAGCCACGCCCCCGGCCTCAACGGTTTATCCAACATGCTGGCCGCCATCCATCACCTGAACCTGGCGCAAGGCCGCGCCGTGCAAGCGCTGCGTGCGGAGCGCGCAGACTTGCGCCTCGGCACGATAATCTCATTGCAGCCGGCGCGGCCGTCTTCGGACCGCGCCGACGATCGCCGCGCCGCCGAACGGTTCGACGCGATGTGGAACGGCGCCTGCCTCGATCCGCTGATGACGGGCGCCTATCCCGCCCCGGTCGCGGCTGATTTTGCTCCGCTCGTCGCCGACGGCGATTTTGCCGCGATGCGGCAGCCGACCGATTATCTCGGCGTCAATTATTACGCGCCGATGTACGTCACGTACGCGCCGCAAAGCCTGTTTGGAGCGTGGTTCGGCGCGGCGCCGGCCGGCACGCGCTTCACGGCGATGGGCTGGCCGATCGACGCGGGCGCCCTCACCGAAGAGCTGATCCGCTTGCGCGACCGCTACGGCAATCCCGAGCTCTACGTGACCGAGAACGGCGCTTGCTACGACGATCCGCTCGCGGCGGACGGCGCCGTACACGACGACGATCGCATCGCCTATCTGCGCGACCACCTCGCGGCCGCCCGCCGCGCGCTCGCCGCCGGTGCGAAACTGCGCGGCTATTTCGTCTGGTCGCTCATGGATAACTTCGAGTGGGCGGAAGGCTACAGCCGCCGCTTCGGCGTGGTCCACGTCGACTTCAAGACGCTCAAGCGCACGCCCAAGGCGTCCTATCGATGGCTCGCGGAATTCATCAGCAACCAAACGCGCAGAAATTGATCCGCGGAATAGAAGACGTCAGTTCCACCGCACCCATGGTGCGGCCACGGCGCGTGCCGACGCGACGCAGAATGGGCGCGCCATTGCAACGACCAAATTGGCTCACCCGGCATGCCGCCAGGGAATGCCGGGACCGACCAGCGCCATGCCATAACAACGCCGCGCAGCGCGCGTTGTGGGGTTGAGCGCGCTGCGCAAGCTGACGGCGTTCGCGATCCTGTTTTTGCGCTTGCCGAACGCATGCTCAGCAGTCCTTGCGGCAATCGAGCAGCCGAGAACGATGAGCGAAGCGAGCAGCCTGATCGTGTCAGCGAAGCCCGCGCGGCGGGAGCATGTCCCGCTCGGCATTCTCTACATGGTCGGCGCCACGATCGTGTTCGCCGTCTCGAGCGCGGTCTCGAAATGGCTGGTGGCGAGCTATCCGATCGGCGAGGTGCTGTTCACGCGCACCGTGGTCGCGCTCCTCACCTGCGCGCTCTTCATCATGCCGCAGACGGGGCTCGCCGTGTTCCGCACGCGGCGCCTTGGCCATCACGTGCTGCGCTCGGTTTCGCAGGGCTGCTCGCAGACGTTCCTGCTGATCGCGTTCAGCCTGATGCCGCTTGCCGGCGCCACCGCCATCAACTTCTCCTCGCCGCTGTTTGCGACGCTGGCCTCGGCGCTGCTGCTCAAGGAAGCGGTGGGCCTGGCGCGCTGGCTGGCGCTGCTCGTGGGCTTTGGCGGCGTCCTCATCGTCACCGAGCCGGGAGCGGGGGCGTTCCAGGTCGGCGCGCTGTTCGCGCTGGCGAACGCCGTCCTTTACGGCTCGGTCACCGCGGGCGTGCGCGGAATGACCGCGACCGAATCGGCGCAAACGCTGACCCTCTACCAACTGGCGCTGCTCACCGGCTTCTTCGCACTGCTGCTGCCCTTGGGCTGGACCTCGCCCACGCCGGTCGATGCCGCCTGGATCGTGTTCAACGGCGTCTCCAATGCCGTCGGGCAATACTGGTGGACGCGCGCGCTGCACCTGGCGCCGGCGTCCGCGGTAGCCCCCTTCAACTATCTCTCCCTCATTTGGGCGAGCATTTTGGGGTTCGCGATCTGGGGCGATGTGCCGACCGTCTCCCTCGTGATCGGCTCCGCCGTTGTGGCCGCGTGCGGTCTGTTCCTGTTGTGGCGCGAGAGCAATGCTCGGCAGGCAAAGCCGCCCGCAAACGCGTGAGCGCCTGCCTTACACGAAGCTTACGTTCTGTCCTGCAGTGCAATCATGCGCGCAATTTTGCGAGCGCGTCGCGCGAACGCGCGCGCCGCAGACGAGGTCACGCCATCTGCGCACGCTGCGTCACAAGTTCGCACGCACGAGCGTGATCGCATCTGTCGCACCGCACCGCACCGCAACACGTTTGAAATTATGCGACTATTTGCCACCTACCAATCGGCACACGCTCGCTTCACGCTTCGAGATGCGACGGCTTCCACGATGACGGCGTGGAAGAGCGAAAACATCCAGAGCCACGCAGCGGCACAGATAACAAGCGACCGCGCGTGTTGGGGGCGAACAGGTGACCTACCAGTGGGAGGATTGCGACCGCGCGTTCATCGCGCAGCGTTACGATCGTATTGCCGGCCTGATCGGCGTATTCGACCGATTGTTCTTTCTCCCGCCGCATCTGCGCAGACGCGCGGCCGCTCGGCTGAATTTGAAGCCGGGCGACCGCGTGCTTGAAATCGGATGTGGCACCGGTCGCAATTTTCCCTTCTTGCGCGAGGCGGTCGGGCGCAAAGGCAGAGTCTACGGCGTCGATTTCTCGCCCGGCATGCTGCGTCGCGCGCGGGCGCTGTGCTGGCGCGAGCAATGGACGAACGTCGAGCTGACCCAGTGCGACGCCATCGAATACATCCCCTGCGAGCCGCTCGACGGCATCTTGTTCGGCCTTTGCTACAATACCATGCCGCACCACCTCGCGGTGTTGCATCACGCATGGAAGCAGCTGCGTCCGGGCGGACGCGTCGTCATCATGGACGGCAAGCTTCCGTCCGGCCTGGGCGGCAAGCTGGTTCTGCCGTTCAGCCTCTGGCTGATGAAACGCACCATGCTCGGCAATCCCTTCATCAAACCGTGGAACGATCTCGCCGCAATCGCGGACACCTTCGCCATGGAGGAGTTCCTGTTCGGCTCCTGGTACGTGTGCTGGGGAACGAAATCCGCCCGCATGCAGATGGACGAGGTCGCGCCAGAACAGCTGATCGCAGCGGAATGACGATGCCCGGCTGACCGCCCTCCCCGCGTCGGCCTCCTCTGCCATCAAGCCACCATCATCGACGGCGCGCGATCGCCGCGCGCTGGCCTCGCACATCCAGCCTTCGCAGTCCGCGCGAACTTGACTGCATCGCGCCAATGGATCGAAGATGTGGCGCGGGGCACAACCTGGCGTGCGCGTTGCGCCGCATCACCACGGGAAAGGCGAGGCGGAATCGGTATGAAACGCATCGTCGCCTCGCTCTGCATCTGCTGGGCCGCCTTTTGCGGAACCCAATCCAACACCGCTCCACTCGTCTTCGGCATGACCCCCCAGGAGGCTTCGATCGCGCTCGGCGTGCCGCTCGTCTATCATTCCGGCGGGCCCGGCTCGGAGATCTATCTCGCCTACGGATCGCCGGGCATTCCCGGCTTCTACCCGGTCGACTCCGCCCTCGCGCTGCAGTTCCGCAAAGGGCAGCTCACCGGATGGAAAAAGGATTGGCGCTTGCGCCGCCCGTGGCCGTTCTGAAGACCGCATGCCGGCACGGCCAATCGCTCTCTCCATCCTCGATCTGTCGCCGGTGGCCGCCGGTTCCTCCGGCGCCGTTTCGCTGCGCAATTCGCTCGACCTCGCGCGGCTCGCCGACGGCCTCGGCTTCACCCGCTATTGGGTCGCCGAGCACCACAACCTGCCTTCGATCGCGAGCTCCGCGCCCGAGATCATGATCGGGCAGATCGCGGCGGCGACCGCGCGCATCCGCGTGGGCTCCGGCGGCGTCATGCTGCCCAACCACGCCCCGCTGATGGTTGCGGAACGCTCCAAGGTGCTCGAGGCGCTGTTTCCCGGACGCATCGATCTTGGAATTGGCCGCGCCCCCGGCACCGATCCCGTCACCTCCTACGCCTTGCGGCGGCGGCAGGATGCTGACGGCGACGACGATTTCCTGGAGCGGTTCCAGGAGCTGCTTTTGTTCGAGACCAACGCCTTTCCGGAAGGCCATCCGTTCCGCTCCGTGCGCGCGATGCCGCAAGACGTGGCGCTGCCGCCGATCTGGCTGCTGGGATCGAGCGGCTACAGCGCGCAACTCGCCGCCATGGTGGGCGCCGGGTTTTCCTTCGCGCATCACTTCGCCGAGCACGACGCTGTCGCCGCGATGCTGAGCTATCGCGATCGGTTCAAGCCATCGCCGGCGCGCGCGACGCCCTACGCCATTCTGGCCTGCGCCGCGGTCTGCGCCGACAGCGACGCCGAGGCCGAACGGCTCGCCGCCACCATCGATCTCAACTTTGTGCGACGCAGCCGCGGCGAATATCTGCCGCTGGCGAGCCCGCAGGAGGCCGCCGCCTATCCCTATTCGCCGGCCGAGCGCGCACTGATCGCGCGCAATCGCGCCCGCCTGTTCGTCGGCGCCAAGGCGACGGTGCTGGAGCGGCTGCGCGAGATGATCGACGCCACCAAAGCCGACGAAGTCATGGTCACGACCATGATCTACGACCATGCCGCGCGCCGGCATTCCTACGAATTGCTCGCCGAGGCGTTCGGGCTGCGCGCTTTGAAAAACAATGAAGTTCCGGCGGCTGCCGGTCCGCTCTGACGGGCCGCGCGCGCATCCCACGGGCGGCAGTTGCTTTGCGGCGGCAAAAGCGTGAAATTTCGCACTGCAACGCCGGGACATGTCATTGCGCCCGGCCGGCAGCATTCACAGGAGGTCGTCTTGGGTAAGCAGTTCTCGCTCACGTCAGCCGACAAGTTTCAGTTGGGCGCCTATCGTGCCGATCCGTCCGGCCCCGCAAAAGGCGGCATCGTGGTCATCCAGGAAATCTTCGGCGTCAATCATCACATCCGCGCGGTCTGCGACCGGCTCGCGGGCGAAGGCTACGCCGCGCTGGCGCCGGCGTTGTTCGACCGTCAGGAAAAGAACTTCGAATGCGGCTATACGCCCGACGAGATCGCCAATGCGCGCAAATTCGTCGCCAATCCCGATTGGGGCGCGATGCTGCGCGACACCCAAGCCGCGATCGACGAACTCAAGAAAGAAGGGCCGGTCGCCATCATGGGCTTCTGCATGGGCGGCACGATCGCCTTTCTCGCGGCCTGCAAGCTCAACGGCCTCTCCGCTGCCGTCTGCTATTACGGCGGGCAGATCGCCAAGAATGCCGACGAAAAGCCGAAGGTGCCGACCCAAATGCACTTCGGCGACAAGGATGCCTCGATCCCGATGAGCGACGTCGAGATCATCAAGAAGAAGCGCGGCGGCGACAGCGAGATCTACGTCTACCCCGACGCGCAACACGGCTTCCATTGCGACGAACGCGGGAGCTTCCACGGCGCGAGCGCCAAGACCGCCTGGGGGCGCGCCATGGACTTTCTCAAGAAACACTTGAAAAAGTGAGCTGCGCGCCGACGGCGGCTCGTTTGCCGACGCTACGAACCACCGGCGCGGCCGGACCTCCCTCGTCCAGCCGCGCCGATTGGTTCAAGCCTGCGCCGACTGGGTCGCCTTGTGGGCGGCGCCGAGCGGGCAGCTCACGCCGGTGCCGCCGAGGCCGCAATAGCCCATGGGGTTCTTCGCCAGATATTGCTGGTGGTAGTCCTCGGCAAAATAGAATGCAGGCGCGTCGAGGATTTCGGTGGTGATCGCATCGAAGCGCCGTGCCTTGAGCTCCTTGTCGTACATCGCTTTCGACGCTTCCGCGGCGCGGCGCTGCTCGGGCGTGAACGTGTAGATGCCGGAACGATACTGCGTGCCCGCGTCGTTGCCCTGACGCATGCCCTGGGTCGGATCGTGGTTCTCCCAGAACGTTTTGAGCAGCCGCTCATAGGAAATCGTCTTCGGATCGTAGACCACGAGCACCACCTCGTTGTGGCCGGTGCGGCCGGTGCAAACCTCCTCATAGGTCGGGTTGGGCGTATAGCCGGCGGCATAGCCGACGGCGGTGATGTGAATGCCCGCGCCCGATTCCCAAAACTTGCGCTCCGCGCCCCAGAAGCAGCCCATGCCGAACATCGCTTTCTCGAAGCCCGCCGGATAGGGCCCCTTGAGCGGCCGGTGAAGGACGAAGTGCTCCCGCGCGGTCGGGATCGGCGTCGGGCGGCCGGGCAGCGCCTCGGCGGCTGACGGCATTTCAAGCTTTTTCTTGAACATGAACATGGCGGCGTCTCTCCCGTGGTCTTGCCTCAATATAAGCGCGGCAGCGGCGATGCGCACCTCTCTTGCGCGCCCGTTTGCGCACCCTCGCATGACGCTGACGCCGCAGCGTCAACGCCCCCGCTTCGTTGTTTCAATCCCGCGCGTATCCGATCAACGGCTTTTTCTTCCGCCCGAGCAGGATCAGGATCGCGCCGATGATGGCGAGCACGAGCGAGACCGGCTGATCGAGAAAGTAGGGCTGGATCAGGTCCTGCCAAACCCGCGCTCCCACCCGGCGCTCGACCTCCGGCTGTAGCGCTGTGAGCGAGTCTTGGTGGATGTTCGACCAGGTAGAGCCGACGCTGCTGATATACACGGTCTGGTCGGCGATCGACTTGGTGCCGTCATGGACCAAGAAGATAAAGCCCAGGGCGAGCGACAACAGACCGACGAACCGAAGAACAAAGCGGATCATGGCGTTCTACGCGCAGAGAAACATGCATCGCCCAGGTATCGCTTACCCCGCTCGCCGGCTGCGTTCAATCGGCTCGGACAACCTGCGGCCGTGGACGAGCCGCGGCCGCCGCCAGCATGACGGCGCAGGCGGGCCGGGCGACGGATTGCAATCGGCTTACCTTGAGATATGGGCATTCGATCCGCTACCTTCGGCTAGCCGGCCATCCGCCAAAGGGTTTATAAGGGGTTGAGATGTCTTCGAAAAGCGATGGCCGCGGCGCGCGACCGACATTCACCGATCAGGAAGCGCTGCTGTTTCACAGCCAGGGCCGTCCCGGCAAGCTCGAAGTGGTAGCCACCAAGCCGATGGCGACCCAGCGCGATCTGTCGCTGGCCTATTCACCCGGCGTCGCCCTTCCGGTGCTGGCCATCGCCGAGCACGAGGACCGCGCCTTCGACTACACCACCAAGGGCAATTTCGTCGCCGTCATCACCAATGGCACCGCCATCCTCGGCCTGGGCAATCGCGGCGCGCTCGCGGCCAAGCCGGTGATGGAAGGCAAGGCGGTGCTGTTCAAGCGCTTCGCCGACATCGATTCGATCGACCTCGAAGTCTCGTCCGAAGACCCCGACGAGATCGTCAATTGCGTCAAGCTGCTCGGCAAGAGCTGGGGCGGCATCAACCTCGAGGATATTCGCGCCCCGGAATGCTTCGTCATCGAGCAGCGGCTGCGCGAGCTGCTCGACATTCCGGTGTTCCATGACGACCAGCACGGCACCGCGATCATCGCGGCGGCGGGCTTGATCAATGCGCTCGATCTCACCGGGCGCGACATCAAATCGACCAAACTCGTGTGCAACGGCGCCGGCGCCGCCGGCATCGCCTGCCTCGAGCTGCTCAAGGCGATCGGATTCACGCCCGGCAACATCACCCTCTGCGACACCAAAGGCGTCATCTATCAGGGCCGCACCGAGGGCATGAATCAGTGGAAGTCGGCGCATGCGGTGAAAACCTCGGCGCGGACGCTGGCCGAGGCGCTGGCCGGCGCCGACGTCTTCTTCGGGCTCTCGGTCAAGGGCGCGGTGACGAAAGAGATGGTGAAATCGATGGCGGCAAAGCCGATCATCTTCGCCATGGCCAATCCCGATCCGGAAGTCACCGCCGAGGAAGTGGCGGAGGTGCGCAGCGACGCCATCATGGCGACCGGGCGCTCCGACTATCCCAACCAAATCAACAACGTGCTCGGCTTTCCCTACATCTTTCGCGGCGCGCTCGACGTGCGCGCCACCGCCATCAACATGGAGATGAAGATCGCCGCCGCCCACGCGCTCGCCGCGCTTGCGCGCGAGGACGTTCCCGACGAGGTCGCCGCCGCCTACGGCG
>Ga0318541_10000539_pt1 | contig 12610 bp, 12 predicted proteins | sample GRESIP166b4f26_FD_202503 | JGI IMG/M metagenome (GOLD analysis project Ga0318541, IMG submission 202503) | Tropical soil microbial communities from Luquillo Experimental Forest, Puerto Rico - GRE.SIPMG.166b4f26 | ecosystem: Environmental > Terrestrial > Soil > Tropical forest > Bulk soil...
ACCTAAATGAGCAGCTGAAGGCTATCCAGAAAGAGCTCGGCGAGGGCGAAGACGGCCGCGACGAGATGTCCGAACTGGAAGACAAAATCAATAAGACCAAGTTCTCGAAGGAAGCACGAGACAAGGCTATGGCGGAGCTGAAGAAGCTCAAGAGCATGAGTCCTATGTCTGCGGAAGCTACGGTAGTCCGCAACTATCTAGATTGGCTTCTATCGGTCCCGTGGCACAACCGAACCAAAATAAAACGGGACATTAAAGGGGCCGAAAAGGTGCTCAACGCCGACCACTTTGGGCTTGAAAAGGTCAAGGAGCGTATTCTCGAGTATCTCGCCGTTCAGCAGCGTATGAAGAAGATGAAGGGCCCGATACTTTGCCTGGTCGGAGCGCCGGGCGTCGGTAAGACCTCGCTCGGCAAATCAGTGGCGCGTGCTACCGGACGGAATTTCGTCCGGATGTCGCTCGGTGGCGTGCGCGACGAAGCCGAGATCCGCGGCCATCGGCGCACGTATATCGGCTCGATGCCGGGTAAGGTGCTGCAAGGAATGAAGAAGGCTAAATCATCGAACCCGCTGTTCTTGCTCGACGAGGTCGACAAGCTCGGGGCGGACTGGCGAGGCGACCCGTCTTCAGCCCTCCTGGAGGTACTCGACCCTGAGCAGAATTCGACGTTCAATGATCACTATCTCGAAGTGGATTATGATCTGTCCGACGTGATGTTCGTCACGACGGCGAACACGCTGCGTATACCGCAGCCGCTGATGGACCGGATGGAAATCATTCGGATCCCCGGCTACACCGAGGACGAAAAAGTCGAAATTGCACGTCGCCACCTGATCCCCAAGCAGATGGCGGCACACGGGCTGAAGAAGAACGAATGGAGCATCAGCGACGACGCGGTTCGCGACATAATTCGCTTCTATACGCGAGAGGCCGGGGTTCGTAACCTCGAGCGCGAGATTGCCAATCTGACCCGCAAGGCCATCAAAGACATCCTAATGAAAAAAGGCGAGCGGGTGGCGGTAACGCGGCGCAACCTCGAAAAATATGCCGGAGTTCGGCGCTTTCGCTTTGGCGAGGCGGAGAGCGAGGACATGGTCGGGATCACCACCGGTCTCGCTTGGACCGAGGTTGGCGGGGAGTTGCTGACCATTGAAGCGGTCACGCTGCCCGGAAAGGGACGGGTGACGGCAACCGGCAAGCTCGGCGATGTCATGAAAGAGTCGGTCCAGGCCGCGGAAAGTTTCGTCAAGTCGCGCAGCTACGCCTTCGGCATCAAACCGGCAGTCTTTGAGAAGAAGGACATCCACGTCCATGTGCCGGAAGGCGCCACACCAAAGGATGGACCCTCAGCAGGCGTCGCTATGGTGACCTCGATCGTTTCGGTGCTAACCGGCATCCCGGTCAAGCGAGACATCGCAATGACTGGAGAGATAACGCTTCGCGGTCGGGTGCTACCGATCGGTGGCCTCAAGGAGAAGCTTCTTGCCGCGCTTCGCGGCGGCCTGAAAACGGTGCTGATCCCAAAGGAGAACGAGAAGGATCTTGCGGAGATCCCCGATAACGTCAAGCGGGGATTGAAGATCATTCCGGTGAGCACGGTCGACGAGTTGCTCGGCCAGGCGCTGGTAGAGCAGTTGACCCCAGTGGCGTGGTCCGAAGATGGTGAAACGGAGCCGGTGATTCCCGCGACCAACGAAGAGCGCTCAGGGCTTCTAACGCATTGATCGCGCTGCCTCGTGAACCGCTTCGGGAGCGGACCGAGATGGCGCGTCAAGAGCGCCCTGTAATGTCCGAAATAGCTTTGATTCTTTATCCGAGGGATGGTTGACCCGTCGAGCAGCGCGCTCTAAACTCCTCGGCGAATAGGCAGCATCGATCCAGCACACTCGCGTAGGGGGGCTACCAGTGAACAGAAACGAACTCGTCGACGCCGTGGCCGGCAAGACCGAACTGAGAAAAACGGAGGCGAGCAAAGCGGTGGATGCAGTGTTCGACGCGATCGCCGAAGCACTGAAGGGCGGCGCCGAAGTACGGCTTGTCGGCTTCGGGACCTTTTCGGTTGCCTCGCGCGCGGCTTCCGAGGGACGGAACCCCCGCACTGGCGAGAAAATCAAGATTGCGGCATCGAAACAGGCCAAATTCAAACCGGGCAAAGGGTTGCGCGATTCGTTGAACTGACGCCGGCCGGCCCGTCCAGATGGGGCGCGTCGCGCAGGATGGCGGCGGGGTCGGGCGATTAGCTCAGCTGGCAGAGCATCTCGTTTACACCGAGGGGGTCGGGGGTTCGAGTCCCTCATCGCCCACCATCGCGGCCTAGCGCCAACCACACGTGCGGTATACTTGACACCTCTTGGGGGGAACGGTAGGAGTTCCCCGTTGCGGGTCGAGTGCCCCGGGGGCGTAGCTCAGTTGGTTAGAGCGCCGGCCTGTCACGCCGGAGGTCGCGGGTTCGAGCCCCGTCGCTCCCGCCATCGACCGGAGAGCGCCGGACTAGGTTGGACAGCATCCCAACGGTAGCGCGACCGGTTTGCGTTCTGATAATCTACCCTATATCTAGAGTCAGGCTCGGAGATGAGCGCCGCTTGCCCGGCGCAAGTGCCGCAACGTTGCCAGCTAGATCTCTCGATGGAAAGCTTGCTCCGCGATTACTTTCCGATCCTTGTGTTCTTGGCTATCGCCGGCGGCATCGCTACAGCAATGGTCGCAGCCTCGTTATTGGTCGCCCGACAGCGACCAAACAGAGCCAAGCTGTCGCCTTACGAGTGCGGCTTCGAGCCGTTTGACGACGCTCGGATCCGCTTCGACGTACGATACTACCTCGTCGCGATCTTGTTTATAATCTTTGACCTCGAAGTTGCATTCCTGTTTCCATGGGCGGTATCGCTCGTCGACCTCGGCGCATTTGGCTTTTGGTCGATGATTGTGTTCCTCGCCGTGTTGACCGTCGGCTTCGTTTACGAGTGGAAGAAAGGGGCGCTGGAATGGGAGTAATCGAGACACCCTCGCACCCGGTTCCATCCGGCGGCGAGCGAGACCTGTTGCTAAAAGCCGCGACCGAGGAAGTGCAAGACAGGGGTTTTGTCGTTGCGACACTCGACAATCTCGTCAACTGGGCGAGGACGGGATCGTTATGGCCGATGAGTTTTGGCTTGGCCTGTTGCGCAGTCGAGATGATGCATACCGGCGCCAGCCGTTACGACCTCGATCGCTTCGGGGTGGTCTTTCGCGCGAGCCCCCGCCAATCTGATGTCATGATCGTCGCCGGCACATTGTGTAACAAGATGGCGCCGGCGCTGCGCAAGGTCTACGACCAGATGGCCGAGCCGCGTTGGGTTATCTCGATGGGCTCGTGCGCCAATGGTGGCGGTTATTATCATTACTCCTACTCGGTGGTGCGCGGCTGCGACCGGATCGTGCCGGTCGACGTCTATGTACCGGGGTGCCCGCCAACTGCCGAGGCGTTGCTCTACGGCGTTCTCTTGCTGCAAAAGAAGATCAGGCGCACCCGTAATTTCGCCCGCTAACTTATCCCATGGCCGCAAAACTCCAGGCCCTTGCCGAGCATATTTCGGCAGAACTCTCCGATGCGCTGATCGCGATCGAACTTCGTGGGGATGAACTGTGTGCGCGGATCGAGCGAGAAGCCTTGCCTCGGGTTTTGAAGTTTCTGCGCGATGACCTGGGATGCGCCTTCTCTGTGCTCTGTGACATTTGCGGCGTCGACTATCCCGATCGGCCGCTGCGCTTCGAGCTCGTGTACAACCTCCTTAGTATGAGACTGAACCAACGCATCCGCCTCAAGCTGGAAACCGACGAGGAGCACCCGGTGCCGTCCGCGGTTGCTCTCTTCAGCAGCGCCGGCTGGTGGGAGCGCGAGGCCTGGGATCTGTTCGGGATTTATTTCGCCGATAATCCAGACCTCCGCCGCATTCTGACGGACTACGGCTTCGAAGGGCATCCGCTACGCAAGGATTTCCCGCTGACGGGTTATGTCGAGATGCGTTACGACGAGGACCAGAAAGCCGTAGTTTACGAGCCGGTGCGCCTGCAGCAAGAGTTCCGAAACTTCGATTTCCTGTCACCCTGGGAGGGCATAGACAAAATCCTTCCCGGCGACGAGAAGGCCGACCCGGCCGGCAAACCTCCCGACGAGGGTCGGTAATGAGCGATCCCGGTCCGGTCTCCGACAGCGAGCTCGAAGGACCGCCACGCATCAGAAACTTTATGATGAATTTCGGACCGCAACACCCCGCGGCCCACGGTGTGATGCGGCTCGTTCTCGAAATGGACGGCGAGATTATCGAGCGCGCCGATCCTCATATTGGACTGCTGCATCGCGGCACCGAAAAACTGATCGAGCACAAGACCTACCTGCAGGCGATCCCGTATTTCGACCGGCTCGACTATGTATCGCCTATGTGCCAGGAGCACGCCTTCGCGCTCGCGGTCGAAAAGCTGATGGGGATCACGCCGCCACCCAGAGCGCAATACATCAGAGTGGCGTTTGCCGAGATCACCCGGATCCTGAACCACCTGCTCTGTATTTGCGCTTTTGGCCTCGACGTGGGAGCGATCACGCCGTTTCTCTGGGGCTTCGAGGAGCGCGAGCGGTTGATGGAGTTTTACGAGCGTGTCTCAGGCGCCCGCATGCATGCCAACTATTTCCGCCCGGGCGGCGTTCATCTCGATCTGCCTGCAGGTCTCGCCGACGACATCCTAGCATTCTGCGACACTTTTCCGCAGACCATCGATGACATCGAGCGGTTGCTGACGGAAAACCGTATTTTCAAGGAGCGAACCGTCGACATCGGCGTGGTCACCGCCGAACAGGCGGCAGATTGGGGGTTCTCCGGGCCGATGCTGCGGGGCTCGAACGTCGCTTGGGACCTCCGCCGAGCGCAGCCCTACGACGCTTACGACAAGATCGAGTTCGACGTTCCGGTCGGACGCAACGGCGATTCCTATGACAGGTATCTCGTCCGGATCGAGGAAATGCGTCAATCGGTGCGCATCATAAATCAGGCGCTCGCCCAGATGCCCGCGGGGCCGGTGAAGGTCGACGACCGCAAGGTGGCGCCCCCGCCGCGAGGCGAAATGAAGCGCTCCATGGAGGCGCTGATCCATCACTTCAAATTGTATACCGAGGGCTACCATGTCCCTGCCGGCGAGACATATACGGCGGTCGAAGCACCGAAGGGCGAGTTCGGCGTGTATCTCGTTTCCGACGGAACCAATCGCCCGTACCGTTGCAAGATCAGATCGCCAGGCTTTGCCTTTCTGCAGGCCACCGATTTCATGACGCGCGGTCACATGCTCGCCGATGTCGTCGCGATCATTGGCTCGATGGACATCGTCTTCGGCGAGATCGACCGATGAACGCGCCGCTCGACGCTGGAGAATTCGAGCAACCCGCGAGCTTCGATTTTACCCCAGAAAACCTAGAACGGGCTCAAGCGCACATCGCCAAATATCCTTCTGGACGGCAGGCGAGCGCCGTCCTGCCGTTATTGGATTTGGCGCAACGCCAGCACGGCGGGTGGCTGCCGCGGGCGGCAATGGATCGTGTCGCGGAGATGCTCGAAATGGCGCCGATCCGGGTCTACGAGGTCGCAACTTTTTATACGATGTTCAATCTGCGGCCGGTCGGACGCTACTTGCTGCAGGTCTGCACGACGACGCCCTGCTGGCTGCGCGGTTCGGACGAAGTGGTCCGTGCCTGTCGGAATAAGCTTCACATCGGCGTTGGCGGCACCACGCCGGACGGGCTCTTCAGTTTGGTCGAGGTGGAATGTCTGGGCGCCTGTGTCAACGCGCCGATCCTGCAAGTCAACGACGATTTCTACGAGGACCTCGACGGGCCGGCGACGGAGGTATTGCTCGACGCGCTGCGCGAAGGGAATCCGCCCCTGCACGGTTCGGTGACCGGGCGGCGTGGGTCCGAGCCCGTCGGCGGCCGCACAACTTTGCTCGAATGAAAGGAAGCCGATGCTCGCCGACGGTGATCGCGTCTTCACCAACCTGTACGGCCAGAGCGACTGGCGGCTCGACGGGGCCCGGCGACGCGGCGATTGGGACGGCGCCAAGGACCTCATTCTGAAGGGCCGTGAGTGGATCGTCGAGCAGGTCAAAGAATCGGGGTTGCGCGGGCGCGGCGGGGCCGGCTTTCCGACCGGCCTGAAGTGGTCGTTTATGCCGAAAGAGAGCGACCGGCCGACCTATCTCGTCGTCAATGCTGATGAAAGCGAACCCGGCACGTGCAAAGATCGCGACATCCTGCGCAACGAACCGCATAAGCTCGTGGAGGGGTGCCTGCTGGCCTCGGCAGGGATGGGGGTGCATGATTGCTACATTTACATAAGGGGCGAGTTCTATAACGAGGCCCAGCGTCTGCAAGCGGCGATCGACGAGGCCTATGCCGCGGGGCTGATCGGGAAGGACGCCTGCGGCTCCGGCTATCGCTTTGATCTCTACCTGCACCGCGGGGCAGGTGCATACATCTGCGGCGAGGAGACCGGCCTTCTCGAAAGTCTCGAAGGACGCAAAGGTCAGCCGCGCCTGAAACCCCCCTTCCCTGCCCAGGTCGGGCTCTACGGGTGCCCCAGCACGGTCAACAATGTTGAAACGATCGCGGTGGTTCCGGAGATCTTGCGCCGCGGGGCAACCTGGTTTGCCGGGATTGGCCGGCCGCGAAATACCGGCACCAAGATCTTCTGCCTGTCCGGCCATGTAAATGCGCCGTGCAATGTAGAAGAAGCCATGAGCATACCGCTGCGCGAGCTGATCGAAAGGCATGCCGGTGGCGTGCGCGGCGGCTGGGACAATCTGCTGGCGATCATTCCCGGCGGTTCATCGGTGCCGGTTATACCGAAATCGATCTGCGAGACGGTGCTGATGGATTTCGATAGCCTGGTCGCCGTCAAGAGCGCCCTCGGTACCGCCGCGGTAATCGTGATGGACAAGTCGACGGATATCGTGAAGGCGATCGCGCGGCTGTCCAAATTCTATAAGAATGAAAGCTGCGGCCAATGCACCCCGTGCCGCGAAGGTCTGGGGTGGATGTGGCGGGTCATGGAACGCATGGTCGAGGGCAACGCCTCGGTGGCGGAAGTCGACATGCTGCTCGACGTTTCCTACGAGATCGAGGGTCATACGATCTGCGCGCTGGCAGACGGCGCCGCATGGCCGGTACAGGGGCTGATCCGTCACTTCCGTCCAGAGATGGAGCGGCGGGTTGCCGAATACCGTGCGGCCGCTGACCGGCAAAGACGGGCAGCTTGACGATGCCCAAGCTGTCAATCGATGGACTAGAGGTCGAGGTACCGGCGAACACGACGATTCTTCAAGCGTGCGAGCACGCCGGGATCGAGGTCGCGCATTTCTGCTACCACGAGCGTCTGGCGATCGCTGGCAATTGCCGGATGTGTCTCGTGGAAGTGGAAAAGTCGCCTAAGCCGATCGCCTCCTGCGCAATGCCGGTGACCGACGGGATGGTGGTTCACACCAAGTCGGCAAAGGCGGTTAAGGCGCAAAAAGGGGTGATGGAGTTCCTGTTGATCAATCATCCGCTGGATTGTCCGATCTGCGACCAGGGCGGCGAGTGCGATCTGCAGGACCAGGCGATGGCGTACGGGTTTGACCGCAGCCGGTTCGAGGAGAACAAGCGCGCCGTGCGCGACAAAGATTTCGGTCCGCTGGTCAAGACTGAAATGACTCGCTGCATCCATTGCACGCGGTGCATCCGGTTTCTGACCGAGATCGCCGGGGTGGAAGAGCTGGGCGCCACCGGGCGCGGCGAGGATATGGAGATCGGCACTTATATCGAGCGGGCGCTCGGCTCCGAGCTGTCGGCCAACATCATCGATTTGTGTCCGGTCGGCGCGCTGACTTCGAAGCCTTATGCCTTCATCGCCCGGCCCTGGGAGTTGCGCAAGACCGAATCGGTCGACGTCCTTGACGCGGTCGGCAGCAGCATTCGGATCGACTCCCGCGGATCGCAAGTATTACGCGTGTTGCCGCGCCTCAATGAGGCGGTGAACGAAGAGTGGATCTCCGACAAGACCCGCTTTGCAAGCGACGGGCTGGTCCGCCGGCGGCTCGATCGTCCCTACATCCGTCGCGACGGCCGGCTGTACGAGGTCGAATGGCACGAGGCTCTCGATCTGGTCGCCGATCGTCTCAGGGCGGTTCCGGGCGAGCGCATCGCCGCGATCGCCGGCGATCTGTGCGATGCTGAATCAATGTTCGCTCTAAAAGAATTCCTGACCGGGCTCGGAGCGGCGAGCATCGATTGTCGTCAAGACGGAGCAAAACTCGATCCCAGCTGCCGTGCCGGCTACCTGTTCAACACGACGATCGCCGGAATAGAAAACGCGGACGTTTGCCTGCTCATCGGCACCAACCCGCGCTGGGAGGCGCCGCTCGTCAACGCGCGACTGCGCAAGCGTTATCTCCAAGGAAATTTTCGGGTAGCGGCGATCGGCCCGACCCTCGATCTGACGTTACCGACAGAGATGTTGGGTCAGGGTGGCGAAGCGCTGAGCGCGCTGGCGAGTGGGGAGCATCCGTGGGCAGCAAGGCTGCGCGAGGCAAGCCACCCGATGCTCGTGCTTGGACAAGGAGCGCTGACACGACGCGATGGGGCGCGGGTTCTGGCGACGGCAAGCAATATCGCGCAAAGTTGCGGCCTCGTTCGCGAAGAGTGGAATGGGTTCAACGTGCTGCACAATGCGGCCGCCCGCGTCGGTGGGCTCGATCTCGGGTTCGTGCCTGGACCGGGTGGGCGCGATGTCGGCGGCATTCTTGCCGGGTGTAGATCCGGCGATGTCGAGCTGCTCTACCTTCTCGGCGCCGACGAGATCGATACCAGCAATCTCGGCGCAGCGTTCGTGATCTATCAGGGTCACCACGGCGATCGCGGTGCGGCGCGCGCGGACGTCATCCTGCCGGGAGCTGCCTACACTGAGAAAGACGGCAGCTACGTCACCACTGAGGGACGTGTGCAGTTAGCGCGCCGTGCTGTCTTCCCGCCGGGCGAGGCGCGCGAGGATTGGAGGATCCTCCGTGCGCTCTCGGGCGCCATTGGCCATCCCCTTCCTTTCGACACCCTGCCTGAGCTTCGCGGCCGCATGTGGCAGGCGGATCCGATCCTCGCCGAGACCGACCGGGTAACGCCCGCTCCCTGGGGGGCCTTCGGCGAGCTCGGGCCTGTCGATCCGACCCCCTTCACCTACCCTATCAAGGACTTTTACCAGACCGACCCGATCAGCCGCGCCAGCCAAACGATGGCACAGTGCAGCGAGACCTACCGCTCACGACCGCCCCAAGCGCCGGCGCGTACGGGTACAAATGGCTAGCTTCTGGACTGGATATGTCTGGCCGACTGTGGTGACCGTCGGCGAGGTTATTGCAGTCGTAGTGCCGTTGCTGCTCGCTATCGCCTACCTCACCTACGCCGAGCGCAAAGTGCTGGCGTTTTCGCAGCTTCGCAAAGGCCCGAATGTCGTCGGTCCGTTCGGCCTACTGCAGCCCTTTGCCGACGGACTCAAACTGCTCGTCAAGGAAACAGTAGTCCCAAGCGAGGCGAACCGAGTGGTGTTTGTCATAGCGCCACTTCTGAGCTTTACGCTGAGTCTCGTCGCCTGGGCGGTCATCCCCTTTGATGCCGGCGTGGTCGTCTCCAACATAAATGTCGGGGTCCTGTACATCTTCGCGATCAGCTCACTAGGCGTCTACGGCATCATCCTGGCCGGTTGGGCATCGAATTCCCGCTACGCCTTTCTCGGCGCCCTGCGCTCAGCCGCGCAGATGGTCTCGTACGAGGTCGCTACCGGCTTTGTTCTCGTCACTGTGCTGCTGTGCGCCGGATCGCTTAACTTGAGTGAGATCGTCGAGGCACAGAGCCACGTCTGGTTTGCCATCCCGCTGCTCCCGATGTTCGTCATCTTCTTCATCTCCGGCCTGGCCGAGACCAATCGGGCGCCGTTCGACCTGGTCGAGGGCGAGTCCGAAATTGTGGCCGGCTATTTTGTCGAATACTCGGCAATGGCCTTCGCGCTGTTTTACCTTGGCGAATACGGCAACATGATCCTTATGAGCGCGATGACAAGCGTGCTGTTTCTTGGTGGCTGGCTCGCTCCGTTCGGCGTTGCGCCTTTCATCTGGGTACCGGGTCCTATTTGGTTCGCGCTCAAGATCGCCTTTGTATTGTTCTGCTTTTTGTGGGTGCGTGCGACCTTCCCGCGGTTCCGCTATGACCAGCTGATGCGGCTCGGCTGGAAGGTGTTCTTGCCGTTTTCGCTGATATGGTTGGTGTTGACGTCGGGTGTGTTGGTCGCAGCCGGATGGTTGCCGGTGCGGTGATTCGTCCGAACGAAGCGGAGAGACGAGCAATGGCATTCCTGGAACGTGGCGCCCGGAGCCTGCTGCTGAGTGAGCTGCTGTCTGGGCTGGTGCTAACCCTTCGCTACATGTTCAAACGCCCGGCCACAGTCAACTACCCGTTCGAGAGGGGTCCGCTCAGCACCCGTTTTCGCGGTGAGCACGCGCTGCGACGCTATCCCAACGGCGAGGAACGCTGCATCGCCTGCAAACTGTGTGAGGCTATCTGTCCGGCACTCGCGATCACGATCGAGGCTGAGCCCCGCGAGGATGGCAGCCGCCGGACGACGCGCTACGACATCGACATGACGAAATGCATCTATTGCGGCTATTGCCAAGAAGCCTGCCCGGTTGATGCGATTGTCGAGGGGCCGAATTTTGAGTTCGCAACCGAGACGCACGAAGAACTACTGTACGATAAGGAAAAGCTATTGGCGAACGGCGATCGGTGGGAGGCTGAGATCGCCAAAAACCTGGCGCTCGACGCGCCCTACCGGTGAGCCCGCATTGGCCTGGTCCCGGCGCGCCCACGTGGCGCCATCGTCTGTAAGCGGCAGGGCGGAATGCTCCAGCCCGACGTAGTAGGTGAGCAGCGATGATCGTCCAGGCCATCATGTTTTATGTCTTTGCCGCGCTAGCGGTGGCTTCCGGCGTATTGGTGGTCTCGTCCCGCAACCCCGTGCACTCCGTGCTCTTCCTGATCGCGGCCTTTTTCAATGCGGCCGGCTTGTTCGTTCTGATCGGGGCTGAGTTCCTGGCGATGATTTTGGTCATTGTCTATGTCGGCGCGGTCGCGGTCCTCTTTCTCTTCGTCGTGATGATGCTCGATATAGACTTTGCACAGCTGCGCGGCGGGTTTGTGCGCTATCTCCCAATCGGCGCCCTAGTCGGGTTCATCCTGCTGGCCGAGCTTCTCCTCGTCATCGGCAGCTGGGCGATCTCCCCAGGTTTACCAAATCCGGCGGCGGCAAGCGGAGTTCCACTGACCAATACCCGGGCGCTCGGCGATATTCTCTACACTCGCTATCTCCTTGCCTTTCAAGGCGCAGGGTTGATCCTGCTCGTCGCGATGGTCGGAGCGATCGTGCTGACGCTGCGCCGTCGCGCCGATGTGCGACGGCAATCGATCTCGGCTCAACTCGCTCGCACCCGCGCCCAATCCGTCGAAGTTGTCAGGGTTCCCATCGGCAGCGGGAGCCAATAATGGCTATCGGCCTCGCGCATTACCTGACGGTTGCTGCTATCCTGTTCACGCTCGGGATTTTCGGCATCTTCCTTAACCGCAAGAACGTCATCATAATGCTGATGTCGATCGAATTGATGCTGCTTGCGGTCAGCATCAATTTCGTCGCTTTCTCGGTCTTTCTACACGACCTCGTCGGCCAGGCTTTTGCGATGTTCGTGCTGACGGTTGCAGCGGCGGAAGCGGCGATCGGCCTCGCAATCCTCGTCGTCTATTTCCGCAACCGAGGCACGATCGCGGTCGAGGACATCAACACGATGAGAGGCTGATCCCTTGGCGGTTGCCGTTGTCTTTCTGCCTCTTCTTGCTGCTGTCATCGCCGGCTTCTTCGGGCGGGTAATCGGCGACCGGGGCGCGCAGCTGGTCACCTGCGGCGCCCTCTTGCTTGCCGCCGCGCTCGGTATCCCGCTGTTCCGCGACATCCTCGCCAGCGACAGCCCGCGTGTGATCCCGCTGGCAAGCTGGATCATTGCTGACGGAGTCGATGTCACGTGGTCATTGCGGCTCGACACGCTGAGCGGGGTCATGATCCTCGTAGTGACCATCGTCTCGTCTATGGTCCACGTGTACTCGATCGGCTACATGGCGGACGATCCCTCAATTCCGCGCTTCATGGCCTATCTGAGCCTGTTCACCTTCGCAATGCTGGCTTTGGTGACTGCCAACGACTTCGTGCAGTTGTTCTTCGGCTGGGAAGGTGTCGGCCTGATGTCCTACCTGTTGATCGGCTTCTGGTACGATCGACCCTCAGCCAATGCTGCCGCCATCAAAGCCTTCATTGTCAATCGTGTCGGCGATTTCGGCTTTGCCCTCGGAATCTTCGCAGTGTTCACCATCTTCGGTGCGCTCGACTTCGGCACTGTGTTCGGCAAAGCACCGAGCGTGGTCGGCGCCAAGATGGAGTTCCTCAGCTGGCAGGTCGATAAGCTGCCCCTCGCTTGCATCCTGCTGTTCATCGGCGCAATGGGGAAATCCGCACAGATCCCGCTG
>Ga0318541_10000547_pt1 | contig 12567 bp, 7 predicted proteins | sample GRESIP166b4f26_FD_202503 | JGI IMG/M metagenome (GOLD analysis project Ga0318541, IMG submission 202503) | Tropical soil microbial communities from Luquillo Experimental Forest, Puerto Rico - GRE.SIPMG.166b4f26 | ecosystem: Environmental > Terrestrial > Soil > Tropical forest > Bulk soil...
GAAAAATGCACACTTAGAACCCAGGGGCAAAAGTTAAAGAGCCCGTCTTACAATTGCGTCAACTAATTGTGAATATCCTGTAACAAACAGGAGTAATCCACAGCAAGTCATTGACGCATAAGACGTTACGGATTGTCAGAGAATCAATAACAACAGGCGGACGCCCAAGACAGCGGCAGCGGTTTTGCTCAGTTGTAACAAACCAAGCCATCCGCAACTCCCTAAAAAACCTTCCCTTTGTTCCCAAGCCTTAGGCCTACTTCGGCGCCGCAACGGTAAAAGCTAGGACCAGCTGGGTCAAGCGATATTGATACGTGGCATCGGCGTCGGCAATGTCTGCCTCGGTTTTTTGGAGCTCGGCCTGGGTGAATTCCACAATGGAGCCAAGGCCTAGGTTGTAGCGCGCCTGTGCGAGATCCAGAGCAAGGTTGGCCTGCTCACGAAGCTGCCGGGTAACGGAAAGGCGTTCATAAGCACGGTTGGTGTCTTGCCAGGAGACGCGGACGTCGCGAGAAATCGTGTTTTCGAGATCGCGGAGCCGTTGGCGGTCAGCCTCGGTCTTGAGGTCCGCCGCCTTGGCGCGGGAGTTGTAGAGGAAACCGTTGAAGACGGGAATATTGATATTGACGCCGACGGCGCCGTACCAGTTTGGAATGTGGTCGTCGCGCACGGGAGCTTCGCCGACAACGCCCAGAGCGTTCACCGAGGGGCGCCAGAGGTCGTGCTCGGCGTTGCCGAATTTTTGTGAGGACGCGACCTCAAATTGGAGTGCTTTGATTTCCGGGCGCTGCTCGAGAGCTTGTTGAATCAGCGGTTGGATGTCGGGAGCAGGGGGCGTAAGTGGAGTTGTCTCGTCGACCAGCTGAAAATTCTGCTCCGCGGGATAGCCAAGAACCGCGGAAAGACCGGCAAGCGCGGCCTGGAAGTTGTTGCGCGATTCGAGCAAGAGGAGTTTAGCGCGTGCGAGTTCGACTTTGGCAAAGCTGAGGTCGAGCTCGGACTTGAGTTTGGCGGAGGTTAAAGCCTGCACCTTATCCACGAGCGTTTGCCGGGCCGCGACCGTTTGTTCGGCAACGTGGACCAGCGCCTGGGTGTCGAGCGAATTGTAAAAGGCTTGATCGACTGCCAAAAGAACGTCGGCGCGGGTAGCGGCCGCATTCTGGTCTTCGGCTTTGGCGCTCAATTCGGAGCTGGAAAGCAAATTGGTGCTGCGGCCGAAATCCGTAACGAGTTGGTTGACGCTAGCGCCGCCGGCCGCGCGCGGGAAAAGGATGGGATTGTTCAAAAAGCCGGCGGCGATGCGGCTCCCGGGATTCGCATCCACGGCGGTGAGGCTCAGATAAGCATTGGGCAGGAGTGCCGAGCGGGTTTCACGGACGTATTGCTCGGCAACCAGCGCACGCAGTCTTCCGACCGTGATCTGAGGATTGTTCTTGAGGGCGATCGCTTCGGCTTCGGCCAGGGTCAGCGGCCGAGGGGAGGTTGAGGTTTGGCTAGAGGGCTGCGGGTTGGCTGAGCCTGCCGGGCCCTGGGCGTCCGCGAGGCCGCTGCCGAGGACCAACAGGAGCGCGGCCGAGCCCGCCCGATGCCTCACGACCTCACCCCCTCGCTCTGCACCTCTGCTTTGCCGTGCACCAGGAGGTAGACGGCGGGTACGAGGTAGACGGTGATCACGACGGAGACCAATAGCCCGCCGATGATGGCGCGAGCGAGAGGCGCGTACTGCTCGCTTCCAGGTTCGGCGCCGATGGCCATGGGAATCATGCCAAGAACCGTGGCGAGCGAAGTCATCAGGATGGGGCGAAGACGCATTCGCGAAGCCAGCGAAACCGCTTCTTTCACCGGCTTGCCGTCATGCTCGAGATGACGGGCAAATTCGACGATCAAAATGCTGTTCGAAACGACGATGCCCACCATCATGACCACGCCCATCAAGGACATGACATTCAGGGTCGTGCCCGTGGCCAACAGGAACAGAAGCACGCCCGCGAGGCCGGGCGGAATGGCCAGCAGAATAATGAAGGGGTCTTCCCAGGAAGCAAACTGCGCGACCAGAATCAAGTACACGAGTACCACCGACAAAATGAGGCCAATACCGAAACTGCGAAAAGAAGAACGCATGCCCTCAACCGAACCGCGAAGATTCACGCGAACACCTGCGGGGAGGGGCGTTTCCCTGATGATGGCACCGACCTCGCTGGTCACACCGCCAAGGTCTTCCGTCTTCGGTGAAACGTAAACGTCCACGACGCGGAATAGTTGGTAGTGGTCGACTTCCGTTGGCGAAGGAATGGTTTTGACTTTGACGACGGTGTCGAGGAAGGTCGGCGCGGAGCTCTTCACTCCGCGCAAAGGAATCTGCTTGAGGTCCGTCACGGTTTTGACGGCGTCTTCGGGGTATTGCACGGTGAGCATGTAGGGGTTGCCGCTCTTGGGATCGATCCAATAATTCGGGGCGATCATGCCGTTGGAAGTGAGGGCGGTAATGACGTTGTCGACGATTTCCTTCTGGGAGAGACCGAGCAGGCCGGCTTTCTCCCGGTCAACGTCGAGTTCGAGGGCCGGATAGTCGATGTCCTGGGGGATCAGCACGTCGTTTACGTCTTGGAGCTGCCGCACACCCTGAGCGAGTTTCCTAGCCGTGTTGTAGACCTCGCCGAGGTTGTTGCCGCTGACCTGCATGTCCATGGGAGCCGGCAGACCGAGATTGATCACCGCGTCGACCAAGCCGCCGGACTGAAAGTAAGTGCTGAGCTGCGGGAGCTCTTCGCTTAACTGCTCGCGGACCCGGCGCATGTACTCATAGCTGCCGACTTTGTGGTTTTCCTTCAGGCTGACCTGAACAAAGGCGGTGTGCGGCGCGGAGTTCGGGGTATAGATTGCGGAAAAATCAGTCGTGATGCCGATGTTCGAGACGATGATTTGCAATTCGCTCGGAGGGACGACACCGCGGATGATTTGCTCCACTTTGTTGACGTAGCCTTCCGTCAGTTCGACGCGCGTCCCGGAAGGAGCTTTCAAGTTAATGACGAATTGACCGGCGTCGGTGCGGGGGAAGAAGGAGACGCCAAGAAAAGGATAGAGTCCGAGAGACAAGAGGGAAATTCCGGCAAGGGCCACGGCGGTCGAGGCTGGCTTCCCAAGCGCGGTGGCTAGTGTGCGGTCGTAGCTTTCCAGCATTTTCTTGAAATAGAAATTGAACATTTGACCGAGGCCGTCCCAGCGAAAGGTGAAGGTGTCCCCCAACTCTTCGTCCGCCTCCCGCTGCTTAATCCATTTCGCGCAGAACAGCGGGACCACGGACATGGCCACGAGGTAAGAAGCAAAAAGCGAAAGAACCACCGCGAGGGCGAGAGCTACGAAAAGGAAGCGGCTGACACCGTAGAGAAATACCACGGGGAAAAATACGACAGAAGTTGTAAGCGTGGCGGCAAGAACGGCGAGGCCCACTTCCCTGCCGCCGGTTTCCGCGGCGAGGTCGGGGGCTTCGCCCGATTCCAAATGGCGAAAAATGTTTTCGAGAACGATGACAGAGTTGTCGATCAACCGGGAGAAGGCCAGCGCGAGTCCGCCAAGCACCATGGTATTGACGCTTCCGCCGCCTCCGCCCAAGGCCAGAAACGCGGCCAAGGCGGAAAGCGGAATGGAAAGGAAAACGGCGGCGGTGGCCCGGAGGCTCCCGAGGAAAAGCAGCACCATCAAGCCCGTGAGGAGGAGGCCGATGCCGCCTTCGCGAAGCACGTTCGCGATGGCGGTTTTGACGAAGAGAGATTGATCGAAAACGACTTTGGGTACGAGTTGCTTGGGAATATCGACCAGGTGCCGAAGGGCTTCCTGGATGCCATCCACGACGGCGATGGTGTTGGTGTCCCCGCCCTGCTTGAGAATGGGAAGATAGACCGAGCGCTGCCCATCCACCCGCACGATGTTGGTTTGGATGGCTTGGGCGTCCACGGCTTTGCCGACATCGCCGACAAGCACAGAGGACTGCGTCGCGCCGACAGACTTGAGCGGCATGGCGTTGATGTCCGAGGCGGAAGGGGCCTGGCTGTTGGAATAGAGGTTGTAGTCATAAGGACCGATTTTGACGTCGCCCGCGGGAAGAATCAGGTTGGCGTCGTTGACTTCGCGCACCACGTCCATGGGACTCAATTGATGCGCCTCGAGCTTCAGCGGATCGACATAAACCATGATCTGGCGATAGCGCCCGCCGAAAGGCTGCGGGACCGAAGCACCGGGCACGTTGGCAATTTGATTGCGCACGGTATACCGGCCGAGGTCCTGCAGTTGTGTTTCGTTGAGGCCCTGGCCCTTGAGGGTGATGAGACAAACGGGAAGACTTGAAGCGTCGAACTTAAGAACCACTGGAGGGAGTGTGCCCGGAGGCAGCCGGCGGAGGTCGGCCATGGCCAGATTGGAAACCGTGCTGAGGTCGGCGTCGGCATTGCTACCGGGCTGGAAATAGATTTTGATCAGACTCACGCCGGGAAGCGACCGCGACTCGATATGATCGACGCCGCTAGCCAGGGTGAACCACCGCTCGAAGGGGTTGCTGATGTTGGTCTCAATCTGTTCGGGCGGCATGCCGGAATAAAACGTGGCGACGACCACGACGGGAATGTTGATCGGTGGAAAAAGATCGACCGGCATGCGAACCAAGGTAACCGTGCCGACGATGGCGATGACCAGGCAAATCACAATGATGAAGTAGGGATAGCGGATCGCGAACCCGGACATCAGCTTCCTCCCGCCTGATCCTGCGCGCCGATCCATCTGGGCTGGACCTTTTGGCCGGAGCGAAACTCGCTGCGGTTTCCGACGATGACACGATCACCTTCCGCCAGTCCGGAAAGCACTTCGACACGCGAGTTGTCTTCAAGCCCCAGCTTGATGTGACGCTCTTCGATGATGTTCTTCGCGTTGACTTCGAGGACCGTGGCGTCGTCGCCATCGCGAACGACGGCTTCCAAAGGAAGCGTCAGCGCGTTGGCTGCCTGATGCAAAGAGATCTCCGACTCGGTGAACATCCCGGGCATCAAGCGGCCGTCGCGATTTTCGCAATCGATTTCGGTTTCCATGGTACGAGTTTCGAGGTCGAGAGAATCCGCGAAACGAGAGACGCGGCCCTCGAGGTCCTCGTTCAGCGCCTGCACGTGCACTTTTACGCGATCGTGAAAGTGGATTTGCGCGGCGACGGATTCCGGCACGGGTAGCACCAGGCGCAACACGGAGACCTCGGCAAGGCGCACCACGGGCGTGGCTTGGGTGCTCGAGGAAGTGCCGGCGGCGACGAGTGCCCCGGTGTCCGCATAGCGCGTGGTGATCACTCCGGCGAAAGGCGCGGTAATCCGCGTGTAGTCGGAAAGCGCCTGCACCTGCCTTCGATTGGCTTCGGCGACTTCTAACGCCTGTTGGGCGGCCGACAGCGCAGCCTTGGCGCTCGAGACTTGCGCTTCCGATTCCAGGTCCTTGGCTTGCGTGTCGTCGATTTCCTGCTGGGCCACCAGGCCTTCGCGAGTCTTTGCGGCATCGCTCAGGCGCTTAAACGCCAAATGCGCGGCGGCGTGGGTAGACTTGGCGCGCTCGAGGTCGCCCTGCGCGCGTCCAATTTCCTCATTGGCGCGGCGAACGGCGGCATCGGCGCCGGCAAGCTGGGCGGTTAGTTCGGGAACTTCGAGGATGGCCAGGGTCTGGCCCTGCTTCACGCGCGTGCCAACGTCGACATAAATGGCCTTGATATAGCCGGCAACTTTGGCGTGAACATCCACGTTCTGAAACGGCTTGAACTCGCCCGAAATTCTCAACCTATCGGCGATGGTCCGACGCTCGACGCGCACCACGGCGGCAGGGGGATCCGCGGCAGAGCCCGTGGGATCATGGTCGTCGGCTTTCATTGGGGTGCGTTCATACCATCGCCACGCGAGCAGCACACCCGCCACAGCAATGGCGATCAACAACCAGTTCCTTTTTTCCTTCATATCCACATCCAGCGCAGGCATGGGGACCCGAAAAGCAAGCGCTTGCGGGCCCCTCCACACCTGCAGAATTTTTTCCAAGGGCCTAAACGACCGTGTCGGGCCGGTCTGCTCCGCATCCAAAAATCCAATCGGATCAGAAGGAAAAACAGATCAGCGAGCGGGCGGCGGCCTGAACCACAGACCGGGACCGCAAAACTGCTGCGGGAAGGATGGGACGGAAGGCAAAACGAGGGAAAAACGGGCCGTGAGATCGGGGAGGGGCAAAACGATGGATGTTTCGACCCAGTTCAGTGCTGAGTGATAGTCCCATCCATCGGCCGGAGAGAAATGCTCGAGCTCTGAGGCGCCCACCGTCGCGCGGTGGCTCGCCGGAGTCGAAACTTCCAAGCCGTGCCCCGAGCGCGGCATCGCAAAGAAAGGATTGAAAAGCAGAAGGGCAGCGGTGACCAGACACACCCAGCGCCACCGTCCTAAAGCGACCATTGCTCCTCGGCCATGGGGAAAACTGTTCATCCCGGACTCTTCTCAAACGATAGTAGGACTGCCGGGCCGGGTCAAGAGGTTCCGAGCACGCCGTCTCCGCCACATGGAGAGGAGAAGGGGATCGGAGCCAGGGGTGCAACCGATCCCCGAGGTGGGACACTAAGTGAAGATCACGTGATCAGTGTGGCGCCCCGCAGTCACATCGGAATGAAGCGTTTGTGAATTCTCCGTGATGTGCGACTCGCGGAGCCCGCCCCTACCGCGGCCATGCCGAACATCGAGGCCGCGAACCCAGAAAATGATGTCTTCGGCTATGTTCGTAGCATGGTCGGCGATGCGTTCCAGGTGACGCGTGGCCAGAACAAACTGCAGACCGGAACTGACCGAGTCCGGCTCGCCGGTCATGCGCCAAAGCTGGCGTTCAAAGATGCGATCGCGGTATTTGTCGACGACGTCGTCGCTCTCGAGCACTTTGCTAGCCATTTCAACGTTTCGGGAAATGAGCGCGCCGAGGCTCTGGCTGACCATAGCGCGCACGGCGGAGACCATGCGAGAAAGTTCTTCGGGGGCCTCGGCGCCGGGCATTTCGCGAAGCGAGACCACTCTCTCCGCCAGGTTTACGGCGAGGTCTCCGATGCGCTCCAAGTCATTGTTCAGCTTCAGCCCCGCCACAATCAGCCGCAATTCCTCCTCGGGAAGCGCGCCCTGGCGAAGCAAGCGGATGGCCTGTTCATCGATGACAATTTCCATCTCATTGATGCGCGGCTCGAGAAGAAACACTTCACCTGGTAGAGCGGCGGTGCGCGGATCGTCGAGGCTGACGATGGCATCCAGCGCGCGATTCATGGCACTCTCAACAGTACGCGCCATAGCAACGAGATAGTTCATGAGCGTGTCGAGCATGAGGGGTTCGGTGAGTGGTGCCTTGGTGTCCATCGCTTTCCTTTACCGAGCTAGCGTCTCTACACTTCCGATCTCAAACAGCAGTATGGGGCGGAAATGGTTACAGTTCGGTAACGTTATTGTGAAAAAGTGGGCAAACGCCGGGGAGGTGCAGGTCCTTGCGATGGTACGGGAGTCATGGGCTAGCGGGCGGTGCGCGATGGGGCATGGTGCGGTTGAAACACCGGGACGGTGAAATGGAACTGGGAACCCCGGCCCACTTCGCTCTCGACCCAGATGCGGCCACCGTGTGCTTCGACAAGATGCTTGGCGATCGAAAGGCCGAGGCCCGTGCCGCCGACTTCACGGGAACGCGCCACATCAACGCGGTAGAAACGCTCGAAGATGCGAGGCTGGTCCACTTGGGGGATGCCGATTCCGGTGTCGGAGACGGTGAAGGTGACTTCCTGTCCACCGGCGGACGCGGAGACCACGATCTCGCCGCCCGCAGGCGTGTATTGAATGGCGTTGTCCAACAGGTTCTGCAAAACCTCGGCGATGCGGCGGCGGTCGGCCGCGACGTCCGGAAGGCATTGCGGCAAGTTGATCGAGAAGCGCAGGTGCTTCTCATTCGCGACCCGTTGCGTGGTCTCGACGCAGCTCTGCACCAGTTGCGAGGCGCTGAGCCGGTCCACCTCCAGGGCGAGACGGTCGGCATCCATCTTGGAGAGCTCGAGCAGGTCGTCGGTGAGCCGCGCGAGGCGCCGAGAGTGCTCGAGAATGATCTGCAGGAAACGGACGCGGTGCTGAGGATCGTCCATCGCGCCAGCGAGCAGCGTTTCCGCAAAACCCTGAATCGCCGTGAGCGGCGTCTTGAACTCGTGGGACACGTTGGCGACGAAGTCGCGGCGGACTCGTTCGAGCTTGCGCAAATCAGTGATGTCGTGCAGCACGACGACCGCGCCGGAATTTTCCGTGGCTTTGACGGAGGCAACCGTCGCCGCAAAAAAACGCTGGCGCAGCGTTCCGGTAACGATTTCCGCTTCGACGCGCGGCGCGCCCTTCAGAACGTCGCGTACGGCCTCGATAAGTTCGGTTTGCCGCACCACCTCGAGAAGGGAACGGCCGGGCTGGGGCGGCGCGTCCAGTTCGAGGATTCCCGCGAAACCTTCGTTGGCAAAGAGCAGGCGCTCGGAGGAATTGACAACAGCGACGCCTTCCACCATGCTGCCGAGAATCGCGGCGGAGAGGTTGCGCTCCTCCCGCAACGTGCGCATCGCGCGATCCAGGCGTGTCGCCGAGTCGTTCAAGGAAACGGCCAAGGCTTCCAGGGCATCACCGGAACGATCCGCATCAATGGGACGAAAGTCCCCCTCCGCCACACGGCGGGAAAACGACTGCAGGCGCTCAACGCGGCGGGAAAAAGTACGGGAGATCAAAAGCGAGGCCATTCCCGTGACGAGGAGCATGACCACAGAAGAGAGCCAGAACCTGCGGCGGAAGGCCCACACTTCATCGTTTACGGTCAGAAGCGGCACCGCAAACCGCAAAACGATGGGAGGACCGCTGGGCATCGAAAACCGGGCGGCGTAATACAGCAGATCGCGATTGATCGAGACGCTATGGCGAACCGAAAGTCCGTCACCATTCGCCAAAGCTTCGCGAATCTCCGGGCGCCCGGCGTGGTTTTCCATGGTCTGCGGATCGGACTGTGAGTCGGCCAAGACCAGACCATCGGAGGCAATCACCGTAACGCGGACGCCGCTCGAGGCCATTTTTGTGAGCCACTCGCGAAGGGCGGGGGAAGGCGTGCGCGAGGTGGTCGAAAAAGAGGAAACCGGGGGCGGGCTCGAAAGCGCAACGCGCGCAATCGAGGTGAGTCGCTCGAAGCCCGCGCGCTCGTAATCGCGGCGCAGCGTGCGCTCCGCGTAGTAATCGACGGGTAGCAGGACTGCGATCAGCAGCGCGAAAAAAGCAAAGCCGAGTTTCCAGAACAGATTAAGCCGCACGTGTCTCGAAAAGATACCCGGCGCCACGTACGGTTTTCAAGTGGGTCGGGTTTTCCGGATCGGATTCGATTTTTTCGCGCAGCCTTCTCACGTAGACGTCTACGCTGCGCGGCGTGACAAAGCGGTCCGTGCCCCAAACGGCGTCCAGCAATTGATCCCGAGTAAAAACCCGGTTGGGACGCGAGGCCAGGTAATAGAGAAGGCGAAACTCCAAAGTGCTGAGCACCACCGGCTTGCCGGACTGGCTCACGCGGTAAGAAGCGGGGTCGATACTCAGTTTGCCCACCTCGACAGGACGGGGAACGTCAGTAGGAAGTTCGGTGCGGCGGAGCAGCGCTTTCACGCGGGCAATGAGTTCGCGCGGGCTAAAGGGCTTGGTTACGTAATCGTCGGCGCCCATTTCCAGCCCGACCACGCGGTCGGCTTCTTCGCCTCGCGCGGTGAGCATCAGGATAGGCAAACGGTTGAGCGCCTCGTCGCGACGAATCTCGCGGCAGATCTCGAGGCCGGAGAGTTTGGGCAACATGAGGTCCAGAAGCAAGATGTCGGGAGGGGTTTTCTTCAGCGTGGCGAGTCCGGTGACGCCATCGTAAGCGCCGGTAACCTGATAGCCCTCGTTCGAGAGGTTGTAGCGCACTAATTCGACGATGTCGCGGTCGTCTTCGATGATGAACACGCGTTTCATGTTCAGGGAGCGCCTGGTGCGCCCGCTTTGCGAAAGTGTATCGCAGCCGGGCGACGTGCGATAGGAACTGGAAAGATGCCGCTCACTTACGGCTTTTTGCTGCACAACTGATTGTGGCAGAAGGCCCATTGCTCCAGGTAACACGGCGTTTACATCTCCGTGAACGAAATGTTAAAGCCAAACTCTTTGCCTAGTTGCTCGCGGTCGTGAATGCCAAAGACAAAAGTGTTTTCTGCTCGAGTTCGTGGGCTTTGGCGGAGCCTGTGGCCGGGCTGGCGCTCGGTGAGCGCTTAACGGAGCGTAACACCAGGCCCGCGGCTTTGACAATGCGTTCGAGTCGGGGAACCACGAAACCCGCCGCGCCCATGTTGCCCGGCTCCTCCTGCACCCAAACCACCTCGCGCGCCCGGGGATGCTCGGCGATCGAGGCCGCGATTTCCGCGCGGGGCATCGGATAAAGCTGGTCAAGAAAGAAGATGGCCGTGCTCGGGTCTTTGCGGCGGCGCCGCTCGGCGCGCAATTCATGGCCGACTTTGCCGCTGGCGATAAGGATGCGCGACGCGTCGCGTATTTCACGATCGGGAACGAGCGGAAGGAAGCGGGGAGCCGAGAACTCGTCGATGACCGAACTGGCGTCCGGATGCCGCAGCATGCTTTTGGGTGTGAAAACGATCAGGGGTTTGCGCCACGGGCGGCGCGCCTGGCGCCGCAGCATGTGAAAATACTGCGCGGCGGTGGAAGGCTGGCAAATCTGCATGTTGTCTTCGGCAGCAAGCTGCAGGAAGCGTTCCATGCGCGCGCTCGAATGCTCGGGCCCCTGGCCTTCGTAGCCGTGCGGCAAAAGCATCACGATCCCCGCCGGGAGATTCCATTTGTCTTCGCCCGCGCTGATGAACTGGTCGATGATCACCTGGGCACCGTTCGCAAAATCGCCGAACTGCGCTTCCCATAGGACCAGGGCTTCCGGGTAATCGCGGCTGAATCCGTATTCGAAACCGAGACAGCCGCCTTCGGAGAGAGAGGAATTGTAGATTTCACAGAAAGCCTGGTTCGGTGAAAGGTGGCAGAGAGGCAGGTATTCGCGTTCGGTCTGTGTGTCGATCAGCACGGCGTGACGCTGATTGAACGTGCCGCGCTGGGAGTCCTGGCCGGTCAACCGCACCGGGGTCCCTTCGAGGAGCAGTGAAGCGAAGGCCAACGCCTCGGCAAAACCATAATCGACGGGGCGCTTGCCGTGGCCCATTTCGGCGCGCTGCTCGAGCAATTTCGCAATCTTCGGATGAACGTGGAAGCCGCCGGGAACGCGAACCAGCCCGTCGGTAATCTGCGCCAACTTTTCGCGCGTCAACCCGGTGTCGACTTCGTATTCCGGTTTGCAGCGGCCGTGAAAATAAGGCGCCCAGTATTCGGGCAGTTTGCGGAGGTGCGGAATCTTTTTGAGCCCGCGCGCTTTCGTCTGCTCTTCCTCGTACTCCTTGCGGAGGGCTCCGGCCATCTCCGTGGCGTCGATCCGAGTGGCCTCGGCATAAATCTTCCAGAGCGGCGGATGGTCCTTGATGCGCTCGTAAAGTTTCGGCTGGGTGATGGTCGGATCGTCCACCTCGCTATGGCCGTGGCGGCGGTAGCCGATGATGTCGACCACCACGTCGCTGCCAAACCTGGCGCGGTATTCGGCGGCAATTTTCCCGACGCGCACAACTGCATCGGGATCCTCGCCGTTCACGTGGAAAATGGGCACGGACTGGCGCTTGGCGATGTCGGAAGCAAAGCGGGCGGAATGTTCCTGGCGCGGCGGCGTGGTGAAACCGATGAGGTTGTTCACGATGATGTGGATCGTGCCGCCCACGGTGTAGGCCCGCAGGTCGGCGAAATTGAGCGTTTCCGCCCAGATGCCCTGGCCGGCGAAAGCGGCGTCGCCATGCATCACGATGGGGACGACTTTGTTGAAAGTCTCCCTCGAACGGTCGACATAGGCGCCGCGCAACCCGTAACGCGTCTGCTTGGCGCGCGAGCGGCCGGCCGCAACGGGATCGACAGCTTCCAGATGGCTCGGATTCGACACGAGGTGCATCCCGATTTCCTTGCCAGAGCTGGTAACGTAGGTGCCGGTGGCGCCGATGTGATATTTCACGTCGCCCGCGCCGAGCACGCTGCGCGGATCTACGTCCTCGAACCCAGCCACGACTTCATGCGGGCTCTTGCACGCGGCGTGCACCATGACGTTCAGACGGCCGCGATGACTCATGGCCATGATGGAAGACTCCGCGCCATGGTCCCCGGCCGTCTCCAAGATGGCATCGAGCAAAGGGATAAGTGCCGTCACGCCTTCCAGAGAAAATCGTTTCGAACCGAGATAACGCGCTTGCAGGACCTGTTCGAAAAGGTCGGCGCGAAGCAGCCGCTCCAGCACCTTGTGCTGGTCGACTTTTTCCGCGGGCGCTTCGATTCGCTCGATGATCCAGCGGCGGCGTTCCGGCTCGACCAAATGCATGAAGTCGGCGCCAACGGTGCCACAGTAGAGGCGACGAGC
>Ga0318541_10000558_pt1 | contig 12493 bp, 10 predicted proteins | sample GRESIP166b4f26_FD_202503 | JGI IMG/M metagenome (GOLD analysis project Ga0318541, IMG submission 202503) | Tropical soil microbial communities from Luquillo Experimental Forest, Puerto Rico - GRE.SIPMG.166b4f26 | ecosystem: Environmental > Terrestrial > Soil > Tropical forest > Bulk soil...
GAACACCGATCGACGCCGGCCAGCTGTATGACTTCTGCAGCCGCGCCTTGGGCATCCGGGACACCGACGACGAGTTGGCCGCGCCCTCGCTGGCCGAGCTGTTCGCCCAAATCGGAATGCGCCCGGGCACGCACCGCGGCGAGTTCGCGATGACGATGCCGGTCAGCCCGCATGTGGTCAACACTTCCGGCGCGCTTCAGGGCGGCTTGATCGCCACGCTCGTCGACGTGGCGGGGGGACAGTTCGGGCTGGAGTATCTGCAGCCGGGCACCACCATGACAACCGCAGACCTCTTCATCCGCTACCTGCGGCCAATCCGGCTGGGCTCGGCGCGCGCGGTGCCGCGGATGCTGCGCGGCGGCAAGCGGGCGATGGTCATGCAGGTCGACATATACGGCGACGGCGACGACGAACTCGCCGCGACGGCCACCGTGAACTTCGCAATCATCAACGGGACGACACCAACAGTGGGTCTTGGAACAGAGCCATAGGCCCGGTACACGTCGGGGCGCAAAAGTGGTAACGTCATTACCGCATACCGAGAACCCAAGACTTCCGCAAGGAGATCGCCATGCCGTCTCGCGAACTTTCCTTCCCCGTGTTCGACGCGGACAATCACATGTACGAGCCCCAGGAGGCGCTGACCAAGTTCCTCCCCGACAAGTGCAAGAACGTCATCGACTACGTTCAGGTCCGCGGTCGCACCAAGATCGTGGTCCGCGGCCATATCAGCGAGTACATCCCCAACCCGACGTTCGAGAAGGTCGCCAAGCCGGGCGCCCAGGAGGACTACTTCCGCCACGGCGCGCAGGGCAAGACCTACCGCGAGATCCTGGGCGAGCCGATGAAGGCCATTCCCGCGTTCCGTGAGCCCGGCCCACGCCTCGAGGTGATGGACGAGCTCGGCATCGACTACGCGCTGATGTTCCCCACGCTGGCCAGCCTGGTGGAAGAGCGCATGAAAGACGACCCGGAAATGACCCACGACGTCATCCACGCGCTCAACCAGTGGATGTACGAGACCTGGTCGTTCAACTACAAGGAACGCATCTTCGCCACCCCGGTGATCACCTTGCCGATCGTCGAGCGGGCGCTCGAAGAGCTGCAGTGGTGCCTGGAACGCGGCGCCCGCACCGTGCTGGTCCGTCCGGCGCCGGTGCCCGGCTACCGCGGCAGCCGGTCCTTCGGGCTGGAAGAGTTCGACCCGTTCTGGCAGGCCTGCATCAAAGCCGAGCTCCCCGTTTCGATGCACGCCTCAGACAGTGGTTACTCCGAGTTCGCGAACGTGTGGGAGCCGGGCGACGAGTTCCTGCCGTTCAAGCCGACCGCCTTCCGCAGCTTCGCGATGGGCCATCGGCCGATCTTGGACGCGATGGGTGCGCTGGTGTGCCACGGCGCACTGTCCCGCAACCCGGAACTGCGGATCCTGTCGATTGAGAACGGCGCCGACTGGGTGCCGGACCTGTTCAAGGGCCTTAAGGGCGTCTACAAGAAGATGCCGCAATCGTTCAGCGAGGACCCGATCGAGGCGTTCAAGCGGTGCGTGTACATCACCCCGTTCTGGGAGGACCGGTTCACCGAGATCGTCAACATGGTGGGCACCGACCGGGTGATGTTCGGTTCGGACTGGCCGCACCCCGAGGGCCTGAAGGACCCCATCACGTTCGTCGACGAGCTCACCGACTTCGAGCAGGAAGACGTCGCCAAGATCATGGGCGGCAACCTGATGAAGCTGATGAAGGTCTCCGCGCCATCGAAGAAACCCGTCTCAGCCTGACAGCCAGCCAAACGTACGCGGTAATCTGATTTACCGCGTGTGCGGTCCGTAGGAGGGACGGCCTTATGGGGGCCGAAAAGGACTGGGACAAAACCGTGGGTGCGGCGGAAGCAGTGCGGCGCATCTTTGAGAACGTCCCCGCGATGCTGGTCGGCCTGGAGGGGCCCGACCACCGGTTTGTCGCGGTCAACGCGGCCTATCGCACATTCAGCCCGATAATCGCGCCCTTGGGAATGCTCGCTCGGGAGGTCTTTCCCGAGCTGGAGAGCCAGCAGATCTACCAGATGTTCGACCGGGTCTATCAGACCGGCGAACCACAGTTCGGGAACGAGTGGCGGCTGCAGGCCGACTATGACGGTTCGGGAGTCGAGGAACGGTTCTTCGATTTTGTCGTCACACCCCGCCGCCGTGGGGACGGATCGATCGAGGGTGTGCAGATCCTCTTCGACGATGTCACCAACCAGGTTAAGGCGCGGCTGGCCGCCGAGGCACGGATGGACGAGCTGTCCGAGCGGTACCGTAGCGTCCGCGATTCGGCCACCGTCATGCAGCAGGCATTACTGGCCCCGTCCGTGCCCCTCGTTCCCGGTGCGGACATCGCCGCGGAGTACCTCGTCGCCGCGGAGGACACCGCGGCCGGTGGCGACTGGTTTGACGCGATAGCCCTCGGGGATCGGCTCGTCCTGATCGTCGGCGACGTCGTCGGCCATGGTGTCGAAGCCGCCGCCGTTATGTCCCAATTGCGCACTGCGCTGCGGATGCAGATTTCGGCGGGGCACACCATTGTCGAGGCGCTCGAGGCGCTCGACCGGTTCCATGAACACGTGCCCGGGTCGAAGTCGGCCACCGTGTGTGTCGGTTCGCTGCACTTCGCCACGGGCGAGTTCCAATACTGCACCGCCGGACACCCGCCGCCGCTATTGCTGAGTGCCGACGCGAACGCGCAATATATGGAACCGTCCGGCGCCGGCCCGCTCGGCAGCGGCACCGGATTTCCGGTGCGGACCGAGGTGCTTGAGGTTGGCGACTCGGTCCTGCTGTATTCCGACGGCCTGATCGAGCGTCCCGGCCGGCCGCTGAGCGCCAGCACCGCCGAATTCGCCGACTTGGCGGCGAAGATCGCCGGCGGCGGTAGCGGCTTTGTGATCGATGCGCCGCGACGGCCGATCGACCGTATCTGTTCGGAGACACTGGAACTGCTGCTCAGGCCGACGGGCTACAGCGACGACGTCACACTGCTTGCGGCGCAACGGCGCACACCGCCGCCGCCGCTGCACATGACGCTGGACGCGACGATTTACGCGGCACGCAGGGTTCGTGCCGCGCTGCGCGAATGGCTGGTGGAGATCGGCGCCGGGTCCGACGACGTCTGTGACGTCGTGCATGCGATCTCCGAGTTCGTTGAGAACGCCGTCGAGCACGGATACGCCGCGGAGGCGGCAACTGACGCTTCAAATGTGATTGTCGTCGAGGCCGCGCTGACCGGCGACGGCAACCTGTACGCCTCGGTGATCGACCACGGACAGTGGAAGGATTATCGCGAGGGCGAGCAGGGCCGCGGGCGTGGACTCGCGATGGCCGAAGCCCTGGTATCCGAGGCGCAGATCACCTACGGTGCCGGCGGGACGACGGCCAGCGTCATGCACCGCCTGTCGCGACCGGCAAACTTCTTCACAGACACGATCGTCGGCCGGGCGACCCACCTGCGACCGGTCAACTCGGAATTCATCTCATTGGTCGGCGCGCCCGGCCGCATTGTCGTAAGCGGCGACGTCGACGCCACCACCGCGTCCACCCTGGACCGCCAGATCGCAGTCGAAAGCCGTTCCGGCATAGCGCCTTTGACGATCGACCTCAGCGAGGTCACCCACCTTGGCTCGGCGGGCGTGAGCGCGCTGGCCGCCGCGCGCGCGAGAGCGCGCAAACAGGGCGGTGACTGTGTGCTGATAGCCCCGCCCGGCAGCCCGGCGCATCACGTGTTGTCACTGGTCCAGATACCGGCTGTCAGCAGCGATGGCGCGGTCAGCGTGCCTGGCCGTGACGCACTTGACTGAACGGCACCGCGCGGTCGGCGGCGTATTCCCGTGGGAAGCCCAGCACCCGTTCACCGATGACATTGCGCGCCATCTCCGTGGTGCCGCCGCCGATGGCGACGTTCTGCCGAGACAGGTATCGCAGCCCCGTCTCCAGGCCTTCACCGATTTCCCCTACGACACCGGCACTTCCCGCGATCGCCATTGCGGTGTCCATATCCAGGGTGACAGTCTCGGAGTGGAAGAGCCGGATGAGCGTCCCGGCGGCCGGGGGCAGTGCGCCATCTCGGACACTGTGGTACACGTGCTCGATCAACTGCTCGGCCACCGCCCGGTGCACCAGTGCCCGGCCGGCCATCTCGTGCACGCGTTCGTTGTCGGCCTGGCCCGTCTTCTCCGCAAGGCCAACGTAGTCAACGGGATTCGTGCTTCCGCCCTCACTGCCGCTGCCGCTGGCGAACTCCGAGCCCTGCCCGACCGCCCGGCGTTCGTGATACAGCTGCCGCGAGGCCACCGCCCAGCCACCGTTGACGTCGCCGACCACGGCGTCGTCGCCGACGTCCACACCGTCGAGGAACTCCTCGCAGAATTCGGTGGAACCGCTCAACATAGTGATGCGCCGCAACGTGATTCCCGGATGACCGATGGGCACCAGGAACATGGTCAGCCCTTCGTGCTTGGGCACGTCCCAGTCGGTGCGGGCCAGACACAGGCCGTAGTCGGCAGCGAACGCGCTGGTGCTCCAGGTCTTGGCGCCGTTGATCACCCAACGATCGCCGCGGCGTTCGGCACGGGTGAGGACACCGGCCAGATCCGATCCGCCACTGGGTTCGGACAAGAGCTGCACCAGCACTTCATCGCCACGCAGGGCCGCGGCAATGTGCCGCTTCTTCTGGTCTTCGCTGCCGGTGTCGAGCAGCGTGGCGCAGCAGATGGTGAACGTGGGGGTATTGAGGATCAACGGCATTTCGTAATTGACGGTCTCGGCGTCGAATGCCTTCTGGTATTCGTAGCCCAGACCCAGGCCGCCGTACTCGCGTGGGAAGCAAATCCCGGCGAATCCCCCTTCATAGAGCCGCTTTTGCAGTTCTCGGGCCCGCATCCAGGACCGCTCGTCATCGCGCGGCACGGGCGGCGGCGACGCGGGATCGATGGCAGACATGTTGTCCGCCAACCACGCTCGGGCCCGAGAGGCGAACGCGGTAACCGGTTCAAAGACGGATTCGGCGGGCGTCATCCGGCGGTCGTCATCGATCGGGCCGCTTTCTCCGACTCATACACCCGCAGGTTGTGCTCCTCGGGCGTGCCGAACATGGAGCGGTACAACGTAACCCGCCTCAGATACAGGTGCAGGTCGTGTTCCCAGGTGACGCCGATGCCGCCGTGCATCTGCACGCAGGCCTGAACGACCCGGCCGGCCATCTCGCCGACGTAGGACTTGGCAATGCTGGCCGACAGGCCCGCCCCGGGCGAGCGGGCGGCAACATCGGCGACCGCCGCGGCCGTGGTGGCGCGACACGCTTCAAGCCACAGCTTCATATCGGCGAACCCGTGCTTGAGGGCTTGGTACGACGCCAGGGGACGACCGAACGTGTGCCGGTCCAGCGCCCATTGAACGGTGAAGTCGAACACCGTCTGCAGGATGCCGACCACCTCGGCGCACTGCAGCACCTGGGCAAGCTGGCTCTGCCGGTCAATCAGCGAGGCGGTCTCGGCGGCGCTGCCGACGACCGCGGACGGCTCCACGACCACCCCGTCGAAATGCACCCGCGCGTATTGCTTGACCAAGTCCACCGACTGCTGGGACTCGAGCCGGACGCCCGGCGCGTCCGTCGGGACCAGGAACTGACGAATCTCAGAAGCATCTGGGCCGCATCGCGCCACCACTAGCAGCACAGCACTTTGGGCGCCGGCCTCGACGCGGTCCTTGGTGCCGTCTATGCGGAAGCCGGTATCGGTCCGGGTGGCCGTCACCGACGGGTCCAGCGGCGCCCAGCCCCGGCCCGGCTCGGAAACCGCCCACGATGCCACCGTTTCACCGGACATCAGCGACTCGATGATCGCAGTGTGCGCTTGCCGGTCTGCGCTTTCGACGAGCGCCGCGAGCACGACGCTGACCGGGTACAGCGGCCCGGGTGCCACCGTCTTGCCGAGTTGTTCGGCGACCATGGCCAGGTCCTCGACACCATTGCCCGAGATGCTGCCGCCGCCCAGATCCTCCGGGACAAGCAGGGCCGTCCACCCCAGCTCGGCGGCGCGCCGCCACCAGGCCGGATCGAAGGACACACCCGCGGCATGCAGTTCCCGGACACGACGCAGCGGCGCTTCTTTTTGCAGAAACGCTTGGGTGGTCGAAGTGAATAGTATCTTTTCGGAAGAGTCGACAGCGGTCATGATGCCGGTAGGGTCCTTAGCGTTCTGGAGACTCTGATGTTAGCAATGAGCAATACGGTAAGAGATACCGGAGTCCAATCGATAATGATGTTGACGAGTGGTAAGCGCGATGGCTGAGACGAACAAACCGCCGGAAGGTTCGGGCCCGTCGGACGCCGATGCGTTGCTCGAAGAGGCCGAGGCGGAAGCTGCCGCGGCCGAGGCGGTGGCCGACGCGGCGAAGGCTCGCGCCCGCGCCGCCCGGCTCCGACGCGAAGCCCGCGCCGCCCGGCTCCGACGCGAAGCCCTCGGCGTGCCCGAGCCCACCGACGATTACAGCGACGACGAGTATTACGACGGCGACTACGACGACGACTACGAAGAGGACTACGAAGAAGGCCACGGCGAGGACTACGAAGAAGACCACGACGAGGACTACGACGAGGACTACGACGAGCGTCTAACGGAGCAAACCGGATGGCGACGCCGGATGCCGATGACCGCCGCGCTGGCCGCGATCGTCCTCATCGTCTGCTTTGCCGGCGCCAGCGTATACATGGTGTTCCAACATCGTGACAACGCTCAGCACCACCAGCGGGAAGCGGCGTTCGTCGAAGGGGCCAAGCATGGGGTCCTCAACATGATCTCACTCAACTACAACAAAGCCAAAGAAGACGTCCAGCGCGTGATCGACAGCTCGACCGGCCAATTCAAAGATGACTTTCAGCGTAGCGCCAACGATTTCATCGCGGTGGTCACGCAGTCGAAAACGATCACCGAAGGAACCGTTAACGCGGCCGCCATCGAGTCTATGGAAGAGGATTCCGCGGTGGTATTGGTCGCTGCGACATCACAGGTGACCAATGCCCCAGCTGGGAAGGATGAGCCACCAAAAGTATGGCGGTTGAAAGTGACCGTTGCCGAAGTCGGCGGACAGTACAAGATGTCGAAAGTTGAGTACGTAGCGTGACCGACGAAGCGCGCGATGTAACCCCTGCCGAGACCGATTCGGTCGCACTCGAAACCACAGACGAACCCGACGATTCCGTGACCGAGGATGCCCCAAGCGACGAGGGAGAGGCCGACTCCCACGCGCCGGTTGAGCGCCCACGTGGTCGCCTGGTGCCCACGATGCGCAAAATCGCTCCGGTGGTTCTGGTTTCGCTGCTGCTGATCTCCGGCGGCGTTGCGACGTGGCTGTACTTCAAGTGGTATCGGCCCGATCAACAGACCGACGCCGCCGCCGCCCACGCGGTGGTCAGGGCCGCGTCCGACGGAACGGTGGCCGTGCTGTCCTACTCATCCGACTCCCTCGACAAGGACTTCGCCAACGCCAGGTCGCACCTCGCCGGCGATTTCCTTTCCTACTACAACCAATTCAGTCAGGCGAGCGTGGCTCCGATCGCCAAACAGAAGTCGATGAAGACCACGGCTCGCGTGACGGAAGCCGCGGTGTCAGAGCTACATCCGGATTCGGCCGTCGTTATGGTTTTCGTCGATCAGAGCACCACAACCAAGGACAGCCCCCAAACATCCTTGGCGGCGAGTAGCGTGCTGGTGCATATGAACCGGATCAACGGCTCCTGGAAGATCACCGGGTTCACCCCGTTCTAGGTCTCCTACATGGCGAACACGCGACGGAGAGTCTGTGCGTGCAACGCCCGGTTTTCTTGGGAGACAATCCAATCCGGAACCAGCGAATCGAAGCCGTTGAATGTCGCTGCGATGACGTGCAATTCGGTGTGGACGTAGGCGTGCAGGAGCCGGTTGGCATAGTCGATGGCTTCGTCGCGGCAGGGGTCGATCTCCGAGCAGCTGATGAACGTGGGCGGCAGCCCCTCCAGGTTCGCCCGGTGCGCCGGAACGTGTTGACCGCCCGCAGTCGCGTGCTCGAGGTAGTGGCTCCACGCGCGACTCACGGCGGGACCGTTGAGGCCCGGTGTGCGCTGGAACTCGCGTCGCGACGGCGTGGCGTCGGAATCGAGCATCGGCTGGTGCAGGATCTGCACCAGGATCGCCGGACCTTCCTCGTCGAACATGCGCTGGGTCAGGCCCGCGACCAGTGCTCCACCCGCGTCACGGCCCATCACCGCTATCCGGCCGGCGTCCGCGTCCAGGTCGGCGCAATTCTCGACGACGTATCGCAGGGCCGCTTCGACGTCGGCCAGTGCCGCCGGACACGCGTTTTCCGGCGCGAGCCGGTAGTCGACGGATACCAGTAGACAGCCGGCGCTGCGTGCCAGCTCCACGCACTGCGCGTGATCGGTGTCCAGGTTCCCCGTCACGAAGCCGCCGCCGTGGGCGTACACCACGAGTGGTGCCGGGGATTGGGCCAGGCCGCGGTACAGACGAAGGCCCAGTCGCTGGCCGTCCGGGCCCGCGATGGATGGCGATTCGACGGTGACGCCGTCCGTGGCGACCGCCGCGGCCCGCTGAGCGGCCAGGAGGTCGGCCTGTTTCCGCTCGGTGGGCAGCGTCTCGGCACGGAATTCGACGACACCCAGCTCGATCGCAGCCTCGCGCAGCACCGGGTCGATGCGGTTAAGGCCTTGTGGCCGTGTCAGATTCGTTTGCGTCATACTCTCTCATCTTCCGGACTTTCAAGGTAAACCTGCGACTCCATATGGTGAAAGATGCGGCCAGGTCAATACTGTTCCTGTTACGGTAACCACAACAAGACCGTTGGGCTTCGTTGCTATTTATATTATGATAGCGATATTCCCTAGTAGATCCGATATACCGGTTGCTCAGAAGGAGCGCTGATGACGCTCAGCACCGACCGCCCCGATTCCGCGGGCCAGCCCGTCACCCTCGACTTCACTGGTGAAACCAGCCCGTATCCGTTCTACGAATACATGCGGCGCACCGATCCGGTCTGGCACGGTTCCCTGGCGGACCACTCACAGATGCCCGACGAAATGCGACCCAACGACGAGTGGGTCTTGTTCGGTTACGACGGCGTATTTCAGGCGTTCCGTGACGACCGCATCTTCACTTCGGCGGAGTACGACAAGACGATCGGCTTGGTAATGGGGCACACCGTCCTGGCGATGGGCGGCAAGGAACATCACGACCACCGCAGCCTGGTGGCGAAGGCCTTCCGCGCCACCGCGCTGGAACGCTGGGAGCCGTCGGTCATCGGCCCGGTATGCGACCAGCTAATCGACGAAATCAAAAACGACGGCCACGCCGACCTGGTCAAAGCGCTGACATTCGAGTTTCCGACCAGGATCATCTCCGTGCTGCTCGGACTCCCCCCCGAGGATCTCGACCTGTTCCGGCGGCTGTCGCTTGACCTCATCTCGATTCCGACCGACATCATGGCGGGACTGAACGCAGCCGCCGAGTTGCACGGCTACTTCCTCGAGCAGGTGGAGCAGCGGCGGCGCAAACTCACCGATGACATCATCGGCGACCTGGTCGCCGCCGAGATCGACGGCGAAAAGCTCACCGACGAGGCCATCATCGCGTTCCTGCGCCTGCTGCTGCCTGCCGGACTGGAGACCACCTATCGCTCGTCGGGCAATCTGTTGTATTTGCTGCTGACCCACCCGGAGCAGCTGGCGATGGTCCAGCAAGACCGGTCCCTGATCCCGGCCGCCATCGAAGAGGGTCTCCGGGTTGAAACGCCACTGACCATGGTCATGCGGACCACCACTGCGGAAGTCGAAATTGGCGGCAAGACAATCCCGGCCCACGCGCAGATCGACATGTGCATGGGCTCGGCCAACCGCGACGAAAGCCGCTGGACGGACCCCAACAGGTTCGACATCCGTCGACCGCGGCAAGCGCACATCGCGTTTGCCGGTGGTATCCACATGTGCCTCGGTATGCACTTGGCGCGGCTGGAAACGCGGGTCATGTTGAACAGCCTGTTCGACCGCGTCAAGGACCTCGCCTTTGTGCCCGACGACGCAACCGGCGAAGAGTCCAAGATCGTCGGGCTCACCTTCCGGTCGCCCAACAAACTTCCGGTCACGTTCACCCCGGCCGCATGAGAAGCCGCGCGGCGATCCTGCACGACGTCGGCGGGCCGTGGTCGGTCGAGGAATTCGAGCTGGACCCGCCGCGCGCCGGCGAAGTCCTGGTCGAAATGGCCGCTGCTGGGTTGTGCCACTCCGACGACCACATCCTCAAGGGCGACATGTCGGCGCCCAATGATGTGATGCGATCCCTCGGGCTGCCAACCATGTTCCCGACGATCGGTGGTCACGAGGGTTCGGGCATCGTCCGTGAAGTCGGTGACGGCGTCACCGATTTCGCGCCGGGCGACCACGTGGTGATGTCGTTCGTCGCCGTGTGCGGACAGTGCCGCTGGTGTGCGAGCGGAATGGAGTATATCTGCGACGTCGGCGCCTTCACCCTCACTCCTGGGATGCCCACCGACGGCACCTACCGTCATCACACCGCGGACGGCAAGCCACTCGGCCATCTGGCGAAGGTCGGCGCGTTCGCCGAACACACTGTGGTAGCGACGAATTCGCTCGTGAAGATCGAGCCGCACCTCCCACTGGCGCCGAGTGCGCTGCTGTCGTGCGCCATTCCGACCGGTTACGGGTCGGCCGCCAATCGGGCCGGGGTGCGCGGCGGCGATACCGTCGTCGTGATCGGCGTCGGTGGAATCGGAACGGGCGCGCTCCAGGGCGCCCGCATCAACGGCGCCGCGCAGATCGTCGCCGTCGATCCGGTAGATTTCAAACAGAAGTCGGCCCTGCAGTTCGGCGCGACCCACAGCGCCGCGACGGCCGCCGAGGCGCTGGACCTGGTGCGGGAACTGACCTACGGGGTGATGGCCGACGCTGTTGTTGTCTCGCCGTCCTTGATCACCCCGGACGATGTCCGCGATGCGCTGAAGCTCACCCGCAAGGGCGGGACCTGTGTGCTCACCGGCATGACTTCGCAGTTGACCCGGTCGGTCAACATCGACCTGCAGGAGTTCATCCTGATGAACAAGACGCTGGCGGGCACCATATTCGGCTCGTGCAACCCGAAGGCGGACATCTTCCGGCTGGCCAGGCTCTACCAGACCGGACAGCTCCAGCTCGACGAAATGATCACCAGGCGCTATCGCCTCGAGGACATCAACCAGGCCTACGAAGACCTCCGCAACGGCGAAATCATCAGGGGCATTATCGATTTCGGCATCGCCTGAGCCTATTTCTTACGGGCCGTCACCCGCTGCAGTTGGCCGTAAGCGTCGATCGGGCTGTGCAGCGCCAAGCCGCCATCGGCATGCACGATTTGTCCAGTCACCCAAGGCAATTCGAGGACGCCCACGATCGCCCAGGCCACGTCGTAAGCCTCACCCAGGCCACCCAGCGCCGTCCGCTCGGACATGCCTTCCACCCAGCCGGGCAGCGCTTCCGGATTGGCCAGCATCGGCGTTCGGGTGACGCCCGGACCGACGGCATTGACCCGGATGCCATGGCCGCCCCATTCCACGGCGGCGACCTTCACCAGCATGTCCACCCCCGCTTTCGACACGCAGTAGGCGCCCATATCCCGGTCGGCGACAGTGCCGCTGATGCTGGAGACCGCGACGATCGAGCCGCCCACCCCGGCGTCGATCATGGCTTGCGCCCCGGCGCGGATACTCAGCCAGGTGCCGGTGAGGTTCACCGCCAACACCCGTTCCCACTCCTCCAGCGACTGCTGCAGCAGCATGCCCGACGCGCCGACACCGGCGCAGGTCACTATCCGGGTGGGTACACCGTGTTCGCGTAGGGTTTGTCCGATCGCGGCCGACACCGCGTCGGGATCGCTGACATCGCAGGCGATATCGCCACCGGACAGGTCCCACACCACGACGTCGTGACCCGCGTCGCGCAGCCGCCCGGCGACTTCACGTCCGATCCCGGACGCGCCACCGGTCACCAGGGCGGTCATCGTGCGGGCCCGATCAACTCGACGAGTACACCGTCCGGCGCGGTGATGACCGCCATCGCGACCTCCGCTCCACCCGGGGCGGGCATGGTGATGCGATGAAGGCCGTCACCGAACCCCAACGCCGCCAAAGTACAAAGCGTGGTCTCGACCTCGCGCTGCGGCGATAGCAGGAAGAATCCGTGCCGAGGACGCGCCGGCGGGGCCGACGCGGCGTCGGCGTCCTCGAAGACAACCAATTCGACGATGCCGGTGTCGGGTGTCCGCGGGTCCCCGAGGAATATCGACCGCAGCCGATTGTTCTTGGCACCGAAGAGTTCTGGCCAATCACCGGTGAAGGTTTGGTCGAACAGTTCGGTGAATCCCAGGCCGTCGCGCCAGAACTTCATCGAGCGTTCGACGTCGGCGGTGCAGATCGCGGCGTGAT
>Ga0318541_10000591_pt1 | contig 12246 bp, 12 predicted proteins | sample GRESIP166b4f26_FD_202503 | JGI IMG/M metagenome (GOLD analysis project Ga0318541, IMG submission 202503) | Tropical soil microbial communities from Luquillo Experimental Forest, Puerto Rico - GRE.SIPMG.166b4f26 | ecosystem: Environmental > Terrestrial > Soil > Tropical forest > Bulk soil...
CCGAGCGACCGGTGATACGGTTCTTCATGTCTCCTCCCTCCCCGCCGCCGGTGGCGCGGGCTTTACGGCATCATGCTGATCCCGATGCCGAGATCAATGGAGGAGGATCATGGCTGCCTTGCGCGGCGGGCCACGACAAGGCCGCCGCTTCGCACGCACCTTCCGCAAATCAGACATCGTCGCGGCTGAGTTCGAACGGGTCGTCGCCCGCCGCGCGCCGCTTCTTCTTCGAGCGTTGCCATACGACGCCCGGAAAGCCCTTGAGCGGCACCAGCGGCTCGCCGGTATAGGCCCACTCCTGAAGTTCCTCGATTGCGATGTGATAGAGCGGTTGACGCCCGGTGCGGCCCGAGAACAGCGCGCGGGGGATATTGACCATATGCGGCGAGCGCGCCCGCTCGTAAAACAACGGCGTGCCGCACTGCGCGCAGAAGCTGCGCGCAGTTTTCGCGCTCGTGTCCTCGTAGCGCGAGATCGCGGCCTTGCCAGCAGTAATGCGAAGGCGCTTGCGCCAGCTACCGACATAGGTGGCGTAGGCTGCGCCATGCGCGCGGCGGCTTGCCGACGAATGGTCATGCCAGGCCCAGCGCGCCGGCACGTCGATCTCGAATGAAACCCTGCCGCACAGGCATTGGCCTTTTGCGATGCCGCCTGCTGCCGCTTTCCTTGCCATCGCGCCTTCCCTCTCCTTCGTCGTTGCGAGGAGCGAAAGCGACAAAGTTCGAAAGGACAGACCCGGAAACACGAACTCATTCGCTCGCAGCGCTCGCAATGACGACGCTAGGCTGGCGCCATCTCGTCGTAAACCGGATAATCCGTGTAGCCCGCTTCCTCCCCGCCATAGAAGGTCGCGCGATTATAGGGCGTCAGAGGAAAACCGTTCTGCAGGCGGCGCAGCAAATCCGGATTGGAGATGAAGATTCGGCCGAAGGCGATGGCATCCGCATGACCCTCGGCAATCGCCGCTTCCGCGGTTTCGCCAACAAATCCGCCGGCCGCGATCAGAGCGCCCTTCCAGATCGGGCGGAACAGCACCATTGCGGACGGCACGTTCTGCCAGTTGACCTCGGCGCGGCCCGCGCCGCTCGATCGCGGCTCGATGAAGTGCAAATAGGCGAGGCCGAGCGGATTGAGCGCCTGCACGACATGCGTATAGAGCGGCATGGGCTCCGGCTCGCCGCTGTCGTTGGCGATGCCATAAGGCGAGAGCCTGACGCCGACGCGGTTTGCGCTCCAGACCTCGATCGCGCCCTGCACGATCTCCAGCAGCAGCCGCGCGCGGTCCTCGATGGACCCGCCATAGCGGTCGGTGCGCCGGTTGCTGCGCGATTGCAGGAATTGCTCGAGCAGATAGCCGTTGGCGCCGTGAATCTCGACGCCATCGAAGCCGGCGGCGAGCGCATTGCGCGCGCCTTGCTGGAAGGCTGCGACGATGCCGGGAATTTCATCCGTCTCGAGCGCCCGCGGCGTCTCGTAGGGGACCACCCTGCCGTCCGCCGTCATGGCCTTGAACTCGGTCGAGATCGCCACCGCCGAGGGCGCGACCGGCAACGCGCCGCCGGGCTGGAATGAGGGGTGCGAGACGCGCCCGACATGCCAGAGCTGCAGAAAAATGAAGGCGCCCTTGGCGTGGACGGCGTCAACGACCTTGCGCCAGCCTTCGACCTGCTGGTCCGACCAGATGCCAGGCACGCCGGGATTGCCGAAGGCAGTCGTCGTAACCGGCGAGGCTTCGGCAATGATCAGTCCTCCCTCGGTGGCGCGCTGCGCATAATATTCGGCGTTGAGCGGGCGCGGTGCGTGCGAAGGCTTTAAGGCCCGCATGCGGGTGAGCGGCGCCATCACCAGGCGATGCTTGAGCTGACAGGGACCCACGACGAGCGGCGAAAAAAGATGCGGAAATTTCATTGCTGCCCCGAAAAGGAATATGTTGAGGGATCAACGATTGATCTGATCGCCATCATAAAAGAAGGAGCAGCGGGCGGATAGCCGCCACTCCTGAATGCCCCTTATCCAAAAACGTGGAGCAAGATGCCCTCCGGCACAGCCGCTTACCGCCGGCGCTTCACGTCTCGACGATGACGTAGGAATCCTCGACAACGACCGGCAAAGTCTCGGCGACGTATGGCCCTTTTTTCATTTCGGCAGCAAGCTCCTCGCCGCTTTCGACCGCAACCGGAAACGAGCGGACCTTGAAGCGCTTCGGATCGAACCAGGACTGACCGTTGCGCATGTCGAACTCCCAGCCGTGCCACGCACAGCGCAACAGTTCGCCCACGCGCGAGCGCTGGTAAACGCCGGGTTCCGGCGAGGTCAGACGCGCCACGCACGCCGCCTTGTCGAGCGGCGCGCCCTCATGCGGGCAGCGATTGAGAAGCGCGAAGAACTCGCCGTTGACATGGAACACGACAATGTCGCGGCCGTCGATCCCGACCACCTTGTTGCCGCCGGGCGGGATTTCCGATGTGCGGGCGACGACGTGACGAGCCATCAGATCTTGTAAACCCCGCGCGCGTTGGTGCTGAAGATCTTCTTCCGCTCGGCGTCCGTGAGCGGCGTCTTGAAGGCAAAGCGCGGGTCGTCGAAATCCCAATGCGGATAGTCCGACGAGAACAACAGCCGGTCGATACCGACCCATTCGATCAGTTGCCGCAGATGCCTGGCCTCGTCGGGCTCGTCGATCGGCTGCGTCGTGAACCAGAATTGCTCCTTCACATATTCCGAAGGCTTGCGCTTGAGATGCGGCACTTCGCTGCGGAAGCGTTCGAAATGCCGGTCCATCCGCCACATCGCGGAGGCGATCCAGCCAAAACCGCCCTCGATGAAGACAATCTTCAACTTCGGGAAGCGCTCCGGCACGCCTTCGATCACGAGGCTTGCGAGCTGCGCCGCCATCGTGTGCGCATTCGACTGATGCTCCTCGCAATAATAGGACGGCCAGCCGCCGCCGGTCGGAGCGTGCCCACCATAACCACCGACATGGATGCCGAGCGGAAGTCCCAGAGCCTCGGCGCGTTGGTAAATCGGCCAGTAACGGCGGCGGCCAAGCGGCTCGTTGGCGCGCGGCGAGATGTTGACCTGGATATATTCGCCGGTCTTCGCGCAACGGTCGATCTCCGCGAGCGCGGTCTCCGTATCGTCCTGGCTGACCAGAATCGAGGCTTTCAGCCGGGGATCGCGATGCGACCAGAACGCAAGCTGCCATTCATTGATGGCGCGCTGGATCGCGGCTCCAAATTCCAGATTCTGCTGCGAGAAGATGAAGAGGTCGAGCACCTGCAGAATGCCGAACTCGACGTCGAGCGGATCGAGATGCTGCTTGCGCATGAAGGCGAGATCGGAGCCGGGCGGCCCGCCCGTCGGCGGCCAGGCGTCGCGGCGGCAGATCAAAGGCGAGGAGCGCGGATAGGGCGTGGTGCCGATATAGGGCGTGCGCAGATGGTCGCCGTAGGTCTTCATATGCTCCTGCCAGCGTTTGGGCAGGAAATGATTGAGGTCGGCGCGCGAATGCAGGCTCGGATGGATGTCGCAATCGACGATGCGCAGCCGCGTTGCGGCGGTCGCTTCCTTTTCCAACGCCGGACGGTCGATGACATCACTCATGCGATCCTCCTAATTCAGCTTCAACCGCGGAAAGGTCTCCAGGGGATTGTCGACGCACATGCGCGACACGATGCTTTGCGGCAAATGCGGCGGGATGGCGTCGTCGCCGTCGAACTGCCAATGCGGATAGTCCGACGCGAACAGGAACATCCTGTCCGAGCCGATCTGGTCGATCACGTCGGCGACGCCGGTCGCGTCAGGCGGGCCGTCGAACGGCTGCATGGTGACGCGGATGTGGTCGCGGATGATCGAGGCCGGCTCGCGCTCGACCCAGGGCACTTCGACGCGCACGCCGCGCCAGGTCTTGTTGGCGCGCCACATGAAGGCCGGCAGCCAGGTCACGCCCGATTCCATCAGCACGACTTTCAGGTCCGGGAATTTGCCGAACACGCCCTCATAGATCAGGCTCAGGATTTGCGCCTGAAACGCCTGCGCCTCGACGAAATAATATTCGTAGCGGTGCGAGGGCCAGCCGATCGAGCTCGGCGCGAAGCGATAGGCGCTGCCGGCGTGGATCGCGAGCGGCAGCTTGTGTTTCTCGGCGGCCTGATAAACCGGCCAGAAATGCCGGCGGCCGAGCAGCGTCTCGCCCTGCGCCAGCACCAGGATGGAGACGAAGCGGTTGTCTGATGCGCGGCGCTCGATCTCTTCCACCGCGAGGTCCGGCGCTTGCATCGGCACCACGATCGACGCACGCAGGCGTTCGTCCTCCGACAGCCATTCGGCGGCGATCCAGTCGTTGATCGCCTTGCAGAAGGCCGATGCCATATAGGGATCGTAGACGGCCTGCGCGCCATAAAGCACGTTGCAGATCGCATGGCTTGCGCCGAGTTGCTCGAACGCGCCGCGCTGGACCGTTTTCAGGTCGCTGCCCGGCTTGCCGGCCTTGGGCCGCCAGTCGGGCCGGCCGGAGAGCGGCATGTTCGGCGGATAGCTCGTGAGGTCGAGGCCGTCGATCGCGCGGCTCACCACCTGCTCTTTCCAGTGATCGTCGAGATAGGGAAGCAGCGTCGTGCGTGTTCCCCCCACCGCGGGATGGATATCGCAGTCAATCCGCGTGGCAGCCATGGACTCCTCGGGATCAAGTTCCTCGAACATATTGCTTCTTGGCGGCGCGCCGCACCGCGGCAAGAAGAGTGCCCCCCAAACTTGCGGAGTGCAAGGGTTTAAGCCGGCCGCCGGCCGCTGCCTGACGCAAACCTGCCCTGATGATTCGTTGGCAATTTCACAATCATCGGGCCAGAGTTCTGCTATCGCGACCCGAATCGGCCGGTTCGCACAAGGAGGCAGGGATGAAACGCGCAACGCCAGCGGCTCTCGCAATCGTGCTCATGGTAACCGGCATCTCGGCTGCTTCCGCCGCCTCCATCACCGGCCAGTCGGCACTCGCGCTCGCCGCCGTGGTCGCGGAGGCCTCGCGCCTGCTGACGTCGGCGGAGGCGAAAGCCGTCGCCACCCTCTTTGCCGGCTACAGCGACATTCCCTACAAGAAGAAGATCACCGTGACCGCCGACAAGATCGTCTGCCGCACCAGCAATGTCGATATCACCGTACACTCCTGCGAATTGACCTTCGGCAAGACCGTCAAGACCATCAATGGCCGCGCGGCCAACGAGCTGTTTGCGACGGAAGCGATGGCCGGCGTCGCGTCCGACAATGCCGCAGGCTCGATCTTCGAAAGCCTGTCGAAGCTCAAATGCACCATCGACCCGCTCCTCATCAAGGAAAAGGGCGGCGGCGGCGCGGAATGCTCCTGGGAGGCGGCAAAGTAATTGGTTTGCTATTCCACCGTCACGCCGGCCGACTTGACAATCTCCGACCAGCGCCCGTCTTCCTTGTCGAGGAAGGTCGCAAACTCCCGCGGCCCAAGCGCATGCGGAATTGCGCCGAGACCGGCAAGCTTCTCTGCCGTGTCGGGCATCGCCACGATCTCGTTCATGGCCGCGCCGAGCCGGTCAACGCGCGCCTGTGGCGTCGCCTTTGGCACGACAATGCAGAGCCAGGCCGCGAAGTCCACGCCCGGAAAGCCCTGCTCGGCGACCGTGGGCGTATCCGGGAAGGCCGGCACGCGCTTGCTGTAGGCGCTCGCGATCAGCCGCATCTTGCCGGCACGAATGAACGGCTCGGTGACGGCAACGGTGTCCATCGCGACGCTGACAATACCCGTCATCAGATCGGTCATGGCGGGCGGGCTGCCGCGATAGGGCACATGCAGGATCGAGACCCCCGCACGCTGCTTGAACACTTCCATGCCGAGATGCGACAACGTGCCGTTGCCCGATGATGGATTCGACAGCTTGTCGGGATTTGCCTTGGCGTAGGCGATGAGTTCGGCAACGTTCATGATTGGCAGCGATGGATTGACCACCATGAGCAACGGCAAATCGGCGATCAGCGCGACTGGCGCAAAATCCTTATGGATGTCATAGCCCACCGATTTATAGAGATGCGGATTGACGACCATCGAGGCGAGCGGTGCGAGCACCATGGCGTGGCCGTCGCTCGGCGCCTGCGCCAGCGCCGCAAGCGCGATGCTGCCGCCCTGCCCCACGCGGTTTTCAACGATCACCGTCTCGCCCAGCATCGGCGCAAGCCGTTCGGCAAGGATGCGCGCGATGAGGTCGGTCGCCTGCCCCGGCGGGAAGCCGACCAGGATGCGCGTCAACTCGGCGGCCCGCGCGTCCGCGAACATCAACGCAAGAGCGACGACAGCGACAAGCGCTCGCGGCATGCGCACCTCCCTAGATCGTACCGTTGGCTTTCAGCCGCGCAATATCCGACGCCGATAACCCGAGCGCGGCAAAAATTTCATCATTGTGCTGGCCGAGCGCTGGCCCGGCCCGACGCACTGCGACCGGGGTCTCGGAGAAGCGCGGGACCACGCATTGCATCCTAACGGGGCCAAGCTCCTCATCGGCGACGCTGACGATCGACTCGCGCGCGATGAAATGCGGATCGGCAAAGATGTCGGCGGCGTCATAGATCGGCGAAAAGCCGACCTCGTACTTGTGCAGCAATGCACGCAACTCATCCAGCGTCAGCTTCGAAATTGCGTCGGCCACGATGCGATCGATTGCCTGCCAATTCTTCACCCGCGAGGGATTGTCGATGAACCGCGGATCGGTGATCAAATGCGGCATGCCGAGCGCCTTGCAAAAGCGCTCGAAGATGCTTTGCGTTGACGCGGCGATCGAGGCCCACTTGCCGTCGGATGTCCCGTAGATATTGCCGGGCGCGGCATATTGGCTGCGGTTGCCGGTCTGGGTGCGCACCGAGCCGAGCTGGTCGTATTCGATGGCGAGGAAATCGAGCGTGCGCATCATCGCTTCCGTCACCGCACAATCGATCTCCTGCCCGCGTGCAGTCTTGTCGTCCTTCAGACGATAGAGCTCGGCCAGAATGCCGATCGCACCGAACAGTCCGCCGATCGCGTCCGAAATGGGATAGCCGAGATGCAGCGGCGTGCCGCCCTCTTCCCCGCACATGCGCGTCAGCCCGCTCATCGCCTCGAACACGCGGGCAAAGCCGGGATTGTTGCGGTAGGGTCCGGTCTGGCCAAAACCGGTGACGCGCAGGATGACAAGCCGCGGGTTGGTTGCCTGCAACCAGTCGCGCGTGATGCCCCAGTCGTCCAACGTGCCGGTACGGAAATTCTCCACCAGCACGTCGTAGCTCTCGATGAGCCGGCCGAGCAGCGCTTTTCCTTCCGGCTTTCGCAAATCCAGCGTGATCCCGCGCTTGTTGCGGTTAGTCACCTTGCACCACAGGGGAATGCTGTCCTTGTGCGGGGCGAGCCGGCGCAGCGCATCGCCGCTTCCGGGCATTTCGACCTTCAAGACCTCGGCGCCGAGGTCGGCAAGCAGGGTCGAGGCAAAGGGGCCGGCGACGACGGTGGAAATGTCGAGGACACGCAGGCCGGCGAGCGGCCCGCTGGGGGCGGTATCGGTCATGGGCCGATGCTACCGGTCCCGGCGGCTATGCGATACGGTCAAATCAGATAAATCAGATTTACCGGATCGGCATAAGCCGGGATCGGCTGATGATCAACTCGCAGCACGCCAGCACGCGGAGAAGTAGACGCGTCACCGGTCGGCTGCATCAGACGGCGCGCGCCACGCGTTCATGTGCGCCCGGTATCATCTCGCGCGCGAACAGGCTGATCGAATGCAGCACTTCCTCCTGGCTGAGATCGCCGAACGAGAACTGGCTGATGAAATAGTTTGCGCCGGCCTCTTCCGTCATGCGGCGCACGCGCTCACGAATGGTGGCGGGGGACCCTGCGATTGCGCCGCCATTGTCGACCAGCGTATCGAAATCTTCGGGAATGCGGGCATAGCGCGGCTGGGTACCGTGCAGCTTCCAGAGTTTCATGAAGCTTCGGTAGAACACCGGCCAGGCGCGGCGGCCGAGCGCCATCGCCGCGCGGTCGCTGTCATCAGCCACCACAAAGCGGGTAATGCCGAGCAGCGGCGGTTGTTCGCTCGAATGTCCGGCGGCGGCCCATGCAGCGCGATAACGCTCGGTGATCTCGCGCACGCGCGGCAACGGCCCGCCGCACACGATGTTGATGCGGTTCTGCGCCGGCCAATCCGCCCCTTCCGGCACGGGGACCGCATACCAGAGCGGCGGATACGGACGCTGTAGCGGCTTCAGGTCGATCGGCACGTTCTCGAAGCGATAATGCTTGCCGGCGAAATTCACCGCATCGCGCGTCAGCGCCTGCATGATGACGTGATACGCCTCGACATAGGTCGCCTGCGCCCCGTCAGGATCGATTCCCCAATAAGCCAGCTCGTGCGGCGAGGCGCCGCGGCCGATGCCGACCTCGACGCGGCCTCCGCTCAAATGATCGAGCATGCAGATTTCTTCGGCGAGCCGCAGCGGGTGATGCGCCGGCAGCACATAGACCAGGGCGCCGAAGCGAAGGCGTCTGGTGCGTTGCGCAATCGCCGACAGAAAAACGCTCGGCGACGGCGTCAGATTGAGCGGCGTCGCGTGGTGCTCGCTCATATGATAGGTGCGGAAGCCGCAGGCGTCGTACAGCTCGATCAGCTTGAGGCGGTTCTCATACTGCTGATGCAGCGGATAAGGCCCATGGTCGTTCTGATCGAATATGCCGAACTCCAGCGCATCGACCGCGGCCATGGGCATCTCCCGGACAGTTCTTTCCTGGCCGCGCGCGGCCGCATTTTTTAAAGTGTGCCCCTAACGCACGCTCCCACGCAAGAGCCTCCGCGCAAGCCGGATTGACGAGGGGCCTCTCGCGATCGCTAATGGCGCAAAGAGGGGAAACGCCGAATGATGAACAACGCCAGAGGCAGCACAGCCGATACTTATGAATGCGACGCGCTGGTCATCGGCTCCGGCTGCGCGGGACTTTCGGCCGCGGTCACCGCGGGCCATCATGGGCTGTCCGTGCTGATCGTCGAGAAAGAGCCCCGCTTCGGCGGCACCACTGCGCGCTCCGGCGGCTGGCTCTGGATTCCCGGCACCTCGCTTGCGAAAGCCTGGGGCATTGTCGAGAGCCCCGATCAGGCGCGCACCTATCTCAGGCATGAGGCCGGCAACAGTTTTGATTCCGCACGCGTCGATGCATTTCTCGCCGCAGGCCCCGAGGCAGTCGACTTTTTCACCGGCAAGACCGCGGTGCGCTTCGACATGCCGTTGACCTTTCCGGACTATCATGCCGAAGCGCCGGGCGGCGCACAGGGCGGCCGCTCCATGGTGACGCGTCCCTTCGACGGGCGCGAACTCGGCGCGCGCATCAAGGACCTCGGCAGCCCCCTCCCCGAGCTCACCGTGTTCGGCATCATGCTGGGTTCCGGCAAGGACATCGTCCACTTCATGCGCGCGACGAGATCTCTCGCGTCTGCGGCCTATGTCGCCAAACGGCTGTCGAAACACTTTCTCGACGTTGTGCGTCATGGCCGCGGCATGACGCTGACCAATGGCAATGCGCTTGCCGGACGGCTCGCCAAATCGGCGTTCGACCTGAACATTCCCTTGTGGCTGTCCTCGCCGGTGCGCGAGCTGATCGTGGAGGATGGCGCGGTGCGCGGCGCGGTCGTCGCGCGCGGCGGGCGCGATGTTCGCGTTCTTGCCAGGCGTGGCGTGGTGCTCGCCTGCGGCGGTTTTCCGCACGACCTCGCGCGGCGTCAGAAAATGTTTCCGCACGCACCTGACGGCACCGCGCATTGGTCGCCGGGACCCCAGGGCAACACCGGCGACGGCTTGCAACTCGCGGAGAAAGCCGGCGGACGCGTTGACGACACGCTGCCGAATGCGGCGGCCTGGGTGCCGGTATCGATCACGACGCGCAAGGACGGCAGCCGGGGCGTCATGCCGCATTTCATCGATCGTGCCAAGCCGGGCGTGATTGCGGTGACGCGCGCAGGCCGCCGCTTCGCAAACGAGGGCAACTCCTACCATGATTTCGTGCAGGACATGATGAGAGCGGCCAAGCCGGGCGAGGAAATCTCGGTTTTTCTGATTTGCGATCATCGCGCCCTGCGCAGATATGGCCTCGGCTGCGTGCCGCCCTTCCCGCTGCCGATCGGACGCCATGTTCGCAGCGGCTACCTCAAGCGCGGCGCGACGCTGTCGGCGCTTGCGGCGCAGATCGGCATCGAGGCTGCTGCGCTCGAAACGACGATTGCCGAATTCAACAAGGCTGCCCTTGAGGGACGCGACCCCGCTTTCGGCAAGGGCACGTGCGCCTATAACCGCTACATGGGCGACGCGCTGCACGGCCCGAATCCCTGCATCGCGCCGATCGCCCATCCGCCCTTTTATGCGATCAAGCTCGTGATCGGCGATCTCGGAACCTATGCCGGCATCAAAACGGACGCGCATGCGCGCGCGCTCGATGCGGACGGTCACGTCATCCCCGGGCTCTACGCCGCAGGCAACGACATGGCGAGCATCATGGGCGGCAACTATCCCGGCGCGGGTATCACGCTTGGGCCGGCACTCACCTTCGGCTATATCGCCTGCAGGCATATGGCTGAAGAAGCCAGGTGACGTCCGGGCAATCCGCTCCTACATGAGGACCGGTGTTTTGAGAAAATGTCGTCAAATCGCCCAACCCTGGGTCGATCCTGACGGCTTCGACGCGTGCGCGGTTCGACATGATCAAGTTCCTCGTCCTTAGTCTCGCAGCGGCGATCGCGATGCTCTCCGCGCATGGCACCTCGCCGCAATGGCCGCAGGCCGTGCCTCGTCTGTTGCAGGCCGGCCTTGTCGACGATGCCAATCCCTCGGCCGATCCGACCGAGGAACCCTGCACCGGCGTGTCTCTGACGCGGGGCCTGAAATATGGCGAAAACGAGCAGAACCTGCTCGATGTCGCGACCCTCGCCGACAAGGCCTCGACGCCGCGTCCGGTGCTGCTGTTCGTGGCCGGAGAAAGCTTTACCAATGAGGGAACCTCGTCCGATTGGGCATTACGCGCGCAGGCCATCTGCCTTGCCGCGCGCCACGGCATGGTCGGCGTCACAATGGCCTACCGGCGCGCGCCGGCCAATCCCTGGCCGGCCGGCGCCAAGGACGTTGCTGCCGCAACCTCGTGGGTGCACCAGAACGCCGACCTGTTCGGCGGAGATGCGAAGGCGATCATCGCGGTCGGCTATTCGGTCGGCGCGTTTCATCTCGCGAGCTTCCTCGCGCATCCGGAGTTCCAGGAAACCGATTCCAATCTCGCCGGCGCGGTGCTGGTTTCCGGGATTTACCGGCCGGGCGACGAGACCAACGACGGCGAACGCTCCTATTTCGGCGCGGATGCGAGCAAGTACGACGACCGCTCGGCCTTCCCCGGCATCCTCGAGGTCGAGGCGCCCATCGTGCTCGCCTGGTCGTTGGTCGATCCACCCCAGTTGATCTCGCAGGGGCAGAAGCTGAAGGAAAGTCTGTGCGGGGCCGGCCATTGCCCGCGCGTCGCAGAGGTGAGCGACCGCGACACGCCGGCCTCCGTGTTCGACCTTCAAGGTTCCGGCAAGAGCCTTGCCGAGCGAACCCGGCAACTGATCAGCCAGATCGAGATGCGCGGCCTGCCGTGAGTGGAAGGCGTTCCGTGAACCAGCTCGCGCTCTTTTCAGATCAGGCCGCCGGTCCCGCCGGACTGCGCTACGTGACCGAATTCATCTCCGTCGAAACCGAGCGGGAGCTGATCGCGCGCATTTCCGAATTGCCGTTAAAACCGTTCCAGTTCGGTGTGTTCGAAGGCAACCGGCGGGTCAAGTCGTTCGGCTTCCGCTACGACTACACGCTGCAGAAGCTTGAACAGAGCGACGCTATCCCGGACTGGCTCGAGGCGATCGCGCGGTCGGTCGAACGCTTCGGCGATCTGCCGGAGGCAAGCGTGCGGCAAGTGCTCTGCACGGATTACGACGTCGGCGTCGGCATCGGCTGGCATCGCGACAAGCCGCATTTCGACAAGGTCTTCGGCTTGTCGCTCGGCAGCCCCTGCCGCTTCCGCTTTCGCCGCCGCAGGGGCAGCGGATGGGAGCGCTTCACGCTCGATGCCGAACCGCGCTCGCTCTATCTGCTTGACGGCGAAGCCCGGAAAAACTGGGAGCACAGCATCCCGCCCGTGGACGAACACCGCTATTCGATCACCTTCCGGACGATGGCGCGACAGTCCTGATC
>Ga0318541_10000599_pt1 | contig 12158 bp, 9 predicted proteins | sample GRESIP166b4f26_FD_202503 | JGI IMG/M metagenome (GOLD analysis project Ga0318541, IMG submission 202503) | Tropical soil microbial communities from Luquillo Experimental Forest, Puerto Rico - GRE.SIPMG.166b4f26 | ecosystem: Environmental > Terrestrial > Soil > Tropical forest > Bulk soil...
CGCCACTTGTCCACGGGACGCGAAACGTTGCTTGATGAAGTGCACACGTTGTCATCACCAGACCGCAAGCGATGCACCAAGCCGCTCGAAAATCGCACGCTTCTGACAAATCCGTTATGACGCGAGGGCGCTCACGCTCATAAACATGGTGACTAAAGTGCGCCGTCAGAGAGTCTTGATCTGCGGTGGCCAACCGTTCGGTCACCGGGCGGCGGCCGAGACCGTGCACGCTGGGGGTGTGCGACCGAGCGATACTACTGAGCCGGTACCACCTTCAGGAAATCCGCATATCGCGCAATCGTTCCGTGGATGGGCACAATCCGATCGATCTTCAAATTATGCCTCTTGATGTTCTCGAGGAGATTTGCCGCGTACGGCTGCACCGCCGATCCCGGGCTGAAGACATCCGCTTCTACCAGCAGTCTTTCCTTCGGGAAGTATGCCATCAGCAGCGTGTCCGCGTGCGGGCTGCCCGCAATGCGATAGAGGGTCATCGTCATCGCTGCGTCTTTCAGCGTCAGCTCCTCAGCGACCGCTTCGATCTTCAAGGGTTTCGGGTTCTTCGCCAGCGCGTCCGGCGCGATGGAATGCGAGCGGCGAATCGCGGCTTCATAGAACGGGACGTTCTGCGTCTGCGTGACGACCGTCAATCCCTCTGACACGGCCGCACGTAGGCCGCCGGAGTGATCGAAATGGTGATGGGTGTTGATGACCGACGTCAGCGGTTTATCGGGCCGGAGCTCGCGGGCTTTCGCGATGACCGCCAGCGTGCGCACGTCGTTCTGCGGCGCCTCGATGAGCGACAGGTGATCGGCGAATTCAACGAGGACGCTATGATGCGATTGACCGGCCAGAAACCAGATCCCCTTGCCGACTTCTTCGACCGTGACGTTCGCCGGCGGAGGGCCCGCGACCGCAGGGGCAGACCGGGCTTCCGCAGGCGCATCCAGATCGCCGACGTCTCCATCAATGGATTGCTTCGTGAGGCGGAGCTCCGCCGTCTTGTATTTGTCGGTTGTCGTCGTCAAATGCGCGGGCAACTGGACGCCGCTGACGTTCTGGTACTCGTCGAAGCGCGTCTCGATGGCGACGTCGCCGAGGTTGACGTTGTCCGTCATCGACACGACGCGCGTGGGCAGTCGGGTGGTGGCGTCGACGGCCAGCGTGAACTTCAGCCCGTTCTCGGCCTCTATATCGACGATTCGCTCGTTGCCCAGCGCGTGGGGATTGGACAGTGTCGCCGAAGGACCGAGGGCGGCGCGAATGACGGTGATCGGATGATGGTAGATCTCGGCGCGGCGGTCGTTCGCGACCGCCGTGCTGACGCGCGTGGCCGTCCCGTTCGGCGAGACGTTGTAGCCGACCGCGCCGTCGAACCCGAGGACCTGCTTTTGCGGCTGGTTGCCTTGAAAGTACGCGAAGTTCGGCGTCCGCGTCTGCTCGACCCGTACGCGCCCGCGGGCGACATCCAGGTCTCGCCGGTAGGCTGCGAGAGTGAACAGCTGCGAAGTCGCCTCAGGCGTCATGTCCTGTCCAAGGTTCCCGTTCATCCCTTCGCCTTCGATCGCGAGCGTCTTGATGGCCAGGATCCGTTCGCGCCCTCCCAGCGCAGCCGCCGCGTCATTGACGATCTGCTGCTCCGGGCTCGATCTCGCACAGCTGACGGTGACGGCGACGATCAACAGTGCTGCGCATCGAGTGGTATTCATCAGACACTCCGAATCTGCCTGAGCTGTCCGCCGAGGCGGCTCCGACGCACACGGATTTTACTGAAATTTGCCGGGGTTCCCCACTACGATTCGGCGGGGTCCCCGCCATACTTCCGTCCGGTTTTCCGCCTGGCGTAGACTCTTGCAACCGATTGGAGGCAGCCCAGCCAAGGAGAACGGCCCATGAAACGGAGCACGATTCTGAAGTTCGGCGCAGCGGCTTCGATGGTGGCGGCCGCGTCGATCATCACTGCGGCATCGGACACGGTCAGGGTGGACGGTGGAGAGGTTGCCGGCGTCATCGCGGACGGCGTTCGTGTGTTCAAGGGCATCCCATTCGCGGCCCCACCGGTCGGCGACCTGCGCTGGAAGGCGCCGCAGCCCGTCGTGCCGTGGAGCGGTGTGAGGAACGCGGACACTTTCGGGCCCCAATGCGTTCAGACGCCGTACCCTGCCGGGTCGGTGTATACGATGGCGCCCGCCCCGCAGAGCGAAGACTGCCTCTACCTCAACGTCTGGACGACGGCGAAGGCTTGGGACAGGCGGCCGGTGATGGTCTGGATCCACGGTGGCGCCTGGACGCGCGGCGGGAGCTCGATTGCCACGTACGACGGCGCCGCGCTTGCCAGGAAAGGGGTCGTCCTGGTGACGGTAAACTACCGGCTGGGCCCCCTCGGTTTTCTCGCGCATCCCGAGCTGACGGCGGAGTCGCCGCACCACGCGTCGGGCAACTACGCCATTCTCGATCATGTCGCCGCGCTGCAGTGGGTGCAGAAGAACATCGCGGCCTTCGGCGGCAATCCCGCAAACGTCACGATCTTTGGCGAGTCCGCGGGCTCCTGGAGCGTGAACACCACGCAGGCGACGCCGCTCGCGAAAGGCCTGTTCCACCGTGCGGTGGGAGAGAGCGGCGCGCAGTTCGCCCGCACGCGGAGCCTGGCCGACGCGGAAAAAGATGGGGCCGAGCTCGCCAAGACAGTCGGCGCCGATTCGCTCAAGGCACTGCGCGCCGTGCCGGCGGAAAAGCTGGTCGCGGTTCAGACATTCCGCTCGGCGATCAACGTGGACGGGTGGGTCCTGCCTGAAGACGTGCGGACGATATTTGCGCGAAAAAAGCAGAGCGACGTTCCGGTTCTCGTCGGCTCCAACGCCAACGAGTGGACGACGCTCAGCAATCCGGCGGCGTTTCCGAAAACGATCGACGACTTTCAGCGGAGGATGCAGGAGCAGTTTCCCGGCCTCGGCTCGGAATTCAACGACGTCTATCCGGTGAAGACCGAGGCCGACATAACTGAAGCGATGCTCGGCCTCGGCCGGGATACCACGTTCACGCTGGAGATGCGCACTTGGGCGCGGATGGTCACTGCCGGCGGAAAAAACGCGTTCCTGTATCAGTTCACGCATGTCCCTCCCGGACCGGAAGCGAAGTACCGCGGCGCATACCATGCGTCTGAAATCCAGTACGTCTTCGGCAACTTGAGGAATCCGGCATTCGCATACGCGGACGCCGACCGCAAGCTCTCGGACGCGATGTCGGAGTATTGGGTCAACTTCGCGAAGACGGGCAACCCTAACGGCAAGGGGCTTCCGGCTTGGACCGCGTACGACGCGACAGCCGAGCCGTACCTCGATCTCGGGACACCAATCCAGGTGAAGCACCACCTGCTCAAGGCGCAGCTCGACTTTCTCGAGCTCGCCCAGCAACGCCGCAGGGCGACTGAGTAGAGCGGGAAACGTTGTCGCGATCGAGCGCCCGGATCCGCCTCACGGGTTCGCGCGTTCCGCACTTTGTCGGAGGGCGTATGCGGCGTTTACAAGCGGCAGGCGCGGCGCTCGGGCTCGCGGTCGTTGGGCACCTCATGGACAACCGGATCGTCGCCGAGCCGAGGCGCCCTGCGGAGCAGCGGGACATGGAGCTGGTTGGGTATCACGATCTGCAGGGCCGGAGTGCGTACCAGCCACTGGTGCACAGGCAGGGCGCGCGCTGGATTGCGTACGTCGGCCACCACGGGGACCTCGTACGCAATGCGCTGACGGGGAACGACGAACACAACGGTACGTCGATTCTCGACGTCACCGATCCACGGACCCCGAAGTACCTCGCGCACATTCCCGGAGAGCCAGGCAGGGCCGAAGCCGGCGGCGCGCAGATGGTCCGGGTGTGCGATGGCGCGACGCTGCCTCGCGGGGACAGGAACAAGATCTATCTGCTGCGGACCCTGGGGAACTCCGCTCAGGAAGTCTGGGACGTCACAATGCCGGACAAACCTCAGCGTCTGACAGTGATCGTCCAAGGATTGCGAGGCACGCACAAGAACTGGTGGGAATGCGACTCCGGGATTGCCTATCTCGTCTCAGGCGCGCCAGGGTGGCGGACGCCGCGAATGACGCTGATCTACGACCTGAGCGATCCCGCGCGGCCCGTGTTCATCCGCGCGTTTGGACTCCCGGGACAGCAGCCCGGCGCGTCGGGCGAGGTGCCGACCGATCTGCACGGTCCGATTTCGACCGGTCCGACGGGCAACCGTGTGTACTTCGGCTACGGGACGAGCAAAGGCGGTGTCATGCAGATCGTCGATCGTCAAAAGCTCTTGAGCGGACCCAAAGAGCCCACGAACGAGAATCTGCTGTATCCCCAGGTTGGCAGGCTCGACTTGCCGCAAAACGTTGGCGCGCACACGGCCTTCCCGGTCCTCGGCGTCGAAATCCCAGAGTTCCGTCACGATAAGGAAGGCCGCATCCGGGACTTCGTCGTGATCACGGATGAGGCGGTTGCCAACGAGTGCCTCGAGGCGAGGCAGATGGTCTGGATCGCCGACATCACCACGGAATCAAAACCCTTCGGAGTGGCGAGCTGGACAGTTCCGGAGGAGAGCGGCAACTTTTGCGGTCGCGGCGGCCGTTTCGGCACGCACTCGTCGAACGAGAATTTCACGCCGATTTACTACAAGCGCCTGATGTTCTTCGCCCACTTCAACGCGGGGGTCCGAGCGGTCGACATCCGCGACCCGTACCATCCCAAAGAGATTGCGTATTACATCCCGGCCGTAACGGACAAGACCGAGGAACGCTGCGTGGGCTCGGGCGCCGACCGGCATTGCAAGGTCGCGATCCAGACCAACAACGTCGACGTCGACGACCGCGGGTTCATTTATGCAGCGGATCGCGCCAACACCGGCCTCCACATTCTCGCGCTTACAGGCACAGCGCGCGCGATCGCCAATTTTCAGTAGCCTCGATGTCAGCGCTTGGAGGCAACAGCGTCCAGTCAGCTCTGATAGATGACGTTCACCAGGGGCCCGGCCAGATCGAGCGAGAGCTTCGTGACGCCCGCCGCGCCACGCACAACGAGACTCCTGTTCCGGGCTTGCAGTCGGCCGGCCGCCAGCTCGATGGCGTGAAGGCCCGCGCTGCTGATGTAGTCGACCTCAGCCAAATCGAGAACAACCTGACGGCTCTCGTCGGCTGCAGCCAGGAGCGCCGCCTCCAGCGTCGATGCCTCCCGGCTGCCCAGGCGCCCAGCCGCCGAAACCACGAGCGAGCCTCCCTCGGCACGCCGAGTAATGGTCAGAAACCATGACGCCGGCGATGGTTGCGGCCGATCCTGCCTACCCAAGCTCGACACGATGAGATAAGCTTACCAACTTAGTTAGCTCTTCTGTGTATTTACACAAGGACTGGAAAGAGGATCGAGGCCAAGACCCCGACCAGGACGACGCTGCACAGATAGCGAGATGCCTGGCGGGCGAGCCCGAGGCGTTTGAACCGCTCGTCAAGCGCTATCAGAAGCCGCTCTTCAATGTGGCGCTGCGGCTCCTGGGCCGGTACGACGAGGCGAGCGATGCGACGCAGAACGCATTCGTCAAGGCGTATGTGCACTTGGACAGCTTCGACCCGAGTCAGCGATTCTTTGGCTGGATCTACCGGATTCTCAAGAACGAGTGCCTCAACAGGCTTCGGTCGGCGCGGACCATGGAACCGCTGCCGCCTCACCTCATGGCAGCCAGCGGTCCGGCAGATGCGTTGGAGAACATCGAGCGGCACACGGCTCTGCGCAATGCTCTGATGGCTCTTTCCACAGAATACCGCGAGGTGATCGCGTTGAGGCATTTTGCTGGGCTTTCCTACGACGAAATCGGCGCCGCGCTGGGGATCCAGGCGAAAACGGTCAAGTCGCGGCTGTTTTCTGCGCGCCAGCGCCTGGCGGAAATGTTGAGCGACTGGGCGGTGTGACGATGTCAGATCGAAGAACGACGAATGGGGATCGGAACTGGGATGAGCACGGCTGGGTCTCGCGGCTGCTCGACGGGCTGGGCGATGTGGAGCCTCCTCGCGATCTGACGCGGCGAATCATGGCGCAAATAGCCGAGGAATACACATACCTGTGGCCGTCGTGGCGCGCGGGCGGAGGACAGACAATGGTCAGAAGTATCTTCTGGGGCGTAGCGGCCGTAGCCGCCGTAGTGCTCATTTCGTTTGCCGTCACGGGCTATCCGCCGGTCAGTAAAGGGTTCGAAGGCACCATCGGGGCTGCCAAGCGGTACCAGGCTTCGCAGATCCAGAGTGACGACGTCAAGCTCCAGGATCCCGAGTTGCAGGCGTTTTTTCAGAGCGACGCGTTTCACAAGCTGACGACCGACAAGGCCGCCCGTGAGGCCATAACGAGCAAGGAATTCCGTCAGGCGGTCGCCGACCCGGCGGTTCGAGCCGCACTGGCGGTCCCCGCCATTCAGCAAGCGCTCGCCAACGCAGCGATCCAGCAGGCGCTCAGCAATTCGGCGGTCGCTCAGGCTCTCGCCAATCAGGCCGTCCAGGAGGCCTTGATGAGTAACGCGGTCCAGGAGGCGCTCGCTATCCAGAGCATTCAAGGCGTCCAGGCGGCGCTCGCCATCCAGTCAGTGCAGGCGGCGCTCGCACATCAACCGGCGGCAGTTCAGGCCGCAATAGCGAGCCAGGCGTTCCAATCCGCGCTGGCCAGCCGGGCCTTCCAGGCGGCGTTGGCGAATCAGGCGTTTCTAGCGGCCCTGTCCAGCCAGGCGTTCCAGGCCGCACTGGCGACGCCCGCGTTCATGCACGCCGTTGGAAGCACCGCGTTCGTGCAGGCGCTCTCGAGCGCAGCGTTCGTGAATGCGCTATCAAGCTCAGCGGTGACGCAGGCGCTCGCGGCGCAATCGCTGTCGCAGTAATTGATGTCCAGGCGCTAGCTCGGTGGCGTTCGGTCGTATCCCGCGGCAGTTTCACGCCGCGCTCCTCACTACTCTGGTCGTGCTCGTCGTCGTGTTCGGCAACGCGATGACGAGCTTCGCGCAGCTCACCTCGATCGAGACGACCGACCTCGACCTCGCCTACTTGGAGCCCACGCAATCGTTTCTTGCCCCCCATGTCGGCCGCTCGTTCGAAAACTCGCTCGCGTTTCAGCGAAAGATCTTCGACTTCACGCCGTCTGAGAAAATTACCGTTCTCCTGACGGACTTCGCCGACTTCGGCAACGCCGGCGCCGAGTCGGTGCCGCGCAACCTGGTGACCGTCAAGATTGCGCCGCTCAGCTTCGCATTCGAGACCTTCACCGCAAACGAGCGGATGAATTACCTGATGAACCACGAGCTGGTTCATGTGGCAACCTCGGATGGTGCCGCAGGTCCCGATCGACTGTTTCGCCGGCTGTTCTTCGGCAAAGTCGCCCCGTCTGCCGAGCACCCCGAGTCGATCGGCTACTTCTACGTGACGAGCCCCAGAAGGGCGGCGCCGCGGTGGTATCTGGAGGGAATTGCCGTCTTCCTCGACACGTGGATGGCCGGAGGGCTTGGGAGGGCACAAGGGCCGTACGATGAGATGGTCTTCCGGTCGATGGTAAGGGACGGCAGCACTTTCTATGACCCTCTCGGCCTCTCGTCGGAATTGACGAAGACCGATTTCCGGCTCGAAGCAAACTCGTATCTGTACGGCGCTCGGTTCATGGATTATCTCGCCTACACCTACTCGCCCGAGTCGCTCATTCGGTGGGCGTCGCGAACGCGGGGCAGCCGCGCGTATTACTCCGCGCAGTTCCGCCGGGTGTACGGCATGTCGCTCGAGCGCGCCTGGTCGGACTGGGTCGATTTCGAACGCAGGTTCCAGAATGCGAACCTCGCGGCAATCCGTCAATATCCCACGACGCCTTACAAAGACGTCTCGCACCGCGCGCTCGGCTCGTTGTCTCGCGCGTATCTCGACCGGGAGGCCGGAAAGCTGTACGTGGGCTTGAACTATCCCGGGACGCTTGGCTACATCGGGGCGATTTCGGTCGAGGATGGGTCGATCGAAAACTTGCACGATATCAAGCAGCCGCGCTCATACACTGTGACATCGCTCGCCTACGACGCTGCCAATCGCACGCTGTTCTATACGGCTGACAATACGGCGTGGCGCGACCTGATGGCGCTCGACATCAGGACGAAGCAGGCGCGGATGCTGCTGAAAGATGCGCGCATCGGCGAGCTGGTGTTCGACAGGAGCGACCGATCGCTGTGGGGCGTGCGCGTGCTGAACGGCATCTGCACACTCGTGCGGGTGCCGTATCCGTACCACGACTGGCAGTCGGTCTACTCGTGGCCATATGGAGAAACCGCGTACGACCTCGATATATCCGGCGACGGAAGGCTGTTATCGGCGGCGGTCGGTGAAATCAATGGGCGGCAGACCCTTCGGGTGATGGAGACGAGTCGTCTCCTTGCGGACGACCCGGCTCCCACGGCGCAGTTCGATTTCGGGTCGGCCATTCCGGAGAACTTCGTTTTTTCGGCCGACGGCCGGTACCTTTACGGCAGCTCGTATTACACGGGTGTGTCGAATATCTTCCGGTACGAGTTGAATACCGGCAAGATAGAGACGCTCACGAACGCCGAGACCGGCTTCTTCGAACCGATCGAGCTTGGAGACGGCTCGCTCATTGTCTTCCGGTACACCGGGGCGGGATTCGTGCCGTCGATTATCAACGTCACGCCGCTCGAGGACGTGAGTGCCATCGCGTTTCTCGGCCAGCAAATCGTCGAGAAGCATCCCGTGCTCGCGACCTGGAACGTGGGCTCGCCCGCGTCGGTCCCGATCGAGTCGATGATCACGAAGAAGGCGCCATACCAGCCGCTCAAGCGGCTGCGCGTGGAATCGGTCTATCCGGTGGTCGCCGGCTACAAGGACAGCGTGGCGTATGGCTTCAATGTCGCGCTCTCCGACCCCGTCCAACTCAACAGCGCAACCTTTACGGCGGCCTATTCGCCAGACGCGACCCTTCCGACCGACGAACGCCTCCACCTGCGCGCCGCGTACCGGCGATACGACTGGACGGCCGTTGCGAGTCTGAACGAGGCCAATTTTTACGATCTCTTCGGACCGACGAAAACGAGCCGGCGCGGCTATTCGCTTGGGCTCGGCCATACATCTGTTCTCGTCTTCGACGAGCCGCGGCATATGGATCTGCAACTGTCCGGACGCGTGGCGGGCAACCTCGATCAGCTGCCGGAATTCCAGAACGTGTTCGTCAAAGTGGATCGTCTCTTTTCGCTGGCCGCCTCCCTCTCCTACACGGACGCCCACGGCTCGCTTGGCAGCGTGGACGATGAGAAGGGACAGCGCTGGACTGCCGTCGTGCGCCTGGACGATGCCAACTCGTCGGCGTACACGAAGGTGTACGCGACCTACGATCGGGGATTCGCGCTTCCGACAGGTCATTCGTCGATCTGGGTCCGAAATGCTGCGGGGGCGTCGCCCCAGAATCGCGATGAACCGTTTGCGAACTTCTATTTCGGCGCGTTTGGCAACAATTATGTCGACCGAGGCGACGAGAAGCGCTACCGGGAGTATTACGCTTTTCCCGGTGCCCCGCTCAACGGGATCAGCGGCCGGAATTTCGGCAAGTCCACGATCGAGTGGAATCTTCCTCCACTTCGATTTCGGCGCGCGGGAACGCCCGGTTTCTACGCGACCTGGATGCGACCCGCTCTGTTTGCCGGCGGCCTTGTCACGAACCTTGACGCATCCGATGTCCGCCGCGTCGCGGGTGACGTTGGCGGACAGCTCGACTTCCGGTTGACCGTGCTGTCGAATCTCGACATGACGCTATCGGCCGGTGCTGCGTCAGTCGTGGAGCAGGGCGGCGCTTCACATCGGGAGCTCATGGTTTCCCTCAAGGTGCTCCGCTAGGGGTCATGGTCCTGAACACCGTCATCGCGCTGGTCCCGGTGTTGTTGTTTCTCGTCGCGCTGATCGTGATGGACACTTTCAAGTTGGCGCGACCCGCCACAATTGCAAAGGCGCTCGTGTGGGGCGTGGCCGCGGCTGTCTTCTGCGACCTGAGCTATGACGTCATCTGGCACACGGGACGGTTTTCCGACGAAGCGCTGACGCGATATGTTGCGCCCGTCATCGAGGAAACCGCCAAGGGCGTGTTCATAGCCTATCTGCTGGTGAGACGGCGTGTCGGGTTTCCGGCCGACGGCGCGATCGTGGGGTTCGCGGTGGGCTGTGGATTCGCGCTCGCGGAGAACGTCCAGTTCCTCCGGGCTCTGTCAACGGCGGGGCCGATGCTGTGGTTGGTGCGGGGGCTGGGCACCGCCGTCCTGCACGGAGCGACGACCGCTATCTTTGCGATGGTGGCCAAAACCGGGGGCGACCGCCGTGGTGTCACGAACGTGCTCGCGTACCTTCCCGCGTGGGCCATCGCGATCGGCATTCACTCGGCGTTCAACCATCTCCTTCTGCCGGCTCTCGCCATGACGGGGCTCCTGTTGGTGGCACTTCCGGTCCTGGTCCTGCTCGTCTTTCGGCACAGCGAACGAGCGACGCGAGAATGGATCGGGGCGGGCCTCGATCTCGATGTCGAGCTCCTTCAGCTCGTGCAGTCAGATGATTTCAGCTTCACGCGATTCGGGAAGTACCTGAATGATCTGAGAGGACGGTTTCCGAGTCAAGTGGTCGTCGACATGTTCTGCCTGCTCCGAGTGGAGCTCGAGCTGGCGATTCAGGCAAAAGCGATGCTTGTCGCGCGGGGAGCGGGCCTCGACGTCCCGGTCCACCCCGACGCGTTCGCCGCGTTCGCAGAGGTTGAGTATTTGCGGAAGTCCATCGGCAGGATGGGGCTGCTCGCGCTGCGGCCACTGCACGTCACGACGCATCGTGACGAGTGGCACCGGTATCTGCTGGCGGCGGCTCGCGGCAGTGGCAACGCGACCGGTTAATAGGGGGGCGTCTCTTTCCTTGACAACTTAGGAGAGAACGCGTATTTTCCTAATTGATTTAGGAGAATACGCGATGCCGCCCCACGCTCAAATCCTTCCTGGCACCCTCGATCTGCTCATTCTGAAGGCCGTCTCCCTCGGCCCACTCCATGGCTACGGCATCCTGTTACGCATCCAGCAGATTTCGGGTCAAGCCCTGCTCATCGAGCAAGGGGCGCTCTATCCGGCCCTGTTTCGCCTGGTGCGCCAGGGACTTCTCAAGCCGAGCTGGGGCACGTCCGCGAACAATCGCCGCGCCAAGTACTACGAGCTGACCTCCGCGGGACGCCAGCGGCTGCGGCGAGAAACGGCGGATTGGAACCGGCTGGTCGCTGCCATCGACGCTGCGCTGCGCGCCGAGCGGGAGGAAGCATGAGACCTCTGGCACTCCTGCGCTCTTTCGCGTCTGTGATCTTTTGTCGGTCGCGTCTCGAAGCCGAGATGGAAGAGGAGATGCGGTCCCACATCCGCGATCGAGCCGACGACCTGGAGCGTTCCGGTCTCACGCGCCTTGACGCCGAAAGGCGAGCGCGGATCGAATTCGGCGGCTATCAACGCTTGAAGGAAGAGTGCCGCGAGAGCCTCGGCGCGCACGTTCTGGACGTGCTCGTTCAGGACGTGGGGTTTGCCGCACGTCTGCTGCGCAACGCTCCGGGCTTTGCCGTTGTCACCATTCTCACGCTCGCCCTTGGCATCGGCGCGACCACCGCCATCTTCAGCGTGGTCTACGCGGTACTGTTGCGGCCGCTGCCCTACACGCATCCGGAGCAACTGGTCGTCGCCTTCGAGAACAACCTCACGCGTGGGGTCAAGATGAGCGGTTGCTCGTACCTGGCCCTGTTGGAGTTGCAGGACAGCGGCGTGTTCGCTCAGGCCGCCGGCATCAACGCCCACGAGCTGCTGCTGACCGGATCGGGCGATCCGACCGTGGTCAGGACGATCGTGGTTACTCCCGAAATTTTCCCGCTGCTCGACGTGACGCCTCTCGCAGGGCGCTACCTCTTCGCCGAGGACGGACGGAAAGGCGCGGCCCCGGCGGTGCTCCTGAGTGAAGGGCTCTGGCGCACACGGTTTGGCGGGAATCCCGAACTTGTGGGCGGCTCGATCATGCTCGACGATCGACCCTTCACCGTCGTCGGCATCATGCCCGCGAGCTTCCGGATTCCAGTAGGCGGCCGTCAGGAAATCTGGATTCCGA
>Ga0318541_10000602_pt1 | contig 12134 bp, 13 predicted proteins | sample GRESIP166b4f26_FD_202503 | JGI IMG/M metagenome (GOLD analysis project Ga0318541, IMG submission 202503) | Tropical soil microbial communities from Luquillo Experimental Forest, Puerto Rico - GRE.SIPMG.166b4f26 | ecosystem: Environmental > Terrestrial > Soil > Tropical forest > Bulk soil...
CTTCAACAAGATCAAGCACTGTCGCCGGATCGCAACGCGCTATGACAAGCTGGCGGCGAACTACCTCGCTTTCGTTCAGCTTGCGTCGATCAGGCTATGGCTGCGCGTTAATGAGTCCGCATCCTAGCAAGATCTACGTGATAAACCGGATTATCACGTAGAGGCGCGGCACAAACTCGAGGGCTCCCCGGCTGTAAAATTGCGGCCCGCTGGACGCGGCTACTTCGGCTTGTCGGCGTCGAGGATCGCCTGCACTTGCTTGGGGTCGACGGCGGGGGGCTCGATGCCAGAGCGTTCGACCTGCAAGAGCTGGCCGACGCTGCTGTTGCGCGTACCCCAGCCGCGGTTCATCGCCTCGGTCAATTCCTCAAAGGCCATGTTGGCGAGCCGCATCGGCACGCCGACCTCGCGTCCGAGCCCGACCGCCAGCCCGACATCCTTGTGCAACAGCCGCAAGGCGAAATCGGCCGGGTCGTGCTGGCCACTGAGAAACCGGCCGAGCCGGTCAAAAGTGCGCTGCCGGCCGGTGGCACCCTGGCGCACCGCCTCCCACAGCTCGAGCGGCTCGACCCCGGCCTTGATCCCCATCGTAAAGACCTCGGCCAGCGCCACCCCCATCACGGCACTGGTGCAATTGTGTACGAGCTTGGCAATCGTGCCGGCGCCGATCGGGCCGATATAGGCGGCCTGGTCGCCCATCGCGTCGAGCACAGGTTTGTGGCGGTTAAAGATCTGCTCGTCGCCGCCGACCCAGATCGCCATCTTGCCGCTGGCCGCACCCGACGGGCCGCCGCTGACCGGCGAATCGAGCATGTAGAGGTTCTTCTCGGCAAAGGCGGCGTTGATTTTGCGCACCATCGCCACCGAATTGGTCGACATGTCGAAAAAAGCGGTATCCGGGCGCATGCCCTCGATCAGCCCATTTGGCCCGAGCGCTACCTGCTCGACATCGGCCGGCACCGGCAACGAGGTGAAAATGACTTCGGTCTGCTCGGCGACTTGCTTTGGCGAATTGGCCCATACGGCCCCCTTTGCCAGAAATGGCTCAGCCGCGGCCCGGGAGAGATCGTGCACGACGAGCTGGTGCCCGGCCTTTAGCAGATTGGCCGCCATGCCCTTGCCCATCATGCCGAGGCCGATAAATCCGACGCGCATGTTCAGTCTCCTCTGCCGGCGTGCAAAATCTGTCGGCCGAGTTTTGCCGCCCGACGCACCCCAGCGCAAGGACTGGGCGTCCAGAGGTTTGTCGGGGCGGCAGCCAGCGGCGGCGTTCGCCGGGTCGACGACAGCCGAAGTGATCAGGCTGATACTTGGCCTAATCCTGCTCGCTGCTGCGTTCAAAGCGTTTTGGCGGCATCAGTGACTCGCCGGTCTGCTCACCCCTCACTCGTGTGCGCACACCGAATAGAGATGTCATTTTTTGGTATTTAGGTTTTGTCATTTAGCGGAGGTCATGGGCCTGCAACCCCACGGTGGTTGGCGAATTGGCCGACTAATCGAGGGATTTGCGAGCCGCAGCGATCGTGAGCTACGACGCTTTGGTCATTCGAACGTGACTATTGGATGGCTTGCTTCGTCGCTTCGTTGGCAATGGCCCATCCGATCGTTGCCACCGTCTGGAACTAACCTCGGTCGATCACCTATCCCGGCGGCTCGGGTAGACCCCTTCGGCGACGTCGCCGATCCAGTGGGGTGTCAAACCAGGAACAGCAACTATCTGGGCTCCGATGGTGCTACCGTGGATCTCGTAGACGACGGCGCCGAGACGGTGCGCTCCGGGCATCGGCGGCTGCATCACCGGTCCGACAAGAAAGGCGGAAGAGGGCGCCCAGATATAGCGGGTGCCGTCGTGCATGAAATCATGCGCCTTGTGGAGGTGGCCGCTCCCGACCAGAGCGACCGAGTGGCGCCGCAGCAGTTGCACTAGACCCGCGCGCGCTTGCGGCTTGACCGACCAATATCCGGTGTCGCCCTCATCGGGGCTGTCAAGGAACAGCGGGCGGTGGAGAAACCACGCGATGCTACGGTCCGCGGCATGATCCATTGCCGCCTCCAGCCACTCGGCCTGTATCACCTCTTCCCGCTCGCCGCTGCCGAGCAGCATGGCGTCGAACCCGATCAGGCGGCAATCTTCGACATCCTCGATCCATCGGTCCGGGCCAAAATGGGTTCGCCAGCGCTGAAGCCGCGCCTCGTCGACCGGCTGACGGTTGTGGCCGGGATCCCCGACATCGTGGTTGCCGGGCACCGCGCGAAAGCGCACCCCCAAGCCGCGCATCAGCTCGGCGGTATAGCGCAGATCTTCGCTGACATCGGCTCCATCAACCGTGACGTCGCCGGTGTGGATGACGAGGTCTGGGCGCTGATCTGAAATCCAGCGGGCGAGTGGCGCCCAGTTATCTACGAAATGCGCCTTGCCGGGGCTCAGATGCGTGTCCGAAATCTGAATTATCCGCATCGTTCCTCGCGTAGAAAAGCGGCGAGGTCGGGCATCCTCGCGAAGACGCGTGAGCATCCCCCGGCGATTAGCTGCTCGGCGTGATCACCAGGGCAGTGGCTGCCGCCACAAAAGCCGACAACCGGCATTTGGGCGGCGACCGCAGCCTCGACGCCGGGGACGCTATCCTCGACCACAATGCAGTCTTCCGGCGCCGCGCCGAGCCGTTCAGCGGCGAACAAGAACAAGTCGGGGGCGGGCTTGCCGAAAGCGACCTGCGATGCGCTGAACACGTGCGGATCGAAAAACGGCAGGAGCCCGGTCAATGCGAGGCGTTGGCGGACGCGACCGAGATGGCCGTTCGATGCCACGCAGCGCGGCCCTGGCAACGCTGCGAGGAGGTCTTCTACTCCTGCCATGGCCGAGAGCTCACCCTCGAAGGCGGCGGCCGAGCGTGCGGCAAATGTCTCAAAGAACGTGTCGGGCAGTGCTCGTCCGAACCGGGTTGCGACCGCAGCAGAGAGAGTGGCGCGGTTCTTGCCGAAGCCGAGTGCGATGGCATCGTCGATCGTCGTCGGAAAATCGACCGCGATCAGGCATTCGGCGAGAACGCGGGCGAAGATGACCTCGCTGTCGACCAAGACACCATCACAATCGAAGATGAAAAGATCGGGCACGCGGTGTCTTTCGCTCTGGGGCTGCAGTTTGCGGCATATATGACCGCGGATATAGTGATCTGTCACCCTGTAGAGGAGCAGCGCGATGCCACGGTTCTGCGCGAATCTCGGATTCCTGTTCGGCGAAGTGCCGTTTCTCGATCGCTTCGAAGCCGCGGCACGGGCCGGCTTTACCGGCGTTGAATATGCGTCACCCTACGATTACCCGGCGGCGGAGTTGCGCAGCCGATTGAAGGCTTCGGGCCTCACCCAGCTGCTGATCAACAGTCCGGCCGGCAACCGTGCGGCGGGCGAGCGCGGGATGGCGTGCATGCCCGGTCGGGTTGCCGCGTTCCGTGACGGGGTCGCCCAGGCACTCGATTACGCGGTGTCGCTCGACTGCAGGCTGGTGCATGTGATGGCCGGCGTTCCGCCGCAAGACGTCGCGTACGACACCGCCGCCGCACTTTACGCCGCCAATCTCGCCTGGGCGGCGGAAAAGGCTCTGGCCGCTCGTGTAGGGCTCGTCATCGAGCCGCTCAACCCGCGCGACGCGCCCGGCTACTTGCTGCGTACCCAGGAGCAGGGTGCCGCGATCGTCGCGGCGATCGGGCATGACCGGCTGGGGCTGCAATTCGACATCTACCACTGCCAGACCGCGCAGGGAGATGTCACCAGGCGCCTCGAGGCGCTGATTCCGGTCATCGACCATATGCAGCTCGCCGACGTGCCAGGCCGCCACGAACCCGGCACCGGCGAAATCGGCTGGGACTTCGTCTTCCGGCGCATCGACGAACTCGGCTATGCGGGCTGGATCGGCTGCGAGTACAACCCCATCGGTGACACCGTCGCGGGGCTGGCTTGGCGCAATCGCTACGGGGTCTGATGCTTCAACCGCGGCCGATATACGGCATCTTGGTCGCCATCACCGTCATGAACTGGACGTTTGCCTCGAGCGACAGCGAGGCCATGTAGACGACCCCCTTGGCGACGTCGCGGACGTCCATGCGCGGTTCGGCCTCGACTCGGCCAGTAGCTTGCAACCGACCCCGCGCGGTGTCCTCGTTGCGCGTCGTCGCCGCATTGCCAATGTCGATCTGACCGCAGGCGATATTGTATTGGCGACCGTCGAGCGACAGCGACCGCGTCAGCCCGGTCAGTGCGTGCTTGGTCGAGGCGTAGGGCGCAGAGTTGCGGCGCGGCACGTGGGCTGAGACCGAGCCGTTGTTGATGATGCGCCCGCCCTGCGGCTCCTGACTCTTCATCATGCAAAAGGCGTGTTGCGCGCAGAGGAACGAGCCGGTCAGGTTGGTTGCGACGACGTCCGACCATTGTTCGAAGGTCAGGTCTTCGAACGGAATGCCGCGAGTGCTGGTCCCGGCATTGTTGAACAACAGGTCGACGCGACCGTACGTGTCGTTGACCTTGCCGAACAATCCCGCGACCGCCGCCGGATCACGGATATCGGTCGGTACGACCAGGGTCCGCGGCGAGCGGGCCTGGGCGAGTGCCGCAGTCTCTTCGAGCATCTCGCGCCGGCGGCCGCCGAGCACCACCGCCCATCCGTCCGCGAGCAGAGCGTGCGCGGTTGCGCGGCCGATGCCGCTGCCCGCACCGGTGACGACGGCGATCTTGGTTGGTGTGTCCATATCGTGCTTCCTCTTTTAGATACGCTGTACCGACACTTGTCGGCTCGGCGAGACCAGCTCGTCTTGCGCCGCGACCAGCGCTAATTCACCGCGGTCGGAGCGCATCGTCGCCTCGATCACGCCGTAGATTGCGGCGATTGTAGCAGCGAGCGCGTCGGGCACCGGCTTGCCCTTGAGCAGCCAGCCCAGGAAGAGTGCGGCCACCGCATCCCCGCAACCGGTCGCGTCGATCGGCAGCCGCGGGGTCTCGACCGCCCACACACCGTCGGGTCCGGCCGCCGCCGCCGCGATGCGATCGGCAGAGGTCTCGAGGCTCGTCGCCAGCACAATGCTTGGCCCGGATTGCCGCAGCGCTGTGGCGGCATGGCCCGCCTCTGCCAAGTTGCGCACCGGCCCGCCGCTCAGCCATTCGAGTTCGAAGCGGTTCGGCGTTACGACATCGGCCAGCGTCAACGCGCGGTCACGAAAAAACTCCGGGATGCCGGCGCGGACGTAGTAGCCGAGCCCGACATCCCCCATGACCGGATCGCAGCAAAACAAGGCTCGCGGATTGGCTTTCTTGACCCGAGCGACGATGTCGAGGAGCACCGGCCCGGTCTCCGCCTCGCCGAGATAGCCGGACAGGACGGCGTCGCAGCGCGGCAGCACGCCCAGCTCGGCAATCCCCTCGAAGAGGGTGGCAATCGTGCTCGCCGGCACCGTGTCGCCGCGCCACTTTTCGTGGCCGGTATGGTTCGAGAAGGTGACGGTGTTCAGCGACCAAGTCTCACAGCCGAGGCGCTGCAACGGAAACAATGCCGCTGTGTTGCCGACATTGCCGCAGGCGACCCAGGATTGGACGGAGAGCACGGTCGGCATGTCAGGGCATGCCCGAATTCATTCGGTCGAACACCCGCTTGATGTTGAGGAAGATGATCAGGCCGCTGACGACGAATAGACTGAGCCCCGCGGCGTGCATCGAGCCGCTCTCCCAGGCGCGGGCGATGAACAGGCCGGCGAGTCCGATTACCGCGAACAGCGGGATCACGAAAGCGAGATGCTTCATGTCGTCGACCAACAGAAACGCGCCCCAGCCCAGGGGCCCGCCGTCGAGCCGGTGCTTCAACCGCAAAAAAGCGAGCGCAATCGCTCCGAGGCTGAGCAGCACGCCGCATTGGTAGTCGCCGGGCCGAGCGTCTGCGCTCGCGACGAAGGCGCCGATCACGGCGAGCACCCCGAGGATCAGGAATTGGCTCCAAAAACCGAGCCACGACCAGAAAGAGCGTTCCGCGTCGTCCGGGATCCGGCCCGTCTCGTCCATGCCCGTATCCATCGCCGGCGGCACTCTAGCGCATTTCGGGCGGAACAGGCGTTGGCGCTGATATAACAGGGTGTTGAACGGAGATTGGCCGATGCCTGCTACCTACCGCCCCCGCCGCAGCCTGCTCTATATGCCCGGCTCGAACCCGCGGGCTCTGGAAAAGACGCGCGTCCTGCCGGCCGACGGCCTGATCATCGACCTCGAAGACGCGGTGGCCAAGGAGGCCAAAGAAGCCGCCCGAGCGATTGTCGCGGCGGCGATGGCGGCCGGCGGCTACAGCTCCCGCGAGCTGGTACTGCGGGTCAATCCGCTCGACACGCCGTGGGGTCATGCCGATCTCGCTGCCGCGGCAACGATGCCGATCGACGCCGTGCTGTTGCCCAAGGTCGAGAGCCCTGAGCGGGTGCAGCTGACCGTGTCGCTGCTCGATGCGTTGGGGGCGCCGGAGGGGCTAGCCGTATGGAGCATGATCGAAACGCCGCTCGGCGTTCTCGCGGCGCGCGAGATCGCGGCGGCAAGCCGCAGACTAGCCGCGCTCGTACTCGGCACCTCAGACCTGACCAAGGAACTGCATGCCCTCGCCACTCGGGATCGCCTGCCGCTGATCACCTCGCTCGGCTTGGTGATGCTCGCTGCCCGGGCTTACGGGCTAGCGATCCTCGACGGCGTGCATCTCGATCTGTCCGACGAAGAAGGCTTCGGTCTTCAGTGCCGGCAGGGTCGCGAACTTGGGTTTGACGGGAAGACCTTGATCCACCCCAAGCAGATTGCTCCCGCCAACGCCATCTATGCGCCGAGCCCGGAAGAGGCCGAATGGTCGCGCCGCGTCATCGCCGCCCATGCCGAAGCGGTTGCGGCCGGCAAGGGTGTCGCACTGGTAGACGGCAAGCCAATTGAAGGCCTTCATGTCGAAAATGCGCGCCGGCTGCTGACAATTGCCGGGGAGATCGAGCGGATTACCTCCGTTGACACTCCCCGGCACCCGGTCTAAGTCACCCCGGCACGCGTCACGACCGCCGCGCTGCCTGGGATGTCAATGCCGGGACTGCTCTAAATGGGATCCGCCGACCGGCCGCTCTCGCCGCACCTTCAGATCTATCGCTGGCAACTCACCTCCGTCCTGTCGATCCTACACCGCGCCGCCGGCCTGGCGCTGAGCGCAGGTGCAATTCTGCTGGTTTGGTGGCTCGTCGCTGCGGCTTTCGGGGTCGATGCCTATGAGGGCGTCGCGGATTTCCTCGGTTCGTGGCTCGGGCTTCTGCTGCTGTTCGGCTGGACCCTCTCCTTGTTCTACCATTTGTGTAACGGGATCCGGCATCTCGTCTGGGATAGCGGCCATGGCCTCGACCTCAAATTCACTTACGTCGGCGGGTGGCTGGTCGTCGGGGGGACCGGCATATTGACTTTGATCGCTTGGATTGCCGGGATCTCTAGCTGGGCCTCGTGAAATGGCGGCAACCCGGATGCGTTCCCCGCTTGGCCGTGCGCTCGGTCTGGGCTCGGCGAAGGAAGGCGTAGAACATTGGTGGCTACAGCGCATCACTGCGGTGGCCCTGGTGCCGCTCAGCCTATGGTTCGTGATCGCCATCATTCGGCTCGTTGGTGCCGATGTCGACAGCGTGCGGGACTGGGTCGGCAATCCGTTGTCGGCGATCTTGCTGGTGTTGTTGCTGCTCGCGACTTTTTATCACGCTGCGCTCGGGCTGCAGGTCGTGATCGAGGACTATGTTCACGGCGGGCTGACGAAGCTCGGTCTCTTAATCATCGTCCGGCTCGCATGCTTCTCCTTCGCCGTCGCCGGGATTTTCGCAGTGGTCAGCATAGCCATCGGTACCTCGAGCTGACTGCGGTTCAGTGATGCCTGAGGCCTATACGATCACCGATCATAGTTATGACATCGTCGTCGTCGGTGCTGGCGGTGCCGGGCTGCGTGCGACACTCGGGGCGACCGTGGAAGGGCTCAAGACTGCCTGCATCTCAAAGGTGTTCCCGACCCGCAGCCATACTGTTGCGGCGCAGGGCGGTGTCAGCGCGGCGCTCGGCAATATGGGCGAGGACGACTGGCGCTGGCACATGTACGACACGGTCAAAGGCTCCGATTGGCTCGGCGACCAGGACGCGATCGAGTATATGTGCCGGAGCGCGATCCCAGCTGTCATCGAGCTCGAACATTTCGGCGTGCCCTTCTCGCGCACCGAGGACGGACGGATCTATCAGCGGCCGTTTGGCGGCCATATGCGGGATTACGGCGAGGGCGACCCCGCCCGGCGCGCCTGCGCCGCTGCAGACCGAACCGGCCACGCGATCATCCACACGCTCTACCAGCAGTGCCTGCGTCATAATGCCGAATTCTTTGTCGAGTATTTTGCGCTCGACCTGATCATGGACGACGAAGGCATCTCCCGCGGGGTCATGGCATGGAACCTCGAAGACGGAACATTGCACCGCTTTCGTGCTCATGTCGTGGTCCTCGCCACCGGCGGATATGGCCGGACTTATTTCTCCTGCACTTCGGCCCACACCTGCACCGGCGACGGCAATGCGATGGTGTTGCGCGCCGGGCTGGCCTTGCAGGACATGGAGTTCATCCAGTTCCATCCCACCGGGATCTACGGCGCGGGCTGCCTGATCACCGAGGGCGCGCGCGGCGAGGGCGGCTACATGACCAACAGCGAGGGCGAGCGCTTCATGGAACGCTACGCGCCGCATGCCAAGGACCTCGCCTCGCGCGACATCGTCAGCCGGGCGATGACTATCGAGATCCGCGAGGGCCGCGGCTGCGGGCCGCAGCGCGACCATATCCTCTTACACCTCGAGCACCTGACGCCTGAGGTGCTGCATCAAAGGTTGCCGGGCATCTCCGAGACGGCGCGGATCTTTGCAGGCGTCGACGTCACTCGCGAGCCGATCCCGGTTTTGCCGACCGTGCACTACAACATGGGCGGCATACCGACGAACTATCACGGCGAGGTGCTGCGGCCGACCGAACAAGACCCGGACGCGGTGGTTCCCGGCCTGATGGCGGTCGGCGAAGCAGCATGCGTGTCGGTGCACGGCGCCAATCGGCTCGGCTGTAATTCGCTGCTCGACATCGTTGTCTTCGGCCGTGCCGCCGCGCAGCGCGCTGCCGAGCTGGTGCTTCCCGGCACACCGCATCCACCCTTCCAGAACGGCGCCGGCGAGGCGGCGATCGATCGCTTCGATAGGGTGCGGAACGCGAAGGGTCCGCGCAAGTGCGCCGAAATCCGCCTCGACATGCAGCGCGTGATGCAGAACAACTGCGCAGTCTTTCGCACCGCCGAAGTGCTGAGGGAAGGTGTCAGCAGGATAGACGTCGTCGCACACAGCTTCGCTGATCTCGGCATCTCGGATCGCTCGATGGTCTGGAACAGCGACCTTGCCGAGGCACTCGAGCTTGAGAACTTGCTGGAGCAGGCGGTTGTTGCTTTGCATTCGGCCGAAAACCGGACCGAGAGCCGCGGCGCTCACGCGCGTGAGGACTATCCCCACCGCGACGACCGGGACTGGCTCAAGCACACGCTCGTCTGGCTCGACGGCGAGCGACAGGTCGAGATCGGCTATCGTCCAGTTCATCTCTTCACCCTGTCTAACGAGGTGCAAGTGTTCCCGCCCAAAGCGCGGGTTTATTGAGAACCCGGGATGGCTCAATTCACGCTGCCGGCTAACTCGAAGATCGGTGTCGGTAAGACCGTCGCAGGGCCCCCGGGGGCAAGCCGGACGCGCGAGTTCAAGATTTACCGCTGGAACCCCGACGACGGGAAGAGCCCGGTAATCGACACCTTCGCGATCGATCTCAACGACTGCGGCCCAATGGTTCTCGACGCGCTGATCAAGATCAAGAACGAGATCGACACGACACTGACCTTTCGCCGCTCCTGCCGCGAAGGCGTGTGCGGCTCTTGCGCCATGAACATCGACGGGGTCAACACTCTAGCCTGCACCAGGGCGATCGTCGACATCGAGGGGCCGGTCCGGATTTACCCGCTGCCGCACCTGCCGGTCGTCAAGGATCTGGTGGGTGATCAGACCCACATCATCGCGCAATACCAATCGATCCGGCCCTGGTTGCAATCCGTGAGCCCGCCCTCCCCGGACCGCGAGCGGTTGCAGTCCGAGGATGAGCGCGCGAAGCTCGATGGACTATGGGAATGCATTTTGTGTTTCTGCTGCTCGACGGCGTGCCCGAGCTATTGGTGGAATAGCGAGCGCTATCTCGGGCCGGCGGTGCTGCTGCAGGCCTATCGCTGGATCGCCGACAGTAGAGACGAGACGACTGGCGAGCGGCTTGACGCGCTCGAAGACCCGTTTCGGCTCTACCGATGCCACACGATCATGAACTGCACCAAGACCTGCCCAAAGAACCTAAACCCCGCCAAGGCCATCGCCGAGATCAAAAAATTGCTGGTGCTGCGGCGTTAACTCAGGCGGCTCAAACACGCCGAAGAGTTATGCCGCGCCGGATCATTATCGACACCGACCCGGGCATCGACGATGCCATTGCGATCCTGCTGGCTCTGGCGCCGCCGGAGGCTTTGGAAGTACTTGGCATCATCGCCGTAGCCGGCAATCTGCCGCTCGCACTGACCGAGCGCAATGCGCGCCGGGTCTGTGAACTCGCCGGGCGTGCCGATATTCCGGTTTATGCCGGCTGCAGTCGGCCGATGCTTCGCGCGCTCGCGACGGCGGAGCGTATCCACGGCGAAACCGCGCGCGACCGTCTGCTGCTGCCGGAACCGACAATGGCATTGCGGTCACAGCATGGAGTGGACTTTCTGATCGAAACATTGCGCGGTGGGGAGGCCGGGGCCATCACCCTGTGCGCATTGGGCCCGTTGACCAACATTGCCATGACGCTGGTCAAAGCGTCGGAGGTCGCCGGCAGAATTGCCGAATTGGTGATCATGGGCGGGGCCTGTTTTGAGCTCGGCAACGTGACGCCAGCCGCCGAATTCAACATTTATGTCGATCCGCACGCCGCGGCGATCGTCCTCGACTCCGGGATCCCGATCACGATGGTGCCGCTCGACGTCACCCATCAGCTGCTGACCACCCCGCCGCGGCGCGAGGCTCTGCGCGCGCTCGGCAATCGCTGCGGCCAGGCTGCCGCCGCGTTGCTCGCGTCCTTCGAAAGGAAACGCCGATCGAAGTTCGGCACGCGCGCCACGGCGCTGCATGATCCCGCTGTTATCGCCTATCTGCTGAGCCCGACACTCTTCCAAGGACGTGAGGTGAATGTCGCGATCGAGACGGAAAGCCCGTTGACCATCGGAATGACAGTCGCCGACTGGTGGGGCGTTACCGGCAGAAAACCCAATGTTCGGCTAATGAACACGGTCGATGCCGACGGGGTCTATGATCTCTTGACTAAAAACCTGGCCCGCCTGCCCTAGCCGCTCCTGTCGGCCGTAATCTTCCTGACTGAAGAGGCTGACGCTCAGGACAGGCGCGTTTGACGGGGTTCGCGGCGATCGAGTCAAACACCACTCCTCTGGCAAATTGGCGCCAGTTTGGCCCCAACCTTAATGAAGCCGATTCCAAACGGAGGGAACCATGAAATCATGGGCGTTCAACACGGATTCTTCGCGCAGCTTAGAAAGCGATCGCACGCTCAAACCAGAAGCCAGCTCTCGTTTCTCCTGGCGGGAAACCAGCTGTGATCGGCCAGTCGCGACAGCGACTGTTTTCCGGTTGGGTTTCCTCGCTGGGCTGACTGCGCTGTTCTTAGCGGCCCTGACGCCCTGGCCAGTCAGAGCAGGTGTCATGCTTATTGGAAGCGATAGTGTGCTGAAGGTTCAGCAACAGGGAGTCCGCCTTGGGCGGTCATGGCATGCTGGTGATGTCTGACGTCACCGACCCGTGAAGGGTGCATACCATGACCAAAGGCGAGGGTAAGGGGGAAGTTATCGACCTGAAAGGGCGGCTGGCGCGGGACGAAGATTTCGTGCGAGCGGCGGTGGAAGCGCTGGTTCAGGCGGCGCTCGCGGCGGAGATGAGCGAAGCGATCGGCGCGGCCAAGGGCGAGCGGACCGAGACCCGGCTGTCGTACCGCAGCGGCTATTACAGCCGTTCGC
>Ga0318541_10000606_pt1 | contig 12086 bp, 9 predicted proteins | sample GRESIP166b4f26_FD_202503 | JGI IMG/M metagenome (GOLD analysis project Ga0318541, IMG submission 202503) | Tropical soil microbial communities from Luquillo Experimental Forest, Puerto Rico - GRE.SIPMG.166b4f26 | ecosystem: Environmental > Terrestrial > Soil > Tropical forest > Bulk soil...
ATTCGTGTCCCCTCTGGTTCTGACATTCGTAAGAGGGATTGCTGCGACATGATACGAATGTCAGAACCGGGACACTAGCGGCATCATGCGCCGCAACTCGCTTGCCACCCGGCTGTTCTTGTCCGCTTCCGCCTGGGTGGTGGTGATCCTCGTCATCACCGGCTTTGTGCTGTCGTCGGTCTACAGAAGCGCGACGGAACGCGCCTTCGATCGCCGGCTCAACCTCTATTTGCGCACGCTGATCGCCGAGGTCGCGACCCCCGACGAGCCGCCCGACCGCCAGTTTCAGTCGCTCGGCGAGCCCTTGTTCGAGCTGCCGCTGTCCGGCTGGTACTGGCAGATTACCCGCACCGACTCCGAAAAGGCCGATGTGCGCGCTTCCCGCTCGCTGTGGGACAAAAAACTGCCGAAGCTCGAGGACCGCGGCATCGAGCTGACCGCGGCCGGCATCCGGCAAGCCTATGTCGACGGGCCGGAGGGGCAGAGCCTTCGGATGGTCGAGCGCCCGGTCGACCTCGGCGCCGACGGCAAGTTTCTGGTGAGCGTCGCGGGCGACGCGACCGAGATTTTCGACGAGACGCGCAGCTTCGACTATTACCTCGGCGGCACCTTTGCTGCGCTCGGCATCGTGCTGCTGTTGACCACGATCTTCCAGGTCCGCTTCGGCCTTGCACCGCTGAAGCGCATTTCGGAATCGATCGCCGATATACGCTCCGGCCGCGCCGAGCGGCTGGAGGGCGTATTTCCCGTCGAGATCGCGCCGCTCGCGCGCGAGACCAACGCGCTGATCGATGCCAACCGCGAGATCGTCGAGCGCGCGCGTACCCATGTCGGCAATCTCGCGCATGCCATCAAGACGCCGCTGTCGGTGATCGTCAACGAGGCCAGCGCGCACACCGCCGACCCTTTCGCAGACAAGGTTTTGGAACAGGCCGACGTGATGCGCGACCAGGTCGCGCATCACCTGGAGCGCGCGCGCATCGCGGCGCGCGTCACCGTCGTCGGCACGGTGACCGAAGTCGCGCCGACAATCGAGGCGCTGCAGCGGACCATGGAGAAGATTCACCGCCACCGCGGCATCGTCATTCAGCTCAAGGCCGATGCAAGGGCAAGGTTCCGCGGCGAGCGGCAGGATCTGGAGGAGATGGTCGGCAATCTCGTCGACAACGCCTGCAAATGGGCAACCTCGCAGGTTTTCATCGAGGTGCTGGTGGAGCGGGCGCTCAAGCCCGACGCCGACGCGATGCTGCGGATCATCGTGGACGATGACGGGCGCGGCCTGTCGGCCGACGAGCGCGTACAGGTCTCCCGCCGTGGCCAGCGGCTGGACGAATCCAAGCCGGGCTCCGGGCTCGGGCTGTCGATCGTGGTCGACCTTGCCGCCCTCTATGGCGGCAGCCTGTCGCTCGGCAGTGCGCCGATCGGAGGCCTGCGAGCCGAACTGGTCCTGCCTGCGGCGCAATAGCGTCTCGGGCGGCGTTGCCGGCAACAGCCCGAAGATTAGTTCACGACCCTAGTTCATGGGGGGATGCACGGAGGCGCTCACACTGCCTCTTGCAGTGATCGGGCGTACATCCGCGGCGGCCTTGGATCGCGCAAACGGGCTCTTGGTCGGACGTTCGGGAAGACGAAATTCCCGCTGCATGCGCTCGACGATGGGCGTCAAAGCTTCCTTGGCTATTTTTCGATCCGTCCGGCCGAACTTTGTCCCCCGAAGCTCCCAATTTGCATCCAGACGCGATTTGGGCGTTGTGCGCTGGATAATCACACCCACGAAGGCTTCGCAGCCAGGCGTAGCCTGAACCGCTTCGGTGATCGTCAATTCGAGCTCTTCGGCTGTTTTTGCAACCCGAGTGTCCTTGCTCCACCACTTCCTCGCCGGTGGCGCGGCGGGCGGCTGCTCGACCTTCGGCGGCAGCGCAGCGAGCGGCTGCTCGATCTTCGTCGGCGCCGCAGCGAGCGTCTGCTCGATCTTCGGTGGTGAGGCAGCGGGCGTCTGCTCGATCTTCGGTAGCGAGGCAGCGGGCATCTGTTCGATCTTCGGTGTCGGCGTAGCGAGCATCTGCTCGATCACAGGTCGCGCGTCTTGTCGGACTGGCTTTAAGGATAAAGAGCCGGTTTCAACTGCCGCTTTCAAACTCACGCGTGGCTTTGATACGGTCGCCTGCGAAAACCTGACGCCTGGAGCTTTCCGCAACTCTCTGGCCTTGAGCACGGTCCGACGAAGCACCCCTCCGGCCCTGGGCACGGCCCAACGAAACAATTCTCCGGTCTTCAGCGCGGCCCAACGGACAAGCGTCACAACATTGTTGCCGGCAATCAAAATGGCGCTGCCTTCATTGTCGTTTTTGGTCACGTCATGCAAAATCAGCAGAAGCAACGCAACCCAGGCGCAAGCACCCAGGATCAAAATCCAGGTGAACATCACCGTACTCCTTCACTTTCGGAAGGCTTGCTCTTTTTTATTCTCCAATCGTAACAGAAGTCAGACGGCCTCGCCATCCGGAGCTCGCAAACGACACGCGATTACGACGACTAAATTTTTATTCCGCCCGGCCTCACGTCTGCGCCGCGCTTGCCATGGGCTGTGCAGGTAAACTGATCCTCTGTATCGGACAACCGAACGTCGTCCGGCCTTCGATCTGCACTGATCGCCGGCGAGCGGCTGCGCTGATTATCGGAACAACAGATCAGGATGCAACGCGCTACAGATTGCGGCCGTACGGCCCGCGCAGCACGTCATCCGGAACCGGCGGGCTGGTCGATCGGAGCAGACGCGACGCGTTCTCGATTGGCCTTAAGGCCGTCTCATCGCTCCATCTGTTTCCGCCAACGCCACACGGTGCATGCGCCAGTTCGCCGACGGCGTAGTCGCGCGCGAAGTGAAGCCACGGCAGCCGGGAAAATTTCTCAATCGTTTCAGGTGTCGCAACCCTGCCCGCCAGGCAGCATAAGCCGCTGATTTTCCGTATCTTTCGGATAACGACTTCTTAACGCCGGGGCACTTATGGTGCGGGGTGGACGCTTTTGCCGTCTCGCGAGCAATTCTGCAGGGCGCATGGGCCAGACATCTTACGAGCGGCTGAAGAACTATCTCGCGCAGCTCCCGCCGCAGTCGCAGGCGCTGCTGATGCGGCAGTTCGAGCGCGCTATCGAGCGCGGCGAAGACACCGCCGTGGCCACTCTCGTGCTCGAGCAATTGCGCAAGCTGGCGCGGGGAACCGAAAAGGAGACGCCGCCGCGCGCCGAGGATCAGGCGCGGCTGTTGTTCCGACCGCTCGAGCCGTTTCTGGTCGACGGCAACGTTCCGGTGCGGCCGGGCCAGGTTCGCCGCAGCTCGCTGTTGCCGATATGGCAGTGGCTCTCGCGCGACGGCGCACCCGACCAGGTGCGCGAATATCAGGCAGCCCTGGCGCAAAGCTCGGGCGAGGATGACGATCCGCCGCTCGAGGCCGCTCTCCGCAAGCTGCAATTCGCGGCGGCCGAGGCGATTTTCAAGATCGCGGGGCCAGCCTCGCGCGGCGACAACCAGCGTGCGCTGGGGCGCATCGGTTCGCCGGAGGTGATCGAGGACCTGTTGCCGATTGGATCGGTGCTGCAGTCGCGCGAAGCGCTGGAAGGGCTTGGCGGCCGGCTGCCCATGTATTTGCGCATGTTCGGCGATTCGCAGGTCGCCTCCCTTTGCGCCTCGCTCAATGTGCCGACGCTGCAGACGCCACAGATGTTGCCGTTCGCGCTGTCGCTGATCATTCAACGGTTGGCGTCGCCCTGGCAGGTGATCCGCATCGCTCTCAAGATGGCCGCATCCGACGACGAACTTCGGGTGGCGGCGACCCCCTATGGCCTTGCCGTGAGCCTCGCGCTGCACGATCTGTTCTGCCTCGCGGCGGGGCTGCGACTGGACATCCGTCGCGGCCAGTTCGCCAATGTCAGCGAGAATTTGAAGGCGCTTCACGATGGCGTTCGCGGCCTGCGGACCGAACTCGACCTGCGCCACGATTCAACGTGGGGCAAGCAACTGGCCTCGATCAGGGCCGACATCTCCAACACGCTGCAATCCGAGATCGACAGCGTCCCCGGCCGCGTCCGGCGAATCCTGCGCCAGCGCGCGGACAAGGATATTCCGGCGGGAGCCAGGGTGGATGCTTCCGAAGTCGAAGAGGTCGCCTCGCTGATCGACTTCGTCGCGGTGTGTCGCACCTGTGCCAGCGAGCTTGCCATCAATGAGGTCACGCTGCGGACCTATTCGGATCTGCAGCAATATGTCGAGCAAGCCACCGAATCGCTGGTGCAATCGCTGCGCGGCGGCGACGCCAGGCTCCGCAACTACCGGCAAATGCAGGCAGAAGCGGCGATCCGCTTCTGCGACGTCCTGTTCGGTCGCGAGTATTCCACTCTGATGAAGCGGGCAGTCGAGAATGCACTGACGGTCGAACGGAACGCGGAACGCAAGCCATCCCGCGCCGGCTAGAGTAACACCTCCCGACGGACGGCTAACGGACTATTGTGGCTGGCCTTTTCAGCAAACCTCAGCTTACGGCGAATTGATAATTGTCAATTGCCGCAATTGGCGGGGGTAGTGTAAAGCGCGCATCGGAGCCCTTTTGTCTGCATCGCCGGAACTCGCCTGATGACGTTGTGGTTCGTCTTTGCGCTGATGACAGCCGCGGCGATTTTCGCCGTGCTGCTGCCGCTGGGGCTGGGCAGCCGCACGCGGGCAGGCGGCGACGAGACCAATGTCTACAAGGATCAGCTCGCCGAGATCGAACGCGATGTCGCGGCAGGCTTGATCGGACCCTCCGAAGCGGAGGCTGCGCGCGTCGAGATCAGTCGTCGTCTGTTGGCGGCTGCCGATCAGGAGGGCGGCCGGCCCGTGAAACCAAATGCGAAACTGCGTCGCGCGGCGGCGGTGCTCGGCCTCGTCGGTCTGCCCGTTGTTGCGGTTGCGATGTATCTGCCGGTGGGCTCGCCACGGCTCGGCGATTTCCCGCTGTCCGCGCGCGCCCGTACGCCGGATGGCACCCAACCGCTCGAGAACCTGGTGGCGCAGGTCGAGCGGCATCTGGAGCAGAACCCGAATGATGGCCGCGGCTGGACGGTGCTGGCACCGGTGCTGGCGCGGATCGGACGCTTCGATGACGCGGTACGGGCTTTTCGCAATTCGATCACCTATGCCGGCGAAAGTGCCGATCGCCGCGCCGATCTTGGTGAGGTCATGACGGCCGCCGCGGGCGGGGTCGTCACCGCGGAGGCCAAGGCCGAGTTCGAACGTGCGCTGGCGCTCAACGCCGAGGAGACAAAGGCGAGCTACTATCTGGGACTCGCAGCCGAGCAGGACGGCCGCAATGCCGATGCGGCCGCCATCTGGCACGCCATGCTCGACAAGGCGCCTGCCGATGCACCGTGGCGGCCGCTGGTTCAGGAGGCGTTGACGCGGGTCGGCGGTGGCGGGACCGAGGCGCCGGCACTATCGGACAAGACGATATCAGCGGCAAAGAACATGAGCGAGAACGACCGCACCGCCATGATCCGCGGCATGGTCGATCGGCTTGCGACGCGACTGAAACAGAATGGCGAGGACGTCGATGGATGGCTGCGCCTGGTGCGCGCTTATCTGGTGATGGGCGATGAGGAGAAGGCCAGGCGTGCGGGCGCCGACGCAAGGCAGGCGGTTGGCAGCGACGCCGAACGGCTGCGTCTTCTCAACGAAGGCTTGAAAAACCTCGGTTTCGACGGATGAGCGGGATCGACAGCGGCGAGAGCGAGCAGGCATGACGCGCAAGCAGCGGAGATTGACGATGATCGGCGGCTCGCTCGCGGTGCTCGCGCTCGCGGCCGGTCTCGTCCTGTACGGATTGCGATCGTCGATCGTGTTCTTCTCGACGCCATCGATGGCGGCCGAACAGCACATCGCGCCCGGCAAGCGGTTCCGGCTCGGCGGCCTGGTGCAGCCCGGCTCGCTCAAATGCGGCGACAAGACCGTAAGCTTCGAGGTCGCCGACGGCAGCGCCAAACTGCCGGTCAGTTTTTCCGGAAGCCTGCCCGACCTGTTTCGCGAGGGGCAGGGCGTGGTTGCCGAAGGTGCGCTCGACGGGGCCGGCGTGTTCAAGGCCGATACGGTGCTCGCCAAGCACGACGAGACCTACATGCCAAGAGACGTTGCGGACGCGCTCAAGAAGCAGGGCCACTGGAAGGATGATTACGGCAAGAAGCTCGCCCAGAATGTGGGCGGCGCGACCTGCGAGGGACGGAGAGTGACCCAGTGATCGCCGAGAGCGGACATTACGCATTGGTGCTGGCGCTCGGGCTGGCGTTGATCCAGTCCATCGTGCCGCTGGTGGGTGCGCGCTGGCGCGATCCCGCCTTGATGAATGTCGCACGCTCGACCGCGCTCGCGCAGCTCGGCTTCGTGGCCGCGTCCTTCGCGGCGCTGGTGACGTTGCACGTCACCTCGGATTTTTCCGTCGCCAACGTGTTCGAGAACTCGCACTCGCTGAAACCGCTGATCTACAAGATCACCGGTGTCTGGGGCAATCACGAGGGCTCGATGCTGTTGTGGGTCTCGATCCTGGCGTTGTTCGGCGCGCTCGTCGCTGCCTTCGGCAACAATCTGCCGCTGACGTTGCGCGCGCGCGTGCTGGCGGTGCAGGCCTGGGTCGCCGGCGCCTTCTATCTCTTCATTCTCACGACCTCGAATCCGTTCCTGCGTCTTCCCGATCCGCCGATCGAGGGGCGCGACCTTAACCCCGTGCTGCAGGATATCGGATTGGCCGTGCATCCGCCGATGCTCTATCTCGGCTATGTCGGCTTCTCGATCTCCTTCTCCTTTGCAATCGCGGCGTTGCTCGAAGGCCGCATCGATGCGGCCTGGGCGCGCTGGGTGCGTCCGTGGACGCTGATGGCCTGGATCTTCCTGACGCTTGGAATCGCGATGGGTTCGTACTGGGCCTATTACGAGCTCGGCTGGGGCGGCTGGTGGTTCTGGGACCCGGTCGAGAACGCGTCCCTGATGCCGTGGCTTGCCGGCACTGCGCTGCTGCATTCGGCGCTGGTGATGGAAAAGCGCGACGCACTGAAAGTCTGGACCATCCTGCTTTCGATCCTGACTTTCTCGCTGTCGCTGCTCGGCACGTTCCTCGTGCGCTCCGGCGTTCTGACCTCGGTGCATGCGTTTGCCAGCGATCCGACGCGGGGCGTGTTCATCCTCCTGATCCTCTGCGTTTTCATCGGCGGCAGCCTGACCTTGTTTGCCGGCCGCGCCTCGGCGCTGAAGCAGGGCGGCCTGTTCGCACCGATTTCGCGCGAGGGCGCGCTGGTTCTCAACAATCTCTTCCTGACGACAGCCTGTGCGACCGTCTTCATCGGCACGCTCTATCCGTTGGCGCTGGAGGTCCTGACAGGCGACAAGATTTCGGTGGGCGCGCCGTTCTTCAACCTGACCTTCGCCCCGCTGTTCATCCCATTGATGGTCGCGGTGCCGTTCGGGCCGATGCTGGCTTGGAAGCGCGGCGATCTCCTGGGAGCGATGCAGCGGCTGCTCGCGGCCGGCATCGCAGCTTTGCTTGCGATCGCGGTGGCGTGGGCCTGGGCGCGCGGCGGCAGCGCGCTGGCGCCGCTTGCGATCGGACTGGCCGTGTTCGTCATTGCCGGCGCGCTCAGCGATCTTGCCGAGCGTGTCGGCCTTTTCCGCTTGCCGCTTGCGAGCTCGGCAAGCCGCGCAATGGGCTTGCCGCGCTCGGTCTGGGGAACGGCCTTCGCCCACGCCGGTATCGGCGTGGCGCTGATCGGTATCGTCTGCGAGACCACTTGGAACAGCGAATACATCGGAACGATGAAGCCCGGCGACGCCATCAGCGTCGCGGGATATCAAATGACGCTGGAGGGCCTGATCCAACAGCAGGGGCCGAACTATCGCGAATTGGTCGCGCCGTTCACCGTGAGGCTCGACGGCGAGCGGCTCGCGGTCATGACCCCGTCGAAGCGCACTTTCACCACGCGCGGCATGTCGACGACCGAAGCGGCGTTGCTGACGCGGGGCGCAAGCCAGCTCTACATCTCGCTCGGCGATCCCACGGCCGATGGCGGCATCACCGCACGTATCTACCACAAGCCGCTGGTGCTCCTGATCTGGTTCGGGCCGGTGCTGATGGCGTTCGGCGGGCTGCTATCGCTGTCGGATCGGCGGCTGCGCGTCGGCGCGCCGAAACCGGCGAAGGCGGTGCGCGGTCTGCAGGCGGCGGAGTGAAACATGAAGCGCGTCGTCCTGGCCGCGTGCCTTGTTGCTCTGATGGGGTTGTCGCCGGCGCGCGCGGTGCTGCCGGACGAGGTCATGGCCGATCCCGCCAAGGAAGCGCGCGCCAGATTGCTGTCGCGTGAACTGCGTTGCATGGTCTGCCAGAACCAGTCGATCGACGATTCCGAAGCGCCGCTCGCGCGTGACTTGCGGCTGTTGGTGCGTGAGCGTATCGCCGCCGGCGACAGTGATTCCCAGGTGATCGATTTCCTGGTCGCGCGCTACGGGGAGTTCGTCCTGTTGAGGCCGCGCTTCGAGCGGCAGACCTTGCTGCTCTGGCTCGTGCCGCCGCTGCTGCTTGTGGGCGGCGGGCTCGCGCTATGGGTTTACACAAGACGGCGCGTCAAAGACGGAGAAGCAGGCAAGGCGCTGACCGCGCAGGAGCAAGCGCGGCTGGCGGCGCTGCTATCGGCCGAAACGCCGTCGAAAGAGCCTTGAAAGGTTCCGTTCGTAACGGGCGGCCGGCAAGAAACCGCGCCGCGCAATGGCGCCGGCACACTTCGCTGCTGACCTTGAAACACAAGCTCGAAGGCTTCATGTTAAGCTTCAAGGTGAGCTGAGCGACGCCCCGATTGTGGGCTATGGAACCTGCAGCAAATCAAAGACTTCGGCCCTGTTGGTCGGGCCTGCGATAAACTGCCGCATTCGATCCCTGCTTCATTACAAAAGTTTAACTCCGCCGCCAGCGCGCCGTAAGGCTGCAAACCCCATGTTGATCGGTGAAAAAGGGAAAATCCCAAAAAACCGATTCGATTCCAATGCCCTGGAGACACGCTGAATGACCGACCGTCCGACCGATCTTTCGTCCTTTCCCTCCTACCGGCAGCGCGGTTCGCTGTTGTCCGCGCGCAAATTCGCCCTCATGGCCTCCGTCGTGGCGGGGCTTGGTGCGGCCGTCTACGGCTTTGGCCCCTCGTCGGGGCCGGCGAGCATCTTCTCGAGCCCCGCGCAGGCGCAGGTGGGTAATGAGGTACGCAAGGTCGCTCAGCCCATCGGTTTTGCCGACATCGTCGAGCGCGTCAAACCCTCCGTGATGTCGGTGAAGGTCAACATCAACGAGAAGATCACGAAGGACGATAGCGGTGACGACTCGCCGTTCCAGCCCGGCTCGCCGATGGAGCGCTTCTTCCGCCGCTTCGGTGGACCGGACGGCCTGCCGCCGGGTATGCGTCCGCGCGGGCATGGCGTGGTGACCGGTCAGGGGTCCGGCTTCTTCATTTCGGCCGATGGCTACGCTGTGACCAACAACCACGTGGTCGACGGCGCCGACAAGGTCGAGGTCACCACCGACGATGGCAAGACCTACAGCGCAAAGGTGATCGGCAGCGATGCCCGCACCGACCTTGCCTTGATCAAGGTGGAAGGTGGCTCGAACTTCCAGTTTGCAAAACTCTCGGACGGCAAGCCACGGATCGGCGACTGGGTGCTGGCGGTCGGCAACCCGTTCGGCCTCGGCGGCACGGTGACGGCCGGCATCGTCTCGGCGATGGGCCGCGACATCGGCAACGGTCCGTATGACGACTTCATCCAGATCGACGCCCCCGTCAACAAGGGCAATTCGGGTGGTCCGGCCTTCAACACCGACGGTGAGGTGATGGGTGTCAACACCGCGATCTATTCGCCCTCCGGCGGCAGCGTCGGCATTGCGTTCTCGATCCCCGCGGCGACAGTGAAGAGCATCGTCGCCCAGCTCAAGGACAAGGGCTCGGTCAGCCGCGGCTGGATCGGCGTGCAGATTCAGCCGGTCACGTCCGAGATCGCCGACAGCCTCGGCTTGAAGAAGGCCGAAGGTGCACTTGTCGCCGAGCCCCAGGCCAACGGTCCGGCGGCCAAGGCCGGCATCGAGTCCGGCGACGTGATCACCGCAGTCAACGGCGAGAGCGTCAAGGATGCGCGCGAATTGGCGCGCACCATCGGCGGCCTTGCGCCGGGCACGGCGGTCAAGCTCAACGTGCTGCACAAGGGCGAGGACAAGGTCATCAATCTGACTTTGGGTACCTTGCCCAACCAGCTCGAGGCCAAGGCCGACAACGGCAATGACGACCGGGGCGGCGCCACTCGCGGCACGGATGTACCGAAACTGGGCTTGACGGTGGCCCCCGCCAACAGCGTTGCCGGTGCCGGCAAGGAAGGCGTGGTCGTCACCGAGGTCGATCCGAAGAGTGCGGCGGCCGAGCGCGGCTTCAAGGAAGGCGACGTCATTCTCGAGGTCGCCGGCAAGACGGTCGCTTCGGCCAACGATGTGCGTGATGCGATCGCGGCCGCGAAGAACGACAACAAGAACGTCGTCCTGATGCGCGTGAAGAGCGGCGGTCAGTCGCGCTTCGTCGCGATCCCCTTGGCAAAGGGCTGACGGGTTTTGCGAGATGGAGGGTGTCGCCGGCATCAGTCGCCCCCGCCGACGGCTCTTTCCGGGGAGCGGGCGAAAGCCCGCTCCTGCAATCTACCTTCCGATGGAAATACGCCCCCCTCCGTCGGAAGGGCCTAAGGGCGGTGGAGTTCCCCCAGCTCCACCGCCTGCTTTTTGCGATTAACCGAATGGCTCTCGGTCGCCTTGCATGACGTAGCCGACCGGGCCATGTTGAAGGAAGGCCGACCCACTTGACCGCAACCCCGCCGCAGATGCGCCTGTTGATCATCGAAGACGACCGCGAATCCGCCGACTATCTGGTGAAGGCATTCCGCGAGGTCGGTTACGTTGCGGACCTCGCCGGTGACGGCGAGGAAGGTCTCGCAATGGCCGAGAACGGCGACTACGACGTGATGGTGGTCGACCGGATGCTGCCGAGACGCGACGGGCTGTCGTTGATCGGTGCGTTGCGCGAGAAGAACGTCCGCACGCCCGTCCTCATTCTCTCCGCACTTGGGCAGGTCGACGACCGCATCAAAGGTCTGCGCGCCGGCGGCGACGACTATCTGCCGAAGCCTTATTCATTTGCCGAGCTGTTGGCGCGGGTCGAAGTGCTGTCCCGCCGCAATGTCGGCCCGGCCGAGGAAACCACCTATCGCGTCGGCGACCTCGAGCTCGATCGTTTGTCGCACCGCGTCGCACGCGGCAAGGACGAACTGACGCTTCAGCCGCGCGAATTTCGTCTGTTGGAATACCTGATGAAGCATGCCGGCCAGGTGGTGACGCGGACCATGCTCTTGGAAAATGTCTGGGATTATCATTTCGATCCTCAGACCAACGTGATCGACGTGCATATTTCGCGGCTGCGCTCCAAAATCGACAAGGGTTTTGACCGGCCGCTGCTCCATACCATTCGCGGCGCGGGATACATGATACGTGACGGCCTTCGGTAAGCTGATCCGAACCACCGCGTTCCGGTTGACGCTGGTCTATTTGCTGCTGTTCGCGCTTTTTGCGGCCTCGCTGCTCGGCTATTTCGCCTGGAACACACGGCGCCTGATCACCGAGCAGATCACCACCACCGTCAACGCCGAGGCGAGCGAGATCAGCGACATCTATAACCGGCGCGGGCTGCGCGGGCTCGTCTTCACCGTCGACAGCCGCGCATTGCGGCCCGGCGCGAATCTCTACCTCGTCACCACGCCCGCAGGGCAGGCGATTGCCGGCAATGTCGGTTCGCTCGCGCCGGGCGTGATGGGCACGGAGGGTTGGTCGGAGACCGCCTACCGCAGGCTCGAGGACCAGGACAACACGGATCACCGGGCGCTCGTCAACGTCACGCAATTGAGCGGCGGCTTCCGTCTTCTGATCGGACGCGATCTCGAAGAGCGGCGGCGGCTGTTCGGCATCGTCGCCAAGGCGGCGCAATGGTCGATCCTGGTC
>Ga0318541_10000607_pt1 | contig 12072 bp, 9 predicted proteins | sample GRESIP166b4f26_FD_202503 | JGI IMG/M metagenome (GOLD analysis project Ga0318541, IMG submission 202503) | Tropical soil microbial communities from Luquillo Experimental Forest, Puerto Rico - GRE.SIPMG.166b4f26 | ecosystem: Environmental > Terrestrial > Soil > Tropical forest > Bulk soil...
CCACGGCAGCCCGCGGTTTCCTCCCTCGAGGCTTATCAGACGCCTGCCCTCGGAGCGCGCTACACTGCCAAGTGACCGGCAGGCGTCTGATAACCCTTAACGATAGCGGCCTTTCGTCGGACGAGGTCCCCTCCGGGGCCGGCCTTATAGCGGCCATTCGCTACACTCCGGCGGGTCGTCCGGTCACCAACCTATGGTGGCCCGTGTCGATCACGGTATGATCCAACCGGGAGATCGGTCCGACGAGGTCCGCAAATGAGCGCGACGCGTGACAGCACGTTGCACGATCCGAAAGTGATCATCATCGGTCTTCAGCGCCAGCTTGCTGATGTTCAAAGGACGCTAGACGAGCGCACCGCCGAGCAGGATGCCACGCAACGACGGCTAGCCGAACGCACCGCTGAGAGAGACGATGCGCTGGCCCGAGAGGCTGCCACCGCCGAGGTATTACAGGTCATCAATTCCTCGCCTGGCGACCTCGCGCCGGTGTGGGACGCAATGCTCGAAAAGGCGATGCGGCTCTGTGACGCTGCCTTCGGGCAGATGACCGTCTATGACGGCACCCGCTTTCTGACGGCGGCACACCGCGGCCTACCGCCACGTTTTGCGGAGTACGCGGTTACGGTCGAAGACTGGCCAGGAGCGCATAGGCGGCTTGCCGCCGGCGAAAATGTCGTCCAACTCCTTGATGCCAAGGACGACGAGGCTTACCAAACGCTCCCTTCGCGTAAGGCTCTTGTTGATCTCGGCGGTGCGCGCACCGTGCTCCTGGTCGCGCTGCGGAAGGAAGCGGCCCTGCTTGGCGGGTTCGCGATTTACCGCCAGGAAGTTCGTCCGTTTACCGACAAGCAGATCGCACTGTTGCAGAACTTCGCCGCGCAAGCAGTGATCGCGATTGAGAACGCGCGTCTCATAACCGAGACACGCGAGGCGTTGGAGCAGCAGACCGCCACCGCCGAGGTATTGCAAGTCATCAACTCCTCACCCAATGACCTAGCACCGGTGTTCGACGCAATATTGGAGAAAGCTCATACCCTCTGCGGCGCGACATACGGAGCCTTGCAACTCTACGACGGTGAGCATTTTCGAGCGGTCGCGACCCGCGGGATTCCGGAGCCGCTGGCCGATGTCATACGCAAGCCCTCCATGCCGCTACCTGGCGGTCCCGGGAGTCACCTGATCGCCGGAGCAGCCTATTTCCAAATCCCGGATATCGCGGAACTCGTGGGACAGTCCCCCGCGTCACCCGACACGATCTCGCTCGAGCAGATTCGTCGGTTCCGGACTGCGGTCGATGTCGCGGGTATACGCTCGATGCTGTTCGTACCGCTGCGTAAAGGCAAGACCCTGCTGGGCGGCATTGTAGCCGGTCGAAAGGAAGTTGGCCCATTCACCGACAAGCAGATCGCACTAATGCAGAACTTCGCCACGCAAGCGGTCATCGCTATGGAGAACGCGCGGCTGTTGACCGAGACGCGCGAGGCACTGGAACAGCAGACCGCGGCCGCCGAGGTATTGCAGGTCATCAATTCCTCGCCCGGCGATCTTGCCCCGGTCTTCGACGTGATGCTGGAAAAGGCGATGAGCCTGTGCAGCGCCATTTTCGGCGAGTTACACACTTACGATGGCGTGTCATTCAAGACTAGCGCAACACGCGGCCATTCCGCCGCCTTTGCCGAGGCAAGGGCGAAAAACCCGCCGGCAGCTCGTCCCGGCACCGCGAGCGCACGGATCCTGGAGACCAAGCGCCCGGTCCACATCCTCGATATCAAAGCGGAGGAATCCTATCGCGAACGTTCGCCTGCGAGCCGTGCGCTGATAGATCTCGGCGGCACACGTACGACGCTCGCCGTCCCTCTGCTCAAAAACGACACGGTACTCGGCTTCATCAGCTTCCATCGCGACGAGGTGAAGCCGTTCAGCGACAAGCAGATCGCGCTGTTGCAGAATTTCGCGGCGCAGGCGGTGATCGCAATGGAGAATGCGCGGCTCCTGAACGAGACGCGCGAGGCGTTGGAGCAGCAAACCGCGACCGCCGACGTATTGCAGGTCATCAACTCGTCGCCTGGCAACCTCCCGCCGGTGTTCGAGGCGATATTGGAAAAGGCGCACACCCTCTGCGGGGCCGAATTCGGAAGTCTGTTTCTTTACGACGGCGAGCACTTTCGCGCTATCGCGAGTCATGGCGTACCGGAGGCGCTCGCCAGCAGGCTGCGAGAGGGCATCGGGAATGACACGCGGTCGAGCCAGCAACTGATTGCCGGAGAGCCTTTCGCCCACGTCCATGACTCGGCGCTGGAGGAGCATGCGGTGTACCGAGGTATGGACATCGTCAGCAGCCACCGCACCCTGCTATCCGTCCCGCTGCGGAAGGGTGACGCGCTACTCGGAAAGATTGTCGCGGGTCGATTAGAGGTGCGGCCCTTCACCGACAAGCAGATCGCATTGCTGCAGAACTTTGCCGCCCAGGCGGCGATCGCGATGGAGAATGCGCGCCTCATCACCGAGACGCGCGAGGCGCTGGAGCAACAGACAGCCACTGCCCAGGTGCTGCAGGTCATCAATTCGTCTCCCAGCGATCTCGCGCCGGTGTTCGACGCGATACTCGAAAAGGCCATGCATCTGTGTGGAGCGGCTTTCGGCGAGTTCCGCGCCCGTGACGGCGACAGCTTCCGAAGTGCCGCGACACAGGGCGTACCTGCCGCGTTTGCCGAATACCGTAGAGACAACGCGTTTGTCACGGAGCCGGGATCGCTGGGCGCACGAATTCTTGCAGGAGAGCAAGTCGTACATGTCCTGGACCTGAAGGATGAAGATGTATATCGGGCGGGCTATCGCAACCGCCGGGCTCTTGTGGATCTGGGCGGCGCCCGAACCGCGCTGGTCGCCTCGCTGCGCAAGGACGACACCGTTCTCGGCTTTATCATTGTCTACCGGCAGGAGGTGCGACCTTTCACCGATAAGCAGATCGCGCTTCTTCAGAATTTCGCCGACCAGGCGGTCATCGCGATGGAGAATGCGAGGTTGCTTGGCGAATTGAGCCAGCGCACGGAGGAGGTGGCGGAACTGAACCGTGGCCTCGAAGCACGAGTCGCCGAGCAGGTCGAAGAACTGGGCCGGGTTGGTAGGCTGAAGCGGTTCCTTGCACCGCAGTTGGCAGAACTCATCGTATCACAGGGCGACGAGCGCATCCTTGAAAGCCACCGCCGCGAAATCGTCGTCGTGTTCTGTGACCTGCGCGGGTACACCGCCTTCACTGAGACCGCTGAGCCCGAGGAAGTGCTCGATTTTCTGCGCGAATATCACGGCGCTCTGGGGCCGCTCGTCAGCCAGTTCGAGGGCACGCTAGACCAGTTCTCAGGCGACGGGATCATGGTGTTCTTCAACGATCCCGTGCCAAGTCCCGACCCGGCCGCGCGCGCGGTCAACATGGCGGTGGCGATGCGCGAGGCGGCCGGAACGCTGATCGCCGACTGGCGCGAGCGTGGTCGTGATTTGGGCTTTGGCGCTGGTATCGCGCAGGGATATGCGACGCTGGGGCAGATCGGGTTCTCCGAGCGCTCCGGCTATACGGCGATCGGCACGGTGTGCAATGTCGCCGCCCGTCTTTGTGCTGAAGCCAAGGATGGCCAAATTCTGCTCAGCCAACGCGTCAATGTCGCGCTAAAGGGAAGCGTCGCAACCGAACAGGTTGGCCCGCTCGCCCTCAAGGGTCTCACCCAGCCGGTGGTGGCCTACAACGTGCCGCTCGCGGCCATCCAACCGGCTCTCCGTGTTATTGAAGGCGGCCCACAAAGCGTCTGAGTGCGATCCTCCTCCCGCCGGGTTGTTCCTCTATGACGGCTCAGGGGCATGAGGACGCGTTGCCACGGCCAAGGCTGAGCGCCCGCTGTCGCGCCGAGAGCAGCCGCTTACGATCCCAATGCCGTGCGTGGTTAGCCCTTACGGTGTGCAGTATGCTCCAACCGGTGCATGATTTTATCGGACAGGGGCGGACGTTGGTTAAATCCACCGTCGACGAAGTCGCCAGCGCCACGTGTTCCCCGCGGTGCGCGAGATGGCCAAGGAACTTGATCTCAAGAGCCCGTTCGAAACCAACTAGCCGGTCAGCCTCGGCTACGTGACGGTATCAAAGAACCGCCGCCTGCGGCGGCCGAGTAGGGCAACCCCGCGGTAAGAAGAGTCGGCGCGACACTGCTGCAGCGCAGAGCGGCCCGCGCTTGCCGAAGGGTGCGGCTGCCGATCTGCGGCCGTTTTTGGTGAACGACCGCGAAGGTCGCGCCGTTACCGGGAGCGGCGATAGAGGCGGCATCGACGACAACGGCGCGGGAGTGGCTAATTCATCCTATCCGCTGGCGCGGTTCATTCGGGTTTGAGCTTCCCTGCTAGAGATAGCCACTCCAAGAACAGAGCCTCGAATTTGATGGAGGTTTGTTGTTTGAAACAAACCTGCGTAACCTCAGAACACTGGATCATGTCGAGGTATGCAGTATACAAAATCAGAAGAGGGAGCCAGTGCGGTTGGAAAGAGAGCACGATCGCGCCGTCTTTGTTTTCCTCGGGTCTGACCATTTCTATGCTAAATCGGTCATAGTGCGATACGGAGCTGAATTGTGCGTATACCGAGTTGTACCAGCTTGCAAGACCCCGCCTCGCCAAGGGCGTATCTGTAATCGGTGGGAGGGCATCTCGCTTCTGTGCCATCGACCTGAGATCTAAAGCATTCCAGGCGTCGAGGTACGCTCGCTGCTCCTTGCTCAAGGGCTCCGTGACCCAGGAAGGAATCGGCCCCATCGACTCTTCGAAGCGACTCACAGTGGCGTTGTCCACGTTTCGGACGAGAGCATTTATTTTCCCAAAAATTGCGCGCTCGTATTTTAGGAACTCTTCGTCATCGGGATTCCGCACAAGCCAGGAAAACCGTACGGCTTGCTCATATCGATCCCGGAGTAGCGACATGCCGGCAGGTATAAGACTCCAAGTGGCGTTAAGTCTGATGCCGTTACTCGTCACCTCCGCGATGTACATCATACGAACGAAGAGATATTGACGGCTTCCGTGCGTAATGCTTCCGTATTCCGTGGCATGCTCGCGATATATTTCCCACACCCGCTCTATAAAATCGCAGAGGTCACCTACATAAGGCTGCGAAACGTACGGACCGAGATGTCTCAGAATTTCGGATCGGTTCATTTAGGCAAAGTCCTATGTGGCCGCCGGTCCAGGTAATCGGCTGGCTCTCCAGGCATAGTGCTCGCGCACCAGTGCACCGCGTGACCTCGGGCTGCGACAAGCCGCAGTGAGTATTCGCACACAGCGAGAATTTGGGGTAGGGTAAAGCCAGCGCGCGGCAGTGACCGCGTCGGCGAGGTGAGCGTGGACATTGCGCGGTGGCTCCACGGTCTCCGGCGTCAGCAACGTGGCCAGACCCTTTTGCGACGGTGCGCCCGCCGCGATCTCGTTCCGCAATATTCTGGGCCGGCGGCACCCAGGTGCCATCGACATCCCGCCGTTGATCCTGGCCCGCGCCGACGAGGTCGTCGAGTGAAGTGCTGGGCCCTATGCTCCCTGGGGATGGCGGTATTGGCTGGCGCGTCTATGTCCAGCGCGGCACAACAACCGGCCAAAGTGTTCCACATCGGCATCCTGTCGCCGGCGGCGGCGTCATCGACGAAGGCGTTCGACGCCTTTCGCGGCGGGCTCCGTGAGCTCGGCTATATCGAGGGATCGAACGTCGAGATCGAGTATCGCCTCGCTGCCTGGGGTTACGACCGATTGCCGGCACTGGCGGCCGATTTGGTCCGGCTGCCGGTCGACGTCATCGTCACCGATTCCCCGAGAGCTACGCAAATCGCGCAGCAGGCCACCGACGCGATCCCGATCGTCGCGGCAACGATCGGTGCCGATCCGGTGGCGGCGGGTCTCGCCATGAGCCTCGCGCATCCGGGCGCGAACCTCACCGGCTTTTCCGGGGCCGGCACCGAGCTCAGTGGGAAGCGGGTGCAACTCCTCAAAGACACTGTTCCGGGAGTCTCGCGCGTTGCGGGGTTGCGGACTCCGTCAGTGGGTATCTTCCACCTCCAGGCGACAGAGGAGGCGGCCCGCGCCCTCGGGCTAGACCTCCGCACTGTCGAAGTTGCCGCCCCGGAGGACATCCTCCCCGGGTTCGAAGTGGCGGTCGGGGCGGGCGCGGAGGGGCTCGTCGTCGGCCATCTACGAGGACCGGGATATGCCAGGGATGGCGGGCTGCTTACCTATGGGCGGGACGTTTCAGAGCAATTCCGGCTGGCCGCGGGGTATGTCGACAAGATCCTAAAGGGCGCCAAGCCTGCCGACCTACCCATTCAGCGGCCGACAAGGTTCCAACTGGTTGTCAACCTGAAGACCGCCAAAACGCTCGGGCTGACGATCCCGCCCGCGATCCTTGATCTCGCCGACGAGGTCATTGAATGAGACGGCGCCGCGTCGTCATTGCCGTGCTCGCCGCGCTGCTCATTGCGCCCGACCGGTCGGCCGGTCAGCAAACCCAAGCGAAGATCCCGCGCGTCGGCATGCTTTCAGTGGCGGAGAGCGATAGGGCGGCACACTTCGACGCATTCCGGCAAGGGCTCCGCGATCTCGGCTATGTCGAAGGCCGCAATATCATTCTCGAGTTCCGCTTGGTCCGAGGCAATCTTTCCCTTGGGCCGCAGATGGCGGCAGAACTGGTGGCTCTTCCGGTAGATATCATCGTGGTGGAAGGCCTCACACCCAACGCCGCGGACGCGACCAGCCGCATTCCGATCATCGCCCCAGCATTGATGGACCCTGTGCAGCGGGGACTCGCCGTCAGCCTCTCCCGGCCGGGCGGGAATATCACCGGCTTCACCCTGATGCACACCGAGCTAAACGCCAAGCGACTGGAGCTGCTGCACACGGCCTTTCCGCATATCACCGCGGTTACCGCCCTCGTAAATCCCTCAGCCCCAAGTCATAAATTGGCTCTCGAGCAGACCGAGACAGCGGCCCGATTATTGGGTCTGGGGAGTGTCGCCATAGTCGAGGCCCAGAGCGTGGCGGCCTTGCGCGCGTTCCGCCCCGCGGTCTTTTCGGAAGCCGGCGCGTTCATCGTTATTCCGGACGGAGTGTTCTATACTTACCGGCGGGATATCGTCGGGCTCGTCAACGCGGCGCGTCTGCCTGCGATTTACCCCGAGCGGGAGTATGCCGACGACGGCGGCCTGATGGCCTATGGCGCGAATGTGGCGGACAACTTTCGCCGGGCGGCCGACTATGTCGACCGGATTTTGAAAGGAGCCAAGCCCGGCGATCTGCCGATCCAGGAGCCGGTCAGGTTTGATTTCGTCGTCAACCTCAGGACCGCTCGCGCGCTGGGCTTCACGATCCCGCCTCTGATCCTGGGCCGCGCCGACGAGGTCATCGAGTGACCGCGCGTTGGTTTTTTGGCACGGCTCTGCTGGTCGGGCCCGCCGCCGTCGCTGAATCGGCACCTTATGCCGATGAGGCGCCGACCCGCATCTTCCATATCGGGATCGTTGCCGCGGTTCCACGCTCGTGGCCCGAGCACGTTGCTTTTGAGGATCGGCTGCGCGAGCTGGGGTATGTCGAGGGCCGTAACCTGAGGATCGAATTCGTCCAGGACGAGGACATAGACCACATGGCAGCGGCGGTGGCCGAATTTGCTCGCCGCGGCGTCGATGTGATCGCCACCGGCGGCCACGATGCCGTGTTGAAAGCTGCAATTACGGCGGCGGCGGGCAGCTCGATCCCGGTCGTTTTCAGGGCGGTCGATTTCGACCCCGTGGCAAAAGGCTATGTTGCCAGCCTCGCCCATCCGGGCGGCAACGCGACGGGTGTGGTCTTTCTCAATGACGAACTGATTGCCAAGCGGCTCGATCTGCTGGCGCAGGCGGTCCCTCGGGTCTCGCGGATCGTTTTTCCTGTACGACCTGTCCGGGGAGAGCCAGGAAGGGGCTGCGGCCCGAGCCGCATCAGCCCTGGGCGTTCCGTTTGAGCCAATCAAGCTGCATAGCCCTCCCTACGATTACGAGAAAGCCTTGGCCGAGACCGATGGCGAACGGGGCGATGCTCTGATGACGGCGGTTTCGCCATTCAACCAGCCTCCAGCCGTCGCCGAGGCCGCCTTGCGACACCACCTGCCGTCGATCGGCAACCGACGCGCAAGCACCGAGGCCGGTTATCTAATGTCCTATGGGCTGAGTTTTGCCGACATGTTTCGGCTTTCGGCCGACTACGTCGACAAGATCCTAAAGGGCGCGAAACCCGCTGATCTCCCGGTCCAGCAGCCGACGAAATTCGAGCTGATCGTTAATCTGAAAACGGCAAAGGCACTGGGTCTGACAATTCCGCTATCCGTCCTCGGCCGGGCCGACGAGGTCATTGAGTGAGGAGGCGCGAATTAATGCTGCTGTTGGGCGGCACGATCACCATGGCGCGCGCCTTAAGCGCGCAGCAGAAGGCGATGCCGATGGTCGGTTTCCTCGGCAGCGGCTCGCCCGACCCGTCTAATCCGTTTACGGCTGCATTCCTCCAGGGACTGCGAGAAACCGGCTACGTCGATGGACAAAACCTCACGATCGAGTACCGCTGGGCCGCATCCCGGTACGATCGGTTGCCCGCCTTAGCCGCCGACCTCGTCGCTCGCAAGATCGACGTGATCGCGGCCAGCGGCGGGCTCGAAGCGGCAGTTGCGGCGAAAAACGCCACCTCGACCATCCCGATAGTCTTCTTCGCTGTCAGCGACCCGGTCGGGAACCGGCTGATCGCCAGTCTGGCTCGGCCGGGCGGCAACGTCCCCGGCGTCAGCCCATTGAGCATCGAGCTGATGCCCAAGCGGCTCGAGGGAGCCGCTCGGATACAAATGCCTGAGGGCTGCGAGATCGTTGCTGGGTTACGGGTATGGTCGCGACAGCATCGCGTTCTGGGTTGTCCACCGGGTCAGCAAGGCGCCCTCTAGGACAACCACAGCCACTGCCACCGCAGGAGCAAGGCCTCCCACTGCCGAAGGGGTTCGCGCGACCAGAATGGGATCCTCCGCCGTCGTCCCTCGCGTCAGCGCCGCCGACGCGTCTCACATCGGCGCGATTTCGCTCAGCAGCGTCGGCTTGGTGATCTGCCGCATCCGCGCTTCCCTTTTCCCGGAGTCGATCCCGGCCGCGAAGACCAGTTCGCGTCGCGCGTCGAAGCCTCGCGTCATCACCCGTTCAGTGTCCGAAGCGGTCCGCTATCCGATACCGCGGTACAACTTCTTTTCGCTTGCACCTGACGCGGGTAGTAATCCAAGCGATCACAGCCAGCACCTTGAGGTGCTCGCAAAAGGCGGGCCGGTTCATGTCAAAGGGCTGTGCCAATCGCCGACCGGGGCTTTTCCCGAGGCAAGCCGGGTGAGGATCGGGCGTCGAGAAGGTTCGGCGAGCGCGACGAGAATATTAACCGAGATCTGAATAACCAAAAATATAAATCGCCGATCTTTTAAATAACCTAGAATTTAAATAACCGAAAATTTAAATAAGGGCCGCAACCTTTGGTCTATCAACAGGACGGGCGTCGGCCGTCGAGTGGCACATGCGCCTCGCCGCAGCCGTCGCGGCTTAGACATAGCGCGAAGCGCAGCGCGCTTTGGCCGACGGTCGTGGATCGCCCGTCGGGTGGGATCGGCCACCGCCGCAAAGTCGTGTCGAGATAATTGGTTGGATCGAAATTAACCTAAATTTAAATATCGAGAATATAATTAACCGGAAGGTGTGCCGGTGCCGGCCTTTGGTCTGTCACCGGCGACGTTTCCCAAGAGGCCGCGGTCGACTTTCCGATGGTCCCGAACGAGTTGCGGCAGCGTGACCCCTCGGTCGAGGCGCCGATCGAGGGGCATAACCTCTCGGGTGTTTGGCCTCCGCCAGCGTCACCAGACATGCTCGGAAAAGAGCGGTAGTTTTTTGAATATATCATGAAATGGATATTTTCATACCCGAAAGGATCTTATGTTTTTCTGGTGGCGGCAACGATAGGATGATCGTGCCGATGATGATCGCCGCGGCCCCTTTCTCGTCTGGTCAAAGTTGCCGTACTTTCTGCGGAGGGGCGCCACCCTCGGCACGGGTAAGTGAACCGCTTCAGATCATCCTCCCGCGTTATAGCGCTAAAAAAATAGCGAGTTTTCGCGCGGAAAAAATTAAGTGTTTGATTTCGCCATAGAGTCGGCCGATGCGATGGACGCGAAATCGAGCCCGAACCCTGCCTCGCAGATCCCGAAATTCGCGAGAACCCCTCGTGTGCGATGGGCAAAAGAATTGGTGAGGGTCTGATTTCGCTATTGATTAAGCCAGTACGACGGACGCCAAAATCAGCGAGAAATCCCTCGCGCGCGCGTAGTCGGACCCGCAGGCTTGCCGCGATGCTCATCCACGCTGGGTTTCGCTCCACCCCATCCGAGCCTTGGCAAACAAAATCAGCAACCTGGTGCGCGCCCGCTGGTCAGTGATGGCCACTGTGCCTTGCGGCGGCGTCCCTCCTAGAATCGTCGCGACGATGAAGCGGCCGACGAGGCAGTTGAGCTCGGCCGCGCCGGTCCCGATCTCGAGCGCAAAATGCTTTCGCAACGACTTGGCATCGAGCGGCTTGCCAGTCTGCGGATTTCTCACCACGCGGCAAATATGCGTCTGCGGGAGGCCCAGCCTGGTCAAGGTTCTGACGAGATAGCACTGCTCGGGATTCGGCACGAAAGGCTTTCGCCCGCTGCGCCCGGTCACTCCAGACATGAAATCCCCCTCACTTGAAACTGAGCCTTCTATCGCCATATAGCGACCTTGGTAATTGATACTATAACGTTATTATTTCTACAATGTCAATATGCGGGCCTGGCCGGAGCGGTTTCGCCGCAATGCTTGACTCATGTCGAGCACAAAACCTTAGTGATCGTCAGCGAGGCCCTAGGGAGCCGCCGCACCGTAAAATGGTTGACGCAACGGTTGAGAAAACTAGGAGCACTGCGGCGTTTGAGCCGGGCGGCACCCGAGCGAGCCCCGTCTTTACATTAAATCCACCTGAAGGCTCTGGGATTTCACCTCGGAGACGAGTTTGCCGGCGGCAGATCGGCCTGCCGTGGCGAGGTTCTCGTCGCTGCCCTGGCGCGCGCATAAGCGGGAATAAAATGCCAAAATGAGGCGTTCCGCCTGATTCCCGAGACGAGTTCGCTGGTGACTGCCCCCTCCAGCGGGGAGTCAGCAACGAACTGTTCGGGCGTTGGGCTTCGATGGAGCCACTTCGTCGAGCTTCTTGCGCCACGTTCTGCCAAAGAGGTTTCATCGCATCCGCCACTACGGGCTGCTCGCCAGCGCCGGCTGCAAGGCCAACATCGTGCGCGCCAAGGCGCTGATGGCCACCCCAATGCCGCAGGTCGAGCCGCAGGCAGCGAATGACACCGCCGATCCGGATGCCACGCCCGATCATCGCCCGCCGTGCCCGTGCTGCGGCGGCCGCATGATCATTTGTCGAGGTCTTTGCGCGCGACGTCGCGGCGCGCGGCCCACCGCCCTCTGGCGCCGGTATCAGGATTTGATGCGATGACCTTTCTTCTCGTCTCCTGGGGTCGTGCTCGCCGAGGTCGGTCGCCTGCACCTTCGCTCCGACCATCCGGCGTTAGACGCATGCCTGACTGCGGGCTTCCGGGAATTGCGGCAGATCGTCGGTGATCGTAAACCAGGGGGCCTTGCTGGCGACATAGCTATGACAGGCTGGGCGCACACCGGGATCGTCGTCCAAGGTCGCCAGCCCCACGCCATATCGCGACGGCACCTCTGGATCAATCTTTGCGGCCAGCGCTCGCTCGTCGAATTTGTTGATGATCGGAGAGCCGCACACGCGGCAAAAGCCGCGATAGCTGCCAGGCGATGACTCGTAGAAAGTCACCAAATCTTTGCCTTGAATCCATTTGAAATCCCTGGTCTGAACGCGCGCACGGCTGCGAAATGCAGCACCGTGCTGTTTGCGGGCCCAGGCAACGTCATCCTGGTGCGCTATGCCGATGACATCGTCGCCGGCTTTGAACACCAGGCC
>Ga0318541_10000621_pt1 | contig 12011 bp, 13 predicted proteins | sample GRESIP166b4f26_FD_202503 | JGI IMG/M metagenome (GOLD analysis project Ga0318541, IMG submission 202503) | Tropical soil microbial communities from Luquillo Experimental Forest, Puerto Rico - GRE.SIPMG.166b4f26 | ecosystem: Environmental > Terrestrial > Soil > Tropical forest > Bulk soil...
CCTGGCGGTCGTCGGCATGGCGAACGAAACCAACAGTTTGGCCAACGGCTATCGCGTGCCAGTAGACGAGAGGTTCGAAAAACTGTTTTGATAGTGGGCGATTACACGCCGAACTATGGCATGGCCGATCAGCACCGGCTGATCGGCAACTTTGGAGGGCCCTGATGGCACAACAACTTTACGATCGTACGGCCGAGGATCTCGGCAACCTCGTCGGTCTCGAACACGTCAATCTGAGGATCAACAATCAAGGGCTGGCTTCCGAGTTCTATCTGTCGGCGCTCGGCCTGACCCGCGACCCCTACATGTTCCCTGGCACCAACAACATGTGGGTCAATGTTGGTAAGAGCCAGTTCCATCTGCCGACCGGCGACCCTAACGTGCTGCGCGGCCATGTTGGTCTTGTTGTTCCTTCGCTCGAGGAGCTCTGCGAGCGGCTCGGCGAGGCGAAAAAGAAGCTTGCGGACAGCAAGTTCGACTGTAAGCAGCACAACGCTTACGTCGAGGCGACTTGTCCGTGGGGCAACAAGTTCCGTCTCTATGAGCCGGACGAGGAAAAGTTCGGTGCGATTAATCTCGGCATGGGCTATGTCGAGTTCACAGTGCCGGAAGGGACCGCAGATGGCATCGCACGCTTCTATCGTGAAATCTTCTATGCCCCCGCCAAGGTCAAGGAGAACGGCGAAGGCCGCGCCGCGCATGTTTGCGCCGGACACAAGCAGGAACTGATTTTCCGTGAGACCGATCGGAAAATTCCGGAGTTCGACGGTCATCATTTGCAGGTCTATGCCCAGGAATTCTCCGGCCCCCATGATGAGCTCGAAAAACGCGGGCTGATCACCGAGGAGAGCGATCAGTACCAGTACCGCTGGCAAGACATCGTCTGCCTCGACACCGGTAAGCTCCTGTTTACGATCGAGCATGAGGTCCGTAGCGTTACTCACCCGCTGCACAATCGCCACATGGTCAACCGCAACCCGTCGCAAAACAATCGCCATTATCAGATGGGTGCCGACGAGTGGGATTGGACGTTGCCGCGCTCGACCAAGAAGATCCAGCCGACACCGGCGCCGGAGCCGGCGACGCCGCTCGCCAAGCGCCGCGCTGGTCGTATGGCGGCGATGTAATAACCTCACCCACCCAGCCCGACGGGCTTAGTCCCCCCTCTCCCGCAATGCGGCGCAATGCGGGAGAGGATGTCGAACGCAGCGAGGCGGGAGAGGGTGAAGTATGGCCTTGCTAGACGACCGGGTGGCACTGATCACCGGCGCAGGGTCGGGGATCGGTGAGGCCATCGCCCACGCTATGGCTCGCGCGGGGGCCCGGATCGTCGCCGTCGACATCGACGGCGCTGCCGCTAGACACACGGCAGGAGCGATCGGCCGGCTGCGGATTTCGCCTGTGACGTAACCCACCGTCCCGGGTGTGACGGCCTCGCGGCCGCGGTCCGATCGCAGATCGGCGCCGTGACGATCCTCGTCAACAATGCCGGGGTCATCCGTCGCGGGACGATGATGGAGCCGAACACGCGCGAGGATTGGGACGCAACCTTGGCCGTCAATCTCGACGGCCCCTACAACATGGTCGGCCTTTCTCGACCAGCTGCGCGAAACCAAGGGCTCGATCATCAATATAGGCTCGATTCAGTCGTTTGTGGCCCTGCCGAACTCGGCGGCATATACGACCTCGAAGGGCGGCGTGCGCCTGTTGACCAAGGCGCTTGCGATAGAGCTCTCTCCGCTCGGCATTCGCGTCAACGCGATCGCCCCCGGTTTCACCGCCACCCCGCTCAATGCCAGGGCGCGGGAAGATGCCGCCTACATGGCCAATTTCGCGAGCCGGATCCCGCTAGGCCGTATTGGCACGCCCGAGGACATCGCCGATCCCGCCGTTTTTCTTGCTTCTGACATGGCGCGCTACATCACCGGCGTCACTCTGCCGGTCGACGGGGGATACCTCGCACGTTAGTTTGCTATTTGTTACGCACGACCACGAATACGGTCCACGGCCCCGGCGGCGGTCCCAGGCGGACGAACGCAGTCGGGTCAGCCGGAACGTTATAGGTAAACCGATCGCGGCCGACGAACCCGGGGGCCGGTCGATAGAAGATCGCCTGTCCGTACACCGAGTTCATGCACCCCGACCCTTTCGGGACACCGAGATCGGCAACAACAAATCGGACGGTCCCGTGCTTGGGCGGCGTCACGAGTTCCAGTGCAGGGATGCCGTTAGGGGTGCATTGCTGGTACCCTTCCCCTTCCCTGGTACGGTACTGCGAGGCTGAGCTGACCATCGTTTCCGTATCACGCAGTACGACGTGCCGGAGTTTCATTCCCGGCGACCCCGATTGCCCCCAGACCTGACCGGCAACGATCACCATGACCAACAACAGCAGGAGCAGACAACCTGCGGTTATTGCAACGTTCATATGTCGGCTCCGGTGCCACCGGCTGATCGCATCGGAAGTCAGAGAAGACGGCGATGTCGAGCGGGGTCTATTAAACGCGGCTCAACGGATGGAGAGCCATTCACGGGACATCGAGCACGCCAGTGCCGCGCTGTTTAGATGAAGCTGATACGATCGTTAGCGGCGTTTGCAGCGGCGCGAACAATCGAGTTGAACGCATTTCCCGATAATTCGGTCCATCCCTGACGATCGTCGTCCGCGTCCGCGGCAGTGGCGAGAGGCACGACCTCAAACCTGTCGCTGTTAGCGGACAGGAAAGCGCACAAGCGTCGGAAACGGTCCTGGATTATTCGATTGGGCCGGAGGTTGGTGTACCGGAAATCTCGCTTTTTCAGGAACTCGAACGGGTGAGTGACGATCACGACGACAGGGTTTTCAACATCATGTGCCGTGTTGAGGAGGCTGATCTGTTCACGGGCTGTCAGCGCGGTGACTTGCATGGGACGGAGGCGTCCGTGCCCCACCGGGCCGACGTCGAAGAAGCACGTTACCGGCAGTTCGCGGATGCCGGCAAAATCATGTACGCCGCCCGGCACCGCCAGCCCGGGCTCCGGTGGGCGATGAGCGGCGAGGCAGATGTTGGAGGCACGGCTCAGACCCGCTTGGCGCATGGCCTCGAACACCGACAGCGCGGTGGAGAAGTTGCCCGTTCGCATGCCGGTCGGCCGGATGCCGGTCCAGGTTCTGATCTGATCCGCGCCCTCGCCAATCAGAGCCGTCAGTCGCCCGGTTTCCAGTTCATGGCAATGATCGGTCACCAGGTCGGATCGGTCTAATGTACCGTCCTTGAAGGACAACCAGCAAGGGTGCAGATGCAATTGCACATCCTGGTCTGCGCGCAGCAGTCGCTCGACATAACCGCCCATCATTCGGTCGGAAAAATAGCGGGTATGCACGGTCTCGACAAAAAAGGTCGCGACCAGCCCGTGGCCGGTCAGCGTCTCGATGAGAAATCCCAGCGCTTCGCTCTTGCCTTCCACCAAGCCTGCCACCGGCTCATCGATCAGGGGTGTTGCGACTTCGTTCGAAAACGCCCCGGCGATCGACGGCTCGGTGTCGACGGTTAAGACAACTTTTGTCTTCACGAGTTCTTGGTGGGTACTTGTCACAGTAGCCATCCGATCGCGCCACACCCAGGATCAGAGGGGAGCAAATGTTGAAGTGTATATAGCACACACCTCGCCGTATAATACAGAGTCTCGTGGGGTGCATGTGCGATCGCGAACGAAGTGGACCGTACCAGATGTCGAATAGGAAGTTTGATCTAGAGGAATTGTTGGCGTTGGGGAGCCGTGATGCCCTGCGGCAGGCCTTGCGACAAACGGCTCCGTCGATCCTGCCCCAGATCCAGCGATTAACAGATCATGTGGCCAGCTTGGCGCCGGCAATGCAGGAACTTCGGCTAGGAGTGATACATAGCTATACCAGCGAGCTGCTGGACCCTTGGCTCTGCTTGGCCGGCGCGCTGGAAGGGCTGGACGTTAAGACCTACCACGCACCCTACGGCCTAAACCTTGAGAAAGCGGATGCAAGGTCGAGATTGGTGGCCCATTCGGCGCACATCACCCTGATGCTGTTGCGGAGGGAAGACCTGCACCCCGATTTGGCACGACCGGTGGTCGCGCTGTCGCCGGATGAACAGGCGAACCTGTCATCGCAGGTACTGGATCGGTTGTTCACGATCATCAAGGCCTTTCGCGCCCAGAGAGTGGGCCATCTATTGGTCACCATTCTGCCCGAGCAGAGAGGCCCGGCACTCGGAGTTTACGATCCGCAATCGGAGCGCTCGGAGGCGGCCTGGTGGTTCGCCTTGAAGGCCGATATCGGGAGAGGTCTGCGCATCGGTGTCGAGGCGTCAATGTTCCTCGACCTCGACGAGGTTCTGGCTCAGGTTGGACGCGAGGCGTTCTTCGACCCACGGCTCTGGTACTCAGCGCAGTTCCCCTTTGCCGCCGCCGCTGCCCGCGAGGTTTCCCGGCGGGTCGTCGGACTAGGGGCTGCCCTGAAGTTCCCGAAGGCGAAAGTTATAGCGCTCGACGCCGACAACACGCTGTGGGGCGGCATCATCGGTGAGGACGGCCTCGACGGCATCGCGCTTGGCCACGAGTATCCTGGCAACGCCTACATGGCCTTCCAGCGCCGACTGCTCGATTTTCAGCAGCGCGGGTTCATCTTGACGCTGTGCAGCAAGAACAACCCCACCGATGTTGATCAAGTGCTGAATGAACATCCGCACCAAGTTCTGAAACCGGAGCATTTCGCGGCAATTCGCGTCAACTGGGAGCCGAAAACCGACAACTTGGTCGCTCTCGCCGAGGAGTTGAACCTGGGTCTCGACTCATTCATTTTTGTCGACGACAGCGACTACGAATGCGCCTTGGTCCGTCGGGAGCTGCCGGAGGTGGAGGTCATCCAGACCCCGGCGCGGCCGGTCGAGATCCCGTCTTGCCTGGATCAGGTCTCGCGGCTCGAGTTACTGTCGCTCACCGCCGAGGACCTGAAAAAGACCAAGTTGTATGCGCAGGAAGGCATGCGCCGGCAGCTCCGCCAAAAAGCGGAATGCAACGGTGGCCTGGAGGGCTATCTGGCCTCGCTGGAGATGGTGATGACGGTGGGGATCGACGATCCCGCACCGCTCAAGCGGCTGTCCCAGCTGACCCAGAAGACCAATCAGTTCAATCTCACCGCTCGGCGCTACGACGAGCTGCACATGCGCCGCTTAATCGACGAGTCGAACTGGATGGTCGGCCACTTTTCGTTGAAGGACGTTTTCGGCGACAGCGGCATCGTCGGATTGGCGTTGTTCGAACTTTCAGAGCCAGCCGTCGCGGAGTTGGACACCTTCTTAATGTCGTGCCGGGTCATCGGACGCAAGGCGGAGAGCGCCTTTCTCAACGCGCTATTGAAGCGGTTAGCCGCAACGGGAATACGCGAGGTGTTGGCTGACTATCTGCCGACGCCGAAGAACGGGCTCGTAGCAACTTTCCTGCCGGACCACGGCTTTGCTGTCGGCCCCGATGGCCGCTTTCGGCGAGATCTCATTACCACCCCGCCGTTACCGGACGCGGCGTATCCAATGGCGATCGAGGTGACGGCGGAATCGTCAGGCGTTAGGGTCGTTGAGATGGTTTGACCACATCGCGGTCATCTCGGTCCCATATCCGACATAAGAGAGTGATTAATGGATTTGTTCGAAAAAACCCGGAATGTGATTGCGACCACTCTCAAGGTGACGCCTGAGAAGATCACCAGAGAAACATCGGACAAAGACTTGGCAGCCCGGGATTCGTTAGCGCACGTAAACTTGATGATGAGCTTGGAGCAAACCTTTGACCTGTTTCTTGAGGTCGAAGATTTCCCCCGACTCACCTCGGTCCCGGCGATCCTCGAATATCTACGAAGGGAGGGCAAGGCATAGTCTCGGTACGGCGATGAGTCTATTCGACGCTGCCACCGGCCTCGCGCTGCGCTATCTACCGCGCGATCAGTTTGCCGCTCTGCGCGAGCAGTATTTTGCGATGCGGACCAAGATGCGCTCAGTGTTGCGCACAGTTTATGGTGGGTTCGACTCCGCGGCGCTGAAGGAGCATCTCGATCAGCGAGTCGGGCGCGACTTCGAGATCCTGATGGTGCACAGCTCTATCAACCACATGAAGCCGATGTACGATGACAATCCACTGCAATTCGTGCGGATGCTGATAGAGTTCTGCGGTGCAGAACGGACGCTGGCAATGCCGGCCTTTTATTTCGGCGATGCGGAGTTGGGCGGAATGTCTGCGACGTTCGAAAAGAATCCGCGCTTCGATGTTCGCCGCACACCCTCTCAGATGGGGCTGGCAACGGAGATATTTCGGCGCACCAGGGGTGTGCGGCAGAGCCGCCACCCGGTCTATCGGGTCTGCGCGCTCGGGCCGCTGGCGGAGGCGCTGACCACCGGCCACGAGACGGCCGAGAGTGACTGCGGTCGCGGTTCACCATTCGATGTCATGACCGCCCATGAGACCCTCATCCTCGGTATCGGCAAATCCTTCGAGGTCCTGACCCATATCCATCATGTCGAAGACCTGATGGGGGAAGACTTCCCGGTGCCGATGTCGGTGGGCAACCACCTCCCGATGACACTGATCGACGGGAAGGAGGAGATCCCGTTCATCTTGCGGCGCCGCGGCTTCACTTGGAAGCGCAACATGTGGAAGTTGCGCGAGATCATGGGGCGCGACGAGTTGCGGGAATGGCGGTTCCACAATGTGCACCTGTTCGCTACCAGAGCCCGCGACGTTACTCGGGCGCTGAAGAACTCGGCCAAGCGGGGTGTCACACTTTACGAAGAACCATGATCGAGTAATCGGGAGGCGGGACCGTGCGCTTTCACCACGTGGGTTACGCCACCGCCAATATCGACCGGTTCGTCGAGGATTTCTTCCGCCCGGTTTTCGTGCCACTCGCGATCAGCGGAAAAATCTCCGATCCTATCCAGCGGGTGACGGTCTGCTTCGCCCGCATGGAGGGCGACACTTTGATCGAGCTGGTGGAACCTCTTGGTGAGAACAGCCCGGTCGATTCTGTCATCGGCAGCAGCCGGGGCGGTGTATATCATCTGTGTTACGAGGTCGAGGATCTAGACCGAGAACTCGCGCGGTGCCGGCGAAAGCGGTGCATGCCCTTAAGCAAACCCGTTCCGGCTGCCGCATTTGATGGACGTCGCATCGTGTTCTTGCTGACCCCGCAACGCGATCTGATCGAACTCCTCGAGAGCGCTTGAATATCGATCTCAATCAATGCCGTATTCCCCCGTGACCGCATCGCTAAGGCCGCCGCCGTGGATGGCAAGGCGGAGAGGAATAGAGGAAAAGGATCATGCTGAGTGGCGTCTATCGGTTTCCGGCGATGGAGAGCATCGTCTTCGGAAAGCCCTTTCTCGAAGTACTGGCTCAGGAGGTCGATCGCGTCGAGGCGCGGGCAGTATTTATTCTCGCCAGCAGCACGCTCGCCCGCGAGACCAACACGGTCGACCGGCTACGCGAAATGCTCGGCAACCGCCTCGCCGGCGTCTGTGCCAAGATCGGCGCTCATACGCCGCGGACCGATGTCGTCGCTGCGGCGAACGCCGCGCGTGAGGCTGGCACCGATCTGATCGTTACCCTCGGCGGCGGCTCGGTCACCGACGCAGCCAAAATGGTCGGCCTCTGTCTCGGGAACGGCGTCACCGAGCCCTCACAGCTCGATAATTACCGCGCCCAGATCGCAACCGACGGCACGACGCGGCGACCCGAGGTCAAGACGCCGAGCGTGCGCTCGATCACGATCCCGACGACACTGTCGGCCGGCGAATACACAGCATCGGCCGGCTGCACCGACACGGCGCGGCACGTCAAGGAGAGTTTCAGCCATCCTATGATGATGCCGCGCACCGTCATCCTCGATCCTGATGCCAGCGTGCACACGCCTGAGTGGTTGCTGCTGTCAACCGGGATCCGAGCCGTCGATCACGCGGTCGAGGACATCTGCTCGATCAACGGCCAGCCGATCGCCGAGGGTGCCTCCTTTCACGCACTACGCCTGCTCGGAAACGGGCTGCCGGCGGTCAAGGGCGATCCTTCCAACCTCGAAGCCCGGCTCGACTGCCAGATCGGCGCCTGGATGTCGATGGTCGGCTCGCAGACCGGCGTCAGCAAAGGGGCGAGCCACGGGATCGGGCACGTGCTGGGCGGCACCGCCGGCGTCCCGCATGGCTATACCTCCTGTGTGATGTTGACTCATGTCCTGCGTTTCAATCACCCGGTGAACGCCGGCAAACAGGCGCGGGTCAGCGAGGCGCTCGGCCGACCTGACGAACCGGCGGCCGAGGCCGTCGCGGAGCTGATATCGGGTCTCGGATTGCCGGCGCGATTGCGCGACGTAGGCGTCAAGCCGCAGCAGTTGGATATGATCGCCGAAGGATCGATGCACGACCGCTGGGTCCATACCAACCCGCGAAAGATCGACGGCCCGGCCGTAATCCGTACCCTGCTCGACGCCGCCTGGTAGTCACCATAGAATTTCAGATCACCCCCGGCTTTGCGCGCAACCCCGCCCGCGCCAGGCGCGGCAACACCTCGGCGCAGAAATAGGGCAGCTCGTCGAGGTAGTTGACGAATGACACCGCGATCCCGGTGAGCCCGAACGTAGCCAGCTTCGCCAGGTCGAGGGCGACCGTGTCGGGATCGCCGACGAGCGGCAATCCGCCCATCCCGTTGGCTTGGTGATCGCGGATCCGCCGGAACTCCTCCGGCGTATGCGTCTGCGGCGTGATGTTTTTCATTGCCAGGATGCTGTCGACGGCCGCCCAATCGGCGTGCTCAACGATGCAGTGGCGATAATAGTCCACCGCCTCCCGGGCCGTGGCTCGGCAAGTAACGACGCCCACGGTATAGACGTCGATCTCGCGGCCGAATTGCCGGGCCCGCGCCCTGACGTTGTCCACATGCTGCACCGTCTCCTTGAATGAGATGCCGTGCGAGATCGTCGAGAACAACGCATCGCCGTTGCGGATCGCGAAGGTTTGACCGGTCGGCGATGCGCCGGCATTCATGATCAGCGGGCGCGTGCCGCCATAGGGTTTGGGCTTGGCCTGCACACCCTTGAGCCTGAAAAAGTGGCCCTCGAAGTCGAAATCCTCGCGCGGCGACCAGGCAAGCTTGACGATCTCGAGCCACTCTTGGGCGTAGGCGTAGCGCGCCTCGTGATCGCGCAACGTGGCGCCGAACATCTCGAACTCGCCTTCGTTCCAGCCGCAAACGAGGTTCAGACCAAAGCGCCCTTCGCCGATATGATCGGCGGTGACGAACTGCTTGGCGGCGATCAGCGGCGACAACAGCGGCGCGTGCACGGTTCCGAACGCAGTAAGCCGCTCCGTCTTGGCAAGCAGGCCGCAGGCCCAGGTCACCGTCTCCAATGTGGCACCCTGATAGTCGGTCTCGCCGCCATAGCCCTTCCAGCGGCCGATCGGCAGCATAAATTCGATGCCCGCCTGGTCGGCCATGCGCGCGAGCCGTACGCAATCCGGCCAGCTTCCGGACCACCTCTCCGGCACCATCGTGACTGCCCGACCGGAGGAACAGTTGGCGCCGAACAGACCCAGCTTGAGCCGGTTGGTGCTGCCCATCGCGGCTCGGGCGCGTCCGTTGCCGGTGGCCTCTCTGTCTTTGCTCATCCATTTCCCCGAGCGATTTCGATTTGTGATAATCCGCGATGATAATGAGCGGTACGGGGAAGGCCATGCTGCTGAAGGACCGTTTTGAATTGCCGGTCACGTGTGCCGCCGCGGCGTACGGACCGAGCCCGATGTGCATACAGGCCAACCGCAGCACCCGCAAAACGCTATCGCGCGGCGCTCGATCCGAGGTGGGTCCGCCCCGGTCTAACGGTAAAGGTTCGAAAAGCTTTTGCCTGTCATGCTTGCTGTGCCGTCCCGGCAAGGAAAAGGGTTGGGCATGAAAGACGTCGCATTTTGCGGGCGGAGGGAATTACCGGTAGAACTCGCTGTCGTCATACCGACCTTGAACGAGCGGGAGAACATCGCTGCGCTCGTGGATCGGCTCGAAGGGGCACTGTCTGGCATCCGATGGGAAGCCGTCTTTGTCGATGACGATTCGCCGGACGGCACCGCCGATCTGGTGCGGGAACTTGGACAGCAACAAGGCAATATCCGCTGCGTTCAACGGCTCGGGCGTCGCGGCCTGTCCTCCGCCTGCATCGAAGGTATTCTCGCTACCTCGGCTCCGTTCATCGCGGTAATGGACGCCGATATGCAACACGACGAGGCGCTCCTCCCAAAGATGCTGGCAACGATCAAGGAGCGCCAGCTCGATGTTGTGATCGGCACCCGTTACGCGGCGAATGGCAGCGTCGGCGATTTGGAAAGGTCCCGGGTGCTGATCAGCGGCCTGGCGAGCAAGTTGGCTCGTCTCGTCATCAAGGCCGAGCTGACCGATCCGTTGAGCGGCTTCTTCTTGATCGCACGTAGCGCCTTTGCCGCGACGATGAGGGATTTGTCAGGACAAGGCTTCAAAATCCTGCTCGACATTTTTGCCTCGTCGCCGCGGCCACTCACATTCGCCGAGCTGCCATTCCACTTCCGCCGTCGGGTCAATGGGGAGAGCAAGCTCGACACACTGGTGGCGTGGGAATATGTGACTTTGCTCCTCGGCAAGCTCGCCGGGCCCATCGTCCCGGTCCGGTTTTTGTTGTTTGCGATGATCGGCGGCTTCGGCGTCCTGACGCACTTGGCCACCCTCTGGCTGGCCGTTTACCCCTGGGGGATTGACTTCGCGGCGGGACAAGCGATCGCGACGATGGTCGCAATGACCGGCAATTTTTTATTGAACAACCTTTTCACCTATCGGGATCGGCGGCTGCATGGGCGGGCCTTGGTAACCGGCCTATTGTCGTTCTACGCCGTCTGCGGTCTTGGCGCTGCCGCCAACGTCGGCATCGCCGCTCACCTGTTCGATGCCAATCACTCATGGTGGCTGGCTGGTCTGGGCGGCGCCGCCATCGGGGCGGTGTGGAATTATGCCATGTCGTCGGTCTTCGTCTGGCGATCCCGCACGGCCGCAGCAGCGCCTCGACAGGCGCAGGCGCAGATCACCTCAGAGATCAGAGCTCCGCGGGTCGGAACTCGTTGAGCCCTCCGCAACCTTAGAGAGCCGGCGCGGGGTTCATTCCCGCTCGCCCTTAGCGGCGGCTGCGTGCTACCGTCGCACCGGATCCAACCGCTGGATCGAATAAGGAGGAAACCATGGCTCAATCGCAACCGTCGGCCGCTCGCGAGCAGGTCCGCGACATCGTTCCAGGCTTGATCGATCTCAGCGAACGGGTTCTGTTCGGAGAGGTCTGGGAACGTCCCGGCCTCTCCAAGCGCGACCGCAGCCTAATCACCTGCGCGACATTGATCGCGCTCGGCCGCGAAAGGCAGCTCGTCGGTCATCTGGGGCGGGCATTGGACAACGGCCTGAGCAAGAAGGAACTCAGCGAGGTCATCACGCATCTCGCCTTTTACGCCGGCTGGCCAGCGGCGATGACCGCGGCGCAGGTGGCGAAGGACGTGTTCGACAAGAGGTAGCCTCGGCGCCGGGAAAAGAATCGCGGGAGGGCGAGATGAAGATCGGGTTTATCGGGTTGGGCATGATGGGCTCCGGCATGGCCGCGAACCTGCAGAAGGCCGGCCATCAGCTGGTCGTACATGATCTGCGCCGCGTGGCGGCCGAGCCCTATCTCACGGCCGGCGCAACATGGGCGGATACGCCGCGCGCCGTCGCCGAGGCCTCCGAACTCGTCTTCACCTCGCTCCCCGGGCCGCCCGAGGTCGAGGCGGTGGCGTTGGGCGAGAACGGCCTGCTCCCCGGGATGAGCCGCGGCAAGGCTTATTTCGACTTGTCGACCAACTCGCCGACGATGGTGCGCAAGATCAACGCCGCCTTCGCCGAACGCGACGTCTATATGCTCGACTCGCCAGTCAGCGGCGGACCGCGGGGGGCGCGGAGCGGCAAGCTCGCCTTGTGGG
>Ga0318541_10000628_pt1 | contig 11945 bp, 11 predicted proteins | sample GRESIP166b4f26_FD_202503 | JGI IMG/M metagenome (GOLD analysis project Ga0318541, IMG submission 202503) | Tropical soil microbial communities from Luquillo Experimental Forest, Puerto Rico - GRE.SIPMG.166b4f26 | ecosystem: Environmental > Terrestrial > Soil > Tropical forest > Bulk soil...
CGCTTGTCCCCTTGCAGGAACAGGCGCGGCAGCTCCGGCGAGAGCAGCGCCGCGATCTCGCTTTGCGCCAGCATCTCGTCGAGCCGCTTGCCTGGCGCGATCATCTCGATGCGCAAATCTTTGGGCGGTGCGAACGCCACGTCCTCGCTGCGCTCCACCACCCAGGTCACCTGTCGATGCGGAAGCCCATATTCCTCCTCGAGAATGCCGCGCATCCAGATATTGGACGCGGGCTGAAAGTTGGTGCCGCCGACCGCTTTGCCGATCAAATCCTTCGGTGCGCGGATACCGCCCGCGTCATTGACGAACAAAAAGCCGTGGCGAAAACGCCGGTGGAGAAATACTGGAATTGCGGTGAGCGGCTCCCCTTGGTCGCGCTCCATGAAGTAGGCGCCGACATTGGTTTCGCAGACGTCGAACTCGGCCTTGCGCGCCATGCGCCAGTGTCGCTCGCGCGGGCCCATGTCGGTGAGCATGACGAGTTCGATGCCGTCGGCTTCAACGGTTCCTTCCTTGAGCGCGCGCACGATCTCGTAGTCGCCGCACGCCACGCTCAACCTGAGCTTCCCCGCCATGCAGTGATTTCCTCAGTCGGTATGCCAGCGGCTGAAATGCACCTCGGCGCGCCGCACGATCTCGTTGAGCACGATGGCCATGGCAGCGAGCACCGCGATCAGGCCGAGCAGCCGGGTGGGATCGAAATTCTGCGTGAACAGGGTGGTAAAGTAGCCGATGCCGGCGGTGGAAACGTAGAGCTCGGCCAGCAGTACTCCGAGGAGCACGCCGGTCATGCCGAGCCGCATCCCGGAGAAGAAGCTCGGAATCATGTGAGGAAAAACGACATGGCGGAACAGCTGCCAGCGGCTTGCCCCCATGGAACGCGCGCTGACGAGAAGCATCGGCTTGATGTTCTGCACGCCGGCAATGATTGTCACGATGATCGGGAACACGCCGTGGCTCACGCCGAAGGCGATCTTGGAGGCGGGACCGATGCCGAAGTAGAGGATGAACAGCGGCAGGATGGTGATTTGCGGCATGCCGTAAAGAAGAAGAATGATCGGCATGAAGCTTTGCCGCGCGAACGGCCGTAGCCCCACCGCAAGCCCGATTGCGAGCCCGATCGCGACCGACAGCGCGAAGGCGATGGCGAGCTCGAAGAACGTGATGCGCAAAGCCGCCGGCACCCCGCGCGTGTCGAACACCGCCTTGAGCGACATGAACACGCGCGAGGGCGGGCTCAGGAACATCGGATCGACCCACCAGACGGCCGCGATCTCCCAGAGGACGAACAGCACAACGACGATAAGGATGCGCGCAAGCCACGGCCGGCGCAGCCAAGAATGCACGGCTGCGGCGGTCATCACGGCCGTTTCCCCCGCGCTTCCAATGCTGACACCAGCGTGTTGAGAATCGCCGCGATCGCGACGACGAAGGCGATGTAGGCGAACATCGGCGCCATCTCCATGCTCTCGGCGAGATGCACGATCCGGTGACCGAGCCCGGCGAGCGAGGCGATGGTCTCGCTGCCGATGATCGCGAGAAGCGCGACGGTGAAGCCCATGCGCAGCCCGGTGAGAATCACCGGCAGCGCCGCGGGAAGCAGCACGAAGCGGAACAGCTGATACTCGGACGCGCCCATGGCGCGGGCAGCGGTCACCAGCACCTTTTCGACATGGCCGAACCCGGCGATGGTGCTCAGCGCAATGGGAAAGAAGCTGATCGTGGCTCCCAGTGCGATCTTCGAGGCAGGCCCGAGCCCGAAGAAAAGAACGTAGAGCGGCAGAAACAGGATGATCGGCACGGCATAGATGCCTGCGAACAGCGGCTCGAACACGCGAATGCGATATTGCGAGCGGCTGATGAGATAACCGACAACGACGCCCGAGCTTGCCGATATCAGGAAGGCGAATGCGAGCTCGGTGAGGGTGACGCGCAGATCGCCCAAGAACTCGCCGGTCCTGAGAATCTCCCAGAAATCGCGCAGCACCAGAACCGGGTTGGGGAGCAGCAGCGGGCTCACCCGCCAGCGCGTTGTCGCCAGGAACCAGAGCACGATGAGAATGAGCAGGAAGGCGACCTGAACGGATCGGCTGGCAATTCGGGCGTTGCGTCGTTGATCGGACGATCTCATATGCTGCCATCAATTAACGGCGTCATCCCGGCCGACCCCCGCGAAAGCGGGGGGAGAGCCGGGACCCAGTAATCACTGCGCTCTCCGAGATTACTGGGTCCCCGCCATCCGGGTGCCCACGAAAATCGCCAGGCACAGCAGCGCAGCGATGATGGTCTCGCATCGGCGATTTTCGTGGGTGCCCGACGCGGGGACGACAGCCGTAGCATGGGGAGCGCGGGTGCCGTTTCACGGCGTTGCTTCCGGCGCAGTCGCGGTTTCAGCCATCGTCTTGCGAATCTCATCATGCAGCAGCCCGTAGAGCTGATTGCGAATGGCAGTGAATTTGTCTGATGTGACGAAATCTGGCTTGCGCGGATGCGGCTCCTGCACCGGGACGATGGCCTTCACGGTGCCGGGCCGTGCGGAAAAAACCACAACGCGGTCGGCCAGGAAGGTCGCTTCGCCCAGGCTATGCGTCACGAACACGATCGTCTTGCCGGCGCGCGCGAGCAGCACCGAAAGATCCTCGCCAAGAATCATGCGGGTCTGCTCGTCGAGCGCGCCGAACGGCTCGTCCATCAGGAGAATCCCGGTTTCCAGGCTGAGTGCCCGCGCGAGCGCGGCGCGTTGGCGCATGCCGCCGGAGAGCTGGCCGGGGTAATGCTGGGCAAATTCCTTCAGCCCGACCGCTTCCAACGCGCGCAATACGCGGCGCTCGCGCTCGGCGCGCGGCACGCCCTGGAAAACCAGGCCGAGATCGACGTTTTCGTACACCGTGTTCCAGGGAAACAACGCGCTCTCCTGAAACACAAAGGCGATATCGCGGGGCATTGGCCCGGACACGCGCTTGCCCGAGACGTGCACGCTCCCGCTGCTCGGGGTTAGCAGCCCCCCGATGACGTTGAGCAAGGTCGACTTGCCGCAGCCGCTTGGGCCGATCAGGCAGAGAAGCTCGCCACGCATGACATCGAGTGAGGTTTCGCGCAACGCATGCACGTAATGCAGCTCGCCGCGCGCACCGAAATGATGCGCAACACTCTCGATCCGGATCGCGACTTCGCCCGGCATGGCGCCACTATCGTTTCCCGTCGCGTTCCTGCCTGAGCGCGTGGCGCAACCGTTCGGTGGTGGCCTGATCGACGCTCAAATCCTCACGCAACATCACTCCGTAATCCTCACGCGCCGATTTCGGCGAGATGAATTCTTCCTGCACGTCGATGCGCACCGCCGCCGGATCGCGCTCGAGCGGATCGCCCCAACCGCCGCCACCGCCCGTGCGTGTGATCACCTCGCTATTCACCGGCACGGGATAGTGCGCGCCGGACATGCGGCGGAATTCGCTCGCGCCGGGCTCGCGCAGCAGGTACATCCCGAAATCAGCGGGCTTGCCGCCCCACAGACCCCAGGGCGGGCAGCGGCCGCGGCGCACCAATTCGAAATTCCATTTGCCCTCGACCAGATTGCGCACGCGCATATCGATGCCGAGGCCGCCGCGATATTTGCCGGCGCCGCCGGAATCCGTGCGCAGCGTGCGGCCCTCCACCAGCACCGGGCATTTGAGCTCAATGCCTTCGATCGAGCCGTTGCGCACGTCCCCCTGGCAGACCGAGACCGTGCCGGACTCGCCGTCCTCGAACGGGCGGCCGCCCCAGCCGCCGCCCTCGATGCTTTGCACCACGAAACGGCGTTTGGTCTTCGGTTCGACGCCGAAGAATACGACCGCGCCGCCGAGCAGCGCATGGTGGCCGGCCGGCGCCCGCGACCGCATCGCGGGGGCGAGCGCCGCGACGATGGTGTCGACCACCAGCGGCACGATGATGCTCCAGCTCGACATCGGCGCGGGAAAGCGCGCCATCATGATGCTGCCTTCCGGGATGATGACCTTGAGCGCGCGGAACGAGCCCTCGTTGACCGGATCGAGCGGGCCGGTGAGCGCCTTGTAGGCGACGTGCGCGCCGGCGAGCGTGCGCGAATTCAGCCCGGCACGACGCTCCTTGGAGCAGCCGGACAGGTCGATCGTCATTGCGCCTTTGTCGATTATCACCTTGGCGTGGATCGGTACGGGCTCGCCCGGGGTAACGCCGTCCTCGTCGAGCTCAGCTTCAGCTTGGTAGACGCCATCGGCGAGCTGCGCGACGACGTTACGGCATTTGATTTCGGTCTCATCGAAGATTTGCGCGATCGCGCGCAGCATGGTGTCGCGGCCGTATTTGTCGAACAGCTCGTCCAAGCGCCGCGCGGCAAGCCGGCAGGCCGCCATCTGCGATTTCATGTCGCCGAGCGAAGATTCCGGGAAGCGGATGTTGTCCTTGAGTACGCGATAGAGCGTCTCGTTGAGCTTCCCCGCCTCGTAGATTTTCAGCTGATCGAGCTGCAGTCCTTCAAGCCATGGATCGGCGACAGTGGGTCCCGCGCCGAATCCGGTGCTCATGCCGCCGACGTCGATCCAATGCGCCCGCACCATGGCGAACATCAGGAGTTCGCCACGATGGAAATAGGGCATGTACACGACGACGTTATTGAGATGCTGGCCGGCGACCGCCTGATGGTTGGTGATGATGACGTCGCCGGGCGCAAAGCCGTCCTTGCCGTAGCGCCGCATGGCGTCGGTAATGATGACGCCGAGATCGGCGACGAAGTGCGAGACGCCGCCCACATTCTGGCAGATCAATTCGCCAGCGGTGTTGACCAGCGCGGTGCAGAAGTCGCGAACCTCGTAGATCATCATGTTGTAGGAGGTGCGCTGCAGGTCGACCGCCATCTCGTTGGCCACCGCCGGCAGCGCGTTGCGGATGACTTCGAGGGTGACGGGATCGAGCGGTTTTGTCATCAAGCTCCTCCCACAGTCACGATGAGTTCACCCGAAGGCGCCACGGTGCAGGCGTCCCGATCGAATAGCACCGTCGTCGTCCCGAACTCCTGGATCAGGGCAGGGCCGGTGATGCGGTTACCCGCCGTGAGCGTCGTGCGCTGATAGACCGGGCAGCGGGTCGGCTTTTTTGCATCGAGCAAATAAACTTCGCGCTGGTGTGACGGCTTGTCGTCGCGACGCTCGGCAAGCCGCGGAAAGCTCAGCTGCGGGCGTTTGCCGATCATGGCCAGACGGATGTTGATCATCTCGACCGGCTCGTCGGGGGAATGATGGGCATAGCGCTGCTCATAGAGCGCATCGAATACGGCGCGGATGCCGCGCCGGTCGCCGGCCTCGATCTGCTCGATGCTTACCGGCACTTGAACCGTGAACTCCTGGCCGACATAGCGCAGATCGAGATGGATTTGCCGCTCCGCACCGGCGGCATGGCGCAGGCTTCCTTCGGCCTCGGCTGCCATTTCGCGGTGGATGCGCAGCACGGTCGCGAAATCCACGGTGGCGAGATCGCAGTAGAAAGTGCGGATGAAATCGTGCCGCTCGTCGGCGAGCAGCATTCCCAGTGCGGAGAAGTGGGAAGGAAACAGCGGCACGACGACCTTGGGCACATGCAACTCGCGTGCGATCGCCAGGACGTGCAGCGGCCCCGCTCCGCCGGAAGCAACCAGCGCAAAATCGCGCGGGTCGTAGCCCTTCGCCACCGAAACCTCGCGCACTGCCAGCGACATCTTCGCGATCGCGATCTCCACGATCGCCTGTGCCGCCGCCACTGTTTCCATCTTCAGTGGCTTGGCAATTTTCTGCTCGATCCCGCGCTGCGCCGCCGCGTCGTCGAGCTTCATCTGCCCGCCGAGGAAATTGTCCGGATCAAGCCGCCCGAGCACCACATTGGCATCGGTGATGGTGGGCTTGGCGCCGCCGCCGCGGTAGCAGATCGGGCCGGGATCGGCGCCGGCGCTCTGGGGCCCGACCTTGAGCGCGCCGACCTCGTCGAGCCAGGCGATCGAGCCGCCGCCCGCGCCCACCTCGACCACGTCGAGCATCGGCAGCATGACGGGATGACCGCTGGCGTAGCCGCCGACGTAATAACCGGGCGCCATGGTCGGCTCGCCGTCGCGGATGAGGCTTGCCTTGGCGGTGGTGCCGCCCATGTCGAAGGAGATCACGTTGTCGAAGCCGAGCGAGTGCCCAACCCGCGCCGAGGCGATAATGCCGCCGACGGGCCCGGATTCCATCATTGCCGCCGGGCGCTGCGTCGCGATTTCCGGCGTCATCACGCCCCCGTTCGAGCGCATGATCGAGAGCGCGCCGCGAAAGCCGGTCTTGCCGAGCCCGGCATTAAGGCTCTGCACGTAGCCGCCCACCTTCGGGCCGAGATAGGCGTTCACCACCGTCGTCGACATCCGCTCGAACTCGCGATACTCACGCAGAATTTCGTGCGACAGAGAAACGTACGCGCGAGGCAGCGCCGCGCGGATCATTTCGCCGGCGATGCGTTCATGCTCGGGATTGACGTAGGAGTGCAGCAGACACACCGCGACTGCTTCCACCTCTGCAGCGGCAAGCGCGTGGCATGCTTCCGCAATGCTGTTGCGATCAAGCGGCGCATGCACTTCGCCCGAGCTCAGCAGCCGCTCTTCGACCTCGCGGGTGAAATTGCGTGGGACCAGCGGCCGATGCCGGTGGAAGAACAGATTGTAGGCCTCTGGCCGGTTGCCGCGTCCGATGATGTAGACGTCGCGCGTGCCGCGGGTGACCAGGAGACCCGTCTTTGCACCGGTTCTCTCGATCAGCGTGTTGATCGCGATCGTCGAGCCATGGATCAACTCGTCGATGGCCTTGGCGTCCAGTCCGCTCTTGTTGATGCAGTCGATCACCCCCTGCACCAGGTGCGCGGGAGTGGTGAGGCTCTTCGCCTCGACGAAGCGCTGGGCGCGCTCGTCGAATCCGATGAGATCCGTGAAGGTGCCTCCGATGTCGATGGCGACGATCATCACGCTCGCAAAACTCTAGATTGTGCGGGATTGCCGCATCGGCTCGGCATAGGCAGTGGCGCAAAAATCAGCGATAGTTGCGCAAAAGGCAAGCACCTCCAGGAGGCGAGCGGATGCGGACCTGGGTCGTGGCATTGGCGTTGAGCCATCTGCTCCCCGCAAGCGCCTTTGCACAGGGAACAAGCTATCCGGCCAAACCCGTGACGATCATCGTGCCGGCGGCGCCGGGCGGCGTCACCGACGCGCTCGGCCGCACCTTGGCGCAGCATTTCACGGACGCCTGGGGCCAGCAGGTGATCGTCGAAAACAAGCCCGGCGCCAACAATCAGATCGCAGCGGAATATGTCACCAAGTCCGCGCCCGACGGGTACACGCTGCTGATCGGCCCGGAGGTGACGTTTGTCGTCAATCCGAGCCTCTATCCCAAGCTGCCTTATGACCCGGTCAAAGGCTTCACGCCGATCTCCGGGCTCGTCACCATCAACCATGCGCTGATCGTCAATCCCGCGCTGCCGGTGCATAACGTCAAAGAGCTCATTGCGCTCGCCAAGCAGAAACCGGGCGAAATCAACTATGGCACGTTCGGCATCGGCTCGAGCGGGCACCTCAACATGGAGCTGTTCCAGGCGCTCTCCGGCACCAGGTTCCAGGCGGTGCATTACAAAGGCGCGACGCCGGCGCTCACCGACGTGATGGCGGGACATATCCAGATGATGTTCATCAGCCTGGGCAGCGCGGTGCCGCAGTGGAAGGCGGACAAGGTGAAGCTCCTCGCGGTCGGTGCGGCCAATCGCATGGCGCTTTTGCCGGAGGTGCCGACCGTGGCGGAGAGCGGGCTGCCAGGCTACGAGGCGGTGTCCTGGTTCGGGCTGTTCGGTGCGCCTGGCATGCCGGGCGAAATCGTAGGAAAGATCAACGGCGAGGTGCGGAAAATTTTTGGTGACCCGGAGGTCAAGAAGAATTTCCTCGATCGTCAGTATTTCGAATCGATCGCCGGCACCCCGGAGCAGCTCGCCAATTTCATCCGCTCGGACGAGCCGAAATGGCGCAAGGTGATTCAGGACGCCAAGGTGAAGGCGGAGTGAGGCGACCCGCTCGGCCCTCATGCTGAGGAGCGCACGAAGTGCGCGTCTCGAAGCATGAGGGCCGCCCCCATCCTTCGAGACGCTCGCTGCGCTCGCTCCTCAGGATGAGGGCGGATCACAACCCCAGCAACCTTCGCGCGTTGCCGCCGGTGATGGCGGCGATCGTTGTGGCATCGAAGCCATCGATCCCCGCCACATGGCCGATCGGGTCGAATTCAGCCATGTCAAAGGGGTAATCCGTTCCCATGACGATGTGATCGGCGCCGAACACGCGGACCAACTCGGCGAGCTGGTGCGGTGTGAAGACTACGGTGTCGAAATAGATTTTCTTGAGATAGCTGGTCGGCGGCTGCGGCAGGTCACCGCGGGCATCGGAGCGCGCGCCCCAGGCGTGGTCGATGCGGCCGGAATACGCGGGAAGATAGCCGCCTCCGTGCACAGCGAGAATTTTCAGCTTGGGATGGCGCTCCAGCACGCCGTCAAAGATCAGGTAGTGCAGGGCGATGGTGGTCTCGAGCGGGTTGCCGATCACGTTGTTGAAATAGAACCGCTTGAGCCGCTGCCCTTCGGTGAAGCCGTTGGGATGGATCACGATGAGCGCGCCCAGCTCCTCCGCTTTCTTCCAGAACGGGGCGTATGCTGGATCCGACAGCTCCTTTCCCGCGACATTGGTCAGAATCTCCGCGCCTTTCATGCCGAGCGATTTCATGCGCGCTCAAGCTCGCGCGCTGCCTCGCCGCCGTCGACGAGCGGCACCGTGCCGAGCGCGACAAAACGGTCCGGCTTGCCAGCGACGTACTCGGCGAGGCCATCGTTGATCATGCGCGCCGCGCCAACTGCGATGTCGAGCGGCACCGTGTAGTAGCATTGGATCGGCGGCGGCATTACCAGCTGGACGTCGATGCCCATCGCGTCCATGTCGATGAGCCGCTCGTCATAGCGGGTGATGCGGGCGCGAATGTCCTCCTCCTGCTTGCGGCTCAGAGCACGCGTGCCGTCCGTGGCGAAATGGGCGAGCGGCACGGTCGCCATATCGAGATGCGGCTGGACGAACGCGGCAGCCTGCGGGATCGCTACGTGCGAGTGGATGTCGATCGTGGTGCTCTTGGGTCTGTTCTCGCGTCCAGGCCGGCCGTGCTTGCGCGCCGCGGTCGGCGCGTATTTGTTCCATTGAGTCATCGTTCACCCGATGTCGCGACTCGCTAAAACACGCCGAGATGCTGCGAGATCATGGCGTTATCGAGCTTGAGCTGCGCTGCCGATCCGCGAAACACGACATGTCCGGTGTTGATGATCACAATATCATCGGCGAGATCGAGGGTGAGCTTGATGTTCTGCTCGACCAGCACGATCGACTGCCCTTCTGCCTTGAGCTGCGCGATCGTGCGGCCGACCTCGGCGACAAGTTGCGGCGCGAGCCCCTCCGACGGCTCGTCCAGCAGCAGCACGCGGGGGTTGCCCATCAGCGCGCGGCCGATCGCAAGCATCTGCTGCTCGCCGCCCGACAGCGAGCCCGCGAGCTGGGCGTGACGCTCGCCGAGCCGCGGAAAAATCTGGAATACGCGATCGATCGACCAGCCGGAGCGGCCTGCGCCTCGGCGCGCTTGCGCCGCCACCACGAGGTTCTCGCGCACCGTCAAACTGCGGAACATGCGGCGGCCTTGCGGCACGAGGGAGATGCCCTTGCGCGCGATCGCGTCGGGTGCCAGCCCTTCGACCGGTTCGCCGTAAAGCCGGACCGAGCCGCGCCGCGGCCTGAGCAATCCCATGATCGTCGCCATGCAGGTGGTCTTGCCGGCGCCGTTGCGGCCGAGCAGACCGAGCAGCCGCCCGGGCTGCAGCGCGAACGAGATGCCGTGCAGCACATGGCTGTCGCCGTAATAGGAGTGGATGTCGGAGAGGTCGAGCGCCTCAGTCGCCAAGATAAACCTCCCGCGTGCGCGGATCGGCCACCACCTCGGCGCGCGTGCCCTCGACGATCACCTCGCCGTAATGCAGCACGGTTATGCGTTCGGCGAAGTCGAGCGCGACGTCCATATTGTGCTCGATCATCACAATCGTGACGTCGCGCGGGATCGTCATCAGGAGATCATGCACGTCGCGCCGCTCGTCGATGGAAAGCCCGGCGAACGGCTCGTCGAGCAGCAGCAGTTTCGGATTCTGCGCCAATGCCATCGCGATTTCCACGCGCCGGCGCTCGCCATAGGAGGTCTGCGACAGCGGCCGGTCGGCGATATGATCGAGGCCGACCTTGGCCAGCGCCGTGCGCGCGTTATCAACGAGGTGACGCTCGCGTTTCAGCACGATCAGCGGATTCCAGCGCGCGGGGGAGAGGCCGAGCAGCGCGAGCGTGACGTTGTGCAGGATGGTGTCACGCGCAAACAGCGTGATGATCTGATACGTCCGCGCCATGCCGAGGTGTGCGCGCTGGCGGCTCGGCACATGCGTGATATCGCGGCCGAACAGGAGGACCGAGCCGCTGTCGGGCGTCAGTTCGCCGGTAATCAGGTTGAACAGGGTGGTCTTGCCGGCACCGTTCGGTCCGATGATCAGGCGCCGTTCCCCGGGTTCGACGGAAAGATTGACGTTGCTGGTGACGTGCAGGCCGCCGAACGATTTGCACAGAGCGTCGACGGCGAGCGCGGTCATGATTTCGGCCCCGCCGTATCGGCAACCGCCACATCATTCGCGCGATGGCGCAGCACGCGCCATCCCATGCGCCACAGCCGCGCTGTGCCGGGCACCAGGCCCTCCGGCATGAAGATGACGATAGCTACGAAAATCGCACCAAGCATTAAGTTCCATCGTTCGATATAGGCGCTCACAATATTCTTGACTATGACCACGAGTGCCGCGCCGACGATCGGCCCGAGCAGCGTTCCGGCGCCGCCCGAGATCACCATCAGCAGCACCTCGGCCGAGGAGGTGAGCGCAAGCGTCTGCGGGCTGATGAACTGGTTGTAGTAGACGAACAGGATTCCCGCCACGCAGGTCAAAAGTCCGGAAAACATGCAGGCCCAGAACCGCGTCATCCAAACGTGATAGCCGAGCGCGTTCATGCGTCGCGGCTGGTCGCGCGTGCCTCTGAGCGCGGCGCCGAGCGGCGAGCGGGCAAACACGGCGGCGGCGGCGAGCGCCAGCAGAAAGACGATGAAGGTCGCGTAGTAGAACCCGCTCGCCGATGCGAGCGAGAGCCCGAACGGCGCCGGGCGCGTCGCGACCGATATGCCGTTGTCGCCGTTGGTGATGCTGATCCAGCGATAGGCCAGCCCCCAGAGGATTTCGCCGAGGGCGAGCGTGATCATGATGAATCCGATGCCGGCGGCGCGCAGCGACAGTGCGGCGAAAAGCGCAGTTCCGCCAAGCCCGATCACCAGCGCGCCGAGAATCGACAGGTTGTGTCCGAAGCCGGCGGCTAGCAGGTAGGCAACCGCGTAACACGCTATTCCAAACAGCCCGGCATGGCCGAGCGACACGAGGCCGGCGTAACCCACCAGGACGTTCAATCCGAGCGCAAAGACGGCGTAGAGCAGAATCTGACTGGTCACGTTGACGTAATACGCGCCGGTGACCCAGACCGGCACGGTGGCGAGCGCCAGCAGGGCAAGGCTCAAGGCGAAGCGCTGCACGGTGCTCACGGGATGTGCCTGCCGAACAAGCCCTGCGGCCGCAGCACCAATACCAGCAGCATCGGAAGGAAGAGGACGAAATAGGCGAGTTCCGGCAGGAGCGCTTGGCCGAAATTGTAGATCAATCCGATGATCATGCTGCCGACGAACGAGCCGAGAAGGCTTCCCGTGCCGCCCAGGATCACGACCACCAGCGCCAGCGGCAGCATGTCCTGGTCGAGACCGGGATAGACCGAAAGGATCGGTGTCCCGATC
>Ga0318541_10000632_pt1 | contig 11910 bp, 7 predicted proteins | sample GRESIP166b4f26_FD_202503 | JGI IMG/M metagenome (GOLD analysis project Ga0318541, IMG submission 202503) | Tropical soil microbial communities from Luquillo Experimental Forest, Puerto Rico - GRE.SIPMG.166b4f26 | ecosystem: Environmental > Terrestrial > Soil > Tropical forest > Bulk soil...
CGCAGCCATATTGACGAAACTGAAAGGGCCCATCGATAGGCCCGGATAGAGCCACTGGTCGATTCCATCAAACACAATCAAAACGATCCCTACAAAAAGATACCAGTACCAAAACTCGGAACGAACCGCCCGACCTGAGAACGTGGCATAGTTCCGGAAGCAAGAGCTGATCGCCTGTACGAAAGTCATGTGGACACCTTTTGGTTGGTCGCGTAGGCCGAAACTACAAGACCATTGCCCGTCGCCAAGGGAGCGCACCCCAACCAGGTGTCGGCCGAGACTGGGCGAGCCGTGCTCAACCCTTCGTCGATCCCTGCCAAGGAGCGGCGTCGCGCTGCGCCCCGGCCAGGCTCTACTCCCCACAAGCTGCCGGTCACTGCCGTGCACCTGATGACGTCATCCCATGCCGCGAGGGATCGAGACCGTGCTCTCCGACAATGGCCGCGAGTTGTGCGGATGACCTGATAGGCATCTCTACGAGCTGTTCCTGCAGCTCGAGGAAATCGACTATCGCATGACAATGAAGCCCTCGCAATCCAACGGGATTATCGAGCGGCTTCATCGTACGCCTGTGGCGGCAAATCGGATCGCGTCATCGCAATTTTACTCCGCAAGAAAACAGAAACTTCCTGCAACATGCGGCTTACGCTCGTACATAAGCGGAATCCGCTCCAAGAGACCAGTCATAGTAGAGGTTTCGCGCGCTCATACGTTGCATGCGCAAATCAATCATCTCTCGTTGCTCCCGCACTATTGGACGTCAACAGGTCGAGGGCGCGGGTGATCAACGGGTCGACACCTTCTGCAATGTTGGTTTTTTTGTTGAGTAGCTCGATGTCGACGGGTATGCCTTCGCCTTCGTAGCACACCATGTCGGCCGAAAAGTAAACTTGGTACGACAAACAGTATTTCCAGCCATTGGGCAGCTTCTTATCGAGCGTGTACGAGAATATGCCGTTGGTACGATCACCTAAGATCGTCACATGAGGCAGCTGCCTTATCGCCAACGCAAAGGCCTCTCCCCCGCTGAAAACGGAATCACAGGTCAAGAGCACGATTGGCCCGGTGAATTGTCGTTCACCTTGCGGTTCGAGGTACCACGTCCTCAGGGGTGTAAAGTTGTCGTCGCGCGGGCCGATTTTCGTCCTCCTATGGAAGGCGACGCGCTTGCGGTCGCAAAACCGGTTGATGATCGCGATCGCAATATCATCGTCCCCGCCGGGGCAGTTACGGATATCGATGATGAAGCCGTGAATATCCTCGAAGTCACGGCCGATCTTGTCCAGAGCGGCGATCAATTTCCGCCTTTTGATGTCTTCCAGCTCGAGGATCCGCATGTAACCCAATGCCCGAGATCTGCAGTAGTGAAGCATCCATGCCTCGGTCTTGGCGGGCCGCCCGAACCCATTGGCGACGAGAGTTTCCCCGGTCGTCTCGAAGAGCTGCTCGATCTCCTGGGCCGTAAATTCCTGACCGAATTTGGTCTTTTTCTCTGCGGTGAAGAATCGCTTCTTTCGATCCCCGCGCGCTTCGGCTTCCAGCTCGACATGCCCGTCATCGAGCGGGTCGAGCATCCGGCAAAAGATGTCGAAGAGCTCGTCTTCGCTGGTCTCGCACGTGACTTTGGGTCTGTAGGTGTCGTACTGCTTTTTCCAGTCGACCTTCCTCAGCTTGAAAAACGGATACCTGTTGTGGAAGGTCTTCCAGAGTTCCTCGAAATTCTTCTCGGGGTCGCGATTGCGCATGCAACGATCTTATACCGATCCTCAGATCGAATAACCTACGGGTATCCAATTGCGATGCACGATGAGCATGATCTTCCATAGCTAACCGCTGAGGGTAATCCAGACGTAGCAGCAGGATCAGGGGGTGAGGTCGGGTAGAAACTTTTCGATGAGCTCCGAGCCGGCAAGCTGGAGAGCATAAATTTCCAGCGTGTACTGCCCGATGAAGCGCACTGCGCCGGCCGCGGGCTCCGGCGGCTGAATGCGGCTCGGACCTCGCATGAATAAACAGAGACCAACTGACAAAGCAACGATGCCCACAATGAGGACGGCGAATTGGATTTGAGGCAACGAGAATTCTACTTGTTCCTGCCAGATGTAGCCGACCGCCGCGATAAGGCAGGCCAGGAGTCGCATCGCGGCCATACTCTCAATCTCTTTCGGCACCCGCTCTGGTGATGACGAGCCTTGAGCACCGCTAATCACGTTGCCAGCCGCCGCCCTGCCGTCGATATATCGGCGCTGGCATAGGCCAAACAGGGCCCACAGCCAACCCTCAGCACCGTAATCGACAATCTTCGTCGCTGCTGGCAGCATCGCGAAAAGTGCGCAGACGAGGAGGAGGAAGGCGATCCAGCCGTGCCGTTTCATAAGGAGCAGTACATAGGGACGTACAAAGCGGATGAGTGCGAAGCTCAAAAGAATATTCGGCGCTACCCAGTTCCAGTCTTCGTTCCAACTTTCGAGCAGGGTTAAGGTGACGCCGAGCAAGATCCAGCGGAGCGGGATGGTCTGGGTCTGCGCATAACCCAGAAAGAAGAACAAGATCGGCGCCGCAAAACGTCCGAAAACGCTCAACCAGCCGTCTTCTTCGGTGAAGAAAAAGCCGATATGGCCAAATACGGTAGAGATGATTGCTGCGGTTTTCAGCCAGTCGGTGTTATCAACCGGGTGAGTCGTGTTCGTCAAACGCGTGGCGTCAGGCATTTCCTGCGCTCAACTTGTTGGGCTGACAGGTTCCGCGGGGCTCCCCCCGTAGATGGCTGTCAGTAGGTTCATTTCCTTGAGGACCAGGGACAAGGGCAAGAGGGTTGTGTCCCGCGCAATGACCGCGCCGCCCATCACCGTAGCGCCAAAGGAGACGGCGCAACCGTCCTGAATGCGCGTTCGCTTCACCTTCAGAATCATATTCTCAAAGGTATGAAGCTGAAGGACGCCGTCCACAACACAGTCGTTGCCAAAACTTACAGCGTTCCAATCGAAGCACTGCATTGGCTGAGTCACGATCGTCCGGCGCCCAATCTGGCATCCCATCCACCGAAGGATCGGGTTCGAAAGGAGAGTCGCGGCGCAAAACCCGAGAGGGCTCCTGCACAAGACGAAGAAGCAGTCCTGCGTTAAGAAGTAGGCGAAGTGCCGCCAAGACCAGAAGGGCGCCGAGTCATCGGCTCCCCATTTGCTGCCGACGAGGGATTTTTTGATTGCGACGCACAACAAAACGAGACTGACCTCTGTGAGGAGCAAAGCAATCACGGCGTTGGCGACCATGTATGTGCCTAATCGCAACAAGCATAGGTACAGAATCGTGAATATCAGCCCTTCGATAATGGGCAGCATACTGATACTGAAGAAGTCAAACAGGAAGACACGAGCCAGGAAGATGAGGAATTCCGGCCGTCTGTGGGTTTCATTTTCTGCCTCAAACGACGCGCTCGCAAATCTTACCGGTGGGTTTCCCGCCACCGTGACGGGCTCGCTAAGCCGCGACCGCATCTGTCGTCGGAACTGTATGTCACTGCCTGGAGTTGAGACGCCCAAGAGGAAGTTCGATGGGAATTGCCCATACTCTGCCACGCAGTTGTTGCCGCTGAAGAAATTGTGGGGCATGTCGAGTTGGCGCAGCGTGAAATACCAGGGGCCATAGTCGAGCATGTTCGTGAAGCAGCTATGGGACCAGAACACCTGGGAGTCAGCACTGGCCAGTTCCGGAACCAGGTTGAACATGAGGTCACACTCCGAGGCACCCACCCGGGGGAACCGCATGCCGGCGAGCGCTCGCAGGTACTGCCCGATGACGGTCCAGTTCCACCGTCTCTGGATGCGATTCATCATCTGCATTCTGTACATGAGAAGAGCGCCGCTGAGCCCGCGTGAAGGGTAGAGTCCCGGCAAAGCGGCCGTGTAGCGGATAAACAGGCAGCCCAGCACGGAGGTCACGACAATGGTCACCCAAGTGGTGATCAAGGCGTAGACGGTGATGCGCCAAACGATCTCGAACAGCGGCGTCACCCGGAAATATTCATCAAGTAGGCTAGCGTCGCCAGCGGGTATCAGACCGCTGGCGAACCACAAGATCGCGGCGGTGGGGAGTCCAACGAGCCAAAAGGCTATGAAGATCTGCATGAGGATATTGGCAGTTTCCAATAGCCAGATCGGAGACGCGTACCGGCAGGTGTTTGCCGTGCGCTTGAGCTCCGTGCAGCGGCCGCTGAAGCGCGCGGGAGCTCCTTCCCACATCTCTTGCGGACCCACGCTGGCGAGAATGGGAGTGAGCGGAGTTATCCAACTGCCGCGGCCTATCGTGACATTGTTGGCAATGGCGGCTCGCATCCCGATCTTACACCCGCTCTCGATGTGAACAGGGCCTACGTGCAGGTGGTGCCCCAACCACCTCGTTGTTTGAATGTAGGCCCCAGTCTGGATGGCGACATCATCATCGATGGTGATCAAATCCATCGGGCCGGATAGCGCAGCGTCGTAAGCGCACTGAAGGTTGTTGCCCACCCTCGTGCCGAGCTGCCGCAATACGAATGCCATGAGCGGAGCACTGCGATACATCACACGCAGCGTTAGAAGAACGAGGTTCTCCATCCGTCCGACGCACCAGATTCGCAGATGCATTCTGCTCCACTTCGGGTACACACCCGGGCCTATATTGTTCTTGTAGATGTCACCGCCAATGAAGAGCTTTATCATCATTACCCAGAGCAGGCTGGCGAAGGGGGTGATGAGGCTCAGCAGGTATGTGAAAAACGCGACAATGATGAACTCCCAAAGGCTGACAGTGGTGAAGAGCGTTCCGACGTCGATGAGATTCAACGCGATGAGGAAGAGCACGAAGCCCGGCGAATACAGGAGCACAGCAAATAGGATCTGCAGAGTGGTGAAGTATCCGATCGAGAGCACCACTGCTCCAGCCTGTTCGTGCTCGGCGCCGCTCTCGTCGGATTTCACATGGGCTGGAGCAGCCTTGCAGGCGTGCGGGAGCGCTCGCGGGCGACTGGCGACTTTTCGTGCAGTGTTGCAGTCACTTAAGAGGGCGCGGACCGGCACCACCCATCCTGCGGCTTGCAGTTTCGCCGCCAAGCGCGCGATGAGGATCGAGTGCGCACCGGTCTCAGCGAACCCGTCGTCCAAACCCAACGGTGTCTCGAACACAGCCCTGCAGATCGCCAGCACTTCCTCACACTCAGCGTCCATGCCCGCGTCGGCATCAAGCGGCATGAGTTCCCTTTCGCCTCTGTCCTGTGCGCTGGCTGGTGCGTACTCAACGTCCCGCTCGGCGTTTCTCAGTAGATGAGATAGTTTTGGCAAACACTCCCGGTCGATTTTCCCCGAAACCGATTTCATGACGAATTTTTCAAGAAGAAAGATCTTTGTCGGGACTGACGGCGCTGGAAGTTGCATGGCGAGTGCCGCCGTCACCTGGGCAGCCCACTCCGCTGGTGCTGGAGCGACGACCGGAATCTGGCCTTCGCGGACAGAAGGCGCCACGACAAAGGCAACGAGCGTCTCGTTCTGGTAGTCCAAAACGGCGGCTTCGATCTCATCGAACTGGGTCTGGAGGATGTCCTCGACGGCCTGCACCTCGACGCGATGCCCGCGCACTTTGAGCTGCGTGTCGATTCGGCCGAGGAAGTGCACGCGCTTTGTTTGAATGTCAATTTTGCATTTGTCGCCGGTGCGGTAGAGACGGCCGAACTGAGGGTGCGTGATGAACTTCTGGGCGGTTTGTCTCGGCAAATTACGATATCCGCGGGCAACGTGTACCCCGCCAATGCAGAGCTCCCCAATCTCGCCGTGAGGTAGCGGGCGTAGTTGGTCGACCTCGAGGATGACGTAGGCGACGTTGGGAATCGGAGAGCCGATAGTAATGGGCTCCCCTGGCCGCAAACTCTGGCGGCTGGTGTCAGTGCTCGCCTCCGTGGGGCCGTAGGTGTTGATGATTTGCCGTCTGCCCCGAGTCCAGGGCTCGACAAGCACGCTGGGGAAAACTTCGCCGGCCGGCACGATGTAGCGGCACAGCGGATAGGGGAGATCTATCTCGGGATTCGGTGTGAGGGTGGTGAGCAGCACCGGTGGACAGAAGAGGACCGTGACCTCGGCTTCGCGGAGAATGGGGATGAGGTCCGGCCCGGACCGGATCTGCTCCTTGGTTAGCATGACCACGGCGCAGCCTGACACCCAGGCACTGTACATCTCGGAAATGCTGCCGTCGTAGCCAAGTGAAGAAGTGAGCGAGGTCGCGTCCATGCCCGGAATGAGATCGAAGTAATCGGCGTAGCTCAGCGCGAGGTTCACATAACCTGCGTGCGGACATTCCACGCCTTTGGGCATCCCGGTTGTTCCACTCGTGTAGAAGATGGTCGCAAGGCGTTCCCTCGGGTCGTCCAACCAAGGGGGCGGGTCTGCGCGTGGCATCTCCTCCGGCAGCTTCAGGACGTCGAGCGTCGGCAGATCGCCGAACTTGCCCTGCCCTCGCGTGAGAATGACGACCGGCCGTGCGTCGGCGAGCATGTGGGTGATCAGGGTGTCGGGCAACGTGGTGTCGAGGAACATCACCGTACCGCCGGCATAGAGAATGCCGAGGTGAGCGGCCACGATTTGCCAGTTGTCCTGCGACATGGCCACGGCCACCACCTGGTCCGGGCCGTTGAGAAAGGGAGCAAGGGCTACGGCCACATTTTTCGCGCGCGCGTGGAGCTCGGCAAATGTCAGAGACTCACCTGTGCTGGGAATCTGCAAAGCCGTGAGATCGGGAAATTTCTCGGCGGACCGGCTGAAGACTTCCCCTAGCCACCGAACCCCTTGCTGATGCGGTACGTTCAGGAGGTGATGGTCACCGAAGACATCCGTCAAGCTGTATGGGCAGGTGTCCGCCTGCGGCGCCCTCTCTCCCGCCTGAATGTACCGCCGCCACAGCACGAACGTCAGAACGAGCAAAGCCGCGAAGGTTGATGTTGCAAAAATTGCCGCCAAACCTCGTCCTCACATGCGTCCTCGGCTCCGGGACCTCGGAGCCCAGCTCTCGAACGTCGAATTCGCCTGCCCGCCGAGCAGGGCTAAAAAAGCGTGTTCAATCAAAATATCGCTCAAGCGTCCCGATTCGGCGGATGTCCAAGGTAACGCAATGGGGCCCACCGCCCAACATCTTGGAGTGCCGCAATTTCAAAGGGATCACATCGAGACCGTGCTTCTCCAGAAGCCTCATGAGAGCCGTTTGGTTTCGATCCACCACGACCAGATTCGGATTGATGCTGAATGCGTTCATATCAATCCAGTCACTACCGATACATTTGGACAGGTAGTCGGCGTCATATCTGCCCGTGTTCTCCATCGGCGGACTATAGATGACCTTCCACTGTTTCAAGATTTTTGGCAGCGTATCGTCGTTAATCCGAGCAGGATTGCAGAGCACCAGACCAGGACGCAAAGCCACGATCGTCGAGTCGATATGGCTGCCGAAGTAAACATCTTTGAGGAAATGAACCCGGAACTGATCGCCCAAGATCGTCTGCAACCAATGCCCCCCCAATTCGTTGCCCGTGGCGCTGACCAGGTAGATCAAATCCCGGCCGAAACGCAGCACGTTTGCCGCGTCGAAAGCCGGCTCGTCGTTACGCGGCGTCGGCCTGTCTAAATCGACCTCAAACAACGAATCCAGAAGCATGGGCTTGGGAGCGCTGTACCATTTTGCGCCCGACTTGAAATACTCCATCAGCAGCGTGCGATAGCTGAACGTCTCCTGGGCGCGGCTGCGGATGACATTGGGAGTTTCGATGATCTGGTCCCCGATGACCAGCAACACGTCTCGCGGACAATAGTTGTAGTAGCCCTGCGATTTCCAATGGATCGTCGAAAATTTGGCCTCGTGCGGCCACGTCTGCGGGCGTTTGACGGTGACACCCTGACCCTCCAAGACGCGGACGAACTCGTTTAAATCCTCTTCCGTTTCCTCGATTATTCGTTGAGGAAAAGGGCCGCGCGGAATTTTGGCCAATGAACGGTCGGGAAATTCCGCCAATTGGGTGCTTCGATCCGGCATCGGGAATCGCGCTCGCAGCGGATTGCCTAGGATGACTTCTTCCAGTTGATCCCACTCATTGCAACTCCATACACGCGACATGTGTAACGGGCCTCCTCACTGCTCCGTGTGGGAATGGTCTTCACCAACGCGCGGAATTGCTGAAGAAATCAGCTATCGCAATTGCCGCGTTTGACGATATCGCCGCCTCGAGCACAAGATTGCCTACCGCAAGATCGAGAAGGCCGAGCCCAAACGGTGAGAATATACGAGGCTTGTGACGATCAGGCACAACTCTCTTGTCCAGAACATCGACCAGATTACCCGCGACGAAGCTCCTACCGCCGGTCGCTATCTCAGACAGATGAAGCGACGTATTCGCCTTCAGGCAGTGGTCCACGTCATCTACTATGTTTTGCGATGCGAGAATGACATTCACGCAAATATCCCGCAGCGACAAATGCAGGATGGTCGGTGAGTGCTCGAGCAGCTTTTCATCGGTGAGATACGGAGCGAGCGCCGTAGTAGCGAAAAGTATCAGCGAAGCGCCACGTAAGGCGTCCTCAAGACGGTATTGAATATCCGCCTGCAGATGATGCTGGTCCTGAAGCCAAGCGCTGAAACGCTCGGCCTCCTTGCGATCCACGTCGTACAAGCTAATTTTGCGAAATTTCCAATTTCGAAATAACAGCCACTCGACGGTCGTGCGGGCGATTACCCCGGTTCCGATTACGCCGAGGGTTCCTTCGCGCAGATGGGGAGAGATATGCTCCGCTGCCAATGCGGCGGAGGCGGCGGTACGTGTCGCACTGATGAGTGAAGCCTCAATACAGGCGAGAGGATAACCGGTCTTAGAATCGTTGAGAATCAGAACTGCCGATGCCCGGGCTAAGTTGCTGGCCCTATTCTCCGGGAAGCTCGATATCCACTTGATCCCGCTTTTTTGTACCGTACCGCCGAGATGTGCGGGCAACGCGATGATGCGAGCGTTCGGCTTGTCTGCATATCGGAGAAAGTAGCTGTCTGGATTTACGGTATCTCCGGAAGCGTGAAGCCGGTATGCCGCTTCGACAACCTCGAAAACTTGCTTCCGATGGTCGCCGATCAAACTTTTTACTGTCGAGCCCGGAACAACGTAGAATGTCGGAGCGGCTGCCACGATTTGTTCTCCCGATGATAAGGTTGCAGTGGCGTTTCACTTTCAGCCGCAATGCCGTTCTCCACCCAGGCCGAGTCGTAGACAGTGTCCAAATATTTTTCGCCGAGATCCGGGGATATAGCGACTATGGTGTCCCCGCGTGCGAACTCCGGAGCCAGTTGTTGGACGGCTGCCAGGACCGTTCCGGTGCTGCCCCCGACGAGCAAATGATAATCCCGAACGAAAGCGAGACAGGTTTCGACCGTCTTTGCTTCCGTTATTGCGACAACTCTGTCCGGATTGGCGAAATCCGCCAGCTTCGGTCTCACGCTCGCCCCGATGCCAGGGATGTTTCGTTTCCCGGGCGCGCCACCGAAAGTAACCGAGCCTACCGGCTCGACGGCTACGACTTTGATCCCCGGGAATTGATGACGAAGCCGTTCGGAGATTCCGCCGAGGGTTCCAGTGGTACCGGTCCCCACAAAAACCCAGTCGACTTTGTCGAACTCGCGCGCGATCTCATTCGCCGTCTGCTCGGCATGGATATTCTTGTTGGCTATGTTGACATATTGATTGAGCCAGACCGCGTTCGGCTCTGATTGCAGTATCTGATCGATTTTCTTCAATCTGGTTCCGAGATATCCGCCGGCGGGGTCGCGGTCTTCGACCACTACGACCCTTGCGCCATAGAGCTGCATACCTTTCACGGTGGCGCAAGTGGCGTTCGGATCCGTCACGCAGATGAATTCGTAACCTTTGACGGCACATACCAAGCTGAGCGCGAGCCCGAGATTTCCAGAAGACGATTCGACTATTTTGGTTTTTTTCGGCCTGCCAAGACCTCGTCGCTCCAGGTCCGCGACGAGCGCTATTGCAGTCTTTATCTTGATCGAGCCTGTGACATTGAATCCTTCCAACTTCAGGACCACGTCGTGACTTCCGGCAAAAGCGCGAAGGCGGTAAAACACATCACGAAAAATTAACTCTAAGGGCGACTCGATGATCATTACGCAACATCCTCGAAGCAGGAAGGCGCGCCCCGTCTCGTCGACACTCGGGCGCATCCCGCTACGATTGTTACCTTAATGATCAGGCCGCGCAAGATCGGTCCATCGACACCGTTAATTCCGTGGGCAGGTCTTGAAGTGAATGCAGGCGAGTCCAAGCGTGAGCGGCTGACGACGAAGAAGGTCTTCGAGAAGCCGCAGCAGCGGGCTAAGCATCTGCGACCTTGATGCTCCTGTCCCACCACGTGATCCAGCCTTCAGCTTCCAGAAATGCCAACAGCTAGAGCGCAAATCGTCGCGGGCGGAGAAAATCTGACTTATTGGATAGTTCGGCACTCAAAAACCCTGTAGAACGGCCCAATAGTTTCAACGCGGCCCGCTATGTCCGCTTTAGGCCAAAAGCGTATATTGGCTTATTTAATGCCCGTCCATTGGAACATGGAATTCGACATAGTCGTCGAGTCTTGCATTGGCCGGAATTACTGCGCCTCCAATTTGTAAATCGCGCCACTGCAACGGGCCATGCACACCGTTGAGAATTAGCACGACGCGCTTCTTTGATCGCTCGACTCGCACTTCCATGAAGCTTTGGAAGAAAGGTGCCCGGTTGAAGTCGAAGATGCCGGAAAAGGTCTCAACGCTGAACGGCCACGCATTAAACCACTTTATCCAGTACCAGAACGGCTGTTTCCATAGCGGCATCTCAGCATCCATCTTTGCGCGAAGGTTGTCCGTCCTCGGGTAGAACGACCAGTCCGCTGCAGCAGGCTGTTCGGGAAAGTCGAGGGCCGTGCCGATGCTGAGGTAGGCTCCGCCGCCGCCATTGACGAAGTGGTGCATCACGCGCGCGGGCCCGTCGCCGGTGATATTTTCCCGGTAATATTCAAAGTCGTGCGTATCGCCGGCCATGGCGATGCTGACGTTGTGAGTCACCAGTAGGCGGTAGAGCGCAGCGAACTTTTCCGAGGACTCGGAGACATCCTGGCCTTCGGCAGTCGGCGGAATATCGTGGCCGCCTGCGAAACGGGGATGGCCGACGATTGCCATGGTGAATTTGCCCCGGCTACGTTCAAGCGCGCGTTCGATCCACGCGCGCTGTCGGTCATCCACGGTGCGGAGGATGCCCGTATCAATTGCTATCAATGCAAAGTCGTCGGTCTGCAATTCAAAGAAAGGCGCCCGCTGGCTTCCTGTGTTGACGGCATACAAGCGGCGCATGCGCTCGGCATACGCGGTAATCCTGTCGATGCGGCGCGCATCCGTGCTCGTCAATTTCAGATCGGCGTCGACCCGCGCTTCGATGGCAGCGCGTGCGGCCTTGGGTTCGAGGAAATTGGCGTTGAATCCTTCGAGCGCGTCAAACCAGTCGTGATTGCCGGGGATCGCATAAACAGGTTTGGCAAACCCTTGGAGCGGAAGATAGAACTTGGCTTCATAATCTTCGATCGCTCCGGCCGGATAAATTACGTCTGAGGACACCACGAGGAACTTCACATCGTCGTTCTGTCCCAGCCTAAGGTAACGCGAGGCGAGCGAGTATTGCGAGGCGTCGCCCTCGCCAGGATCGCCGATGACGAGAAAGCTGAAATCGCCATTTCCCGAAACGCCTGCTGGTTCGACCCGAAATAACTCATCCCCGCCTCCATAAGTTCGTGTTACCGCGTCGATCATGTCGCCACGCCACGTGTCGACCCGCAGCTCCGTCATCTTTTGATAGATGCCCGTCGCCCAGCTTTC
>Ga0318541_10000636_pt1 | contig 11878 bp, 18 predicted proteins | sample GRESIP166b4f26_FD_202503 | JGI IMG/M metagenome (GOLD analysis project Ga0318541, IMG submission 202503) | Tropical soil microbial communities from Luquillo Experimental Forest, Puerto Rico - GRE.SIPMG.166b4f26 | ecosystem: Environmental > Terrestrial > Soil > Tropical forest > Bulk soil...
CATATGGTACTTGCGCCAAGTTGAGCCTATCGACCCAAGACGCCTGAAGGCGCTGCCAACAGCAGCTACGTGCATTTCCTGTTCGGCTTGATCTTCAAGTATGAGGCGACCACCGAGCAAGTCTGAGTAGAGGTGCCTGCTTGCTACGATTGCTTACAGCCGCTTATGGTACTCACGCGACATGCCGTGATGAGGCGCTGAGGTCCATTTTCGGGGGGCAAACATCGATCAGACATTGCTTCGGTTGGCCGACGCTCCTCACCCCGCGCAATCGCGCGCTCGAGGCGCGAGCAAAAGTCTGCATCCATTTGGAGATAGCGCTCGCGGCTCCACATGCCGTCGATTTCGTCGCCGGCCTGCCACTCCTGCCATTTGCCATTGCGATAGGCCGATTTCCGGCCGCGCCGCTGGTCGGCCATGTACGTACGCGCCTCAAATCGGGATTAGCGGAAAGCCCGCTAGGCTAAGCCCGTCGCTGTCATTCCGCCGGAATTTTCGATACGTCGAGCTTTGCATCCATGAATAGGGCCCAGCAAAGTGGATGTTGGACTTTGATGTAGATCAATGTTGAGCTTGCGCTTGGACCGCATTTTTTGCGTATGTCGTCGTGTGTTTATGGCGTACTGGTTAAGCTGCCGCCGGAGGGGGAAACTCTCCTGAGCGCCCAAGGTCCACCTAGCAGCGAGATCGAGGTAGCAGCTATCCCGTTGTGGCTGCGAATACTGGTCATGGTTCTTCGCGCGCTGTTCTTTGGGGCGCTCGTTGCTGTGACTGTACGTCTTAGCAGCCCGCAGAGCGAAACCATTTGGAGCGTTCACGAGACTCCCAGCGATCTAATCAGGGTTGCTGTGGGGTTCGCGGTGTGTCTATGGATCGTGGTCCATTTTTTCATGTTTCCCAAGAGGGCGGACGTATATAGGGCTTGGGTTCGTATCGGCCTTGTGGTCACCTCGCTCGCATTGGCGATGGCCATTGCCGTCTGGCGATAACCTGCGCGCACGACCCTAGCAGCTACTCCGTCCAATTTTTCATCACAACCTTCGCGCCCTGCCGAAGCGTGATCTTCTCTTTCGGTCGAATGCCTCTCCCGGCCCGCTATCTGGCCGGCAAACTCGCCGAGCCGCTGCCGACGACAGACGGCGGCGTGCCAGTTGCGGCGTTGTCATTTGGCGCATCCCCCGATAAAGGAGGGCGCTAACGCAGACCTAACCTGCGGACGTAAGCCTCGCGTGCCTCATCGAGATGGGACATGTCCAAATTCAGACGCAGGAGCAACTCGTAAAGCGACGCGGCGCGTCTGTTCTCTGGCTTGTCCAATAACTCGGCAACCCATGTGTCGATGGACGCTGCCCCGCCCGCCCTTGCAGAGGCTCGATGAACATCTTCCACTTGCGCAATACGGAGTTGGAGTTCGGGTCGCTGGCCTTCAGGAGAGCGAGGCGTTCTGTTAACGCGCGGCGCGATGAAATCTGCCAAATTCCGCTCGCTTGCCTGGTGCTCGCTCTCGCTCAATTGGCCGCGAAATAGCTCATACCTCAACCAAACCCGATACGTATTGACAACGTCCGTCTCGCAATAGTCAGCAATCTCCCTGATCTTGCCCTCGAGGAAATATCGCTCGACCTCACTGCCGTCGATGTCCTCGAGCTTTCCGGGCAGGCCCATGATCTTACTGAGCTCATTCAGCGAGGCCTTAGAGTGTGGAGCGAACGAGGAGAGGATATCGCACAAGTCGACCGCATCCTCAGTGTATCGGTTGAAGTAGAGCCGAGCAGCTAGTCCTGGTGCCGAGACGCCATGGATCATCGCACGATAACGTAAGACGGGCAGGTCGAAGCTGTTGCCGCTGAACGTCACGAGCTGCGGCTTCAGCTCCGCGATCTTGTCGCAGAAGGAGGCGATCAACTGCTTCTCCGTCCGCTCGCCGACGTGGGGTGCACCGAGCGCGTCCACCGCCCAGTGATCGCTCTCGCGGTGAGCGACGAGCGCGCCGATGCACACGATGCTGTGGTAGATGTGCTTCGGGAATTGGTTACCGAGGGCCGCACGAATATCCGCATTTGACTTGCCGACGAGATCGTTAGCGGCTGCGAACCCGCGGAGATCGGGCACGGTCTCCAAGTCCCATACGATGACGCTTGGTTGCATGTAGATCGCCGCCCATTAGCCGCTAGAGGCCTTACGTCGAGACCACCCGACGATGGGCTTTGCCCACTTCTGCCTCCAGTACCTCAACGATTTCGCGTAACTCGTTAGACAATTGGTTAGACAGCCTTTCGCAGAATATGTCGGCGAGGCTGCGGTAGTACCATAGCGTTTGCTTCGTTGGCACATTGAAGCGTGCCCAGACTTTTTCGCCGATATCCGGTTTTCTCAGATCACGAAGGATGGTGCGCGCATTGTGAACCTTGTCGGCGAGCGATACCCATAAAACATCCTCGTCGGCCGTCCGCAAGTGCGCGAGATAAGCTTCCTTTCGCCCTCGCCAATCTTCTGCCTTGCGCTGCCCTTTTCCCGTATCAGCGAGACTATCCGAGCAGGCTTCCACGATCCGCGCCACGCCCACGCCGAACCGGTTGCGAACATCATCCAGCCTCGCCTTGCCGCCCTGATCTTCGGCGCTATCGTGCAGAAGTGCCGCAATGGCGAGGTCTTCGTCCCCGCCGTACTCCAGAACCGTCGCCGCGACGGCCAGTAGATGGGCGACGTAAGGGGTGCTGGTTCCTTTACGGACCTGTCCGCCGTGAACGTGAGTCGCGTAGAGGAGTGCGCGATCAAAGCGGTCGGTCAGCGTGGTTGCCTCGGTCAAGTGGAACGCCTCCCTATTCCTTCTCGATTATATGCAACTTCAAGAAGCCCCCACCGTGGTATCCGATGAGCGCTGACTGCGCTTGGGCTTCATCATTGCATAACACTTCCCGGAGGACGGCTTTGCTATAGATCAAAAAGACCCGCGGGCAGGCTACTGGCGCGGCGGCCCGGCCTACGGGTCAGTTGTCGGTCCCGTTCGTCATTGAGCTAGATCAAAGCGGCGCGCATATGTTGAAGCCCGGCCGAAAGGCCGTCCCGAGGGCAGTTCAATTGACGATTATGTCGTAGAAGACCACGCTGAGCACGTGCTTGCTACGTACAAAACACAGCGAGACGCGATTGAATGGGCCAAGAAACAGGGCCATCATCCTCTTGTTGCTCGGGTCCGACATCTGAATGATAAGAAGAAGCCTGATCACTGGCGAGCGGCGTAACTGGCTGCGCTTCGCGCGCGGCCCGAGTGTGACGATCGATGGCGGTGTAGGCGGACAATTAGCAGGTCCGCTCGGTGCATCCCAATTTGCTCATCGCAAGGCGACGCGATCACACATCAGCCGCACGCGGCAATCCTTGCTGTCACAACGACGAGAACATGCCGCGAACGCGTCTTCGTTGGCGGCCATCGAGCCAAATTCTGATCAGAATCATGCGGGGGTCCTTGTCAGCAGGAAGGGTCACTGATTTGATCCGTATCAATGTTGCTGGGGCTGTTTCTCGGTGAGCTTCGAGTTCAACGGAGATCCGCCATGAACAAGCTTCAAATTCCCCATAACGCTTTCGTGTTCGTCGGCGACGGCCGCAAGGCCCTGTTCCTGCACAACGCCGGCGACGAGAAATTTCTCAATCTTAAGACCGAGCGGATATTCGTCGACGACAATCCGCCCACGCACGAGCAAGGCACCGACCGTCCGGGCCGCGCTTTCAAGCGCGCCGCGACGAACCTCCGCAGTGGCGTCGGAGATACCGACTGGCACGAGCTCGAGGAGCATCGCTTCGTTCATCGCGTCGCCGCAGCGATGGAACAGCTCGTGCGTGAGCGCAAGGCCAAGGCACTCGTCATAGTCGCGCCGCCGCGGACCCTGGCAGATCTGCGAGATGCGTTTCATGCCGACGTGAAGCAGCGGGTCATCGCAGAAATTGGCAAGGACCTTACCAAGCATCCTGTCTACGAGATCGAGAAGCATCTCGTGGGGTAATGGCTGGCCGCTGCGAGTCTGCGTTTTCGTAGCACTGCTCCTCGAGCACCGCAGCACCCTTGTCGTCAGAAGGATTCGATCCCGGATCCGGCTCGGTTACCTCGTCCTTGGCATCGAATTCTCGGGCTTTCATGATGATGAAACAGACTTTCTCCTGATTTAGGTCAAAACAGACCGTCGCTTTATGAGGCTACTGTTCACACCGTCGTGCGGTGTACCGAAAATTGGATTTCGGCTAGACGCGAGGCGAGGCTCGGTAAGCCTGCCATTGATGAGTGACAGGCGCCGGAAACCTATCAGTGAGCGCTCTTGAGGCAATATGCTTGTGCAAATTTACGAGGTGACGAGCGCTGAAGAGGCGAGCGCGCTTACGAAGCTCGGCGTCGATCACATTGGCGTCTTGGTCGGTAAGGGGGAGTTTCCCCGCGAACAGTCAATCGAAGCCGCCAAACGGATATTTGTCGGCATACCGCCGTCGTCCAAGGGATCTGCGCTGTGCCTTTCGGCCGACCTGAGCGTCATAGAGCTGGTTGTAGTGAACCTTCGGCCGGCAATTCTGCATCTCGGCGCGTCAGCTAACTTGTTGCGACCGGAGCACATTTTGCAATTGAAGAAGAAATTCGAGCGGCTTTGTATCGCACGAAGCATTCCCGTACTCGACGACGAATCCATTTCTCTCGCACAGAGCTACGACGGAATCGTAGACATGCTTCTCTTGGATAGTCACAGACCAGGTGACGCGCAAATCGGCGCGCTAGGGATACCTCACAGTTGGGAGATCGATAGAACAATTATTGAGCGCGTGCGTATTCCGGTGATCATCGCCGGCGGCCTTGGGCCGGATAACGTTGTTGATGCAATCAGGGCTGTTCACCCGGCGGGCGTTGATTCAAAGACGAGGACCGACAAAGACGATGGCAGCCATACCAAGGACTTGCAGAAGGTTAAGCAATTTGTCTCTTTGGCGAAATCTTGCTGATATGCAATTCGCGGATCGATGAAGGGGCAGATGATAGGCAACGGCTTTGCGGCCCCAGTCCGAAAAGTGCCAGACGTCAGATTTGCAAGGTTTGGTTAGGGTTGGATTTGCAAAGTGCGTAATCTGCAACTGCGTGGTGGTGTGAGTCCCAAAACTAAGCGAGCTGTTGGTGGCCGAGGACAAGCGAGGGGCGGTACTTGACAATTCACCCCGCTTTTCCCACATCTCATCACCAGCTCCGTACATCGCAAAGCGGTTTTCCCGAGGTCGTTATTCCTCCCGTTGTGCACACATGCACCCTGGTGAGGCGCGGGTGCCCGAGAGAACCGCGCTCCGCCTCATGGATTGATGAACGCGGCCCATTATCAAGGAGTGAGCCATGCAGCATGGCCGGAAGACAAACATGAATCGGCATCAAAAGAGACCATTTGCTGGCAGATCACAGCAGCGACCATCGATTGCGCTGCGCCCAGAACTACAGGATTCTCACAACGCGAGAAGAAACTATGAGCGGTACGTTGCCTTGGCCCAAGCAGAACTCCAGGCGGGCGATAGGGTAGCGGCCGAGAACTATTACCAGCACGCCGAACATTATTTCAGAATGTCCTCAAATCGAGGAGCGACATAGCGGTCGGCGAACCGCGTCAGCGGCAGGCAACATAGAGTTGTTTTATTTCGGTGGCGACGAGGGCGCGATTGTATATGCGCACATCGTCCTCTGCACCCGGAAGTGATTCGCGGTCAGCACACCCCGAAATCGCGACGCCCTCGGTAGAACACATCAATGAAGTCCTCCATGATGCTGCCGGTCCGCTGGACCGGGCGCGAGAGAGGCGCAGTCCAACGATTGGTGCGTTCTCATTTCATTGTAATATCTGGCATAAGATTTTAGCACTTGGCGTAAATGCGTCTCGCCGAGTATCAGCCTCGTAGGCTGGACAACTCGGATTTAACCTCGCTGCGCTCGTTCAGATTGTCAACACGATCAACGCGACAAATCCGATGCCGATCAACAGCACCGCGAACGCCACGGGGTCGTATTCGAGCCAATGCTGCCTACGTCGGGCTGGCAAAATTACATTGTCCGCCGCCGTGATCGGGTTGGCACTTTGGCAAAATTCGCGGCAATCGACCTCTTCGTGCTTCTTGGCCGCCAAAGATGTCTGGTTCCACCGCACCATGCCAAAAAGATGGGGCTGGCGGTCATCGAGCGCGATCCTAAGCGAATGAATGGCCGGCATGCGGTTTTAAGTGCCGCGTTTTTTGATTTAGATCAATGACCTTTTGGATTCATGGGCACTTTCAACCTAGCTTTTCCGCAATGCTAGTCATCCTTATTGTACTTGCATCGCGAGCCATCTTGCTTCCTCGAGCTCCGACCTCACATAAAAAGAAAATCGAAGAAGGAGGTTCCCATGGCTAGATCTTATCTTCCCTCGTTCTTTGGACGTGATGATGACCCATTCGGCTCGCTATTCCGCGATGTCCAAAAGACGTTCGAAGACTTTTCACGCCGTTCTCCGATTGCAGGGTTGAGCTCCGAGATGCTGGCGCCAAAGATCGACATCGCCGAGAGTAAAGATGCGATCGACTTGGCGGCAGAATTGCCGGGTGTCGACGAGAAGGATGTGGATGTAACGCTCGCCGATGGGATGCTAACAATCCGCGGTGAGAAAAAGTCCGAGCGCGACGAGACGGACAAGGAAAAGAACTGGCATGTGGTAGAGCGCAGCTATGGCTCGTTCAGCAGGACAATCTCTCTACCGTTCGATCCAGACCCGGCCAAGGTTGAGGCGAAATTTGATAAGGGTGTGTTACACATTCACTTGCCAAAGCCTGCTGAGGTGGCGAAGAAGCAGCAAAAGATCGAGATCAAAAAAGCCTAAAGCGGATCCGAGTCCTAAACCTTCGGTTGTCCCGAGCCGAGGCGGGGTTGTTGATTTGAACCGAAGTGAGGCAGCCCAGCCGGGGCCTGATTGACCGAGCAGAGGAGAATGACCCATGCGAGTTTTGAAATTTGATCGGTATCAAGCTGATGCCACGCTGCGCGCACTTGGCTTTAACATCGAGGAGGACGGCGTGGCCAAAATCACAGGTCCCATGACCATCAGCGCCAGTCGTACATGCGACACGGACTGCCTGCTTTTAGAAATCAAACTCCCTAACGGACACCTTTTAGATTGTAAGACTTCATGCGCCGTGCTGGCCGCCAACGACTGAACTGTCTGCCTACCGCGAAGCAGTGGGCACAATATTGATATGGGTCAAATATGAACCGAGGCCATTTGCGCGAGGCGCGCTGCTCCATAAACAAAGCCGCTATCGTGTGACAAAGCGCGCTGACTCGCACTAACAGGGCTCGAATCATTGGGATCCCACTACAGTTGACCCGACGAGCAAGTTCCTCGCGGGACCAACTTTTACTTGGTTGCAACCAGCGTAAAACTTGATGTGCTCCATCGCGTGGGCGACTGGTCGGACGCCGCACGGGTCGATCACTACGTGCGACATTTGGGGTATCCGCCGTCGGAGTGGACCGCTTTTGCCCGCTTCCCGGTTTGGATGTGGCGCAACAACGAGGTAGGCGCGTTCATCGATTGGCTTCGGCAGCATAATGCCCCTCTCAAGGGCGCGTCCCGCGTTGCATTTCACGGGCTCGATTTGTACAGCCTCTACGATTCCATTCGTGCGGTTCTCAAGTATCTCGATCAGGTCGACCCGCACAGCGCACGGGTCGCGCGTGAAAGATACGGCTGCCTGACGCCGTGGCAGTCCGACCCTGCCACCTATGGCCACGCCGCGCTGACGGGAGCTTATCCGACCTGCGAGGCTGATGTCGTGCGCGTGTTGACCGATCTGCTGCACAAGCGCCGCGATTATGCGGAGCGCGACGGCGAGCGCTTCATGGACGCGGTGCAAAACGCCCGCCTCATTACCAACGCCGAGCGCTACTATCGCATCATGTACTATGGCTCGCGCGCTTCCTGGAATCTGCGCGACAGCCACATGTTCGAAACCTTGAAGACATTGCTCGCTTTCTATGGCCCCAGAAGCAAGGCGATCATTTGGGCCCACAATTCTCACATCGGCAACGCTGCCGCGACCGAGATGTTTTCCCGCGGCGAATACAATCTGGGGCATCTTTGCCGCAAGGAATTCGGCGACCTCGCCTATGCGATCGGTTTCGGCACACACACCGGAACCGTGGCGGCAGCGTCGAACTGGGACGGCCCGATGGAGATCAAGACGGTGCTGCCGTCAATCCCCGACTGCTACGAACATGTCTGTCATGAAACCGGAAAGCCGTCATTCCTGTTGAATCTCCGCCGGTCAAACGAGATGGGCTTGCGCAAACCGCGGTTCGAGCGCGCGATCGGCGTGATTTACCGCCCGGAAACGGAGCTCGCCAGCCACTATTTCCAGGTCGTTCTGCCGGAGCAGTTCGACGAATACGTCTGGTTTGACGAGACGAGGGCGATCACGCCGTTCGAGACGAAGACGCTGGAGGATCTGCCCGACACCTATCCGTTCGGGCTTTAAGCGGGAACCGACAGGGACTATGGGCTTGAGAAATTCGTTGGCCCTGTGCCATGGACGCTGGAGCCCGACGCGTACTTGGCGGTCATACGCTACCGGTGCCAGGCCTACGTAAAGTCCCCTCCGGGCAATCCCTCAGGTATATCATCTGTATTTTCCCGGGGAGCATCTCGGGACTATCAATAGCGTCTTAATCATGACTCTTGGGGAATAGTCATGCTGACGCTCACAGAGAAGCCGTTCGTTACTTCGCGTACAGGTGAAGTGGGATCGGGTCAAGGAACATCAGACGAAGCTTTGATCGGCGCCATCGCCGCCGGCAACCGGCGCGCGATGCAGGCGCTTTACGCGCGGCACAATGTGCGAATTTACCGCTTTGTCCTGCATCTCGCCAACGATAGATCGTTGGCCGAGGACCTCGTCAGCGAGGTTTTCCTCGATGTGTGGCGCGCAGCCGAGGGTTTCAAGGCGAAGTCGCAGGTTTCCACCTGGATGTTGGCCATCGCGCGCCATAAGGCGCTTTCGGCGTTGAGACGCCGTTCGGATGAGCAACTCGATGAGGATGACGCGACGGCAATCACAGATCCCGTCGACGATGCGGAAACGACCGTTGACAAGCAGGATCGGAGCGCGGTCGTTCAGCACTGCCTGTCGCAACTTTCGACGCTACATCGGGAAGTGCTCGATCTCGTCTACTATCACGAAAAATCGGTAGACGAGGTTGCTGAGATCGTCGGGGCGCCCGTCAATACCGTGAAGACGCGGATGTTCTACGCGCGCAAGCGCATGCAAACCCTGCTCGAGGCCGCCGGCTTGGACGCGCGTTGATTTGCGTTGGGAAGGGATTCTGCGTAACGGCCATGACGGCGCGAAGTCCGGATCGGGAAGAGCACCATGTATCGGCACATTTTGATCCCTACCGATGGTTCGGAGCTTGCCGGCAGGGCCGTGCGCCATGGACTGGCGCTAGCCAAATCAGCGGGAGCAAAAGTCACCGCATTGACGGTGGAACCGTCGTTTGATGTCTACACAGTTCCTGCTTCGAGAGTCTATGAAATGTCCGGCGCTTTCGCCGAGCATGCCGAGCGCGCCAAAGCGCACGCGCAGGGCATATTGGATGGAGTCGCCGAAGAAGCCCGCGCGGCTGGTGTCGTCTGTGAGACCGTGCAAGTCGAACAGGATCATCCTTACCAAGGCATCATAGACACCGCCGAGCAAAGAGGCTGCGACCTCATCGTCATGGCCTCGCACGGAAGGAGCGGAATTGCGGCAATCGTGCTTGGCAGCGTGACGACGAAGGTGCTTACGCACACGAAAATTCCGGTACTCGTCTGTCACTGATGCGATCGGCTCCGGCTTGAAATCAGGCCGTGAGGCCGGGCGGCGTTGCGCGCTTCCAAGGCGGATGGAATTTCATTTGAGGCTCAGAATATAGGCGATGATGTCTGCCTGCTCGTCGGCGGCGAGCATGATGTTAGGCATCGCGCGATGTGACGTATTGAGCGCGGCCGATAACGCGGTTGCGGTCATGCCGGGAATGGAGGCAACAGCCTGGAAGTGAGGTGCATTGGCGTTTGGGGATCGCGAGTATTGTTTTTGGATGGCATGACATTCCGCGCATAGCCGTTGCGCCAGAACGAAGCCGCGGCTCGGCTGTCCGATTTCCTGTGTCTCGCCATGCCCTATCGGCATCGGCAAGGCGATGGCCGCTGCCAGCATGACCTGCTTTGCGCGCATCAGAATCTCCGCTGCCTCGCTGCCGAAACTGGTTTCAGCGAACCATAGAAGGCGGTGCGCGTTTCTTGATTCAAATCAAAGAAACCGCGCCGGACCCCGTCGAAGTTGACAATAATTCGACGGATATTCCGTCATGAGGAAAGTAAGGAGAAGTAACATGGCTGAAACTGCAACGAAACTGCCGGTAGGAAGGGAAGAGAAGACTGATCGTCCGGCCGAGTGGCGGCCGTTCGAGAGCTTGCGGCGGGAAGTCGACCGCCTGTTCGAAGATTTCCAGCTGGGCTCCTGGCGCTCGCCGTTCGGGCGTAGCCTATTCGACGTTCAGCCGTTCTGGCGCGGCGAGGTCGGCTGGGGCAAGGCGCCAGCCGTCGACATCGTCGAAAAGGAGAAGGCCTACGAGATCACGGTGGAGCTGCCGGGGATGGACGAGAGCAATATCGACGTCAAGTTCTCCGATGGCACGCTGACGATCAAGGGCGAGAAGCGGGACGAAAAGGAGGAGAAGAAGAAGGATTATTACCTGTCCGAGCGCCGCTATGGTTCGTTCCAGCGTTCGTTCGGAGTCCCGGACGGCGTCGACGCCGACAAGATCGAGGCAAATTTCAAGAATGGTGTGCTTACCGTCACGCTACCGAAGACGGAGCACGCACAGAAGAGCGAAAAGAAGATCGCGATCAAAAAGGCCTGAATTGTCGGGATCGAAGCCTGCAAAGGCAGCATCTGCCGCCTTTGCGACGCAGTCCTAGGCCGCCTGCGAGCTGTCGGCGGCCCGCTTTTTTCAAGATCACTAGGGAGCCCTGCGCTCGGGTCGGGTTGGCGAGGTGACGCCATGCCATACGGTTCCAACAGCGATCTGCCCGCTTCGGTGCAGGCGCACCTTCCGCCGCACGCCCAGGACATCTATCGCGAGGCCTTCAATCTTCGCGGCACACGCGGGTGATCCCGACCAGGAGGAGCGCGCCCACCGCATCGCCTGGGCGGCGGTCAAGCGCTCCTACGTGAAGGTCGGCGGCAGCTGGATCGGCCGCGACCGAACTTGACCTATCTCAACGTCTCTGCCGCCTCGCGGGGTATTTTGGGCAACAAAAGCCAGGAGAAAGACCCATGAGCGCAGGCAGTCCCGAAAGCAAGGCGTCGCCGGCTGAAGACGCGGCCGCGACCAAAGCCACACCGGCACTGTCGATCTCTCCCGAAAAGGTCTGTTTCATCGTAGTCAAGGCGCGCGAGTTCGACGCCAAGGACATGGTGACCATGCCGGATGAGGCGTCCAATACCACCGACGACGCCATGATGTCCGTGCTGGAGGATCATGCCGACGATCCCGTTGCTGCGGAGTTGCGAGGCTTCATCGGGGCGTTGACCGAGGACGAGCAGGTCGATCTCGTGGCCCTGGCCTGGCTCGGTCGCGGCGACGGCACGCTCGAAGACTGGGAGGACCTGCGCGCGGAAGCCGCTCGCCTGCACAACAAGCGCACCGCCTCGTATCTGCTGGGAATGCCGCTGCTGCCCGACCATCTGGAAGATGCTCTCTCCCAGTTCGGCTCCTCGTGCGAAGAGTTCGAAATGGGACACCTGTAGGACGGTCCGCATGCAAAGCCCCGTCCAGATTGACTTCCAA
>Ga0318541_10000656_pt1 | contig 11745 bp, 18 predicted proteins | sample GRESIP166b4f26_FD_202503 | JGI IMG/M metagenome (GOLD analysis project Ga0318541, IMG submission 202503) | Tropical soil microbial communities from Luquillo Experimental Forest, Puerto Rico - GRE.SIPMG.166b4f26 | ecosystem: Environmental > Terrestrial > Soil > Tropical forest > Bulk soil...
CTCCCAACGGCGTGCCAGCGGCATCGGTTTCCGGCAGCCCGATGACCTCAACCTCGGGATAGGCGGCCAAAGCACCTTTGTCGTTGACCGCGATCGCCACTGAGACAACCCCAGAGAAACCGAGCCGCCGGCGCGCAGCGACCGTGCGCGCATCGGCCTCGATCAGGAGCGAACCATCCTTGTAAAGGCGGCCGGATGGAAGCTCATCGATTATTTCCGCAGTGTCGGGCGCCAAACGGACCAAATCGCCATTGCGGCACAGCAGGACCTGCGGAACGCCAGCGCGGCGAGCGAGCTCCGCATGTTCGGCCAGGTGCAGCGCCTCGCCATGAGCGGGAATAAGGATTTTCGGCCGCACCCATTTGATCATGTCGCGCAATTCATCGCGCCGGGGATGACCGGAGACGTGAACGAGATGAGTACGGTCGGTAATGACCTCGACGCCTTGGGCCACCAAGCCATTGATGACCTGGGCGATCGCCTTTTCGTTGCCCGGGATCGGACGCGCCGAGAAAATCACCCGATCGCCGCGGGTCAGCGTCACCTCGGGATGCTCGTCCTCGGCAATGCGAGCCAGCGCCGCGCGCGGCTCGCCCTGGCTGCCGGTGCATAACGCAACGACCTTTTCCGGCGGCAAATAACCGTAGCTTTCGACGCCGCGAAAATCCTGTACGCCGTCCAGATAACCGGTCTCGCGCGCGACCTGCACGACCCGTTCCATGGCGCGGCCGACTACGACTACTTCGCGCTCCGCCGCGCGCGCGGCATCGGCGACGGCGCGCAGGCGTCCCACATGGGAGGCGAAGGTGGTCACCGCGACGCGTCGCGGCGCGGTGCGGATGAGCTCGCCGAGCGTTTTGGCGACGTCGGCCTCCGACGGCGATCGGCCTTCGCGGATCGCATTGGTGGAATCGCCAACAAGCGCCAGCACGCCCGCGTCGCCCAGCGCCGTTAATCGGGCAGCGTCCGTCACCCCGCCGATTGGCGGCGTTGGATCGATTTTCCAGTCGCCAGTGTGCACCACCGTTCCGACTGGCGTACCGATCGCGAGCGCATTCGATTCCGGAATCGAATGCGCAACATTGATGAAATCGATCGTGAAGGGACCGATCGACAAATGGCCACCTACCGGCACGACCTGAACTGGAATTTCCGGCGCGCCTTGCTCAGAGGCGCGCCGGGCCTCGAATAAAGCTGCCGTGAACGGCGTGGCATAGATCGGCACTTTCAGCTGCGGCCACAGATCGATGAGCGCGCCCATATGGTCCTCGTGACCATGGGTGAGCACCAGCGCCAGAATGTTTTTGCGCTCTTCGATCAGGTAGCGGATGTCCGGCAGGATGAGATCGATGCCTGGCAAATGCTCTTCGGAGGCGAAGGAGACGCCGCAATCGACGATGATCCATTGCCGCCGGCGATCGTCGCCGAAACCGTAGATCGAGAGGTTCATCCCGATCTCGCCAATGCCGCCAAGCGGTGCGAATACCAGTTCGTTTTGCACGACCAAAATTAACCAAACGCATTCAAGGGTTTGTCCGTTTCGTTAGCCAGTTTTCTCAATGTTAGCCAGTCTGGTGTTCACATCCGTTCTATGGCAGTGCGCGCACGCTGCAGGCGTGAGAAGTCGCGGCAATAGCGCTCAACCTCTTTCAAATCCCTATGCCCAGTAATGGACATGATGTCGAAGGCGTTGGCGCCCGCCTCCACCAATCGCCGGCAAATCGCCCTTCTCAATCCATGAGCCGAGCATTCGACCGGCACGCCGGCCTCATCACACCATTTCCTCATGCGCTTGCCGAAGCCGCCGTTCGTGAATGGCTTGCCGAATGCGTTGATGACGAAAGTCATATTCACGTTTGGCGTTGCATCAATCGACGCCTGCAATTTCGGATGCAACGGAATCTCAACCCGCGTTTTGGTTTTCTGTTGCGTGATCGTAAGCACGCCGTTCTGAATATACTGGCGCCCCATTCTGATTACATCGCCGCGGCGCTGCCCGGTGTAGAGGAACAAATCAAAAGCCAGTCGCGCCATCGTTCCAACCGGATGCCGCGCCTCACATCGTGCGATCTCTTCTTCTGTCCACGTATGACGCTCTGTAGTCCTCACCCTTGGCATGGGAATGCCGCGTGTCGGATCCTCCTTACAGAACGGCGGATCGGTATTCATTGCGAACTTGAAAAGCCCGCGAAGCGCATTCGCCAACTGTCGCGCCGACGATGGCGTGCGCTTGTTCATCCAATCGATGACGGTTTCCTTGCGCAGCCCGCTCATAGGCCGGTCGCCGTTTGCCACACGCAGCCTTTCGAGAATGCGCCGGCGCAGCTTTTGCGTTCCCAACGCCAACTCACGAAACGCAAGCGACGTATAGTAGCCGGCCAACGCGGCATTAAGCGTGCCCGGTAGCGTTCGGCTTGCGCCTATCTCGATCCGGCCAGCACCAAGTGCCTGCTGGTACGCCGCCATGAATTCTTTCGAGCCAGGAAGACCGCGCAGGGTGACGCTTGGAAATCCCGCGCGCCGGAATACGCAGCGCGGCTTGCCGCGGCTGTCTATGAATTCGTGAACGTACTTTAGCCGGATGCGCGTCATTCGGCGGCGTCTACCCAATCGCTGTCTTGCGCTTGTGTTTGCTTCTCGCCGTCGGCTGGCACGATAGTTATCTTGCTACCCTCGACCTCAATGCGGCCAATGCCGATGCCTGCGCTTTCTACTGCCTTTATGGCGCGTCTAACGTCGCTCCGTTTGAAATTACTCGGCCCGCGTCCCATTTAGCCCCCTTTTTGGCGAATTAGCTGATTTGCATCAAAATACCGGATTCAGTGAATCGGGGTCAAAACTCGTTTTCCGTACGTCCACCACAATCGTCGGCCTGTGCACGGAATTTCGCCTAGGCCGGTGCGGTCGATAATCAGCCCCTTGGCTTGCGCGTCAGGCGCACTCCGTCGTCGGACGACGTGCTTACGTTCCAATATGACTGGAAACTTCGCTTTTAACTGGTCAGATACCATTCCAAGCTATCGTTTTGTCGGGCCGGATCGGTCTGCCGGCCTGGAACACGCACGAAGCCCCGGCGATCCATACCCACCCAACCCAGTAGCCGGGGCTTCTTCAATATCGCGAAGCCTCACTCGCCCAACACGCGACGGCGATGTTCTTCCCGCATTTCTTCGGCGATGCTTGTTCGCGAGAGCCGCACCAACTCGGCAAACGGTGCATTCGGCCGGCATGATCTGCACGACAGCGCGGGGATCAGACTGCTTACTGCCGCGTCGGGATGACGGTCCAGCGTGCGCAAATCAATCGCGTTTATCGTCCGGCAAGCTGGGCAGCGCACCCATAGGAACCAATAGCCCGCCGCGATGGCAGCACCGATCGTCGGCGAGAACAGCATCGGCATTCGCTTCGCCTGGCGCTCGTTCCAGGCTGCGATTAGCCGCTCGGCATCCTCAAGGACCCGAGCTTCGGTCGCACGCCGTTTAGCCGCTTCCTTCTCAGCGGCCTCTCGGCGCTGGTCCTCCATCTTGCGGCGATTGAAACCCATAGGCGAATCGTCGTCGAATATGAGTGTGAGTCAATCCGCGTCCATTCGAGGAAAGAGCGATGAACGCCAAGGCGCTTATTATTTGGCTGATCGTTGGCGCTGTCGCCGGTTGGCTTGCTGGCATGGTTGTCAAAGGTGGCGGCTATGGGCTGATTGGCAACATCATCGTCGGCATTGTCGGTGGACTGATCGCCGGCTGGCTTTTACCGCGTATCGGCGTTGCAATCGGCGGTGGCGTGATCGGAGCGATCATCAACGCTTTTATCGGCGCGGTTATTTTGTTGGTCATTCTGAGACTGATCAAACTATAAGACGGCGGATCGCGGCCAATATAGCGAAGCTGCGGGAGCTGCTTCGGAGAAGGGCCTCCGATACCCCCGGCCTTTTCATTTTCGCGGCACGCGAAACCAGCCATCTGTCTCAAAAAAACAAGATTTCGTCCGGCGGATGTGTAAAGCGACCGCAGAAATTAAGAACAGATCAGCACGGGCGCGCCGCTCCTAGGAGGCAACGATGGATATACTAATAATCTCTGCACTTTTCCCGGATTACTGGCCCCTGATGGCTGGACTGACTATGGCAGCGGCACTGGCGCTGGCTTAGTGCTCGATGTTCTTCCCGCATTTCGTCGGCGATGCTCGTTCGGAGTAGCTCGTTCATCCTTCTGGGTGCTGGAACGGGCTCTGGCAAGATGCTCCGCTCGCCACATGAGCGGTCCAGCTGGGGGGCGTCGTTGCCTGGCCGCGCTAGTGGCCCCGGACCTCACCCTCCCCCCAGAGCCGGGGCCACGCCCACTCGGGGTTTGCGAATTTGTGCTCAGATGGCCGTTACACCCATGTCCACTGAACGAGAAAGGCTTGTCCGGGACATCAACAATCTAAAAGAAAGAGTGAGTTTGGTGTGGCTCGACATGATCTCCAAGCGAATGACGCCAGCTGAACGTCAGGAATTATTGAACAGCATCGAGTCGTTCCTCAAAAAGTTGGATACTCTGCGGGCGAAACTGGATCAGCCGCCGACAGACGTTGCATAGCTTTGCCATATCCGGCTGCGTTATGCGTTGCGTGAGCGTACCCACCCAGGGCTGGCATAATTTCCGTAATAGACTGTTCTAATTTGTTACCGGATAGCGTTCGCTAACCGACCAAACAATTCTGGGGAATTGGCTACCATCCCCACATTCGGGGACATACCCAGTGGACAGTTGTGATGCGTACCGGCACTTCGCGGCGAAGTGCGTCGAGCTGGCGCGCGGGATGGACTCTGCGCGGGACCGCTTGATTATGCTCGAGATGGCGCTGCTCTGGTCGCGCTTAGCGGAGTACGCCGCCAAGACGGTCGCTCGCAAGGAGCGCACTGAGTTAGAATGGCCCGCCTCAGTTGACGGCAACGCTCAACGCGTTGGGTGAAGGTCAAAAATCCGAAAGCGTCCGCCGTCACGCGCGAGGCAACGCGGGGCTCTGTGTAATCAATCGCCGTGGTGTTCGCGCCTAGGCGCCCCTGGTCGTTTCGATGCATTCGCCCCCGCCCGACGACGCTCCCTTGTGAATAGGCTGTGCAAGCCGGGTGGCACATCAAGGGGCGGGTTGAGTTTTCGGAGTTCCCGCCCAATGTGTTCCACGGTCAACCACCAATCGGATCGGTTTTCTTGTTTTCTACGAGCGCGCATGGGCACCTCCGTTTTGGTACCCCTCCACATTGTCAATGATGGAACCGAAAGTTTGTTACTCAGGAGGAGGATGATTGAGCGTGGTGAATGTTAAGGAACTCGGCAACGACAGCAATTCAATCATAATCGCCCTGTCGAATTCTCCGCCCTTGTGCAGGGCCCACTTGTTGCGGCGTCCACTGCTGGAACCTGTAGTAGTCGCCCTGTTGGGGGTTTTGAGCCTGCACCGGTTCCGCGAACCCTAGTGCAAGGATCGACGCGAGCGCCAATTTCGTGGTGATACCCATCTGACTTTTCTCCATGGGCTTTCGAGGTTACACCTTGTTCCTCGTATAGCACTGCTTCCAGATTTTCTGATTGCTGCTTTTCAGATCGCCCGCGCCTTCTGACTGGCAAGGTTCCAATGTCCGCTTTGGGTCAAAAGCAGACATTGCGCCCTGAAATCGCGATGTCCGCTTTGTGCCAAAAGCAGACATTAGCCAAGTTGTCTCTTCTTGGTCTTTGCCGCGTCATCCGATCACACCATTTGCGCGATGAACTGCTCACTAGTCAGCCTCACCATGTCCGGCAACCGTGGTTAGAGAAGGGGCGCGAGGTCGGCGAGACGATACCCCTTTGTCGCCGCTAAATTTCCACCAGTTGATTTTTGAGCAAGGACAGCGACTAGCTTTGAGCCTGCGCCCTCACCGCTTGTCCGGGTGCTCGACTTCCGTGAAAAGGGTTCCCTGTGCCGCACCTGAGCCTGCGCGGCCGCCGCCGGCACCGCGGAGCACCCATGCTGCACCCACTGCGAGAACTGCACCCACGAGTGGGCCCGCGACATACACCCAGTAGCTCGTGAAGTCGGTTGCGACGAGGTCGGGGCCGAATGTGCGCGCGGGGTTCATCGACGCTCCCGAAATCGGGCTCCCCCACAACCCAGCGAGCGCAATGTACGCGCCGACGCCGATCGCGCCGAGGATTCCGATGTTCTGGGCGCCGGACGCCGTGCCGAGAATGACACTGACGAGACCGAGGGTCAGGACGGCCTCCATCAGGAACGCATCGGACGCGGAGTATCCCGACGCCGGATAATTCGCCCCGTAGCTGGCCGACACGTTGATTACCGCGTGCAGGAACAGCGCAGCGAGCGTCGCGCCGATCAACTGCGCGACGACGTATCCTGGCACGCGACGCCATGGGAAGTCGCCGCGCAGCGAGAACGCGACGCTGACCGCGGGATTGAGGTGAGCGCCGGACACCTTGCCCATGAAGAGGATGATCGCCATCACCATCAGACCGGGTGCGACGACTGCGGCGGCACGGCTAATCGTGCCGGGAAAGGCCTGCCCCATCATCCCGCCACCGGCGGCCACGAGGACCAGGAAGAACGTTCCGAACAGCTCCGAGAAGAGGCGGCGCCACTCCTGGCTCGGATCTTGGAAGTCGTCCAGCGACGCGACGATCTCGTGATTCAGATGGCTCAGTGCTCCGCCGGCCTCCACTTGCGCCATGATCTTTCTCCAACCGATGCTACTATCCCGTTAGCCTCTCGCACTGGCTCAGCACGGCTCGTTCGAGCCAGCGAGGCGACGCGCGTGCGGATTTCTCGCGCAGGATGGGCGTCCCTTCAATCGTCGAGGACGGGACCACACCAGCCGGGTAAGGCAAGTAGGACGTAGCTCGCAGGGTCTTGCCTTGCGGAACCGGATAAAATTCGTCCAACAGCGCAAAGAGCCTTTCCGGCTGATACGCAGAATTGAGGGCCACGAAGTGGGCTGCGGCCAGTGTGTCAGCAGGTCTCTTGCCCGCAGGCGATGTCGTTGCTGCGAAGAGGCTATCGCAAGCATTCGGCTTCACCTTTGTCGTGCAGCCGGCCAGTATTGTGGCTAACGTCGCGAAATTAGCCATAGTGGGAGTGGCGGCACTGTTGAGCGTGTCCTGGATGGCCGAGCCCCACCCGCCGGTCTCGAGATTGACGAAGTTCGGCACGTTGCCGGCCGCGATTTTTAGGCCAAGTGGATTGCCTTTGATCGCACTACCGTCAAGGAACTGCGCGTGCGTCCATACCGACGCCACGGTGGTCATCTCGTTGACGACCACCTTGCCCGGCGGCGCGTTGCCCAGCACCGACAATAGGGCAATCGCCGGGTTGTCGTCGCTTCCCTTGTTGACTTGGGATTCGCCGCCTTTGGCGATGACGTACAAGATCACATCCGCGCCAGGAGTTTCTTGGCTTGCGAGCTCGAACCGACCATCGTTGTTAGCTCTTCCTTGCGCCAGCTGCCTCGGCTCCCCAGGGCTGGCGGCCCAAAGCGTCACGGTTGAATTTGCCACCGGACCACCGCCCGCTTGAACCAACCCTTCGATCCTAACAGCGGCTGCAGTCGGTCCGCTTGCACACGCCAATATGCCAAAGGTCAGTAAGCTGATGAGGAACTGAAGCTTGTTGATCCTGAGCATGCTCGTCCTCCGCGTTGCAACTGATCGAAGCGGTTTCGGCGTGCAATCGATCCAAGCGCGCTCAAATGTTAGTTTGTGCGGGAGAACCTCGAATTTGATTCACGTCAAAAAGGAGCGTTGTAATCGCATAGCTACCGCCATGTCCGCTTTGGGTCAAAAACAGACATTTGACGGAGACGGCTTGAGAGAAGGTCAATCTGCGGCGCGCTTGCTCACGCATTCGCAGGATTTGCATGATCATGTGCCGGAGCCCAGTTTCTGCTCCTGCCGCTTCACGAGGGCGATATCGTCTTCAGTGCTCGTTCTTCATTCCTGATCGAGCCGGGTCCAGGCCTCGAACAACGGCGTCCGGTCCACCGCCTGTTTCGGGAAATTGACCAGTTTCGGGTCGATCTTCACCCAGGCGGCTTTGCTGTCCGTCCAGATGTTTCCGACCGACTCGGCCCAGTCCATGTTGTCGAGCGTGCCCACGCGCACCATCTTGATGCCGGGCAGCACCGGGACGTTCCAGAGCCAGCCGTGGCAGTGCGCGCAAAAGTCCATAGCGATGACATTGCCGCTGCCTCGAAATCCTCGTCGCTCACGATCATCCCCATGGACCATGCCGCTCCTGTGAAGCGCTGGCAGTCCTTGCAATGGCAGTTGTAGACCGTCAAAGGCGAGGCCTTTAGCCGATAACGTACCGCCCCGCACTGGCATCCACCTTCCACTGGAAATTCTGGCAAAGCCATCCTCGCCTCCCCTTGTGCCGGAAGGTGTAGTTGAGTTGCGTGGAGCCGCAGGTTGCCTTTCTGAAAGCCGAGCCTGCGCCGCCCGACCGGGAATAATCCCGTTCCCGGTGAGGATAATTTAACTAGCGCACTTGCAAGAATCCAAGAGTCGAGTGAGCACGCCTCCATGTCCGCTTTGGGTCAAAAGCAGACATTGGATCGTCGCCCGTTGATGTCCGCTATTCACTCAAAAGCGGACATGGACGTGTACTCGCCGAATGTCCGCTTTGTGCCAATAACAGACGTGCAGTGATGAATTGCTGATCCATGAACGGGCCTCATAAGTTCATGCAGATTTTCCCTGCTAATCGGATTCCTGAACCGTCCTTATAAAAAGCACGTTCCCGCAGGTCGCGTGGCCGGCTTGGGACAGCAGATCGTAAACCAGTAATCCCAAAGGATTCCGGTCCGGCGGCAAGCCGGATCGCACCAGTTATGTACAGACATACTAAGGATGAGCTCATCATTTCGACCCGCGCGGCCCCGAAGACTCCGTCGGTCGCCGCGCTGATGCCGATCATGGCGGTCGTCCTGATCGCTTTCCTGGTCATCGGCATCGCTTTGCCGGTGCTTCCGCTTCACGTCCATCAAGGTCTCGGTTTCGGCGCATTCATTGTTGGCCTCGTGACCGGCAGCCAATTCGGAGCGTCCCTGCTGTCGCGTGTGTCGGCGGGCCGCTACGCCGATAAGCGGGGGCCAAAGCGCGCGGTAGTCATTGGCCTGCTGACAGCCATCGCGGCCGGGCTCCTTTACATTGTGTCGCTTCATTTTGGTGATGCACCGACAGTCTCGGTGACGATCCTGCTGCTCGGACGCGCGCTGCTTGGCAGGGCGGAGAGCTTCATTATCACCGGCGCAGTCAGCTGGGGACTTGCTCTCGTCGGCGCGAAGAATGCGGGGCGCGTCATCGCTTGGATGGGCATGGCGATGTTCGCTGCGCTGGCACTCGGGGCGCCGCTCGGAACTACGCTTTATTCTGCCGGCGGGTTCGCCGGTGTCGCTGTCGCGGCAACGCTTATGCCACTCGTGACAGTTTTGCTCGTCGCCCTATTATCGCCCGTTCCGACGGCGGACGGTGCCAGGCCGGCGTTCAAGACGGTGGCCGCCGCGGTCTGGCTGCCCGGCTCCGGTGCGGCACTGAGCAGCGTCGGCTTCGGCGCGATCATCGCTTTCAGTTCGCTCCTTGCAGCGCAGCGCGGATGGAGCCCGGTCTGGCTGCTGTTCACCGCTTTCGCACTTTCGCTGGTGGCGGCGCGTCTGCTGCTCGGTCACGCGCCTGATCGACTTGGCGGCGCCAGAATAGCGCTAGTCTGCGTGCTCATCGAAGCGGCCGGACTCGCGTTAATCTGGCTGGCGCCCGGCCGCGGCACGGCCGCAGTGGGAGCCGCTCTCGCCGGCTTCGGTTATTCACTGGTCTATCCCGGCCTCGGCGTCGAAGCTGTAGGCCGCGCCCCACCGCAAAGCCGCGGCGTTGCCATGGGCGCGTATACCGTCTTTCTCGATGTGGCGCTCGGCTTTGGCAGTCCGGCGCTCGGCCTGGTCGCCGGCCGCTTCGGCCTCGACGCGGCGTTCTTAGTTAGCGCGCTAATCGCGCTCGGTGCCGCCGTGATCGCGCTGCGCCTTCTCTTTACACACTGTTTCGATAGGAGACAGCCATGCCTCACGTCATCGTAAAACTTTGGCCCGGCAAATCGGAAAAGCAAAAGGGCAAACTCGCAGGGGAAATCACGAGGGCTGTGATGACGGTCCTAAACTACGGCGAGGAATCAGTCTCGGTCGCAATGCAGGAGGTCATGTCGAACGAATGGATGGACAAGGTCTATAAGCCAGAGATCCTCGGCAAGCCCGCGCAGATTTATAAGAAGCCGGGATATATTTCCGTTTGAACGCGCCCGCGGCAGCACTCGTTCAGTTCCGATCCCGCAGCGCTTCGACCACCAGCGCGAAGGCCGCCGACGATTGCCGCCGGCTCGGATACCAGAGGTGATAGCCGGAAAACGGCGGGCACCAGTCTTCGAGCACTCGCTTCAATCGACCCTTTGCAATGTGCGGCCGCACCAACCCTTCCGGCACATAGGTGAGGCCGAAGCCCGACAGCGCGGCACTGAGCATCTGCGCCGTGGTATTGAAGGTCAATTGACCGTCGACGCGCACTTTCAGCTCGCGGCCGGCTTTCTCGAACTCCCAAGAGTACAGACCACCATGCGTAGGTAGCCGCAGATTGATGCAGTTGTGGCCGATTAGCTCCTGCGGCCGCTTCGGTTCGAGTCGCTTTTTGAAATAAGCTGGCGCGCCGACGACCGCCATGCGCATGTCTGGCCCGATTCGCACCGCGATCATGTCCTTGCCGACCTGTTCGCCACTGCGGACACCGGCGTCGTAACGCTGCGTGACGATGTCCGTCAGCCCATAATCCACCGTGACCTCTATCTTGATGTCCGGATACTCGCGCAGCAGCTTTGAGAGCTTTGGCAGCAGGACCGCGTCAGCCGCATATTCGGTTGCTGTGATGCGAACCGTTCCGGCGGGCTTGTCGCGAAGCTCGCTCAACGCCGCAAGCTCGGCCTCGATCTCCTCGAACCGTGGACCAAGGGATTGAACGAGCCGCTCGCCCGCTTCCGTCGGTGCAACCCGGCGCGTGGTGCGGGTGAGGAGCCGCACGCCAAGCCGTGCCTCAAGTTCGCGCATGGTATGGCTAAGCGCCGATTGCGAGACGCCAAGCTTCGCCGCGGCCCTCGTGAAGCTCTGCTCCCGTGCCACGGCAAGGAAGGCGAGCAGGTCGTCGAGATGGCCCCGCTGCATTCATGGCTCCTATTCATAAGTTCATGTCGATTATAGCGGCTAATCTGAGGGGCGGCGTGGCCCTACATCATGGATAGGAAACCACAAGGAAGGACGAAGCGATGGATATCAAGCGAAACGGCACACAGCCGTCCGGCAAGGGTCCGCCCGAATGGTTCACCGGCACGGTCCGCATCGACCCGCTGTTCAAGGCGCCCGATCCGGCGCGCGCCAGCGGCGCCAGCGTCACGTTCGAGCCCGGCGCGCGCACGGCCTGGCATATGCATCCGCTCGGACAAACGCTCATCGTGACGGCAGGGTGTGGCCGCGCACAGCGCGAGGGCGGACTGGTTGAGCAAATACGGTCTGGCGATGTCGTCTGGTTTGCGCCGGGCGAGAAACACTGGCACGGCGCCGCACCGACGACCGCGATGACGCATATCGCCATTGCGGAAGCGCTCGACGGCAAGGTTGTCGACTGGATGGAACACGTCACCGACGCGCAGTACGACGCCTGATCGCCAATGTCCGCTTTGGGT
>Ga0318541_10000661_pt1 | contig 11706 bp, 8 predicted proteins | sample GRESIP166b4f26_FD_202503 | JGI IMG/M metagenome (GOLD analysis project Ga0318541, IMG submission 202503) | Tropical soil microbial communities from Luquillo Experimental Forest, Puerto Rico - GRE.SIPMG.166b4f26 | ecosystem: Environmental > Terrestrial > Soil > Tropical forest > Bulk soil...
CTCATACGAAGTTTACCCTGAAATTGTCCAAGGCCCCAGTCCTGTACGTTCCGCCCGCTCGCGAGCGGTGAACCAAGCGAATTTCGCCATAAAGCTGTCGTAGCTTGGCGGCCAATGATTTCGTTGAATGGGTCGGCGATGCGGTTCCCGTTATTTTTTATTTTCCCGGTTAGCGGCAATTAATTCCCGGTTAGGCCGGAAAAAATTCCCGGTTTCGCGACACGGGAATTTCCCAGCAACCATTTGATATGGCTTGTAAAGATATGGAGACTAGGGGCGGAATCGAGAAAATTCCCGGTTATTTTCCCGGTTCACGGGAATTCACCCGGCGCGCAAGTACTGCACGGCTTCGTCGCGGCGGAACAGGTAGAGGAGGGTGCGCAGCGCCTGGCCGCGTTCGCTCTCGAGGTGCGGGTCGCGTTCGAGCACGCGGCGGGCGTCGTCATGGGCGATCGCGACCAGCTCTTCATGCACGGCGAGATCGGCTAGGCGCAGGGTCGGCAGGCCGCTCTGCCGGGTGCCCAGCAGCTCGCCGGCGCCGCGCAGCCGCAAATCCTCCTCGGCGATGCGGAACCCGTCCTCGGTCTCGCGCAGAATCGTGAGGCGCTGTTTGGCCATGTCGCCGAGCGGCGACTGGTAGAGCAAGAGGCAAGTTGATGGCTTGTGGCCGCGCCCGATCCGCCCGCGCAGCTGGTGGAGTTGGGCGAGCCCGAAACGTTCGGCGTGCTCGACGACCATCACCGTCGCCTCCGGCACATCGACTCCGACCTCGACTACCGTCGTCGCGACCAAGAGATCGAATTCGCTGCCGGCAAAACCAGCCATCGCGCGGTCTTTGTCGGCTGACTTCATCCGGCCGTGCACCAGCCCGACACGACCGGGGAAGACCGGCATGAGCGCTTTGTACCGCTCTTCGACAGCCGCGAGGTCGGCGGTCTCGGATTCCTCCACCATCGGACAGATCCAATAAACCTTGGCCTTGTGCGCCAAGGCGCGACCGACTGCCGCCACGACGTCCTCGATGCGTTCGAGCGCCACCGTCCGCGTGTCGACCGGATGCCGCCCGGGCGGCTTTTCGGTCAGCCGCGAGACATCGAGATCGCCATAAGCGGTCATCATCAAGGTGCGCGGGATCGGTGTCGCGCTCATCAGCAAGGTATCCGCATCCCGCCCCTTGGCGTAGAGGCCAAGGCGCTGCTCGACGCCAAAGCGATGCTGTTCGTCGATGACGACGAGGGCGAGATCGCGGAATTCGACATCCGCTTGTAACAGGGCGTGCGTGCCGACGACTATCGGAGTGAGGCCCGAGGCGAGGCTCGCCAGCATCGAGGCGCGGGCTCGGCCTTTTTCGCGCCCGGTCAAAAAACCGACCTCGACCCGAGCCGCAGCTGCATGTCGCTGCAGGGTCGCGTGATGTTGCCGGGCCAATATTTCGGTTGGAGCCATCAGCGCTGCCTGCCCGCCGCCTTCGACTGCAGTCAGCATCGCCATCAACGCCACGACCGTCTTGCCGCTGCCGACATCGCCTTGCAGCAGCCGAACCATGCGCCGGGGCTCGGCCATCTCCGCGGCGACCTCTGCAATCGCGAGGCGCTGCGCGCCGGTCAGCGAAAAACCGAGCGCCGACTCGACCCGGTAGGTCAGCGCGCCGGTCCCGGCAATCACACGGCCCGTCTGGCGATGCCGGCGTGCCCGCACCAGCGCTACCGCGAGCTGGCTCGCAAAGATTTCGTCATAGGCGAGCCTTTCGCGCGCTGGGCTGGTCGGCAAGAGATCGGCTTCCGCCTGGGGCCCGTGGGCTTGGCGGACCGCCTCGTCCCAGGCGGGCCAGCGGCGCCGCTCGCGCAAAGCCCGGTCGATCCATTCGGGCAATTTGGGCAGCAAGTCGAGCGCTGCGCCGACTGCCCGCTGTACCAGACGCGGCGACAGGCCCCCAGTCAGCGGATAAACTGGCTCGATCGGCTTGAGGCTGTCGAGTTCGTCAGGCCGCAGCACGAGGTCGGGGTGGGCCATTTGCGGCATTCCGCCGTAGAATTCGACCCGGCCGCTGACGACGCGTTCGGCGCCGAGCGGCAATAGCCGCGCGAGCTGATCACCCTTCACGTTGAAATAGACGAGGGTCACGGTCCCGGTACTGTCGGTGCAAAGCACTCGATATGGGCGGCGCCCAAAGCCGGGCTGGTGCCTCTCGACGCGCACCGCAATGGTTGCGATGCGATCCGGCTCGAGCGCGACAATCGGCGGCGACGACCGCCGGTCGACAATGCCGCTCGGCAGATGCCACGCCAGATCGAGGATGAGTGGGCCGGCGAGGCGTTCGAAGAGCTTGGCCGACTGCGAGCCGATGCCGGGCAACGCCGTTACCGGCGCAAACTGCTTGTCGAGGATGGCGGGACGCACAAAGCATCTCTATATCCCCGGCAGGGGTACCGCCAAGGGCAGCAATGTGACCTCACTATCCGAGATCCGTCGCAAGCGATTGTTGTTTCGTTCCTGGCACCGCGGGACGCGGGAAAGCGACCTGATTCTCGGCCGCTTTGCCGATGAGTACTTGGGCGAATTTGACGAGGCTCAGCTCGACCGCTACGAGGTCTTGCTCGATTGCACCGATGCCGACATCTTCGACTGGGTTTCCGGCCGCTCCGCCCCGCCACCTGAACACGACCACGACGTCACCCGCCTTCTTCTGTCGTTTAGCAACGCCAACCTTCGCCCGCTTGGCTCTGCAGGCCTGGTTCTCCCTCCCTCGCACAGCGGGAGGGGGGACTGACCCTCGGATCACAGTCCGGGGAGGAAGCACGCGAGGGGACACCAGACCGTATGGGAAATTTTGCCGATCTCGCGCGCTCGCTGAACCAGCGGCCGCGTGCAGTCACCTTGTTTGGCGCGCCGGAAGGGTACGACGCGGCAGCGATCGGAACCCTCGCTATCGGGCGCTGGCTGCACGTCTGCCGCGACGATGGCAGGATGGCGCGTTTCGCTGCGGCGCTCGCTTTTTTCCATCCCGAACTCGAAACTCTGACTTTCCCGGCTTGGGACTGTCTCCCCTATGACCGGGTCTCGCCCAATGGCGAGATCGTCAGCCGGCGGATCGACACCCTGACCCAGCTCGCGACAATCGGCGGCGACGGTGCGCCACTGATTGTCCTGACCACGATCAATTCGCTGGTTCAGCGCGTACCGCCGCGCCGGCTCTTCGATGAACGGGTTTTGACGTTAAGACCGGGTGGTCGCGTGGGGCTCGACCGGTTGCAGAGCTTCTTCCGCAACAACGGATACACCCGGACTGACACAGTGCGCGAGCCCGGCGAATTCGCCATTCGCGGCGGCATCGTCGACCTCTACCCCGCCGGCGCCGCAGAGCCGGTCCGCCTCGATTTCTTCGGCGACGTGCTCGAATCGGTCCGCAGTTTCGACCCGCTGAACCAGCGTTCGACCGGAAAGCTCAATGAGGTGGTGCTGCGTCCAGTCAGCGAGGTCCTGCTGGATGACGAGACGGCGCGACGCTTTCGCTCCCGTTACCGCGAGCAGTTCGGCGCAACGGGTACCGACGACCCGCTATACGAATCGGTCAGCGCCGGGCGGCGATATATCGGCATGGAGCACTGGCTCCCATTCTACTATGAGCGGCTGGAAACCCTGTTCGATTATCTGCCGGAGGCCGGGATCTCGTTCGACTACCAGGCAGAGGAGGTTCGCGGCCACCGGATTGAGGCGATCGCCGATTCCTACGCAGCGCGCCGTAACGTCACCCCCGCCGCTCGCGCCGGCGCGCCAATCTATCGTCCGATTCGGCCCGAGCAACTCTATCTCGACAGCCGTGAATGGCTGGCTGCGCTGCACGGCAGGCCGGTCGTCCAGCTGTCGCCCTTTGCGGCCGATCACAGCGACGGCGACGCCTTCGATGCTGGCGCGCGTCCAGCTCGCAATTTCGCGGCCGAACGAGCCGACCCCAAGGTCGTACTGTTCGAGGCGGTACGAGAGTACCTCGAGGCCGAGCGCAAATCTGGCCGCAAAACCGCCGTCGCCGCCTTCAGCCCAGGATCGGCCGATCGGCTTCTGACGGTGTTGCGCGAAAGGGGTGTTTCCGACTTGCGCCGCATCGCCGATGGCCGCGCGCTCGATGGATTGCCGCGTTCAGCCGTTGGGCTTGCCGTGTTGCCGGTCGAACAGGGCTTTGCGACCGACGATCTTGTCCTGCTCGGCGAGCAGGACATCCTCGGCGACCGGCTGACTCGCACGGCGCGGCGCCGGCGCAACCTCGACCAATTCATCAACGAAGCGACTACTCTGACCCCAGGCGATCTCGTCGTCCATGCCGATCACGGAATCGGCCGATACGAGGCTCTGGAGACGATCGATGTTGCTGGTGCGCCGCACGATTGCGTGCGGGTGCTCTATGCCGGCGACGATAGGCTTTTCATTCCTGTCGAGAATATCGAGGTGCTGTCGCGCTTCGGCTCCGAGGATGCGGGTGTGCAGCTCGACCGCCTCGGCGGAATCGCCTGGCAATCGCGCAAGGCTCGGGTCAAGCAGCGCATCCGTGACATCGCCGGCGAGCTGATCCGCGTCGCCGCCGAGCGTCAGCTGCGGCCGGGGGACGTGCTGCAGCCTCCCGACGGGATCTACGAGGAATTCGCCGCGCGGTTTCCGTATCCCGAGACCGAGGATCAGCTGAACGCGATCGCCGACACGCTCACCGACATGGCCTCGGGCAAGCCGATGGACGGGCGGATCGACATCGTCATCGGCACGCATGCGCTCCTCGCCAAGGATGTTCGGTTCGCCCATTTGGGCCTCTTGATCGTCGATGAGGAGCAGCATTTTGGCGTCGTGCAGAAGGAGAAGCTGAAGCAGCTCAGAGTCGATGTGCATGTCCTGACACTGACCGCGACGCCGATACCGCGCACCTTGCAACTGGCGCTGTCGGGGGTGCGCGAGATGAGCATCATCGCAACGCCGCCGATCGACCGGCTGGCAGTGCGCACGTTTGTGATGCCCTACGATCCAGTAACGATCCGCGAAGCCATCATGCGCGAGCGCGACCGCGGTGGTCAGGTCTTCTACGTCGTGCCGCGGATCGCTGATCTCGATGAGGTGCGCGAAAGGCTGCGTGAGACCGTGCCCGAGATCAAATACGCGGTGGCGCATGGCCGCATGGCGGCCTCGGAGCTCGAAAACGTGATGACGGCGTTTGATGAGCGCGCCTTCGATTTGTTGCTGTCGACCAACATCGTTGAATCCGGGCTCGACATCCCGTCAGCCAATACGATGATCGTGCACCGCTCGGACATGTTTGGTCTAGCGCAGCTCTATCAGCTGCGCGGCCGAATTGGGCGCAGCAAGATCCGCGCGTATGCCTATTTGACCTTGCCTGAGCGCAAGAACCTCGCTGCGACCGCTCAGCGCCGGCTCGAAGTTATGCAAACCTTGGACAATTTGGGCGCTGGGTTCCAGCTGGCGAGCTACGACCTCGACATACGCGGCGCCGGCAATCTGTTGGGCGACGAGCAATCCGGCCATATCCGCGAGGTCGGCATAGAGCTGTATCAGCATATGCTGGAGGAGGCGGTCGCTGGCGCCCGCACCGAGGGCGGCAGCGAGGCGGGACCGGAGGAGTGGAGCCCTCAGATCACGATCGGCACACCGGTCCTTATCCCGGAAGCCTACGTCCCCGATCTGGGCGTGCGCCTCGGTCTCTATCGGCGTATCGCCGGGCTGCTGGACCGCCGCGAGATCGACGGCTTTGCCGCCGAGCTGATCGATCGCTTTGGTGCGCTCCCCCCCGAGGTCGAGAATTTGCTGGAGATTATTGCGATCAAGCGGCATTGCCGCGAAGCCGGCATTGAGAAGCTCGAAGCCGGACCCAAGGGTGCGGTCATCTCACTGCGCGACAACCGTTTTGTCAACCCGGCGGGTCTTGTCGACCTGATCCAGCGCAATGCCGGCACCCTGAAAATCCGCCCAGATCAAAAGATCGTTTATCTGCGCAACTGGGAGAATGCGAAAACACGCCTTGGGGGCGTAGCCAAATTGGCACAGGCATTGGCAAGGGTTTCCCGCAGTGCCGTGCCGGAAACGCCGACGGCGTTGCCGAAGCCAACGCCCGCGCTGGCCAAGCCGGTGGCGCGCCGGGCGTGATCGTCGAAGGACAATTCCCGGTTTTTCCCGTTGAGCCGGGAATTGTAGCCCGAGCGATGGAAGCAGGCCCTTGTATGGCGATTTCGGCGGGTTCGGCGTCGGTGCCCATGTCGATTGGCAGGTGCTCGGCACGGTCGATTACGCCCGCAACCCATGGCTGAATCTCCAGCTCGGCTATCGCAGCCTCAATTTTAATTATCAGGCTAGCGACAGCAATTTGGGCTTTAACGTCCACATACGCGGGCCGATTCTCGCAGGGACTTTCCGGTTCTGAGGGTGTATGACCCACCCGAACGCAAAATACCGTCGGTGACCGCTAGAAGACAGCTCGCAAACGGAGACTGGCCATGACTAATCTCGCCGAGCAGCGGACCCTTCCTCAAGCCACCACGCGCCGCGGGCGTCGGTTTTCGGTCATTTGGATCGTCCCGCTGGTGGCGGTGGCGATCGGCGCTTGGCTCGCCTGGGACACGCTGTCGAAGGAAGGGCCGACCATCAAGATCGCGTTCGAGAGTGGGGAAGGGCTGCAGGCCGGCCAGTCGCAGCTCAAGTACAAGGACATCGTCTTCGGCACGGTCAAGAGCCTCGAACTCTCGCCCGACCAGACGCATGTCGTCGTTACAGTCGCCACGACCCACCAAGCCGAGCCGCTGATGACCGACGGAACCATCTTCTGGGTCGTCAAGCCCCGGCTGTTCGCCGGCAACATTTCCGGTATCGAGACCCTGCTTTCGGGGTCGTATATCGGCATGTTGCCGGCTGCGCAGGCTGGCAAGAGCCAGCGGGACTTCGTCGGGCGGGAGGATCCTCCGGTCCTCGGCGCGCACGTCCCCGGACGCACTTTCCTGTTGAAATCCAAGCGGATCGGCGCGGTCTCGGTCGGCTCGCCGATCTTTTTCCGCGACCTCGGCGTCGGTGAAGTGCTCGGCTGGGACATCGCCGATATGGCGGAATATGTCACGATACACGCCTTTGTTCGCGCTCCCTATGACATCTATGTGCACGACGAGACCCGGTTTTGGAACGCTTCGGGGGTCTCGATAAAGCTCGGCGGACCCGGGGTCGAGGTGCAGATGGAGTCGCTGAAGGCGCTGTTGCTCGGCGGCGTCGCGTTCGAGACGCCGGCGGCGGACGTCCATGCGGTGGAGGCGTCACTGGACCATGTGTTCCCGCTATTCGCCGACCGGGACACGGCGAATGCTGCCTCCTATACCCACAAGATTCCGGCGATCGCCTATTTCCCCGGCTCCGTCAGTGGGCTTGCGCCGGGCTCCCAAGTCACGATGCACGGGATCAAGGTCGACGCACTCCTCAAAAAAGGGCTGCGCGCGAGCTTGCAGAGCGCCAGCCTGATCACCGGGCAACAGCAGGTGACGCTCGAATTCGTCCCCGACGCGCCACCCGTGGAGGTGTCGATGGACGGTCCGGATTTTGTCGTGCCGTCGACCGAAGGCGGTGGGTTCGCGGGCCTCGCAGCCTCGGCGACCGAGCTCCTCAACAAGGTGAACACGATGCCGTTCGATGAGATCGGCAAGAGCCTCGACGGCATCCTCAAATCGGTGAATGACGTTGCCCAGGGCCCGCAAACGAAGAAGGCGCTGACTGATCTCGCCGCGATGATCGCATCAGCGCAGGGCATGATTCAGCGCCTCGACACCAAGCAGCTGCCGGAGCTCACGGCGGGGTTGGAGAAGACATTGACGAGCGCCAACAAGCTGGTCCTGTCGCTCGACAATGGCTATGGCGACAACACCAAGTTCAACCGCGATCTCGACCGGCTGATGGCGCAGGCCACCGACGCGGTGCGCTCGATCCGCGCGCTCACCGACTTGTTAGCCCGCCACCCCGAGGCACTGATCAAGGGCCGGCCCGAGGGGCCGTTGGAATGAGGGGGGCGCTTCGCTGCTGCCGGCTTGCGGCGATCGTGGTTGCGCTCGCTGCCTGCTCTTCCCCCAGCCCGGTGCTCTATACGATCGCGCCCGCCGCCGGCAGCCCTCAGACCGGCGGACCCAGAGTCATTGCGTTGCAACAGATTTCGACCGCGCGCTATCTGGAGCGATCACAGATCGTCCGCTCGTCGGAGAACTACCGGCTCGACGTGATGTCGAACGATTGGTGGGGCGAACCGCTCGGCCCGATGCTGAGCCGGGTTCTGGTCGAGGAACTGGGTCAGCGGCTGCCGCAGAGCACGGTAATCGGCGAGAGCGGTGCCGTGACGGCCTCACCGGACGCGACGATCGAGCTCAATGTGCAGCGGCTCGATGAGGACGCCTCCGGCAGCCTGATCCTGCAGGCCCAGGCGAGCGTCAATTTCAAGAGCCGCGGCACGCCAGTGCTGCGCAATTTCCGTTTTGTTGTGACACCGCCTGAACCGGGCATAGCGGGCGAAGTCACGGCGATCAGCAACGCTGTCGGCCAGCTCGCCGATGGCCTCGCAGCGATGCTGCTGGGGCGGTGATGCGGACGTCTGCGGAGCAGCCCATGACGCAGCCGCAGCTGCGCGAGTGCCCGGGCTGCGGGTTCTTCCAGACGGTCCCCGCTCTGGCGCCGGGCACGACCGCGCAATGCGCGCGCTGCCCCACGACCTTGCGGCGCACCAGCAACCACCGTATCGACCATTTGATCGCGCTCACCGTGGCCGCTTTCGTCCTGCTCGTCGTCATGTGTACGACGACCTTGATGAGCGTTGAAACGGCCGGGATCTCGCGCACGGCCAATCTGTTCTCGGGACCTTGGGAATTGGTCCGGCAAAATATGGGCGAACTCGCATTGGTGATCGTGTTCGTCACCGTGGTGGCGCCGCTCCTCAGGTTGGTCGGCACGCTCTACGTGCTGATCCGACTGCACGAGAGGATGCCACCCCGCCATCTGCGCCGTGTCTTCGCTCTCGCCGAGGGGCTGCGCCCGTGGTCGATGATCGAGGTCTTCGTCTTCGGCGTGTTTGTCGCCTATGTAAAGCTCGGCGATCTGGTGACGATCGGGCTCATGGCCGGCGTCTACGCGCTCCTGGCGCTGACCTTTGTTCTCATCTGGATGGATTCTGTGCTCGACCGCGAGGCGGTCTGGGAGCGGCTGTACCACGGCAACCTTTACGGCGGCGATTGCGGTTCGGCGGGTGCCGTTGGCTGCGAGACCTGTGGCCTGGTCAGCGTGCCTCGGCCTGACGACCCGGTCTGCCCGCGCTGCGAAAGCGCGCTCCACGCGCGCAAGCCCGATAGCGTGGCGCGGACCTGGGCCTTGATCATCGCCGCCGCTATTCTCTACATCCCGGCGAACTACTATCCGGTGCTGTCGGTCGTGCAGCTCGGCGCCGGTCAGCCGAGCACGATCCTCGGCGGCGTCGAGGAGCTGGTGACAGCCGGTCAGTATCCATTGGCGGCTCTGGTATTCTTCGCCAGCATCGCGGTGCCGATGCTGAAGCTCTTCGGGCTCTCGATCATGCTGATCACGATCCAGACCGGCCGCTCCGGATGGTTGCGCGACCGCACCCGGCTCTATCACATCGTACGCTTCATCGGGCGCTGGTCGATGATCGACATCTTCATGGAATCCTTGCTCGGGGCGCTGGTCGCGTTCGGTGGGGTGATCACGATCGAGCCCGGGGTCGGCGCTCTCGCCTTCTGCGCCGTTGTGATCCTGACCATGTTCGCCGCCGAAACCTTTGACCCGCGGTTGATGTGGGACGCGGCCGAGCGCGACCCAGCGGTAACACACGGCGACCCGCAGCTCGCAGCCCGCGGTTGACAAATGCAGTGCGGTACCGGAGGTGTCCTCCGCCCGCAACGGCTGCTTCTCAGAACGCAAACGTAGCCGTCTGGGGCCCCAAACCTCAGCAAGATCCGCCGACCGGTATGCGGGGTGGCGACAACTTGCGACGTACCATGCCTTGCATGCCATCAGTCACCACTGTGGATCGGCCTCCTTCATGACTGATTTGAGGTAGGCGACGACGGCGTCCTGTTTGGTCCACCCGGCCCAGTCCAATGCGGTCGCACCGAAGCGCTCGTCTCGCGCCGTCACATCCGCGCCAGCCTCGACGAGGCTCCGGACCCGGTCAAGGTTGCCACGGGAATGCTTGCTCGGTCGAAAAGAGCCATCACACCGCCTTCCGCGGCCGCTGCCCCCGCGAGAATGGGGCCCAGGGCGGCGGGTTGCGATATTTAACCATGCTGTAGGCGCTAGCACCTGCATCCGAGAACAGGTTCTTGAACATCAACCCCCAGGAGCTGGTTTCGTAGGCGAACACTGCCATGACGCACCCCATGGCCAGAATACACCGTCGACGCGTCATCATGTCATTACTCGCCTCGCCAAGGCACCCCAGCCCGATACCGATGACAGGCAGAGCCGCGATCATGCGAAACGGATAGACACCGATCTTTTGGGCCGCGATCGTGCACGCGAGGCAGATGGTAAACGCCACCGCGCAGGTGATCCGGCGCGCGCGCAAGCTGTCATCGAGGGAGCCGATGCACAGGATCAATAGTGTCCGCAATGTCAGCACAGTGAAAACCACGAGCCCGGTGAGATCATCAGCACGGTGCGTGAACGCGATCTGCATCGTGAGATGATCCCCTCGACCGGTCACAAAATACTTGACTGCGAAATCGGCCGCGACTGCAGCCAACGCCAGCGCATTGAAGCTCCGCGAGACGATGTAATTCGAGGTCCTCACGCGGCCAATCGAAGCGGCGGCGGCGGTCAGCTGGAAGACAAGCGTCAATGCCAAAGCGAGCGTTAGGCGCTCAAAGGGTTCGATTATCTGATGCCACGAAAAGTCTACCAGACAGTCGGTCATCGTCATGCCCGATCATGCCAATCAGCTATAGGTGTACGGCTCCCGCCATACTCGGCACAAGGCGTCGTTTTCTCATCTCGATCATCGCCCTTCCGCCTCTCGGAATGAGATGACCTCCTTGGAGGCCAGTATTGGCCTTCATCGGCTGATCCACCGCGATGCGTAATATGGGTTTAGGCCGGCTGCCGGCTGAAAGGCGGTGGAGATGACCAAAGACAAATCAATTTCTGCAATCATTTCTCACCCCGATAAGGCGCGAAACGGCACGACATTGCCTCCAGATACCCGGTGAAGCGCAGTCGAAACCGCTTCAGCTAAAATTTCTGGCTTGAACGGCTTCATGATGATGGGGTCCCTGCTCCCCAAATCGAATTTGTCCGTATAGCCCGTCACAAACAGCACCTTGAGGTCCGGGTGTGTGATCCGTGCCAAGCGCACCGTCTCGGTTCCCAATAGCCCCGGCATCAGTTGGTCCATAACTACGAGGTCGTACAGATTGTCACGCTCCAACAGCGTCAGCGCTGCCCGTCCACAATCGGCTTCCTCGACCAAGTGGCCGATCTCCCGCAGGTACTCAACAGTTACCCACCGCACCGCTGCATCATCGTCGACAACCAGAATGCGGGCGCCAGTGCTCGCCTTGGGGCACACCGGCATCGCTTTTTCAGCGCGCGGTGTAACGGCGTCCGCTGCCCGTGGCAGAAAGATCTGCACGGTGGTCCCCCCGCTGAGCCGGCTATCTATCCGCACCGTGCCCCCGGACTGGC
>Ga0318541_10000672_pt1 | contig 11651 bp, 10 predicted proteins | sample GRESIP166b4f26_FD_202503 | JGI IMG/M metagenome (GOLD analysis project Ga0318541, IMG submission 202503) | Tropical soil microbial communities from Luquillo Experimental Forest, Puerto Rico - GRE.SIPMG.166b4f26 | ecosystem: Environmental > Terrestrial > Soil > Tropical forest > Bulk soil...
CCCATATCGCGCGTGCGGCTATTTAGTCTAAAGCGGTAAATCCAGGACCGCGCCCCGCCTGGCCGTATTTGCAGGTAGAGACCGCCGCCGTCGTGATGCAGGCCGACCTTCGTAAGCGTGCGGATCTTTGCTTCGGTGAGTTGTTGGATGAGGCGCGCCATGAAAATCCCCCTGTGGGCCATACTCACGTTCCACAGCGTCCATATACTTCACGGTAAGATTTGCTACGATCTTTCGTGCGATGTGGACGCTATGGAAGGGATTTCTACTGGCACCCCTTCCGCCAGTTCGCCTATCGCCGTCATTTGCCGACATGCACGCTCGTACTTTAAGCTCCTTAGGTGAGGCCCCACGAATATCTCCCCTTTTTTCCATGAATAAACACAATCCCGTCGCTCGCACGATTAAGGGTGGTGCTTGATGGATTTGCAGCTCGCCGGAAAAAACGCCCTGGTTACCGGCGCCTCGAAGGGGATCGGACGTGCGGCGGCCGAGTGCCTCGCAGCCGAAGGCTGTAATGTGATTTTAGTATCGCGCACCGGTGCCGATCTCGCCGCCGCAAAAGAGGCGATCGCACGAAAATCGAAGGTGCAAATCCGCACTGTCGTGGCGGACCTTTCGCAGAGCAGTGCGGTCGATCGACTCGCCCGCGATTTTCCCACGATCGACATCTTGGTGAACAATGCCGGCGCCATCCCCGGCGGAAATTTGCTCGAGGTCGACGAGCCGACTTGGCGCAAGGCCTGGGATTTGAAGGTTTTCGGCTATATCAACATGTGCCGTGCTTACTACGCGCCGATGAAGCAAAGGGGCTCCGGCGTGATCATCAATGTCACTGGAAATGCGGCACAGACCCATGATCCGGAATACATCTGTGGCGTTGCCGGCAATGCCGCGCTGATGGCGTTCAGTCAGTCCCTGGGCAGCGTCAGCGTACGCGACGGCATTCGGGTCATTTCACTTAATCCGGGACCGGTCGAGACCGAGCGGCTCGTTAATCTCATGAAGAAGAAGGCGAAAGACCGTACAGGTCACGCCGATAATTGGCGTGAGCTTTTCAAGCCACTACCGTTTGGCCGCGCCTGCGCGCCAGAGGAAGTTGGTGCCATGATTGCGTTCTTGGCATCGGAGCGCTGCAGCTACAACAGCGGTTCGGTCGTTACGATCGATGCCGGTCTGTCGGCACGAAGCTCTAACTTCTGAATTCAGTACGCGAGGGAAAATATGCCGCATCTGACGACAGACGACAAAATCAAGCTGTATTACGAAGAGGTCGGGAGCGGAATTCCGGTTGTCTTCGTCCATGAGTTTGCCGGCGATGTTCGCTCCTACGAGATGCAGATGCGCTATTTCGGCCAGCGCTATCGCTGCATTGCGTTTAACGCGCGCGGCTATCCGCCATCGGACGTTCCCGAAAGCGCCGAGCTTTATTCGCAGGAGCGCGCCCGCGACGATATCCGGGCGGTGCTGGATGCCCTCAAAATCGATAAGGCCCATATAGTCGGTCTGTCGATGGGCGGATTCGCGACTTTGCACTTCGGTTTTACTTATGCCGATCGCACGCGTTCGCTGGTGATAGCCGGCTGCGGTTATGGCGCGGCACCGGACAAACGGGCGCAATTCGCCGGCGAAGCTGAGGCCGCTGCCAAAAATTTTCAGCAGGTTGGCATGGCAAAAGCGGCGGAGGGTTATGCATTGGGACCGACGCGAGTGCAATTTCAAAACAAGGATCCACGCGGCTGGCAGGAATTTGCCACTCAACTCGCCGAGCACTCGACCGAAGGCGCGGCCCAGACCTTGCGCGGGGTACAAGCCCGCCGGCCGTCTTTATTCGACCTCGTCGACAAAATGAAAACCATCACTACGCCTACTCTGATCATGACCGGCGACGAGGATTGGCCGTGTCTAGAGCCCGGTTTGTTGATGAAGCGCACGATTCCCACCGCGGCACTCGTCGTCATGCCCAATGCCGGTCATGCCATCAATCTCGAAGACCCAGGCGCGTTTAATCAGCACATCGCAGACTTTTTCCACACGGTGGATGTCGGCGCTTGGCGCAAGCGCGATCCGCGCGCGATGGTCTCAACAATCCTGGGACGCTAACCGCACGGGCCGCAGTCGTCACCTCAGGCCAGCCGCCGGCGCAGCGGCGCGCCCGAGATAAGCCTCCTGAACCCGCTTGTCGTCTCGCAGCGTTCGGCACGAGCCAGATGTGGCAATCGAACCTGTTTGCAGGACATAACCTCGTCGTGCGGTCTGCAGCGCGTAACGCGCATTCTGCTCGACGAGCAGAACGCTTGTGCCACTCGCGTTGATCGAAACAATGGTTCGAAAAATATTTTCAACGACTCGCGGCGCCAGCCCCAACGAAGGCTCGTCCAGACAAAGCAAGCGCGGTTGGGACATCATGGCGCGGCCAAGTACTAGCATTTGTTGTTCGCCGCCGCTGAGCGTTCCAGCGCTTTGTGAGGCACGGTTGCGAAGCTGCGGAAACATTTCAAACATCGCCCCGACCAGGCTGCGAACCTTGGCGATGTCCTTCCGGTATTTGAAAGCTCCGAGCTCCAGATTCTCGCGTACCGTGAGGAACGGAAAAACACGACGCCCTTCGGGCACAAGCGCGATGCCGAGCCGAGCACGTTCATAAGCCGGGAGCGTGGTGATGTCCCGACCATCGAAGGTAATATTTCCGGCGCGAGGTGTCAGCGCGCCTGCGATTGCGCGCAATATGGTCGTCTTGCCCGCTCCATTGGAGCCGATTAGCGTGACGATCTCTCCCAATCCGACAGTGATCGAAATATTATGGCACGCTGTAACTTCGCCATAGGCGAGTTCAAGCCCCTCAGTAGCGAGCAACGCCGTCACAGCACATTGGCTCCGAGATAAGCCGCGATCACGTCGGGATGGGCTTGGACGTCTGCCGGCGCGCCCTCGAACAACTGCTGACCGTAATCCATGACGAGAATGCGATCGGCGACGCTCATCACCAAATCCATATTATGTTCGACCATAAGCACGGTTACGCCGCGATCGCGCAAACTGGCGATCCGGCGCAACAGCGCGGATACTTCGGCCGGATTTAGACCGGCGGCCGGCTCGTCGATCATCAGCAAGCGTGGCGCGGTGGCGAGCGCTCGCGCGATTTCAAGCAATCGCTGTTCACCGTAAGCCAGTGAATCGGCGGTAATATGGGCACGGTGCTTTAGTCCGACGAAATTGAGCAATTCGATCGCCTCGTCGCCGCAGCGCCGTGCATCATTCCGAAAAGCCGCAGCGTGGAAAACATATTGCCATGCAGGAATGGCATGCCGCGTGTGATAGCCGGCAATAACATTTTCAAGCGCGGACAATTGCTTGAACAGACGGATCTTCTGAAATGTGCGTCCCAATCCCTGCCGAACGCGGCGTTGGGCGCTCATGCCAACCAAGTCGACGCCGGCAAGCGACATGGCGCCGGCATCGGGTTGATAGATGCCGCTCATTAAATTTAGAAGCGTGGATTTGCCGGCCCCATTTGGACCTATGACCGCAAATACGATGCCGGGCGCAACATTGAACGAGATCTCGTGCACAGCACGTACTCCGCCAAAGCTCTTGCACAGGCCTTTGGCACTGAAGAGTGTGGCACCACCCGTCTTCTCGCGCGCGACAATTCTTTCAACTGCGACAGTCACCGGTGACCCTCGGGCTTAGCGCCTGCCCGAAACGCACGGCGCGCCACAAGACGACGGGCTCGAACGAGACCGCCAGGCATAAACAGCACGACAAGCGTCACCGACGCCCCATAAACGATGAGTCGAAGATCGCCGAGGCCGCGCAATAGTTCCGGCAGCATGGTGAGTAGAATCGCGCCGAATACGGGTCCGATCAGCGTTCCCATCCCCCCGACAATGACCATGGCAAGAATGCTGAACGATTCGGTGATGAAAAAGGCATCGGGGACAAGCGTGCCGACGAAGCTGGCGTAAAAGCAGCCGGCGGCTCCTGCAACCGCCGAGCTAACGGCAAAGGCGAACGTTTTCCATTTCGGGCCGTCGATGCCGAGCGATACCGCCGACAACTCGTCCTCACGGATTGCTGTCAAGGCTTCGCCAATCGGCGAGCGAACCAACTGATCGAGAATAAAGTAGACCAGCACGGCGAAACCCGCTGTCAGATAAAACAGATTGGCGAGATTGGTGAATACGATGGGCGGCAGCCAGGGCAGCGTGATCGCCGGTGGTGGGGCAATTGCATAAATACCCAGCGGCCCTTGAGTGAGACTGATCCAATTGAGAAGGATCTGATACGTAATCACCGCGAAACCAAGTGAGGCGATGGCGAGATAGTGTCCGCGTAGACGGACTGCGAACAAAGAAAGTAGCGCGCCGGCTATTGCGGATATCAGCACGCCGAGCGCAAATGCGAGCCAGAACGGCAGCGCGAGTTTCATAACCAGAAGCGTCGAAGCGTAAGCACCGATGCCGTAAAAGGCGGATTGCCCAATATTGAGTTGTCCGGCATAGCCGAGAACAAAGTCCAAGCCGATGGCAAGGAGAACATTGATCGCGCAAACAATCAGATTCGTCCGCCAATAAGAGCTGGAGAAGATCAGAGGCAAAAGGCCGATCGCGATTACGACCACGAGAAACCACAAGCGCCGGGATGTGATGAATGTTGTGGCGGCAGCACGCGATGATGCCTCAATGGGCGAGAAATCAGACATTTTCGGCGCGTTTCTCGGCGATCAGGCCTGTCGGCCGCACTGCAAGCATGACGAGGAGGAGCGCAAAGACGACAATATCGATCAGTCCGGGATCGAGAAATTGCGTGGTGTAGCTTTCGATCAAGCCGACGATCAGACCGGCAATGATTGTTCCTTCGACATTACCGAATCCCCCAATGATGACGATCGCGAAAGCCTTGACAATGACTGAGGTGCCGGCAAACGGCGTCAGCACGAGGACCGGGCCGAGCAACGCTCCGCTCATGCCCGCCAACGCCGAGGCAATAATGAAAGTCAACATGATAAGAATATTGGGATTGATTCCCATAAGGGCGGCCGTTTCGCGGTCCTGCGAAACCGCCCGCAGCGCTTTCCCAAGAAAAGTGAATTTCAGAAAGGCATAGAGCAACGCGATAGTGGCGCCTGACACCAAGATGATTAAGAGGCTTTGCGTCGTAAAAAAGAGGCTGCCGAAGCGGATTACCTTGTTGCTGTACGGCGTATCGAAGGCATACGGGATGGGTCCGAACAACAGCAACATCGCGTTTTGCAGCATGATGGAGACGCCGATGGTGGCGATCAGCGGCAGCAATTCGCCCCCGCGCTCCCGCAATGGCGCGAAAATCCCTGCATTGATGAGATAACCGAGCAGTCCGCCTACAATGAGTGCGGCGACAATACCGGCAAAATAATTGCCGCTGAGGAGATGAGCGACAAAGTAGGCGGCGAAAGCGCCTGACGTTACAATGTCGGCGTGGGCGAAATTAATCTGCACCAGGACACCGTAGATGAGCGTGAGTCCCAGTGCGACCAGCACATAAAGGCTGCCTACAACAATGCCGTTTATCCCCTGCTGGAGGACGACGGTCAGCATGTCAGCAGGGTTAGTTCCACTTCAAGGATTCCCACGACAGGTCCGGTTTGGTCTCCATGTAATGGACCGTATCCATTTTGATATTTTGGTTACTCTTGTCGAATTCGACGCTCCCCGTCACGGCGGCGAAATCCTTGGTAGCGGTCAGCCCATCTCGGATTGACGCCGCATCCTTCGCGCCTCGCTTCACCACATCGGCGATCAGCATAATCTGATCATAGGCGTGAGCGTTAAGGTGCGTCGGATCACCGTTGAACTTAGCCTTAAATCCCTGAATGAAATCGTGGACCAATGGACGCCGGTCGGTCGGGTCGAATTGAACGATCCGAATGTAACCGATCGCGGCCTTGCCGGCTTTTTGCTCGAAACCAAACGGCAGCCAGATCGCGCCCAATTGGATCGCTTTGCCGCCACCACCTTTGACAATGCCAGCCGGCATCAAGGCTTCCGTGATCTTCAGGCCTTGACCCTCGAGCGTGTAGGTTGGAATCACGTCGACGCTGCCGAGTCCGGCAATGCGAGTGGCGATTGCAGTGAAGTCGTTGACGTCCCGCCCGAAACCGATGTCCTCAAGAATCTTGCCGCCCAACTTTTCGAACGTGTCCGCGAACACCTTGGCGTTGCCGATACCGGCATTTGTATTCTCATGCAGCAAGACGGCCGTACGCGCGTTTAATCGCTTGTAGGCATTGGTCGCGAGATCGACGCCCTGCATGACTTCATTGGGCATGATCCGGAAGGTCCACGGATTGCCCGGGTCGGTGATCTTGATGGACGAGGAGCCGGCATTGAGAAGTGGAATTTTAGCCTGGTCCATGAGCGGCATCACGGCGAGTGTCGCGTCCGAGCATTCCTCGCCGATCACAACGTCCGGCTGATATTGGTCGAGCAGGCGTTTGGCGGCTTGCGTTGCGGGCAATGGACTGCATGCTGAATCTTCGTAGTGAACGTCGAATTTGTAGCCATTGACGCCGGTCTTGAGACCATCGAGTGCGAGCTCAACCCCTTGTTTGTCTTGCACACCGAAATAGGAGCCGGGACCGGATATCGGAAGCAGTGCACCAATCTTGATGAGATTGTCTGCCGCGCGTAACGGCGGCACCGCGAAAATAAGGATAAACACTGATAGAACGGCGAGCAGCAGCGGAATTCGGAGCGGCACTTTCATAGCAGACTCCTTTCACTGCTCTACATTACACCTAAATTCGAGACGGATTGGCAATGGCGCATGGAGAGGCCGGCGGTAGTGAAGATGCCGATGCCCGCTGCTCGAATGTTGGACGCCAATTTTACGCTACAACCGTGAATTGCGCGGGATTGATTTGGCTAATGGATGGCGTCGAGCACGGATTGGTCGACGGTCACAGTGTAGCCGTCTGCTCGCATCGCCGCTCGCGACCACAGCTCCGCCAGGACAAGATAAGCGCGCCGAACATCCGCGTGTTCCACTTTTTCCGCAGCGTCCCTGATGTCGGCGGACATTGCGCGATACGAATTGGCAATCGACATGCTAACCCCAGCTCAAACCTTCCAAGGCTTTTCACAATAGCGGTTGACCAGCTTTTCGAAGCTAGGTTCACAAACATATCCACATCAATTTCAGATCAGGATCGCGCTCTGGTTGTGGTGGCTCAACTGCAACCTCTACGAGCGCTTTCCTCGGTTCGACGAGCATCATTTATTCACGCTGCGCCGAGAGAAGAGAGAGAGAGAGAAATTTCCGCGCCGATGCGACCTCGTCGACGACAATTGTCGTCGATGGCCTCACCAACAAAACCTTGTCCTTGCCTTTCACGAATTTTAGCCCTTGCAGCCCGATCGTGTAACCGCAATCGGCCGCAATCGGCCGCTTCTACTTTGACGAATAGCCTGAGCGATTCTCAGGTCTTGTAGTCAGGTTCCGTCCTGTCGAGGATACGCTTCAAAGCGTCGAAGTGCCGCTGCGCCGGACTAGGACCGTTGTAAAATTTGGCGCCGCCAATCTCGCTCTTGGTTTTCTCGACCACAGCGACGGGCAGCTGCTTCAAAGGCTGGCTCGTCCACATGGCATAGATTTGAACCTGTGCCGCGCGCTCAATGTAATAAAGGCGGTTATAGGCGTCGGCCACGGTTGGACCGAGCGTCGTGACGCCATGATTGGCCATGAACAGCACACTTTTATTGCCGATCACCTTGGCAAGGCGCTCGCCTTCGCAGGGATCGAATGCGGGGCCGGTGTATCGGTCATCATAGGCAATCATATCAATCATGCCGACTTCGGTCTGACCAATCTCCTTAATACGCGGATCTTCAAGGCGGGTGAGCGCGCTGGTGAACGGCATGTGTGTATGAAACACCGCGGCGGCCTGCGGCAGTGCTTTGTGAATCGGCGCGTGTATGCAGTAGCAGGAGCGCTCGACATCGCCGCTGCCGCGCTTGGCCCTGCCGTCGTCGATGCCGACTTCCATAAATGACGAAGCACGGAATCTGATAATAAACGTCGTTGCGCCCAGGGACGATAAGGGTCAGGTGATTGAAAATACCTTCGTTGAAGCCGTGCATGTATGCGAGCCGATGCGCGGCGGCAAGTTCAATTCGCGCCTGCCATTCTTCGTCGCTGTATTTCAAAGTCGCTGGTGAGACCCTGATCTGCATTGCGGCCCTCATCTACCCTTTATTCAAGCACAAAATTCCCGGCAACGTCAGCCTTCGGCCTGCCGGGTTGCAAAATTGTGATTCGATCACTACGAGCGCGCGGCAGCCGGATGCTTGCGCGCCGCGCGCCACTCCTCAAACCGTTGCGCCACCACAAAGAGCGAGGGCACGAACAAGATTGCAAGACACGTCGATGCAATCATTCCGCTGAATACGGTGATTCCAATCGATTTGCGCGCACTGGCGCCGGCGCCGCTGGCGATGACGAGCGGCGCCACGCCGAGGATAAATGCAAATGACGTCATGAGGATCGGCCTAAAGCGCGCGATTGCGCCATCGACCGCGGCATCGAACAGCGACTTGCCTTCCCTCACACGGTGCTCGCGCGCCACCTCGACGATCAGAATCGCGTTCTTCGCCGAGAGTGCGATCAGCAAAACGATACCGATCTGTGTGTAAAGATTGTTGTCAATGCGAAGCCATTTGAGAACCAGCACCGGTCCGGTGAGCGCAAGCGGAACTGAAAGAATGACGGCGAGCGGCGCGTACCAACTCTCATATTGGCCGGCGAGCACCAGATAGACCAGGAGCAAAGCCATGGCAAAGACAAAATACATCTGATTGCCGACGAGCTTTTCTTGGTAGGACATCGCGGTCCATTCACTGCCCATGCCGCGTGGCAACGTGTGCGCTACATCGGTCTCCATGAGATGGATCGCTTCTCCGGAGCTGAAGCCCGCCGCAGGCAAGCCGATAATGCTCGATGAAGGATAGAGATTATAGAGACTGATCAAAGGTGCGCCGACCACGGGCTCGATCGTCACCATGGTTCCAAGCGGTATCATGTCGCCGTCTTGGTTGCGCACGGAGAGATTCTCAATATCGCGCGGACGCAACCTAAAGCGCGCATCGGCCTGTGCATAGACTTGAAACACGCGGCCGAATTTGTTGAATTGAGACACGTAATCAGAACCAAGGTAAGTCGACAGGCTCGAGAATACTTGATCGATCGACACATGGAGCGTCTGCGCCTTGACGCGATCCACGTCGATTCTGAATTGGGGGGCAAGTGCCCGGAACGATGTTGAGACGCGCTGCAATGCGCTCTGCGACTGCGCATTGGCGACGATCGTATTGGTAACGTTTTGCAACTTGGCAAAATCCGTACTGCCATCGCGCAGTTGAACTTGCATTGTGAAGCCGCCAGCATTGCCGATGCCCTGGATCGGCGGCGGCGGCAGCACAACGACACGCGCGTCAACGGCGTCGAGCGCCGGCGCAAGTCGCGCTAACACGGCGCGCAAATCGTCCCGCTGGCTCCAGTCCTTTAGCACCACATAGGCAACGCCGGCATTGGCCAAGGTGGCATTGTTGTCGAGCGCGGACACTCCGGCGATGCTGATCACTTGAGCGACGCTGGCGTCCTTGCGCGCAATTATCGATGCCTGATCGAGGGCCGCTTGTGTGCGAGCCAGCGAGGCGCCGTCTGGCAACTGCACACTCACCAGTACGTAGCCTTGATCTTCGATCGGCAAAAAGCCAGTTGGCACACGCGCCAAACCCCAAAACGCCAAAGCCATGATTGCGAAAGCAACGAGTGTCATGACTCCGGCATGAGTCACCATGTGGCGAACAAGCCTGGCGTAGCCACGCTCAAGCCGGCCATAAGCCGCGTTGAACGCGCGATAGAATGCATTGCGCCGTTCCAGCGGCACAGCGGGGCGTAGCCATAACGCCGATTGGGTCGGCTTGAGCGTTACAGCATTAATTGCCGATAACAGCGCGGTGGCGGCAATGACTAGAGCAAATTGCGCATACATTCGACCGGTCAAGCCCGGAAGGAATGCGGCCGGCAGAAATACCGACATCAGCACGAGCGTAATGCCTATGATTGGGCCCAGAAGCTCCTGCATCGCGCGGATCGCCGCGTCATGCCCGCTCATTCCCTTTTCGACGTTGTGGGCGGCGCCCTCGACGACCACGATGGCGTCGTCAACGACGATTCCAATCGAAAGCACGATGGCAAACAGCGTCGAGAAATTGACGGTGAAGCCGAGCGCCCACATCATGGCGAAAGCGCCGATGATCGTAACCGGCACTGTCGTTGCCGGGATCAACATCGCGCGCCAGTCTTGCAGAAACAGGGGAATGACGATCAACACCAGCACTGCTGCCTCGACCAGGGTTTTATAGACTTCGTGAATCGAGGCGTTCACGAATACGGTCGTGTCAAATGGCACTGCGTAAACAATGCCCTGCGGAAAAGCACGCGCCAATTCCTCCATTTTGGCCTTGACCGCCTGCTCGACTTCAAGCGCATTGGCGCCAGGTGATTGATAGATGCCGATGCCAGCCGCTTGCCTGTCGTTGAGCGAAAAATACTGGCTGTAAGTCTGGGCACCGAGTTCAACGCGTCCGACGTCGCGCACACGTGTAACTTCGCCATTGCTGCCAGTCTTTACGATTACATTCTCGTATTCGCTAACATCGTTGAGCCTGCCCTGCAGTTGGATCGTCAATTGAAAATCCACACCGGGAGGCGTCGGCGGCATGCCGACCTGGCCAGCGGCAACTTCCTGGCTCTGCTGCTGCAGCGCCTGCACGACATCCTGGGCATTGAGGCTGCGCGCTTTCAGCTTTTCCGGATCGAGCCAGATTCGCATCGAATATTGTCCGGCACCGAACACGTTGACATTGCCGACGCCCGGTAACCGCGCCAGTTCGTCTTTCAGGTTGATGGTCGCGTAATTGGCAAGATAAAGACTGTCATAACGGTTCTCAGGCGATGTCAGGGTGACGAACATAAGAACGGCGGTCGACCTTTTCTGTACGGTGACGCCCTGCGCCTGCACTGCCTGCGGCAGCGACGCCAGCGCGCTCGCGACGCGATTCTGCACCAGCACCTGCGCGGCATCGAGATCGGTGCCGATCCTGAAGGTCACGGTCAGCGAATAGCTGCCGTCACTTGCGCTCGTCGATTGCATGTAGAGCATGTTCTCGACGCCGTTGACCTGTTGCTCAATCGGCAGCGCGACCGTATCCATGAGCGTGCGCGCGCTGGCGCCGGGATAGCGAGTTGTAACTTGTACGGTTGGTGGTACGACGTTCGGATACTGCGCCACCGGCAAACCATAGAGCGCGACCGCGCCAACCACGATCATCAGAATGGCGATGACGTTGGCGAGAACCGGCCGCTCAATGAAAAATTTGGAAAGCATTGCCGTGACGCACTAGTTCGCCGCCGAGGCCGAGTGCAGTTCGGCGTCTACTTTCTGGCCGGGGAATCGCACGCATGATGCCGCCGACAACGATGCGATCGTCCTTGCCGAGGCCGCTTTCGATGACCCGCAAATCGCCGACGACCTGCCCGGCCTCTACTTGGCGCTGCTCCACGACATTTTCCTGATTCACCACAAGCACGTAAGGCCCGCCTTGATC
>Ga0318541_10000692_pt1 | contig 11540 bp, 14 predicted proteins | sample GRESIP166b4f26_FD_202503 | JGI IMG/M metagenome (GOLD analysis project Ga0318541, IMG submission 202503) | Tropical soil microbial communities from Luquillo Experimental Forest, Puerto Rico - GRE.SIPMG.166b4f26 | ecosystem: Environmental > Terrestrial > Soil > Tropical forest > Bulk soil...
GGCCCTCCACCAAGCGCATATGGGTATGGCCCGCCGCAAGGAACCTATCCCCCACCAGGAGCCTATGGCCCGTCGCCAGGCGCCTATGACGCGCGGCCAGGCCCCTATGCCCCGCAGACCCAGTATGTCGCGCCGCCCTCCGCAGGCGCGGCCGGGACCCACTGATTACCAACGGCCCGCAGACCAACCCAGGTGACGTTTCACCATCCTGGTCCGCGCAAAGCAACATCGTGGAGAGCGAACAATACGAGAGGCTGCTCAAGGGAAACCCGGCGTTCCGCCAGGCGCGTATGCGCAAGGAGTGCGGCCGATTAACGATCCGCAACTTCATCGACAGTGCCTCGACAGCTTTGCTCGGTACTAACTCTACCGCAGTCGGGTAGGAAGGCGGGGCTTAGCGCTCCCGGCCGCTCGACCTCAAAATGGCCGTTGCGATGTCGACCGCTTGTTTGATTACTCGCTCATGACGACTGACACTTTCCTCCAACGCGCTGACGCGTTTGATCACATCCTCCTCCAGCATGCTGACGCGTTTGAGAAGCTCGGAAACAGCTTCGGACCTCCCATTGGGTTCAGCACGCGAAATTTCCGAGGCACGGTCCGGCGCCGGTCATGCCGAAGACGTCGCAAAGCACCCACAGCAACGGCGTGTCGCCGTCGACATCGGCGGTGCGGTCTACGCCGTTGATTTTGATCGTGAAGGCCATGGTCGTCTCCCGGTTGGCAATCCAACGCCGGTTCAGCGGCCGATGAAAATGGGCGTGCGCTTCTCGACGAAGGCATTCGCTGCTTCCCGGTGGTCCTCGGTGCGGCCGGTCTGCACCTGGTGGATGGCTTCCATATCGAGCAGCTCGGCCAAACTGCCGTTTTCGGCGCAGTTCAGATTGCGCTTCATCAGGCTGAGCGCGATCGAGGGCCCCTGTGCCAGAGACCGGGCGAGTTCCATCGTGACGGTGGCGAGCTCTTCATCGGGGATGACCCGGTTGACGAGGCCGAGCGATAATGCTTCACCGGCCTCGACCGGACGCCCGGTGAAGTAAAGCTCCCGCGCTTTGGCGGTGCCGACCAGCCGGGTCAGAAAATAGCTGCCGCCAAAATCGCCGGAAAAGCCGACTCTGACAAAGGCGGTCACCAGCCTCGCCGAAGTACCCGCGATCCGCAGATCGCAAGCCAGCGCCAGGGCGAGCCCAGCACCCGCCGCCGGACCGTTGATCATCGCAATCGTCGGCTTTGGCAGCTCGTGCAGAATGCGGGAGACTTCCATGCGCGAGCGCAGACGCGTCGTCGCCTCCGCGGTGCTGCGTTGCACGCTGCCTTCAGCCATGCTCTTGACATCGCCACCGGCACAAAAAGCCCGGCCGGCGCCGGTCAGGACGACCACCTTGACCCCCGGATCGCCTGCCAGCCGCGGCAGACCGTCGAGCAGTCCCTCCATGATCGGCGTCGATAGCGCGTTCAGCCGCTCTGGCCGATTAAAGGTCAGCGTGGCGATTCCGTCCTCGATCGTTTCGAGCAGTTCCGGCGGGGCGTTCATTTTTTCCTCCATTGGGACGATCTCACGCGGCCAGCAAGCCTTCGAGACGGCTTCTGATGATTGCCTCAGCCTCGACCATGATCCGTTCGATCAATTCCTTGCAGGTCGGAATGTCGTGGATCAGCCCGGCAACCATGCCGCAACTCCAGGCGCCCGCATCGAGCTCGCCGTCCTGCAGGACGCGGTGGTTCCGCGCACCGCCGACGAGGTGGCGAATGTCTTCGATCGTCGTGGTGGCGCCCTTGTCGCGCTCGAGGGCGAGGATTTCCTCGACAGCAGCATTGGTCAATACGCGCTCGGTATTGCGCAGCGGCCGCATGATCAGGCGCGTCTGTAATTCATTCGCCGCGACCAGCGCCTGCTTGACGTTGTCGTGCGCGGGCGCCTCCCTCGTAGCAATAAAGCGTGTGCCCATGTTGATACCGTCGGCGCCGAGCGCGAGCGCGGCGACAAGGCTGCGCCCATCGGCCATGCCACCCGACGCCACGAACGGGATCTTCAGCTCCTCGGCAACCCGGGGCAGCAGGATCATATTGGGGATGTCGTCTTCGCCCGGGTGGCCGCCGCACTCGAACCCGTCGACGCTGATCGCATCGCAGCCGATCCGCTCGGCGGTCAGCGAATGACGCACCGAGGTGCATTTGTGGATGACTTTGACTCCGTGCGCCTTTAAGGCCGGGATGTATTGCGCTGGATTGCGGCCAGCGGTTTCGACAATGCGTACGCCTCCCTCAACAATCGCGTGGATGTATTCCGGGTAGGGCGGCGCCACGAATGACGGCAGAAAGGTCAGATTGACGCCGAACGGCCGGTCGGTCAGGTCGCGGCAACGGTCGATTTCGCGCGCCAGATCCTCGGGTGTCGATTGCGTCAGACCAGTGATGATGCCGAGTCCGCCGGCATTCGACACTGCGGCCGCCAATTCGGCATAGCCGACGCGATGCATGCCGCCCTGAATGATCGGATGCGTTATTCCGAAAAGTTGGGTAATGCGCGTTCTCATCGATTTCGGTCTTTCCTGCTAGCTGCCGCCGCAGTGGGAGGTGAAATTGACTGTGAAGCAGCTCACCCGTTCAGGAATATCCGTGCATGCTGGAGAAAGACGTCCGCGTGCTGCGATTGCGCTCCGTGACTGGCATCCGGATACATTACGAGCTGGGCATCCGGCAGGTGCTGGGCCAGGAGGAAGGCGTTGATTGGCATGACGACGATGTCTTTGCTCCCATGCACAATCAAGGTTCGCTGGTAGATCCGAGGCAACATCGCGTAGCGGTCTGTCGAAGGAATGGAGCCCCATTCGCGGATCGCCTCCAACTGAGCGCCTGCCGCCTTCATTGATACCGGCGCGTCGCGATCGGCGACACGAAGCTTCAGTCGCTCGATATAGGCTTGCCCCGCGGCTTTGCTGGCCTCACTCGGAGTGAAGAACGCGGACATGAGCAGAGCTACTGGATCGACCAACAGGTCGGTCGAGAGCTCGGTGAAGGTCATGCCTTCTCCACCACGTGGGCCCGTCCCCATCAGGATCATCCGCCGGACCATGTCGGGGTATTCGAACGCAAGTTGCTGCGCGATCATGCCGCCGAGCGAGAACCCCACGACGTCAATGTTTCTGAGATCGAGCGCGCGGCAAAATTCAACACAGTCCTTTGTCATCGCTGCGACCGTCGACGGCGTTTCACCGGTTGAGCTCCCAACCCCAGCGTTATCAAACAGGATCACGTCGCGCTCTGCTGCGAAGCCGTTCGTCACTTTGGGATCCCAGTCGTCCATATTTGCGGCGAAGTAATTGAGCAACAGCAGGGGAAGCCTGCCGGGCCGACCGAAGCGCCGGTACGCGAACCGAGCGTCTCCAACTTGGACGAACCGTGTTGGAGCGGTTTCATGGGTATCATTCGACATCAAGGATGTCCTCGAGCGGTTTCAGCTTTTAGGTCGCTTACTCTGCCATCTTGCACACTGGTCCGTGCTTCAGGAGCTCGCGCTTAGTTCATGGTCAGAACCATACGAAAACGCGCCTTGCCAGCCATCATCTTCGCATAAGCATCCGTCGCTTGCTCGAGCGGGACTGTCTCAATCATGGCGGACACGCCGCTCAGCGCACTGAAGCGGAGCGTTTCGTCACCGGTCGCGGGGTCTCCCGTCAGAGCACCTTCGAGCTTGCGGTTTCCAAATATGAGATCCATGGCCGAGACCTCGATCGGCTCCGGTCCGACGCCGAGGACGATCGAGACACCGCCGGGACGCAACCCCTTGAATGTTTCGGCGACCGTCTTGCCGCCGGAAGCCGTTATCAGAATGACTTTGGCGCCGCCGAGCTCTTGCAGAGCCGGTAGCCGCGTTGTCAATGTAATGGTGGGCGCCGAGCTTGTTCGCTAATTCCACCATGTCGGCGCCACGCGCAATCGCCGCGACCTCGAACCCCATGTGCCGGGCATATTGCACGCCCAGATGACCCAGGCCGCCAATACCAAGCACAGCGACAAGATCACCCGCCTTTGCTGGTGCGTTTCGCAACGCGCTGAACGTCGTGAGCCCCGCGCACAGCAGCGGCGCGGCATCGACCGACGACAGGGAGTCTGGGATCGACATAAGCCCGCTTGCTTTCGCGATCATCACTTCGGCATAGCCGCCGTCATGATGAATGCCGGTATATTCCTGGTTCCGGCAGGTCACGAGATCGCCTTCGCGGCAGAACTCGCAAGAGCCACAAGAGCCGCCGAGAAACCCGACACCCAGGCGCTGACCGACCACCCAGCCCTGGACGCCGGAACCAAGTGCATCGATGCGGCCGACGAGCTCATGGCCTGGAACGCGTGGCCAATCGATCGGAAACAGAGCTTCTACTGTCCCGGAATCCGAGTGGCAGACCCCGCACGCCTCGACGCGAATTCGCACCTTGCCCGGTTCCGGAGCCTGCAACGTCTTTTCCGTCAGCTCCAGACGGCCTCGGCTGACCGCCTGCACTGCGCGATAGGTCGATCCGGCTTCCATCAAGCACCTCCATTAGTCGATCTAAGTGTCGCAGTCCCTGCGGTCACGAAGAGCATAGGAATCCTGCTTTCCTTGAAGACGCCACCCCAGCTCGGCCGGGAAGAGAAAGGAGGGTTTGGGACGCGCATCTCCGGGGGCATACTGGTCGCGCTGAAGGCGTGAACCTCCTGGCGAAACACATCGTCGTCCGGCGAAGAGCAGATGTTGATCACCACTTCTCGACCCAGGGTCGTAGCACGATTTCAAATGCCCAAGTCGACCGATGCTGGTGATGCAGCTGCAGATAGGTTTCCGCGATGTGGTCCGGGTCGGCCATGTTGTCGTCGACGGTTGTTCCTGCCAGCCGGTGGGCGCGGGTGCCGTTTTCCTGCGTCCAACCAATTGCGGCGTCAATCGGCACTTGTGCCACGTGGATACCCTGCGGCATCAGTTCCCTCGCCATGCTTTGCGCGAGTCCGGACTTGGCATGGCATGCCATTGCAAAGGCACCGCTCGATGGGTAGCCTTTGAGCGCTGCGCTTGCGTTCGTGAAGATGATCGTTCCTTTGGTGCCGTTCGCGTTCGGTTTGTTTTCGTGCATGAGCCTGGCCGCCTGTTGACCCACCAGGAACGCGCTGAACGCCGAGTTTCGGAGCGTGTCGAACGCCATACCTGGGTCGGCTTCGATTATCCCCTTTCGGAAGATGTCGGGAACCCGGCCGTCGATGTTGTGTACGACAAGCGTAGGAGTTCCGAGGTCTCGAACAACATTCTCAAACAGCAGCTCCACGGCTGCTGGCTCGCTTGCATCGCACGCGTATCGACGCACGCCGTGCGTCTCCTCCAGGTTCTGCAGGACCGATTTGTCTGGGTTTCTAGCTGCAACACCGACAGACATGCCGTTCTTCGCAAACAGCCTCGCACAACTAGAGCTGATGCCCGGACCACCCCCAACGATCAGTGCAACGTCTGTGGAAGCCTGAGTATCGCGTTTGGTGGGTGCTGTCATGTGTCGTGCTCCATAATCTGGGCTCAGGGGGCCCCTGCCGCTTCCGTGGTTTCACGGCCTGCGGGTGCTGGTGGTATTTGTCGGCGAAGAGGGTCAATCGCTTTCGGAATTAAATTGTTAGCGGTGCGCTCGATGTCGGTGACAAATTCCGTAGCGGACGGCGTCAGGCGGCGACGAAAAGATCGAGGCCGGCGAGCGGTCCGCCCGCCTGCTGAATTCGTCCGCCAGTGACAAGGCCTCCGAGGTCGATGGCTGCAAAGCCGAAGCTCTCGATCAGGTCCTTCACAGCGCGCTTGGATGCTTGATCATCACCGGAGACAAAGATCACGCGCTTGCCTTGGCCCGTGACCGGGCCCTGGTTGAAGTGAGCCATACGGATGGAACTGAATGCCTTGACGATGCGCGCTCCTGGCGCGAAGCGAGCCACAATCTCGCTGGCGCCGATACCGCCGAGGTCGGCAAGGATGAGCCTGGGACTGGTCTCGACGAAGGGGTTGGTCGCGTCGATAAGGACGCGACCGCTCCAACCGGGCAGGCCTTGCAAGGCCGCCTCGACGTTCCTCCACGGCACCGCGAGCAGTACATAATCGAGGCTGGCCGCTTCCTCGACGGTCGCCGCCGAGGCGCCTCTGCCGAGTTCGCTCACCTTGTCGGCAAGCGCGCCAGGACCGCTGCGGCTGCTCAAGACAACCTCATGCCCCTGCGCAAGCGCCTCGCGCGCTACCGCTAGCGCGACCTCACCTGCTCCGATCGTCCCGATCCTCATCGGCCAGTCCTTTCTATTCTGAGCGACGCGTAACCCTCCGCCACGATGTTCCCCTTGCGGCGGCGCTGCCTTAGTTAGTTCTAAAAACAAATCTGTCAAGGTAGTTTCCGGTTCGGTGCGCGCTGCGGCAGCGACCTCTCTTGGGCCACGTACGGCGACATGTTGCGTGGCATACCGCGTAACGCAGCCATGCGGGAGCCCAAATGGAATAGGCACGGTTTGCGGATTGACAGTTCTAAAATCATACCTATTATCGTTGCCATCGTTTTGCGCGACTAAAGGCACGGGGAGAGCATGAGCGGGACGACGGCGCGGCATGAAGCCGAGAAGATCCTGGCCGAGCTGCCGGACCGGATCAGCGATGTCATCAAGCCGTTCGCGCGCCAGACCCCGGACCATCCCGCCCTGGTGCAGGGCGATGTCAGCTGGACCTACGCGGAGTTAGCGGCCGCCGTCGCAGACACGGCGCTCATCCTCCAACTTTATGATATTCGTCCCGGCGATCGGGTAATGATTGTTAGCGAGAACTGCCTCGCGCTCGCCGCGCTGATCTTCGCCGCCTCGGAGATCGATGCCTGGTCGGTCGTCGTTAACCCGCGGCTGTCGGCGCGCGAGGTCGATGTCATCCGCGAGCACAGCGGTGCCCGGCGCGTCTTTTATACGGTCGAGGTATCCGACGCTGCACGCCAGCACGCAGATCGTCACGACGCCGACATTACAGTCCTCCGCAGATTGGGAAACCTCGGTGTCGGGCGGGTCAATCGGGAGATGGCACCCGAGCCCGTCGAGGTGGATCGGTCGCGCCAGGTCGCGGCGCTCGTCTACACTTCAGGTACGACCGGCAATCCCAAGGGAGTAATGCTGACCCACCGCAACCTGCTGTTCAGCGCGCGGGCGGCGGCCGCACAGCGCGAGCGGACGGACAGGGCTTACTGCGTTTTGCCGATATCGCACATCGTCGGCTTGTCGAACATCCTGATCTCCTCGCTGATGGCGGGCGCCACCGTGCAGCTGGAGCCGCGCTTCGATCCTGCCGCGTTAGTCTCCGCGATCGCCAATGACGGCATCACACACATGATCGGCGTTCCGGCCACCTATCAGCGGCTATTGGAGTACAAGGCGGTGGCCGGGATCGACAGACTGCCCCGCGGCAAGCTCCGCCGGCTGGCCGTCGCCGGCGCGCCGCTCGACCTGGCGCTCAAATCCAAGATCGAGGCGGAATTCGGCCTGTCATTGCGCAACGGCTACGGCATTACCGAATGCGCCCCCGCAATCGCGGCCGTTCGGACCAACGCGGCCAGAAGCGACGACGCCGTCGGCTCACTGATCACCGGCATCGAGGCACGTCTGGTAAACCCGGGTAGTGGCGGCGCCGTTGCTCCAGGCAAGGTCGGCGAACTGCACGTCCGCGGGCCCAATGTCATGCGCGGCTATTATCGCGCCCCCGAGGCGACCGCAGCGGTCATCGACGCCGAGGGCTGGTTCAATACCGGCGATCTCGCGCGGTTCGACTGTGACACCCTTTACATCGTCGGCCGCAGCAAAGAGCTGATTATCCGCTCCGGCTTCAACGTCTATCCGGCCGAGGTCGAAGCGGTATTAAACGAGCATCCGGCGGTGGTTCAGTCGGCGGTGATCGGGCGCTCTGTCCCGGGCAACGAGCAGGTTGTCGCCTATATCCAGCTGGTGCCCGGATCAGCCACAACGTCAGCCGATCTCATGGCGCATGCAGCGCATTCACTGGCACCGTACAAGCGCCCATCCGAGATCATCGTACTGGATGAGCTGCCGGCCGCCTCGACCGGCAAAATCCTCAAGCACCATCTGGCCGACGCGGCTCGCGATCGGGCCATCGGACCCGTTATAGGAGACTGAGTTGAAGAACAGAGATGCCACTGCGGCAGTGATCGGTGCCGGCGATTTCATCGGTGCTGCGATTGCCAAGAAGTTTGCGGCCGGAGGATTCACCGTTTTTGCCGGACGCCGGAAGGGCGAGAAACTGGCGCCGCTGGTTGCCGAGATCGAAGCGGCAGGCGGACAAATCGCCGGGCGCTCGCTGGACGCGCGCAAGGAGGAGGAGATCACTGCATTCCTCCAGGATGCCGATGCGGCCGCACCACTCGAGGTCTGCATCTTCAATATCGGCGCCAATGTCAATTTCCCGCTGCTCGAGACCACCGAGCGGGTGTTCCGCAAAGTCTGGGAAATGGCCTGCTACGCCGGCTTCCTGACGGGCCGCGAGGCGGCCCGCCTGATGCTGCCGCGCGGCCGCGGCAATATCTTCTTTACTGGCGCCACTGCCGGCATGCGTGGCGGTGTCGGCTATGCCGCTTTCGCCAGCGCCAAATTCGGTCTGCGCGCCGTAGCACAGAGTGCCTCGCGCGAGCTCGGCCCAAAGGGCATCCACATCGCCCATCTGGTCATCGACGCCGGCGTCGATACCGCTTGGATGCGCAAGCGGATCAAGGAGCGCGAGGGCAACGCGGCCCTCGCCAATCTCGATCCAGAGAGGCTGATGCGGCCGGAATCGGTAGCCGAGGCCTATTGGCAGATTTATCAGGAGCCGCGCGACGCCTGGTCGTTCGAGCGCGAGATCCGGCCCTTCGCGGAGAAATGGTGAAGCCATGCCCAAACTCGAGTTCCACTTCGATTTCGGCAGCCCCAACGCCTATCTGGCGCATCTGGTGATCCCGGCAATCGAGCAGCGAACCGGTGCGAACTTCGAGTATGTGCCGGTGTTGTTGGGCGGCGTCTACAAATTGACCGGCAACCGGTCGCCGGCAGAGAGCCTCGCCGGGATCAAGAACAAACCCGAATACGAGCGGCTCGAGACGGCGCGCTTTATCAAGCGTCACGGAATCACTTGCTTCCGGCAGAACCCGTTCTTCCCGGTCAACACGTTGACGATCATGCGTGGCGCGATTGCGGCGCAGAAGCTCGGTTTGTTCGAGCGCTATGTTGACGAGATCTACCGTCACATGTGGTCGGAACCGAAAAAGCTCGATGACCCGGCGATATTGCGGGCCGCCTTGCTCGAATCTGGTTTCGATGCCGAGCGCTTTGCGGAGCTGGTGCAGGACGCCGGCGTAAAGGCGCAGCTGATCGAGAACACAGAACGTTCAGTGGCGCGTGGTACGTTCGGGTCGCCCACCTTCTTTGTCGACGACGAGATCTTTTTCGGCAAAGACCGGCTGCGCGATGTCGAGGAAATGACACCGGCGACGCGTTAATGTTCAGGCTCAGACGGACGACTCACCTCATCGTTGTGGCCGGGCTTGGCCCGGCCGCCACGAGTCGCGGCGTACCGCTCGCCGGTAACCGTGGATATCCGGCACAAGGCCGGGCACGAACGAAGGACAGAATGAATCATCTGAATGGATCTGAGCACTCGCCGGACACGAGGCTAAACGCGACCACTAAACGATGGGTCAAAATATGGATGTGATGCTGAAGCGGTTCGAGCAGCCAGACGAAGTTCGGACATTCGAGAAGGGCAAGTTCGAGATTGTCAAGATCGCCGGCATGACGATTGGCCGCGCGACTTATGAACCGGGCTGGAGGTGGTCGCTGCATGTCGGCCCGGCTATTGGCGGGTCGAGCTGCTCAGTCGAGCATGTCGGCATCGTTGTTTCGGGCCGTGCGACTGCTGCGATGGACGACGGCACCATCACCGAATTGCGCTCGGGAGACGTTTTTCACATCGCGCCCGGACACGATAGCTGGGTGGTCGGGGACGAGCCCTATGTCTCCCTGCATTTTCTCGGCGCGGACCGCTACGCCGACCGTTCCTAAAAGGATACCGAAGTCCAGCGGTCATTGCGAGGAGCGCTTTGCGCGACGAAGCAATCTCCACCGATCGACGGCGCAGCGGCCCGAGATTGCTTCGTTCCGCTCGCAATGACGATTGGAATGCAAAACGTCGCCCGGCCCGGAGCGAGCCGGGCGCCGCAATAGCCTCATTGGTTTGAATATTGAACCCGCTGGGCTATATATCGTTGTAGGAGGGACTCAACCGGGATTGCTGGAAGAGCGAATGCGTTGGAACGAGCTTAGCGAAGAAAATTGCTCAATGGCACGAACGGTCTCGGTCATCGGCGACCGCTGGACGCTATTGATTCTGCGGGACTGTTTTCTGCGCGTGCGCCGGTTCGAGGATTTTCAGGAGCGTCTCGGCATCACCCGCCCGATCCTCGCCAACCGGCTTAAGAAGCTCGTCGACGAATTTGTGCTCGTCAAAGTGCCCTACCAGCAGCGGCCGCTGCGCTATGAGTATCGCTTGACGCAAAAAGGGCTCGAGCTCTATCCGGTCGTCATGGCGATCGTCCACTGGGGCGATGTCCACATGGCCGGCAAGAAAGGGCGCCCGTTGCTGCACACTCACGATCTTTGCGGCAAGGATTTCGATCCGGTGATGGTGTGCTCCGAATGCGGCGAGCCGCTCATGCCGAGGCAGACCCATGTCCATCCCGGCCCCGGCGCCACAAGCCCGAGACATCTGCCGCTGGGGACCGATCTCCCGGGCGCCCGGCGTGTCGCGAAAGAGAAGGCAGCAAGCTGAGGCGGCTACGCCGTGCTCTTCGGCGTATTGGCTGCCAAGCCGGCGCGGTAGGCCGGGCGAGACGTAATCCTCTCCAGATAGGAGCGGCACGCTGCGGTGATCGGCAGCCGGTAGCTCACAGCCCAGTCCAGGCAGGTGATGAGCAGGATATCGGCGGTGGTGAGCCGACCGCCGACCAGAAAAGGCCGCCCATCCTGCAGTGCTTGCTCCGCATGTCGTAGCTGCCTTGCGAAATATTGAGCGGCGCTTTCCAGCGCCACCGGCGACTCGCCATAGATGTGCTTCAGAGCGCCGTGGCGGCGTATCACGTAGAGGCTTGTCGCGTCGAGCTCAGTCGCGGCATAGAAGCACCACTCGAGCCACGTCGCATATTCCGGCGGCTCGGTCGGGATCAGCGCGCTTTCGCGGGTACCGTAGGTCTTCGATAGATAGGCCGCGATCGCCGGGCTCTCGGCGATCTTGAAATCCCCGTCCTGCAGCAGCGGGATCTTCTGCCTAGGGTTGAGCTCGGTGTACTGTTGTGTCTGGGTCTCGCCGGTTCGCGGAAGAATCGGCCGGCACTCATAATCGAGACCGAGCTCGTGCAATGCCCAATGGGCGCGCAAGGTCCGGCTGGTTCCGACGCCCCACAACACCAGCCGCCGCGGCTGTGCGTCGCCCATCACTACCACCGTTCGCTGTAGGGCCGGAGATCGAGCTC
>Ga0318541_10000700_pt1 | contig 11526 bp, 8 predicted proteins | sample GRESIP166b4f26_FD_202503 | JGI IMG/M metagenome (GOLD analysis project Ga0318541, IMG submission 202503) | Tropical soil microbial communities from Luquillo Experimental Forest, Puerto Rico - GRE.SIPMG.166b4f26 | ecosystem: Environmental > Terrestrial > Soil > Tropical forest > Bulk soil...
AGGCATAGCCCGTCACGCTCGTCACCGGCGTTGCCCAGTGCGGATCGCCGCGGGCAGCTTCGATCGTCCGCAAAAAGTCGAAAATGCCGACGATGAAGACCAGGGTCGTATCCTTGAACAAGCCGATAAAGGTGTTGACGATGTTCGGCAGTGTCACCCGCAAGGCTTGCGGGAGAATGACGAGCATCATCATGCGCCAGTACGGCAGAGCGAGCGCTTGCGCCGCTTCATATTGCCCGCGAGGTATCGAGACGAGCCCGCCGCGCACGACTTCGGCCATATAGGCGGATGCGAACAAGGCCACTCCGATAAGGGCGCGCATAAGCTTATCTGGTGAGAAGCGGTCGGGTACAAACAGCGGCAACATCACGCTTGCCATAAACAAAACGGTGATTAGCGGCACGCCGCGGACGAATTCGATGAAAGCGACCGAGAACAACCGCACCGCCGGCATGTCCGAGCGCCGCCCCAGCGCCAGTAAAATGCCGAGCGGCAGCGAGGCTACGATTCCGACGGTCGCGACGACGATGGTGACGAGAATGCCGCCCCAAAGCGAAGTCGGCACATCGGCCAAGCCCAGCATCGGCACGCCGCTCAGCAGCACAAAAGACAGAATCGGAAGCATGATGAAGAAATAGACGGCGCCGAGATCGCGCCGCGGCGCACCAAGCCATGCCAGCCAGCCGATTCCGAGCGCGAGCAAAACGAAAAACAGATCAACCCGCCAGCGTTCGCTCGCCGGGTAGAAACCGTAGACAAAATACGAGAGCCATACCCGCACGAAGGCCCAGCACGCGCCCGGCTCCGGCTGCAGCTCCGTCGGCAGGCAGGCCTCACGGTTGGCGCCCGACCACACCGCATCGAAGATGAAAAAGCGCAATAGCGACGGCACGATCCAGACAACAAGGCCGACGCAGATGAGCGTCAGTGCGATATTGCCCGGCGACGAAAACAGGTTCGTGCGCATCCAGCCCAGCACGCCGGTGCTCGCCACCGGCGCCGGCAACAGCTTCGCGGGTGCGTCGCGTAGGTACACGCGGTCGGCGGCTGCCATGGCTCAGCGCTCCACAATGCGGATTCGATAGCCATAAAGATTCATCAGCAGCGACGTCGTCAGGCTGATGAAAAGATAAAACGCCATGGTGATGGCGATGACTTCGACGGCCTGCCCGGTGATGTTGAGCACGCTGCCGGCGACCTGAACGAGATCGGGATAGCCGATCGCGACAGCGAGCGATGAGTTTTTGGTCAGGTTGAGGTATTGGCTGGTCAGCGGCGGCACGATCACGCGCATCGCTTGCGGTACCACGATCAACCGAAGCGTGGCGCCCGATCGCAGTCCGAGCGCCTGCGCTGCCTCGGTTTGACCGGGCGCTACAGCAAGGATGCCGGCGCGCACAACCTCGGCAATGAAGGCCGCGGTGTAGATCGTCAATGCGACTAGAAGCGCCGCCAATTCCGGCAGGATTTCAGTGCCGCCTCTGATATTGAATCGCGCCATCTCCGGAAAGCTGAAAGACAGTGGCGCGCCCGCGGCAAAGAATACTAAAACCGGCAGCACGACGATCAGCCCGAAAGCGTAAGTCAGAGTGCGCGGCGGTTCGCCGGTGCGATCCTGGCGGCGCCGTGCCCAGATGTGCAACATCACCGTGGCCAGCACGCCAATGACCAGCGCGCCGACGACATAGCCGAAATTCGTGCCGAATTGCGGCTGCGGGAAAAACAGCCCGCGATTGTTGAGATAGGCGCCGCCCGGCAGCGCAATGCTGCCGCGCAAATCGGGCAACGACTTGAGCACGGCGTTGTACCAGAACAGGATCTGCAACAAGAGCGGCACGTTGCGGACCAATTCGACGTAGCCGCCGGCGAGGTGCGAGACCAACCGATTCCGCGACAATCGGGCGATGCCGATGGTGAAGCCGAGCGCCGTCGCAAGCACGATCCCGAGCGAGGCCACCAGAAGCGTATTAAGAAGGCCGACCCAGATGGCGCGGCCGAATGTCGACGTGCTCGACGAATAATCGATCAGCGCCTGGCTGATGTCGAAGCCGGCAGTGTTGTTCCAAAAGCGAAAACCCGATGCGATATTCGCTTTAGCTAGATTATTGCTCGCGTTGACAGCCGCCCCATAGATGAGACCCACGACGATGATCGCGAGCAGCACCTGAAGCGCAATATTGATCCATTGCTGTCTCGTGCGACGTAAGTACTGCGGCCTGTTCGACATTGGCGTCGAGCGGGACAGCCGTTGCGCCCACTACCGCACGGGAAGACCGTATTGCAGGCCGCCCTTGGTCCAGAGAGCATTGAGACCGCGCGCAATCTTCAATGGCGAGCCCTGCCCCACATTACGCTCGAAAATCTCCCCGTAATTGCCGACCGACTTGATGATGCGGTATCCCCAATCATTGCTCAGCCCGAGCGATTGACCGAATTGGCCCTCGACGCCGAGCAGACGCCTCACATCGGGGGCGTTCGATTTCAACATGTCGTCAACGTTGCGTTGTGTGATGCCGGCCTCTTCGGCGTTGACCAGCAACTCGTGCGTCCAGCGCACTAGGTCTTCCCAGGCATCGTCGCCTTGCCGCACCGCGACCGCGAGCGGCTCCTTGGAGATGATCTCCGGCAGTACGATATGTGCGTTGGGATCGGCCAGCCGCAGCCGCTCGCTGTAGGCTTGCGATGAATCGGTGGTATAGGAATCGCAGCGGCCGCTGTCATAGGCTTTGACCGCTTCGTCGGCGGTGGCAAAGGTGACGGTCTTCAGCGACATGTTGTTCGAGCGGAAATAGTCCGCGAGATTAAGCTCCGTGGTGGTGCCTTGCTGCACGCAGACGGCAGCGTCGTTGAGTTCAAGCGCCGAATTTACCTTCAACGATTTGCGGACCAGGAAGCCCTGGCCGTCATAAAAATTGACGGCGGCGAAATCGATGCCGAGCGTAGTATCGCGCGACATGGTCCAGGTGGTGTTGCGCGCCAATACATCAACTTCGCCCGATTGCAGGGCGGTAAACCGGTTCTGCGCAGTAAGCGGCACAAACTTCACTTTGGTCGTATCATTGAAGATCGCCGCGGCGATAGCGCGACAGTAATCAACGTCGAATCCTGTCCAATTGCCCTGCGGATCGGGCGCGCCAAAGCCCCCGACCACGCCGTTTGCGCCACAGATCAGCTGACCGCGATCTTGGACCGCTTTGAGCGTTTGCGCGGATGCCGCTTGCGCTCCCAACGCAAGCACCGTTGCAATGGCGAAAGCCGAAGCTAAAGGTTTCATGATCAGCCCTTTCGAGAGAAGGCGCGCACGACCCAGTCCTATGGCGCGCGGGGTATTGCCCATCCGCGGTCATCTGAGAACGATCGCAATGTCAGGTCAAGGGGTTGACGAACAGGCATAATGCCCGGAAATGACCGGGCAGATGTCTGAACATCGCCCTGCCGGGCCGGTCGTAGGCCCAATTTGGCGCACTAAGGCACGAAAATTTATGGACGACACACGAAAACAGGAGCCGCGACCCCAGCAACCCGAGACCAAGGTCGTCAGCGGCGGCCGCAATCCGTTCTCGTATCACGGCTTCGTCAACCCGCCGGTCTATCACGCATCGACCGTCCTTTATCCGAGCGCCGAGGACTTCCTCGCCCATCGGGCGCGCTACCAATATGGGCGGCGCGGCACGCCGACGACGGAGGCGCTCGAACTCGCGTTACAGGAGTTGGAAGGATCGCAGTGCGCCGGCGTGGCCTTGCTACCGTCGGGGCTTGCGGCAATTTCGACCGCATTTCTCGCCGTCGTGCACGCCGGCGATCACGTGCTTGTCACCGACAGCGCCTATGGCCCGACGCGAGTTTTCTGCGATCAGATTCTGACCCGGCTCGGCGTCACGGTCAGTTATTACGATCCGCTAATCGGCGCCGGCGTCGCCGAATTGATCAGGTCGAATACGCGCGTTGTTTACCTTGAATCACCGGGTTCGCTGAGTTTCGAGATGCAGGACACCGCTGCAATCGCCGAGGCAGGGCATGCCAAAAGCGTCTTGGTGCTCATGGATAATACCTGGGCGACGCCGCTTTATTTTCGCCCGCTTGACCATGGTGTCGACATGGTCATTCAAGCGGGCACAAAATATATCGGCGGCCATTCTGACCTCATGCTCGGCACCGTATCGGCGAGTGCGGCCACGATCGCGCGGCTTAAGAATACCGTGCGGCATACTGGCCAGTGCGAAGGCCCAGACGACGTCTATCTCGGATTGCGCGGCTTGCGCACTTTGGCCATTCGGCTGGAACGGCACCAGCAATCGGGACTGGTGGTTGCGCGCTGGCTTGAAGCGCGACCAGAGGTATTGCGGGTGTTGCATCCAGCGCTGCCGAGCCATCCTGGTCACGCCATCTGGAAACGAGATTTCTCTGGCGCGTCCGGATTGTTCAGCATCGTGCTCAAGCCGGTACCGCAAAAGGCTTATTACGCCTTTCTCGATTCACTGGAAATGTTCGGAATCGGCGCATCGTGGGGCGGCTACGAAAGCCTGGCAATTCCTTTCGATTGCGCGCCGATGCGCACGGCAACCCATTGGCAACCGGGCGGGCCCACCGTGCGCTTTCACATCGGCCTCGAGGCGGTCGACGACTTGATCGCCGATCTCGAGCGCGGTTTTGCGGCGCTCGCCGCAGTTATGCGAACGTAAATCGCATCCCCGCGGTTTGTTGACGGGGGAACAATAGCCTGATGGTTTGGTAGCGACAGTACTCGGTTTGCGGGCAACCCATGAGGTAACGCGAATTCATTGTATTGACGAGTGGCGCTGCCACATGTGGTCGAAGTGGTTCAAAAGAGATTGACTACGTGGTCTTTTCAAAAAAGGCATCCGACCAAGTCTCAGTGACAGCAGCGATGCTTGCGGAGTTGAACGATGAGCGCAAAACTTTTTGGCGCGCGCGTGAACCGGCTCGAAGATCCGGCACTGGTTGCCGGACGCGGGCGCTTTGTCGCTGACGTGAAGCTGCCTGGCGTGTTGCACGCCTGCTTCGTCCGCTCACCTCACGCCCACGCTAGGCTTCGTGGCATCGATACGAAACCAGCGATGGGCATTCCTGGCGTCCACACCGTCCTGACTGCCGATGACTTGCCTGAACCGATGCGCAGCAAACCCATGCCGATGCTGCTGCCAAATCCGGCAATCACGGTGGCGCGCACGCAAACGGTTCTAGCGCGAGATGAAGTCCACTATGTTGGCCAGCCGGTCGCGGTGGTGATTGCCGATAGTCGCTATCTTGCTGAAGACGCGGCCGCCCTCGTCATCGTCAATTACGACCTTCTTGACGCGGTCGGCGACTGCCGCGATGCGATCAAAGACGGCGCCGCGCGCGCCCACAGCGACCTTCACTCCAACATTATCGCAAAATTTGCATCGACCTACGGCGATGTCGATGCCGCCTTCACCGATGCTGCGCACGTTTTTGAGGAAGTGATCTGGCAACACCGTGGCGGCGGGATGGCGCTCGAGACCCGCGCCGTGCTCGCGAGCTTCGATCCTGTTTCCGATGTGCTTACGGTGTGGTCCAGCACGCAGACGCCGCATATCGGCCGCCGCATGCTCGCCGATCTACTTGAACGCGAGATCGAATCGATCCGCACGATCGCGCCCGATGTCGGCGGCGGCTTTGGCCCAAAGGCGATCTTCTATCCAGAGGAGGCGGTGATTCCGGCGGTGGCCGTAAAACTCGGCCGCCCAGTGAAATGGATCGAGGATCGGCACGAGAACTTCCTCTGTGCGACACAGGAGCGCGATCAATATTGGACTGTGACGATCGCCGTCGACGCCGACGGCAAGATCCTTGGCGTACGAGGCAGCGTGTTGCATGACGGCGGCGCGTTCGTGCCATGGGGAATCATCATGCCCTATATCGCCGCGGTGACGGTGCCCGGTCCGTACGTGATTCCCGCGTACCATCTGGAAACCGTTGTCGTTTTCACCAACAAAGTGCCGACGACAGTGGTGCGCGGTGCTGGCCGGCCGCAGGCGGTGTTCGCGATGGAACGCTTGCTTGACCGCGTGGCGCGGGAACTGCGGCTTGATCGCGCCGAGGTGCGCCGCCGCAATTTCATCAGGCCCGAGCAAATGCCCTACGAGGTCGGCCTGCTGTTTCGTGACGGAAAGCCGCTAGTTTACGACAGCGGTGATTATCCGAAGGGCCAGCAAACGGCCTTGGAGCTTGCCAGTTACGAATCATTTCGGGAGCGGCAGCGAGTGGCGCTCGATGAAGGAAGGTTCATCGGCATTGGGCTTGCCAATTACGTTGAAGGGACCGGTCTTGGTCCGTTTGAGGGCGTGACTGTGCGAGTATTGCCGAGCGGTAAAGTCGCGGTCGCCACTGGCGCCACCAGCCAGGGACAGGGCACGCGCACCACACTGGCGCAGATCGTCGCCGAACAGGTCGGCTGCCGCATCGAGGACGTAGTGATGACGATCGGCGACACGGCGGCTATCGCCCATGGCGTTGGTGCCTTCGGCGCCCGCCAAGCAGTAAACGCGGGCTGCTCGGCGGTAATTGCCGGTCAAGCGGTCCGCACGCAGCTCATTGCGCTCGCGGCGCGCGCGCTTGGCGTGAGCGAAAGCGATATTAATCTCGATGACGGCCACGCGGTCGCGATGATCGGCAATAAGCCAACAATTCTGCTTGGCGAGCTGGCGCGACTAGCGCAGGGTATACCTGGCGTGTCGCTGCCGACTGGACAGGCGGTGGGGCTCGAGCACACCGCCTATTACACACCGTCGCAGGCCGTCTATTGCTCCGGTACGCATGTCACCGAGGTCGAAGTCGATCACATGACCGGCGGCGTGAAAATCTTGAACTATACGGTCGCCCACGACAGTGGCCGCATAATCAATCCACTTATCGTCGATGGGCAGGTGCAGGGCGGCGTCGCTCACGGCATTGGTAATGCCTTGCTCGAATGGATGAAATACGATGAGAACGCGCAGCCGCTCACGACGACGTTCGCCGATTACCTGCTGCCATTAGCGACTGACGTGCCGATGTGCACCATCGTCCACGTTGAGACTATCAGCCCGCTTAATCCGCTCGGCGTCAAGGGCGCCGGCGAGGGCGGAACGATACCAGCGCCGGCGGCAATCATCGCAGCGATTGAAGACGCTCTGGCGCCGTTCAAGGTGCATTTTACCGAAACTCCACTCACACCGGACCGGATTGTGGCAGCGCTGCGCGCGGCCGGAGCATATCCGGCGTGAGCGTTCGTGCACGGATTGTAGTTCGATTCCATTATCAGATCACGAGCCGCTCGATTCGTTGAATTGACCTTCGCCAACGGTGCGACGCGCACTCCGCGCCAACCGTGCAAGTTATCGACTTCGAAGTTTGACCCACTCCACCGCAGCGGTTCAGAGAAGCGAACATTGGGCGGACACCGTGTAATCTGAGCTATAAGAAGTAAACCAAGATGATTGCGCGCCCTCGCACAATGCTAATCACGCCTCTGATGCCTTGGTTAATCACGCCTCTGATGCCTTGGTTAATCACGCCTCTGATGCCTTGGCTAATCACGCCTCTGATGCCTTGGCTCTGCGGTCCCGCATCACGAATTGAAGATTGCGCAAATAAACGAACACACCGAAGGCTTGGCCGGCGATGAAGACTATGTCCCTGCGATAAAGCGCATAGACCAAGAGCAATAGCCCGCCGCCGATTGAGAACAGCCAAAACGCCAACGGAATGACGCTGTGGCCGGCGCGTTCGGACGCGATCCATTGCACCAGAAAACGCATAGTGAACAGCGCCTGGGCGACGAGACCGAGCAACACCCACCAGTCCAGCCGGTTGATGAAGACGTCGGTAAGATACGCGCCGATCACGTGCGACATCTCAACGAGCAAGGGTGACCTCCACCGATTGGGGAACGCGGTTTTTACGGCGAATGAGCCACCACACGCCGAAGAGATCGACCATGCCAATCCACAGCCGATCCCAAAAACCGTAACCGCCGCGGCCGATCGACCACCTCGACATAACCGATCGCAAGACCTTCGCGTCGAACAAGCGCCGGTAGAAAACGGTGTAGCCCATCAAAGTAAGGCAGCGCCAGAAACACGCCGCGGCGGAATGCCTTCAATCCGCATCCGGTGTCGCGGGTGCCCTCTTTCAAAATAGTGCTGCGGATCGCGTTGGCGACGCGCGATTGCAATCTTTTAAACCAGGTCGCCTTTCGTCCGACGCGCTGGCCGGCGACCAGCCCGATGCGCGGTCTGCCGGCCTCGAATGCGGCGATCAGAGCAGGGATGAAAGTGGGATCGTTCTGCCCGTCGCCGTCCATTGTGACGACAAGCTCGGCACGCGCCATGGCGACGCCGGTACGAATAGCGGCGGATTGCCCGCACGAACTCTCGTGCCGGATCTGGCGCAGCCATGGATGGTCCCGCATCAGAGCACGCAGCTCGTATTCGGTGACATCGGTCGAGCCATCATTTACGTACACGATCTCGAACGGGCGGCCCGCCAATGCGGCGGCAATTTCCGTGACCAGTGGCGCGATATTGCCGGACTCATTCTTCACCGGCACGACGATGGATACCGCCGGATCATTACGTCCGCCATGCTGCGCCGCGCCTGCGCGCGAGGTGCCCTCATCCAACATGCCGCAAGCTTCTAAAGCCCATCTCGGCGAGGTTCAATCGGCGAAAAAACCCGCTAGCCGGTTCAGATTGCCGATATTGCCTGCCGCAAAGTCGCCTTGATGCGCAACATCGATGGCGCCGGTTTGGCGCGAAGGTCGCTTGCACGAAATACCAAGCGTCGCGCGGCAAACCAGCGCCGGAGCAAATGGGTGCCGACGAGTGCCACCACTGCGCCGGCGATAACGTCGCTCGGATGATGGGCCAGCACCGCGACGCGGCTGAACATGATCGTCACTGCGTAAATCCACATCACCGGCCGCGTGCGCGGCCAGATCGCGCCGATGGCAATTGCGGCCGCCACTGCGGTGGTGGCATGGCCGGACGGCATGCTGGCGAATTCGGGGCGCCAGCTGAATGGAACATAATGAAATGGATTCTCGTGGCCGCCGACATATGGACGGGCGCGGCCGATCAAGCGCTTGACGATCGAGACGAACAATCCTGGCAAGGCGACCGCGAGAAACAAGAAACCGAACCGTGCTGCAAGCGCGGCAAGCGCGCCTTGCGAGAGAGCAGCCAATCGCGGCGAGATCACTGCCGCCAAGAACAATAAAATGATGCCGCATGGAAACAAGAACCAGCCCGACAATCCGAAATCTGTAATTGTCTCGAACGCATTGCGAAACCAGTTCGGCTCCTGGCGCGCCCAGTCGAGCGCGGCGGTATCGAAAACAAACATCGAAGTGGCTACGGCAGCGCACAGCATAATCGACCAGATGATGATTGCGTGCGATTGGATTGCGCGCGATCGCCACGGCGCGGGCGATTGTATCGGTCGGACGAGCGCGCGGAATGACAGAGCAACGTTAAGCCGGAGGTTGCGTGCAAGGTGCTCAAGTACAGATTGCCGGGGCGTGCCCTCGCCTATCGGTCGTGCCTCCAGCCCATCGACGCGTGCCTTCGGTGCGTTCACGGCGCGCCTACTGTTTCGAACACGGCAATCGAGACGCGTTTGCCGGTGCTGATGTCATAGCCGTCGATGAGCGGGCCGCGATCATAGCGCAGTCCGATCGCCTCGGCGCGCAGCGCGAAGGCGCGTTGTTGGCGGGTCTCGACAAAAGCAAACCGGCAGCTGCCTGCGAGCAAGAAGTCCGCGGCACCCGCCGCATCGGTGAGACGGGTCTTGGTGCCGGCGAGAAAGACCAGGCTTGGCTCCTCGTAGCCGGCGCTGGCGGCAACGGGATTGGAACACGGCGCCTCGCGCAAAACGTCAGCGAGCGCGACGCTGGGAAAGGCCGGTTCGAGCGATGGCACAACGATGGCATAGATTCCGATCGCCATGAGAACCGCGCCTTCGACCGCGCGAACAAAACCGCGTTCGGCGCCTTCCTGATCGTACAATTGCCAGGCAAATAGGCCGCAAACCACCGCAGCGGCGAAGAATGGCCAGGCCAGCAAAGCGAGATCGCGCTGGATAATAATCGCCGTCACCACGGCGACGACGCTGACGATCGCCGGCACCAGGAACCACCACACCACGCCACGCACGAGCCAAGGCCGCTTCGACAAAACCTGCGACTCGACCGCGCCGGCAGTGAGGATTGCAATCGCCGGATAGAGCGGCAGGACGTAGTGGGGCAGCTTGGTAACGACCGCCTCGAATACGATCCACGACGGCACGAGCCACGCCAACAGAAAACGCGCCGCCGCTTCGCGCCGCACCGCCCAAACCGCGGGCGCCGCCAGTCCGGCCAAGATCGAAGCGGGAAAAAACGTAACAAAAAACAAGATCAGGTAGAGACCCGGCGGCGCGCCATGAGTTTCTTGCGGACTCGCCACTTTGGCGAGCATGTCTTCACCGACCGATCCGATCAGAAACTGAGTGCCGACACGTGCATATATGGCGATGAACCAGGGCAAGACGAGAACGAGCAGCCAGAGAAGGCCGGGAAGCGGCCGCAGCGCCAACAACCAGCGCGCCGAGCGGTCGAGCACAACCAGCGTCGCCGCCGCCAGTCCAACGACCATCAAAATCATCGGCCCCTTGATGAGAATGCCGACGCCAAGCGCGGTCCAGAACATCGCGAGTTGATGGAGTCCGAGCTGTGGATCGCCGCGGCGCGGCGCGAGGTAGACACGCGCCAGCACCGCCATCGCGGCCACGACCGTGAACAAGAGGACTGCATCGGTCTTGGCGAGACGCGCTTCGACGCCGAGGATCGATGAAGACATCAGCATCAGTGCGGCGAGCACCGCGCCGCGCCGGCTGACGAACGCCAGTGCACACCAGTAAGTTGCCAGCACCGCGCCGATCGCCCCGATCAAGGACGGCAGACGATAGAGCCAGATGCTGGTGCGTGCGTTGGGCACGCCAAGCGCGCTCGCGGCATTTACAACGCCGGCTTGCAGCCAATAGATACCGACCGGTTTGCGATAGCGCACGTCGTCCTGGTAGCGGATGTCGACATAGTCGCCGGTTTCGATCATCTGCTTGGTCGCTTGCGCGAAGTAGGCTTCATCGCGATCGACTGGGGGAATTTGGAAAATGCCCGGTAGAAATGCCACCAGCGACGCCAGCACCAGCGTGACAATGGCGCGGCGGCTGGACCCCGCGGCGTAATCGAACAGCGCAGCAAAGCCCTTTGCGGGCCAGTAGGACCGGGACGTCCAGCTGCTGGTCGTGCTCATGCCGCCCGTGCTTTGCGAATGATCGTGTCGGAAATGGGAGCCCGCCACTGCCGGCGGCACCTCGGCGATCGCCCTCTAAGCCGCGCCGACAATAGTAAAATCGACCCTGGGGGGAAAGCTCAGGGCGAAGACTCGCGGGAAATACTATTACGGGGCAGTTCCGCGGCCGCGGCCGGCAATTTACTGGGCGTTTTCCCCTTTGAATCTATAT
>Ga0318541_10000711_pt1 | contig 11484 bp, 13 predicted proteins | sample GRESIP166b4f26_FD_202503 | JGI IMG/M metagenome (GOLD analysis project Ga0318541, IMG submission 202503) | Tropical soil microbial communities from Luquillo Experimental Forest, Puerto Rico - GRE.SIPMG.166b4f26 | ecosystem: Environmental > Terrestrial > Soil > Tropical forest > Bulk soil...
CTTATACCTTGCGCGATGCCCGATCGCGGCAATGCTCAACGCATTGATTGATAAAAGAATTCACTTTGGTGCAGTGCACTGAGTGTGTCATCGACGCAACACGCTCGCTATTTTCGCGTAAGCCCCCGCTGCTTCAGCAATTTTCACATTGTCGACTCTTCAACCTGCGGTCACGATACCCGAAAGCTTAAGACCGTGAATTGTTTTGGGGGAGACAATGTCACTTCAGGGTTGGGGAAGCGTCTTACGTGCGACGAGTGCGCTCGGGCTTCTGGCCATCGCGTCCACTGAGGCCAGTGCCGGCGGCTTCGCGGTTCACGAACAGAGCGTCTATGGACAAGGAACCTCTTTCGCCGGCATCGCGGCGGGCGGCGCGTTGTCATCGATGTACTGGAATCCGGCAACGATGACTCAATTTGCCGGGAAGGGCCTTGAAGTCGGTGCCTCGGGGCTTTTCCCGTTTGCCTCGAACACGCCTTTGCCGGGCAGCTCCCTCTTCGGCCTGCCGGCTGTTGGTGGCGGCACTTTTAACGTCGGAAACGACGCCCTGTTGGCCAACGGGTATTTTACCTACCAGTTCAGCCCAAACCTTTGGCTCGGCATGTCGCTGAACTCACCCTTCGGTCTTTCGCAGGCCTTTCCGGACCTTTGGGCGGGGCGCGACTACGCGGCAAACAGCAGCAAGCTGGTGACCTACAATGCGGCGCCAAGTCTGGCTTATCGGTTCAACGACTGGATCAGTGTCGGTATCGGCGCGCAGATCCAACGCGCCACGGCGACGCTCAACACGGGTGTTACAATTCCCCCGGGTGCGGTTGCTCCCGGGGTTCCTCCCTCGCCAATCTTTGCGGACAGTACATTGCACGGCGACGGATGGGCTTACGGCCTGACGGCCGGCGTAACTCTCACGCCGACTCCCACGACGACAATCGGCGTTGGCTACCGGTCAGCTCTCAATCAGAAGATCGACGGGTCCCTGCTTCTGACAGGCCCCGTCGCAGCTTTTAGTAATGGTTCGATTCACACCACCGTCGATCTGCCCGACACGGTGTCTCTTGGTATCCGACAACGTGTAACGCCGCAGCTGACTCTGCTTGGCACGGCCGAATGGACAAATTGGAGCCGGATCGGGACCTCCAATGTCCTGACGGCTTCAGGGGCGCCCGCTATCGTTGGCGCCACGCCGGTCACGATACCGTTTCAATATAAGGACGGCTGGTTCTTCGCCCTGGGGGGCGAGTATCAGTGGAGCGACCGGCTGACAGTTCGTGCTGGTGCAGCTTACGAGATTTCCCCGATCGATGACCGGGTGCGCACACCGCTCATACCCGACAACAACCGGGTCTGGGCCTCCATCGGCGCCAGCTGGCAAGTGTTCAGAGGGTTCTCGTTCGATCTCGCCTATTCGCACGTCTGGGTACAGGGTCCATCCATCAACATTACGGCAGTGTCCGGCAATCCGTTCTTTGATGGCATTAATTACATTGGCAACGTCAACGCGCATGCTGACGTTTTTTCTCTGGCAATGGTTTATCGCTGGGGTGCGCCTGAGCCGGCACCGATCATCGCGAAATAAACCCGCGGGGGCGGGAAGGGGCGCAAGGGCCGGCCGGGGAGCCGGCCTTTGCATTTTCAGAACGTGCCGATTGTTTTGCAGGGATGGAAGAACTCATCGATCTTCAATCGGTGCAACATAAGAAGGAGGAGGATGAGCGCTTCGAGCTTGAGCCCAACGCAACCTCACTAACACTGTTTTATCGCAGCCCATCATTGCCCCTGCTGACTAGGCTACGAGCTGCTACCGCTGCCTTGCCGCACGAGCACCCAAAGCTTGCCGTTATGGCGACGGTTCATGCTGGCGATTTAGCTGCCCAACTTGACCGAGCTATCGAACGTAGTCGAAAGGTTATCGAAGCCACGCCGCTGATCAGCGTTCCAAGCGAGAATGTTTCAAGTGATGACAGCGACACTAAGCCGACGAACTTGAATACGCATAAGCCATCCGTGCCTGATAGGCGTTATCGGCGATGGTGATGTCGCTAACAGTCATCAGTTAGCACAGTAACATACGGCCACAGTGGTACCTGACATGCAAACTGATAAAATCGGGCCGTTCATCATCGCCCAGCGGCCCCGATCTCACTCAGCTAGCCCCCGAGGTCGGGGCCATCTCCATTCACACTAGCCATCGCTGCAACGCTCTGCAGCGCAGCATTGCTAATTAAGTCATGTTGCTGAGATGGGCAGAGGAGTAAAATCAGGGTCGCTCTTATCCCCAAGGAGAGCACGGCCCCGATCTCATAACCATTCCCCGTCCCCAGAGATTGGGGCCACCATCTTCTTAGAAGGTGGTGACAGGCCATGTTCAAAAGACACTACGCCTGGCATGTACGTATCCAACAAGAGGGTGGAGACTTCCGCATCTACTATCAGCACAACTTCCCGAGGGGCGTAGTAGAGGAGGAGTGTGACCCACGCCGCTTCAACTCGTTGGAGGAAGCAGAACAGTTCGCTGAGGATGTGCGCCGAGCCAATCGTATTTTCACAGCGCTGGATAGGGGCCGCCACTAAGGCCCACGATGGGAGTACGAATGGTGGGAAGCCACTAACAGTCACCTGCTAGGGCAATAACACACAAGGCCAATATATTTCATCGACATGCGTGGGTTGGAATGTTGGTTCCGGCCTCATCGAATGGGCAATCATCGGTTGGGACGGAGAGGGATCGGGGGCGCTCCCGCAGCCACCCACGCTTGGTAGCGACCCCCGGTTTCTAAACTGAAAAGATGGTGGGATACCGGGTTAGGTTCTTTGCAGGTTCATGATTGCGTCGGACATGAGGGGTCCAGGGAAGTCTCCTTGCATCGATAGGGTATGGCCCAGGTCTAGTCATTTATGTTGATGGTCACCGAAAATACATTTCATTGACATGCAAACTGATAAAAGTGGGGCCGTTCTCCCCAAGAGAGCACGGCCCTGATCTCACCCTTCCCTGAACCCCCCAAGAGGTCGGGGCCACCTCTTCTTCAGTTAAAGAAATCAGGGGCTGCTCTCAGGTTGGATGAGTGCAGCCCCTGATCTCTCTCCCGTCCCGATCCGGTTAGGGTCGGCCTGACGGAGCCAACATTCTTACCGGAATTCAGAGCCTCTCGGTGGTTGGTGCTTACCAATTTCCGTGATGGTGGAGGTTCACCTCTCGTATTGATCCATCATCGTCACCCTTACGACTACTCGCCTTAGGGCTTGGGCAAGTCTTACATTTGTCCGTAGACGATCAAGATTATGATGATAGCGCCCAGAACAAGCGCCCAATTGGAAATTGGAATGCCCGCTATCGATGTCTTCTGGCTGAACCATTCCATGACTTTCCTCCCGTCTTGCAGTTCAAGCGGAAGCGGCTCCGGTCGAAGCGGCTGAAGGAGCTAGCTCCCCGTGCGGCCAAGACCATTGCGCCGGCTGGCCAAGGCTTGGACCGCAATAACTGACGATCTTAGCATAAGCGAGTTCGCAGGTTCACCGCCAAGCCCATTGAACCGCCGCAGGTCAAAGCCTCGATATCGTTGAATGGCTCACGTTATAAGATCGACCAAGTTCGACCAATTCCTCTCCTTCTTCCCTTCGTCGTAGCGCCTCCGTGATTTGATGCTGAGTAAGCTTCAGCTTTCTCCCAAACCTAACGCCTCTGGCCTGAGCCCGCTTACGTCCTTCGTCGGTTCGAGCTCTGATTAGCTCACGTTCAAACTCGGCTAGGCCACCTAGAACGGTGAGCATCAACCGACCGTGCGGCGTAGTCGTATCGGCCCAAGCATCAGCGAGTGATTTAAACCCAGCTCCTTTATCTGTGACTGTAGCGAGAACATTGAGTAGGTCTCTTGTTGATCTAGCCAACCGATCCAGCCTCGTCACCAGCAACACATCACCAGCGTCAAGAGCATCGATAGCTTGGGCTAAAGCTTTCCGATCCGTCTGCGTACCGCTGACTTTCTCAGCAAAGACCTTCTCAGCACCCGCCGTCTTTAGCGCAGCTTGTTGTGCATCTAACGTTTGTCCGTCTGTGCTTACTCGGGCATAGCCGATGATCATTCTTGGTCTCCATTCATGCAGAGGGATTTTCCCTGGTCCTCTCGTGGCATTGCGTTTCATTTCGTTCACGATATCTGCACAACCAAAGTCCATGCAGATCAGGGCTTTCGTTCTTGTGCGAGTTGCTTAAGTTCTGCACAGCAGCTTTAGTTTTCTCGGTGGTCGTAGTCGGCCAAGGGCACAAGCCTGCCGTAGCTGTCCCAGGCCTTCGCTATGATCTCGGGATGATCGTCAACGTACTGGTTAGCGGCTCGGCTAATTTCACTAGCCTCAACGTGAATTAGCTTTATTCCTTGCGCTCGCGACTGAGCCTTGACGGCTTCCCTTGCGTGCCATCTGGCTAACGTCATCACTGCTCCGTTCATTGTCAGCTCCTCCAAATGTAAAAGGGGCTCGGTACTGCCGAACCCCTAGTGATATGCTTGCTCAGCCTTAGCCATTGAACACGCTCCCTTGGCTTGGGTTAGAGCCCTGCGAACGAAAGGCAGCCGTTCACAGGGCTCGCTTACTCCGGCGCTTACGTTTGAAAGCAGTCAATAAATATCCGAGCATCTTCGTTGCGTTGTTGCGCTGATGTTTGAATCATCGTTGCGTGTTAAATTATCTTTGGCGTCGATTGATGAGGGTGCCGGGGCCAAAATCTTGCGCTCGGATCGGCGCAATACCCCCGAGCAAGCTGTGTAGAAATTCTGAAAATATGACAATCGCTCTTTAAATCTATTTGGGCTCATGAAACGTTCAGCAACGCATTCGATGTCGCTAATCGTCAAACACATATTTTAGGAGATCGGCAATGAATGACGCAGAAGTAGGCTGGATTGCAGCCATCATCATCGGCGGATTTGCAGGCTGGCTTGCCAAGAAGTTCATGAAAACCCAGACCGGCCTCATAATGAACATCGTCCTTGGCATCATAGGGGCCGCAGTCGCTAGCTGGCTATTCAACCAGTTCGGTGTCTCGCTCGGTGGTGGTTGGACAGGCTATTTGATCGCTGGCTTCATCGGAGCATGCATCATCATCTTTGCCGGGCGGGCAATCCAGAGGTGACCATTTCTTTCCGTAGAGCTAGCGTTAGCGCAGTCATCACGTTGAGCTTGGGGATAGCGCAGCTAGGTCGTGTACTCATAGATCGACAAACTGAGCGGAACATTTGTCCTCGGATGGTGTTGGCCACCTAGGCAACGCCGTCCATGATCAAGACTTCTACAATCACCTGTCCTAAGTGTGGGCACCAAACAGTTGAGCAAATGCCGACTGACGCTTGTCAGTATTTTTATGTCTGCAAAGGGTGTGGTGTAGAACTTAAGCCGAAGCCAGGCGACTGTTGTGTGTTCTGCTCTTACGGCACTGTATCTTGCCCGCCAAGCCAAGCTGAGCGTTCTAGGGGTATCTAAGGCTGCGGTTCGGACTGTTGGCTCTTAGCAGACATTCAGTATTGCACTGCACATGTCTGCTCTTGACCCCAAGCGGACATAGGCAAACCTTTTCCAAGTGCTATGCTTCGTATGTCCTGCGTTCGTGCCGGAGACGGCCATGATGCGGCGGGAATTTATCAGCCTTGTCGCGCATCAGCTACCGATGCTCGTAGTGCTATTGAGTGTATGCGGCCTAATAGGCCCAGCATATCCACGTGGCGGCTTCGCTCGCGAGCATCGCTGGAATCCTGAGCATATCAGACAACTTCCCGTAGAGGTTCGGAGCGCTGTAATGCAGATGTGCAGCCAGTCGCCGAGAGCCGAGCACTACTTCGCTACGTATTTCCAGAATTCGCGGCTGATTAAGCTGCACTTCGAGCATTTCCACTGCGATGGTGGTGCGCCGCTTTGCAATCAATCAGGCTGCCTGCACCAGGAGTACATTTCGACTGGCGGCCATTATCGGCTTCTGCGGAGCTTTTACGGCCCGGACAACGACTAGCGGAGACCGGCTGATACAAACTGAGACCGCCGAAAAATGTCCGGACATGCCAACAGCACTGACGAATGTCCGCTTTCGGCGGTATTGGACCAGTCATAGCTCAATCCAGCGTCATAGATCATGACAGTCATGAGATTAGGGTAGCGCAACGGAGGCTGGCCAATGGAGCTTGATTATGAGGCCGCAATAGGAATCATAATTCTGTTAGCAGCAGGGTGCGGACTGTTGTGGATAGCCAAATACGCTGAACAACATTTAAAGGGACGAACTAGTCGTGCAGTTGCAGTTTGGCCATTTCGAGTTGCGGCGTTGCTAATTTTATTCAATTTATTTCCAGTGATGTGGATATGGTCGTGGTTTCACTAATGCCATGACCGGCTCACTCAGGCTGCCTGTCGGAAGGGATGGAGTGATCGAACGGTCGTAGCGCAATCCAGTCCAATCGGCGAGCATATGACTGCGCCGCCAGCGGCCACGTTCGATAGGGGAGCGAAATCAATGGGCACGAACACACATACACCAAACCCATGGCCATCAGTGGGAGGGCTGACATTAGATACATCCGATCAGGTGGCCAAAGAACAGAACTGGCAAGAGTGGCGAGACGGCCAACATGGCTATATGTGTTACGTCGAGCGCATCTCGACCTCGCCGGGGCTCCCGACACAAGTTTCCGTTAGGTCACTGGACCCATACCCAGCCTACCCAGCCGGATACATATTCAGCTTTCCCCCCAGCGATCCCGCATTACTGCCTGAACTTGCGAGAACACAGAACTATCCGCACTTACAGCTTAGCCTGACAGTCGATGATGGCGACCAGACCAACGTCAAGTTGTTAGGAGTTGATGTCGGATGTCCGATGCCCACGAAGGCAACGCCGACTACGTTGACGGGTTAATTAGCTCCCCGCCAAACTCTTCCTGAAATGCTTTCGCTTCTTCGGGATCACCGAAGCAGAACCGAACATAATGCCGACCTTCATGATAGCGACCGCTGCCACGTTGGGTTTGAATGCCACGAATAGAGTGCAGCACATATGGGGGAGGGGCTTGCCCACCTGGGGGTACAGACGTTTACTCCGACTACGTGCAGGAGGCCCCTATGCGCTTAATTGCCTGCGTCACGGCGTGTCTCCTACCCATCTTACCAGCCGCCGCCCAAATGGCCCCGCAAACGTCGTCCGACCGTCAAGCGTATTGTGTTAATCCCAGTGCGGACTTTTATCCCTATACGGGTGAGCCCTGCAAAACTGGCTATCAACTCGGATCGGGCAATTGCCGGAAAACGAACGGGCACATTGTTGCCGTGCCAAGAGAGGAATGCCTCGCACAGGGCGGCACGGTCGAATTACCCGTTGAAGAGGGACGTCCCCCGCCTCGCCGCTGACGCCTGATTTCGCAGCCGAGCGCACGCAACGTCCGCCCTAGAGACCGTATTAGAAATGATCACCAAAATGATCATCGACTTCCGGGAGATCACTTCGTCGCCAGCCGAAACCCTGCCACAGCGACAATTGCCACCAGCACTACGACGACCAGCTGGCGAAAAGCCCAAGTAACGTTCAATGAATTGCATCGGTCCGGTGCGGGCGTTCTCGGCTGGAAATACGACCGCAGCTAACACAACACTAATGGTCGCTAAGCAAGTTGCTACGCCGCCATTATCCATGTGAGCCACCACCGAACGTGGTCGCACAAATACACGCAACGCTAACTAATGCCGGAGACCAAACACAACGGCAGGAACGTTGGACCTTGGTCCAACGACGTTAATGTCGGTGTCAGAGAAGGGGCGGCGATAGCATTCATTGAAGGCTCTTCCTGCCCATCACAGGAGAACCTTCCTGGTCCACTCATGGCATCCGCCAATGGCAACGATGCAGCGACCTAAGCGGCAAATGACAAAGGACACCCTTGGGAGAATTTCTTACTTCCAGTACCGGGGAGATGTTGTCCCGGCTGTTGTCCTAGTTTGCGCCGTTTTCGTTAAGACTTTGATCCCTCGAGATGAACTAGGCTTACGTACATCCATTTTCAGAACGCGCCGCTGAAATTGCCGCCGTCGATCAGCAAATTTTGTCCGGTGATATAGCCGGCATGCGTTGAGCAAAGAAACGCGCATGCTGCGCCGAATTCATCCGGAGTGCCGAAACGCTTCGCGGGAATCGAGGCCGCACGCTCGGCGGCCACTTGGTCGATGCTTTTACCTTTCTGTTCGGCGGTCTTGCTCAAAGTGCCGCGCAGCCGGTCGGTGTCGAAAGCACCCGGCAATATGTTGTTGATGGTGACGTTCTTGTCCGCGACGGTGCGCGCAACTCCGGCCAGAAATGCGGTCAGACCCGCGCGTGCTCCCGATGACAGATCGAGACCGGCCAACGGCATTTTTACCGAAGCAGAGGTGATATTGACGATGCGACCGAATTTGCGCTCGCACATGGGGTCGATGACCTTCTGGATCAATTCGATCGCAACCGCCATGTTCGCGATCACGCCATCGATCATCTGCTGGCGTGTAAGCTCGCGAAAATCCCGCATGGGCGGGCCGCCATTGTTATTGACGAGGATATCCGGCTGCGGGCACGCCGACAGAAGCGCCTTCTGGCCTTCGGGTGTCGCCACGTCGGCGACGACGGGTATCACCTTGATCCCTGCAAAACTCGACAGCTCCGTTGCGGTGGCTTCCAGCTTTTTGCTGTCGCGTCCGTTGATCACCACCTCGCAGCCCGCTTCCGCCAAGGCACGCGCGCATGCTCTGCCGAGCCCGCGGCTCGACGCGCAAACAATGGCCTTGCGGCCGGCAATTCCAAGGTTCATGGGCTCTCCTTTTGCCGGCGAGTGTTAGGGGCGGACCTCGACCCGTCAAGGGCGTGGTGGGGCCGTGGCGGTCGCGGCCGCGGTCGTGACATAGTGTCGCCGTCCTGTAGCAATCGGTTGATACCTGATCGCGGGCGACAGCTCACTGATTCGGGGAGGACACCGATGTTGCGCGATCCTGATCGTCACGTGATGGAACAGGCCTATGCGCGCTTGGCGCCGATTTATGATGCGTTATGCGGTCCCATTTTCCTGAACGGTCGGCGCGCCGCTGCGTCAGCCGCGCGTAAGGTCGGTGGCCGAATTCTCGAAATCGGAGTGGGGACGGGGCTGTCGTTCGATGATTACGATGCAACGACGGAAATCGTCGGCATCGACATCTCAGAGCCGATGATTGCACGCGCACGCGAGCGGCTCCTGACTGGCCGCTATCCATTCGTAAAGGAACTGGCGGTGATGGATGCGCAGGAGCTGGCCTACGCCGATGCGTCTTTCGATTGCGTCGTCGGTCAGTTCGTGATCACGCTCGTCGAGGAGCCTGAACGAGTACTGTCGGAATGCGCGCGCGTGCTTCGTCCCGGTGGCCAGATCATCCTGGTTAACCATCTGTATTCCGAACGCGGGCTGATGGCGGCCGTTGAACGGTTGCTGGCGCAGAAGGCGCGCAAACTGGGCTTGCGTCCGGAGTTTCCGTTTCAGCGGCTGGCAGCCTGGGCGCAAGCGCACGGCGGCGCCGAACTCATCGAGCGGCGCAGGGTTAAACCGTTCGGCGCGTATACGCTGGTTCGGTTTCGACGTGCCGTCTCGGCGAAACGTGTAAAACCCCAATAGTATGAAATACGTAAACGACGTTGTCACAAAACTGAAACGGGCTGCTGGTAAATGTCTCACATGATCATCGCATTGGAGATCGTCGCGCCGTGACGGACAACGCCACGCGACGGTTTCGTTCGCTCTTCATCTCCGATGTGCATCTTGGTACGCGCGGCTGTCAGGCCGACAAGCTTCTCGACTTCCTCCGCCATCACGAAGCCGAAACGATTTATCTCGTCGGCGACATCGTCGACGGCTGGGCGTTGCGCTCCTCTTGGTATTGGCCGCAAACGCACAATGACGTCGTGCAGAAGATTCTGCGGCAGGCGCGCAAGGGTGCTCGGGTCATCTACGTTCCGGGTAATCATGACGAATTCCTGCGCGGCTATTACGGCACGCATTTCGGTGGCATCGAGGTCTTGGAAAACACGATCCATACCGGTGTCGATGGCCGCCGCTACCTGGTCGTCCACGGCGACATATTTGACCTTGTGGTGACCCAGGCGCGTTGGCTCGCTCTGCTCGGCGACAAGGCTTACGAATTTGCACTTACCGCCAATAGGGTTTTCAACGCGTTTCGTCGCATTCTTGGGGCGCCTTATTGGTCGTTATCGAAATGGGCAAAGCTGAAGGTCAAGAATGCCGTCAACTACATTGGTGCTTTCGAAAAGGCGCTGGCGACCGAAGCCAGACATTACCAGGCAGACGGGGTGATCTGCGGCCACATTCATACGGCCGCGATGCACAATGACTATGGCCTGCGTTACATCAACTGTGGCGACTGGGTGGAAAGCTGCACGGCGGTCGTGGAGGGGTACGACGGCCGGTTCGAGATCATCACCTGGACCCACACGGGCCATGTTGCCGATGCGGCCGAGGCGCTGCCCCCAGCAGCGAAAGCGGCCTGATTGCATGAAAATTCTGGTGGCCACCGACGCCTGGCATCCGCAGGTCAACGGCGTCGTCCGCACCTTGGGTCATGTCAGCCGCGAGTCGCATGCCCTCGGGTGTGAACTGGAGTTTCTCAGTCCCGACCAGTTCTGGACCCTGCCAATGCCGAGCTATCCGGAAATTCGCCTGGCCTTGGCTGCGTCGAGCTATGTTAGGCGCCGACTTGAGCAAAGTCGGCCGGATGCAATCCACGTCGCGACGGAAGGCCCAATCGGACACGCCGTGCGTCGTGTCTGTCTGCGCAACGACTGGCCGTTCACGACCAGCTTTCACACCCGCTTTCCCGATTACATCGCCGAGCGCTTGCCGATGCCGGAGCGGTGGACCAGCGAGGTGACATGGGCCTGGTTACGCCGGTTTCATGCGCCAGGTGCCGCAACGCTCGCCGCAACGCCGACGCTTGCCTCCGAGCTCACGACGCGCGGATTCAACAACGTCAAGCTGTGGCCGCGCGGTGTCGATGCCGAGCTTTTCCGGCCGAGCGCACAGGCCACCCTGAATTTTCCGCGCCCGATCTTTTTGACGGTCGGCCGCCTCGCGGTGGAGAAAAACCTTGATGCATTCCTGAAGCTCGACCTGCCGGGGACCAAAGTTGTCGTCGGCGACGGCCCGGCGCGGAACGGGCTGGCGCGGAATTTTCCGGACGCAATTTTTCTCGGGCCGCGCCAAGGTGAGGCGCTTGCCGAAATTTATGCGGCAGCTGACGTCTTCGTGTTTCCGAGCCGCACGGATACCTTCGGGCTCGTGTTGCTGGAGGCACTGGCGAGCGGCGTGCCTGTCGCCGCATTCCCGGCGGCGGCGCCGCGCGACGTCGTTGGAGATGCCACCGTGGGCGTGCTTGATGAGGATCTGCGGCTTGCGTGCCTGGGTGCTCTAGAATGCTCACGCCAGGATTGCCGGAATT
>Ga0318541_10000716_pt1 | contig 11455 bp, 11 predicted proteins | sample GRESIP166b4f26_FD_202503 | JGI IMG/M metagenome (GOLD analysis project Ga0318541, IMG submission 202503) | Tropical soil microbial communities from Luquillo Experimental Forest, Puerto Rico - GRE.SIPMG.166b4f26 | ecosystem: Environmental > Terrestrial > Soil > Tropical forest > Bulk soil...
TCCCGGGAAGATGAATTGCGATGATCTCGTCTCCCACAATGCCGCCAGGATTGCCGTAGCGGCTTCGGAGAACGGGTATCGGTGCTCCCGGCGCGTCTTCATGCGCTCGGCTGGGACCGTCCATGTCCGGGCTCCGAAATCGATCTCCGGCCACTGCGCACCGATGGCAGAGCCGGTGCGGGCAGCGGTCAGGATGGTGAATTCAAGAGCCCGGGCAGCGATGCCCTCTTGTTGCCGAAGCTCGACCATGAACCCGCTGATGTCGCGATAGTCGAGCGCGGCGAGATGCGCGGCTGCGCGCTTGCCTGACGAGAACAGCTCTTCGAGGTGTCCTTTCCACCGTGCCGGGTTCTCGCCGGAGCGAAAGCCGCGTACGGTTGCCCAATCAAGCACGCTTTCGATGCGGCCGCGCACTCGGCTGGCGGTCGTGGTCTTGGCCTTCCAGATCGGTTCGAGGATCTTGACGACCAGATCAAGATCGACGGCCCGCACCGGCATCTCGCCGATGATCGGATAGACGTAGGTTTCAAGCGTTGTCGACCATTGCCTGGCATGCCTGAGATTGCTCCAATCGTTACGATGCGCGGTGATGTAGCGCTCGGCGCATTCCCGGAACGTGGCTGTCTTCGCCGCGGCGACAGCCGCTTCGGTGCGTGCGGCTCTCTTGGCTTCGATTGGATCGATGCCGTCGAGCCGCTGCTGACGGCACGCGAGCGCTCTCTCACGAGCCTGTTTGAGCGAGACGGTGTGAAGGGGCCCCAGTCCATGCGCGCGCTCGCCGCTCGCCACCCGATAGCGGAATATCCAACTTTTGACGCCGGCCTTGCTGATGGCAAGGTAGAGGTTCCCGCCGTCAGGGTACATCCCCGGCTCGGTCAGCCGGGAGACGGTCAACGCATTCAGCCGATGAAGTGTCCGCCGCATTTTTTGCCCCACGCTTTAACTCACGTTGTAAGCGTGGTTTATAGCGAATTTCAGCGAATGTCAACGAAGCTATGTGGGCGATAAAGCTTTGAGATTTCCTGGGGATTTTGAATTGTTGCGAACCTTAGCGAATTGCTTTCGTGCGGATACGATAACCCCGGCAAAACGACCGCGCATGAACTGGATGGTGGTGCCGTCGGGAACCAACCGGAGGGGACGCAAAGCAGTGCTCCTTTCAATCAGACTAAGATCAGCTCACCCGGTAAGCCGCCCCTGGCTGTCGATCGTGCGCCGCGGCGCTCGTGACGCGCCCCTCGCCCGCGCCTTGATCCTGAGGACTAGGTAGGGAAGGACGACAAACAGAAGGGCGGCGATATAGAACCAGCCGATGGCGTCCTGTTCGACCCACGCATATCCCGGGACGCACCACGAGACGGATTCGCTCCGGATCAGATGGCGCTCGATTGCCTCGGCCTCTCCGATGTTGCGTGCGTCTCTGAGCAGGTGCGCGTCAACGCTCCAGCCTCGCGCGCCAAAACTCGATCCGAGATCGGGTTTGAAGGCCGGATCGGCCGGCCCGTAATCGCCGTGAAAGAGACAGACCATCGAAGCCCAGGTGATTATGACCCATCGTGTATAAAGATGCCAGGTAACTCAAATATCCCATCTATAAAGAAACCATAAGTGAGTATCTCTTGATATTTGGCTACCCCCTTATTTTGTGGACCGTGAGCACGTTGCTTACGAAATTCGGCCAGCCTCTTTTCCGAAAAGAGCACCGATCCCGATCCCACAGTGGGTTTGAGCGGGGCTGGTTGCGGCCGAGGCACCATCTAAAAGCTCGTTTATACTGGTAAGGTCGGATACGTCTCGAATTCTAAGATGCGCAAGCGCATTTGGTAGGCCGCGAGATCTCGACTCGAGCGGGGCACCGAAGAGATGGCATTCTTTTACCCTGAGTCCGGAGAATTACCCGTTTCCGGCGAGCAGCTGCGGGAAATCGATTATGGCGAGCATCTGGCTATTGAGGTTCTCAACCGGATCTGCGCCGAGTTGATGATCTTCCTCGGACCCATGTTGTGGGCGGCATTGATCGTCCTGTTCATCTGGGCAGAGCTTTTTGCCAAATAAGGTCGAGGGGGGCGGCTAAATTGACTTCGGTCAATACCGGCCAGAACCAGAGTGACACGCAGCGCGGGCCCTCGACTGATATGAAGAATTAACGCTGAACCTCTCTATCCGCTCTCGAAAACTAACGGCAATCGAAAAATATCGATGCGCTCGAAAGAGCTACCATGCAACAGACGGACAGAGGGTCTATGTCTAGCTTCGAGCCGCGGCCGGCATTTACGCCGCATCACTTCGAAATCGTTGAAAACGGGCGCGGTTATTGGGTTGCGCAAGACCGGGAAGGTCTGATCGGCGGGGTGTTCCGCACCCAAAAGGATGCGCTTCGTTTCGCACTCTTCGAATCGGCGGGCGACAGCGCCTGTGTTCGAGTGCTTTCCGGGCCCCGTGTACGAACCACTAAGCGTCGGCACCACTAAAGCCGCTTCCTTCGACGCCGATCCGCGTGTAGGACACAGCCATTGGAGCCACGATCTCCGCGCCCGGCTAATATGTCTGGAAGACTGGGGCAAAGTAATTGACCAGCAACGGCTGGCTGCAGATTGCGCTCTTCAGCGCGATCGTGATCCTCATCACCCGGCCCCTCGGATGGTACATGACCCGAGTGTTCGCCGGCGAATGGACACCACTGCGCCCGCTGCTGCGCCCGGTCGAGCGCTTCATCTATCGGTGTTGCGGCATCGACGAGACCGAGGAGCAATCTTGGCGCACCTATGCAGTGGCGATGCTGTTCTTCAGCGTCGCCGGCTTTGTGACGCTCTACGCCCTGCAGCGCCTACAATGGTATCTACCGTTCAACCCGCAGGGGCAGGCCGGGGTGGAGCAGGTGCTGGCCTTCAATACTTCGGTAAGCTTTGTCACAAACACGAATTGGCAGTCGTATGTGCCGGAAACGACGATGGGCTATTTCGTCCAGATGATGGGGCTGGCAGTCCACAATTTCGTCTCGGCCGCGGTCGGGATCGTGCTGGCGCTTGTGTTGATCCGCGGTTTCGCCCGGCACGAAGCGAGCGGGATCGGCAATTTTTGGGTCGATCTCACCCGCTGCATGCTCTACATCCTGCTGCCGGCTTCGGTAGTAGTAGCGCTCGTCTTCGTCTGGCAGGGCGTGCCGCAGAATTTGAGCGCCTATGTCGATGCGACGACGCTCGAAGGCGCGAAGCAAACGATAGCCCAAGGGCCGGTCGCTTCGCAGGAGGTGATCAAAGTTCTCGGCACCAACGGCGGCGGCTTCTTCAATGCCAACTCCGCCCATCCTTACGAAAACCCGACCGCGCTCACCAACCTCGTTCAGATGCTGTTGCTGATCGGCATCGCAGCCGGTTTTACGAACGTGCTCGGCCGCATGGTGAGGGACGAACGCCAGGGCTGGGCACTCTTTGCGGTAATGAGCATCCTGCTCTTTATCGGTCTGACAACCGTCTATTGGTCAGAATCACACGGCAATCCCGCCTTCGCCGCCGTTAACGTCGATGTCACCCCCAGCGCAATGCAGGCGGGGGGCAATATGGAGGGCAAGGAGGTGCGCTTCGGCATTGCCCCGACCGCTCGCGACCGTCACGACCGATGCGGGCGGCGCCGTCGACGCGATGCATGACAGCTTTCTGCCGCTGGGCGGCATGGTGTTGATCGCCAACATGGCGCTGGGCGAAGTCACGTTTGGCGGTGTCGGCTCGGGCCTCTACGGGATGCTGGGCTTTGCCATTGTCGCGATGTTCGTCTCGGGCTTGATGGTCGGCCGCACCCCCGAGTATCTCGGCAAGAAGCTGGAGGCGCGGGAGGTCAAGATGACGATGCTCGCGCTCCTCAGCTACTCACTGTCGATCCTCGGCTGGACGGCGCTAGCGGCGGCAGTGCCGCAAGGGTTGGCGGGGATTGCGAATTCCGGCCCGCACGGGTTCAGCGAGATCCTCTACGCCTTCGCCTCGGCGACCGGCAACAACGGCAGCTCTTTCGCCGGCCTGTCCACCAACACGGTCTTTTACAACATGAGCTTGGTCGGGGCGATGCTGATGGGGCGCTTCATCTATGTGATTCCGCTGCTGGTAGTCGCCGGCTCGTTGGCGCAGAAGAAGCGCATCGCACCTTCGGCCGGATCGGTTCCGACCCACAGCCCACAATTCGTCGGGCTAATGGTGGGCGTCGTTCTGATCATGGGCGGCCTCGCCTATTTCCCCGCCATGTCGCTCGGACCCGTAACCGAGCAGGTGGCCATGAACCGAGGCACTCACTACCCGGCTCCTTGATCGGCAGACGACGCGTCAGTGCCTCAAGCGAGAGGCTCAGTTCGAACAAAGACTTTACGGTTTTCTTATGTGCAAAACCATCTATGCCTCTCGAATCTTAATGTCCGGCCATGCATTTGATCCACCGTCAGATCTCGACTCGGGCCCGGAGGAGGGCGTAACCGAGCCGGGAGTGCGCGCGTGTCTCGCGGTTCGGTGATGGCATCGATTGATCTCGATCAATGTCGCCCGTCCCGCAGATGCTACTCGCGCAGAGTGGGCAGTTTCTGGGACCTGCGAGACCCTTGCTGAGTTAACCTGCCATGCTTGATATTGCGATGATCGCGCTCGGCGTCGGCTTTTTCGTCGCCTCCGTCTTCTATGTGCTCGCCTGCGAAAGAATGTGAGATGCTGCTCGACTACGTCCTCGGCTCGATCGTGACCCTCGTGATCATGGTCTATCTCGTCTACGCGCTGATCAACCCCGAACGGTTCTAGGAGCGCCAGATGACCATCGAAGGATGGGTGCAGATCGCGCTGTTCAGCGTGATCATATTCCTGATCACCCGGCCCCTCGGCGGCTACATGACGCGCGTCTTCAGCGGCGAGCGGACGTTTTTGAGCCCGGTACTGAGGCCGGTGGAGCGCGCGGTCTATTGGTGCTGCGGCGTCGACGAGAAGGAGGAGCAGCACTGGCTCACCTACGCCGTCGCGATGCTGTTCTTCAGCATCGCCGGTTTCGTCACGCTTTACGCCCTGCAGAGGCTGCAGTGGTATCTGCCGTTTAACCCGCAAGGTCAGACCGGGGTCGAGCAAAGCCTCGCCTTCAATACCTCCGTCAGTTTCGTCACCAACACGAACTGGCAGTCGTACGTTCCGGAAACCACGATGAGCTATCTGACGCAGATGGCGGGGCTCACCGTGCACAATTTCGTCTCGGGAGCGACCGGCATCGCGCTGGCGCTGGCGCTTATTCGCGGCTTCTCCCGGCGCGAGGCCAAGACCGTCGGGAATTTCTGGGTCGATCTGACCCGCTCGACGTTATATGTGCTGCTGCCACTTTCGGTCGTCGTCGCTCTCTTCTACGTCTGGCAGGGCATGCCCCAGAATCTCGGAGCCTACGTCGACGCGACGACGCTCGAAGGTGCCAAGCAGACGATTGCGCAAGGCCCGGTCGCCTCCCAAGAGGCGATCAAAATCCTCGGCACCAACGGCGGCGGTTTCCTCAACGCCAACTCCGCCCATCCATATGAAAACCCTAATGCGCTGACCAACCTGATCCAGCTGCTCTCGATCTTTGCGATTGCTGCCGCGCTCACCAACGTCTTGGGCCGAATGGTCAATGACGAGCGTCAAGGCTGGGCGATCTTCGCGGCGATGGGCTTGCTGTTTCTCGTCGGCGTGACTACGGCCTACTGGTCTGAATCGCACGGCAATCCCGCCATGGCTGCGTTCAACGTCGATAGTGCGCCGGGAGCAGTGCAGGCGGGCGGTAACATGGAAGGCAAGGAGGTGCGGTTCGGCCCCGCGCTGTCGGCTCTCTATGCGACGGTCACAACCGATGCGTCTTGCGGCTGCGTCAATTCGATGCATGACAGCTTCCTGCCGGTCGGCGGGATGGTACCGCTCATCAACATCCAGCTCGGCGAAGTGATCTTCGGCGGCGTTGGAGCGGGACTCTACGGTATCCTGGCCTTCGCCATCGTCGCCATGTTCGTCGCCGGGCTGATGGTCGGGCGCACACCCGAATATCTCGGCAAGAAGCTCGAGGCGAAGGAGGTCAAGATGACGATCCTCGCGCTGTTGAGCCTGCCCTTATCCATCCTCGGGTGGACCGCCCTGGCGACTGTCCTACCGGCCGGGCTCGCCGGCATCGCTAATACCGGGCCGCACGGGTTTTCTGAGATTCTCTACGGCTATACATCGAGCACCGGCAATAACGGCAGCGCCTTTGGCGGGCTTTCGGCCAACACGCTATTTTACAACACCACGTTGGCCGGAGCGATGCTGATGGGACGCTTCATTTTCGTTATCCCGCTGTTGGCCGTCGCCGGATCGCTGGCTCAGAAAAAGCTGCTGGCGCCGTCGGCCGGCACCTTCCCGACCAATCGGCCGCTGTTTGTTGGGCTGCTGATGGGAGTCATCCTGATCATGGGCGGGCTCACATATTTCCCCGCTGTCTCGCTCGGGCCGGCGGTCGAGCAGGTCGCGATGAATCAGGGCAAGCTCTATCCGTCCCCATGAGCGATACAATTCCCGAGGAACCCTCGCAATGACCGACATCTCCCCGACTTTCGGGACGCCGCCGACCGAGCTTGTCCGGCGCCATGTGCGGCCGCTCGCCATCCTCGACCGCTCGCTTATCGTACCGGCCATCTGGGCCTCGTTCCGCAAGCTCGACCCGCGTACGCTGGTCAAGAACCCCGTCATGTTCTGCGTCGAGATCGTCTCGGTGCTGACGACGCTCTTCTTCTTGCGCGATCTGTTTGTCGGCGGCGGCACGGTGATCGGCACCAACGCGTTGTTCTCCGGCCAGATCACCGTATGGCTCTGGTTCACCGTGCTCTTCGCCAATTTCGCAGAAGCCGTCGCAGAGGGTCGCGGCAAGGCCCAGGCCGACGCGCTGCGCCGCACCCGCACTGAGACCAAGGGTAAGCGCCTGCTGGCTGCAAACTCGCCCAATTTCGAGCTGATCGACGCCACTGCCCTCAGGGCGGGTGACCTCGTCCTCGTCGAGGCAGGTGACCTGATCCCGAGCGACGGCGAGGTCATCGAGGGGGTCGCTTCGGTGGACGAGTCGGCAATCACCGGCGAATCGGCGCCCGTCATCCGCGAGAGCGGCGGTGACCGCTCGGCGGTCACCGGCGGCACACGCGTCACGTCGGATTGGCTCAGGGTTCGAATCACAGCGGCGCAGGGCTCGACCTTTCTCGACCGCATGATCGCGCTCGTCGAGGGCGCGGTACGGCAGAAGACGCCCAACGAGATCGCGCTCAACATCCTGCTCGCCGGCATGACGCTGATCTTCGTCTTCGCAACGGTGACGATTCCGAGCTTTGCCTCTTACGCAGGGGGCGCGGTGTCGGTTGTCGTGCTCATCGCGCTGTTCGTCTGCCTGATCCCAACGACGATCGGCGCGCTGTTGTCGGCGATCGGCATCGCCGGCATGGATCGGCTTGTGCGCTTCAATGTGCTCGCGATGTCGGGCCGCGCGGTCGAGGCGGCGGGCGACGTCGATACCCTGCTGCTCGACAAGACCGGCACCATCACGCTCGGCAACCGACAGGCGACAGAATTCATTCCGCTCTCCGGCGTCGATGAGAACGAGTTGGCCGATGCGGCGCAGCTCGCATCGCTATCCGACGAGACCCCGGAAGGCCGCTCGATCGTGGTGCTGGCCAAGGAAAAATACGGACTGCGCGCCCGAGAGATGGCGCCGCTTAATGCCCGCTTCGTTCCGTTCTCGGCGCAGAGCCGGATGAGCGGTATCGATTTGGAAGGGGCTTCGATCCGTAAAGGGGCGGTGGACGCGATCATCGAGTTTGCGGAGGGCGGCAATACTGGCCCATTGTGGCGCAGTGCCGCCGGCGGCGCGCAGGCAGCATTGCGCGCCGCGCCAGTGTCGGATGCGGTGCGTCAAACAACCGCGATCGGGGAGCGCATCTCGAGAGAGGGCGGCACCCCGCTCGCCGTCGCCAAGAACGAGCGGCTGCTCGGCGTGATCCATCTCAAGGACATCGTTAAAGGCGGTATCCGCGACCGTTTCGCCGAGTTGCGGCGAATGGGCATCCGCACGGTGATGATCACCGGCGACAACCCGCTGACCGCCGCGGCGATAGCCGCCGAATCGGGCGTCGACGATTTCCTCGCGCAGGCGACACCCGAGAACAAGCTGAAGCTGATCCGCGAAGAACAAGCCAAGGGCAAGCTCGTCGCGATGTGCGGTGATGGCACTAACGATGCGCCGGCGCTTGCCCAAGCCGATGTCGGCGTCGCGATGAACACCGGGACGATGGCGGCCCGCGAGGCCGGCAACATGGTAGACCTCGACAGCGATCCGACGAAGCTCATCGAGATCGTCGCGATCGGCAAGCAGCTCCTGATCACCCGCGGCGCGCTGACCACGTTCTCGATCGCCAATGATGTCGCCAAGTACTTTGCGATCATCCCGGCGATCTTTGCCGCGTTCTATCCGCAGCTCGGCGTGCTCAACGTCATGCAACTGGAGACGCCGGAAAGCGCAATCCTCTCGGCGATCATCTTCAACGCGCTGATCATCATCGTGCTGATCCCGCTGAGCCTGCGTGGCGTCGCTTACCGCCCGGCGGGTGCGGCCGCCCTCCTGCGCCGTAACCTGTTGATCTACGGCGTCGGCGGCATAATCGTGCCGTTCATCGGCATCAAGCTGATCGATCTCGCCGTCACCGCGATCGGCCTTGCCTAAGGATTAGACCCTATGCTGCGTCAAATCAGGCCTGCCATCATGATGATCGTCATCATGACGATCATCACCGGCCTCATCTATCCTCTCGGGATGACCGGGATCGCCCAGCTCGTCTTTCCCCATCAGGCCAATGGCAGCCTCGTCGAGAAGGACGACAAAGTGATCGGCTCCGAGCTGATCGGCCAGAATTTCGCCGACGACAAGTATTTTCATCCGCGTCCCTCGGCGACCACTGAACCCGACCCGAACGATTCGAGAAAGACGGTCTCTGTCCCCTATGCAGCCGACAACTCCGCCGGCTCCAACCTCGGGCCGACGAGCCAGGCATTGATCGACCGCGTGAAGGACGACGCCGAAAAGCTCAAGGCAGAAAATCCTTCGACGCCGATCCCGGTCGATCTCGTCACCACGTCGGGGAGCGGTCTCGATCCCGACATCACGCCCGCCGCCGAATTCCAGGTGCCGCGCGTCGCAAAGGCGCGCAACCTGCCGGAGGGGTTCTCGTTGCGGAAATGACCCAGGATCGTACTCTGGGCATTCTCGGCGAGAAGCGCGTCAACGTGCTCAAGCTCAACCTCGCACTCGATGCTCTTGCGAGTTCAACACGCTAGTGCGAGGCCCTCTGTCTCCGATAATTCTATTCTGAAATACCCATTTCCCGGCTGCAGCAGCGAGGGGGGAGCTGCAATGCATAAAGTTCTGGGGCCAGCCGTGGTTTGGGCCGTGCTCTCTGTCTGGTCGTGGAGTGCATCCGGCCAGACCGGCGGCGACCAGCCGGCAGTCGAACAGCCGACCGCACCGACCGCTATGACCACACCGGCGATGACCGGCCCCCTTACCGCCAATCCGAACCCGACGAGCGTGGACGCCGGTTTTCTGGGCCCCGTCTACGTGACCGGCGCTGTCAGCGGTCTCGGGCTGTGGCAGAACAATAAATTCCCCGATCAGCAGCATACCCAAGCAAGCTTAAGCAATGGTCATATGTTCCTTCAGAAGACCGAGGGCCTCTTCCAATATTACCTCGACGTCGGTGCCTACACAATTCCGACCCTCGGCGCGCCTTATTTTGGTACGGCGACGACGGTAGGTGATTTTTATGGACCGCTCCCGATCGCGTGGGCAAAAATCGCACCGACCGACAATTTCTACATTCAAGGCGGCAAATTGCCGACGTTAATCGGTGCAGAAAACGCCTTTACCTTCCAGAACATGAATATCGAGCGTGGGCTATTGTTTGCGCAGGAGCCGACCATCAGCCGCGGCGGTCAGCTCGGCTATACTCAGGGGCCTCTGGCGCTTGCCCTATCGTGGAACGACGGTTTCTATTCGAATCGCTACACTTGGCTTTCCGGGTCGGGGACCTATACGTTCGACCCGGCCAACACCGTGGTTCTCGCGGCCGGCGGCAATTTCGCCCACACTGCCAAAGTGACGACGACGACCCCGTTTTTCCAAACGACCGCGGTGCCATTGTTCCAGAACAACGAGACCCTCTTTACTTTGAGTTATACATATAATTTGGCACCCTGGACGGTGACGCCGTATTTTCAATTCACCCATGTCCCTGCGGCGTCGTCGATCGGCGCATTCTCCTCGGCATCGACGATCGGCGGGGCGATCTTGGCTAACTACAGCTTCGGGACGATTCGCCCCTGCCGGGAGTCAGCCTGCCGATCCGTTTCGAGTACATCGGCTCGACCGGCAGCGCCGCGGCCGGTGCGCCCAATCTGTTGTACGGGCCCGGCAGCAACGCTTGGTCGATCACCTTTTCGCCGACCTATCAGTACAAGATCTTCTTTGCCAGGGCGGAAATCTCTCATGTCGGCACCAGCAGCACGACCCCCGGCTTGGTGTTTGGCCCAAACGGCACCAATACGACGCAGACTCGCGGCATGATCGAGGCGGGCATTCTGTTCTGACCTGCTGAGTCCTCCGCGGCTTCGCGTTAATTCAGCACGAATTTTAGCATTTACGTTCCGATCCATATGGATTCTTTATGCAGGCGTCCCGATATTGGTGTTTCCGGGACGACTATAGTCGCCCCTGAAAAATCTCTGACCAAATTCGAGACGTGGAGATTCGCATGGCCGATCTCGTCGACCTTGCTATTCCGGCCAATGCTCAAGCAGCTGCCGAGGCCCTGGGCCTCAAGGTTCACCGCAGTGTGACAACCGGCGCGCGGGTGCGACAAATACCGCGCGAGGAGGCCGAGATCGCGCTCGAATGTCTGCGCGATTGGGGAATCCCTGCGCGAATTCTGAAGGACACTCCGGGCGGTCCGCGGCCATGAGCAAGAAAAAGGACCGCGCCTGGTTTGTTTGCCGCAATGGGGCGACCTCGTTTCCAAGCATTACGCTAGCGATACTCAGGCCGGTTGGGCACTGAAGGCTCATCCTGCGGTCCTCGCGAAACTGCAAGCGGGGACACCCGTCCCAAAATCTACGGCGCTCAAGATGTTACGCCGCTCCGCTAGCCGGCATGAGTTGGGAACGGCTCTCACCGGCTTGGTTGTCGATACCCGATCGCGCTGACGGTAACGTCAGGGAGGTTCAGCAAAAGCCGCTGAGGTGATTGTCATGGTATGCGGGTGATGTCGTCGCAATCACCGGATCCTTTGGGAGGATGCACACCATGACCAACAGGAAGGTTAAGTCTGGGACGATCGACGTCAAAGCCCTATTGGCGGAGGACGGGGAGTTCCTCCGGGCGCTCGCGCGAGTGGCACTCCAAGAGG
>Ga0318541_10000717_pt1 | contig 11447 bp, 9 predicted proteins | sample GRESIP166b4f26_FD_202503 | JGI IMG/M metagenome (GOLD analysis project Ga0318541, IMG submission 202503) | Tropical soil microbial communities from Luquillo Experimental Forest, Puerto Rico - GRE.SIPMG.166b4f26 | ecosystem: Environmental > Terrestrial > Soil > Tropical forest > Bulk soil...
GTGTACAGACAAGCGCAAATTGTCGTCGCCAAGCTCGCTGCTCACCTGCTTGAGGAATGAATCGTCGGCATACAGCCGAGCCACCTCGTATTCGTCCTTGTACGCCATGAGTTTGAACAGATAGCGCGCGACCGCCTCGGCCAAGCCGCTCTTGCCCGGAGCCTTTGCAGTCTCGACCGCCTGCGTCCGCTTGACCCATTCGCGGTAGCGTGCCGCATAGGCGGCGTTCTGGTAGGCGGTGAGATACGCGACGCGGCGCGCGACCATCTCGTCGAACGACTGCGAGAGCCTGCGCGCGTCGCTTGACGCTTGGGGGGCCGGCTTGATGAGAGATTCCAGTGCCGCTGGATCAACGACGGCGCGCGCCGACGATCCTGGTTCAGGGCGAGTGTCCGGCGCGCGCAATATAGAGTCGCCGCGCTGGCCGCTCGCTTCGCTCGCCGGCGCGGCGCGGCGGCCCCAGTGGAACGCGGCCCTGTTCATGTCGACGGCTTCGCCGTTGAGCTCGATCGCGCGCTCGATCGCGGCGGCGGAAAGCGGGATCGCTCCGAGCTGATAGGCGTAGCCGACCAGGAAAATGTTGGTGCCGACGGAATTGCCGAACAGCGCGGTGACCGCGCGCGTGGAATCGACGAAATGCGCCTTCTCGCGGCCGGCATCGCTGACGATTGCGCGCTTGAGCCGCTCCGTTGGTAGCGAGAAATCGGCGTTGCGGGTGAAATCGCCGGGCAGGAACTCGGCGGTGTTGATCACCATCGCCGTTGTTCCATGTTTGACCGCGGCGAGAACTTTTTTGTTGCCGGCCACGACGATGTCGCCGCCCAGCACGAGATCAGCGCCGCCGGCGGCGATGCGGATGGCGTGAATGTCCTCCGCGCGCTCGGCGATGCGCATGTGGCTGTAGACAGCGCCGCCCTTCTGGGCGAGGCCGGCCATGTCGAGTACCCCGACGCCCTTGTCCTCGAGATGCGCCGCCATGCCGAGAATGCCGCCGATCGTGACGACGCCGGTGCCACCCACCCCAGTCACGATGATGTCGTAGGTCTGCTCGATTGCGGGCCGCTTCGGTTCCGGCAAGAGCGCAAGCTCGCGCGCCGCGGTAAGGCCGGTTCCCTGCTTGAGCTTCGCCCCCTGCACCGTAACGAACGACGGGCAGAAGCCCTTCAGGCAGGAGAAATCCTTGTTGCAGCTCGACTGATCGATGGTTCGCTTGCGCCCCCATTCCGTTTCCAAGGGCTGCACCGAGACGCAATTCGATTTCACGCCGCAGTCGCCGCAGCCCTCGCAGACGAGCTCGTTGATGATCACGCGCTTGTCCGGATCGGGGAAGCGCCCGCGCTTGCGGCGCCGGCGTTTTTCCGCGGCGCAGGTTTGGTCGTAGATCAGCACGGTGACGCCGGGGATTTTGGCGAGTTCGGTCTGCACCGCGATCAGCTCGTCGCGGTGATGGATGGTGAGTCCGTCGGGCCATTTCTCGGAGCGGGCATATTTCCAGGGCTCGTCGGTGACCACGACGACGTGTTTGGCGCCTTCCGCCGCCACTTGGCGCGCGATCTGCGGCACGGTGAGCCCGCCGTCATTGGCCTGGCCGCCGGTCATCGCCACCGCGTCGTTGAACAGAATCTTGTAGGTAATGTTGGTGGCGGACGCGATCGCGGCGCGGATCGCCATGTAGCCGGAGTGATTGTAGGTGCCGTCGCCGAGATTCTGGAACACATGCGGGCGCTTGCTGAACGGCGCCTCGCCGATCCAGTTGGCGCCCTCGCCACCCATCTGGGTGTAGCCGAGCGTCGAGCGGTCCATCCACTGTGCCATGTAGTGGCAGCCGATCCCGGCATAGGCACGCATGCCCTCGGGCACGACGGTCGAGGTGTTGTGCGGACAGCCGGAGCAGAAATAGGGCGTACGCAGCGCGAGGTCCTGAGTTTCCGCGAGTATTCGCTGCGCCTCCTTGAGGCGTGCGACGCGCGCGGCGATCTTCTCGTTCGGCCCGACCCGCTGCAGGATGCGCTCGCCAAGGCAGATCGCGACGTCGTTGGGATCGAGCGCGCCTTTGACCGGAAACAGCCAGTTGCCCGCTTCGTCCTTCTTGCCGATGCAGACCGGCTGGTTGGCACTTCCGTAAAGCTCCTCGCGCACCTGCACTTCGATGAGCGAGCGCTTCTCCTCGACCACGATGATCAGTTCGAGTCCGTCGGCGAACTCCTTGAGGTCTTGCCGGCTGATCGGCCAGGGGCAGCCGATCTTGTAGAGGCGGATGCCGAGGTCGTTGCAGGCGACCTCGTCGATGTCGAGCTCGTCGAGCGCCTGGCGCACGTCGAGATAGCTCTTGCCAACCGTGATGACGCCGATCTTCGGCTGGCGGCCGCCCGAGGAGATGTACTTGTTGAGCTTGTTCGCACGCACGAAGGCGAGCATGGCGTCGCGCTTGTAATCGTGCAGCCGCGCCTCCTGGCCGAGGATGGTATCGCGCAGGCGGATGTTGAGGCCGCCCGGAGGCATCTGGAAATCGTCGGGTACGGCGATGTTGACGCGCTCAAGGCTGCCGTCGATCACAGCGGTCGACTCGACGGTCTCGTGCATGGATTTGAGCGCGACCCAGGTGCCGCAAAACCGCGACATTGCCCAGCCGTAAAGGCCGTAATCGAGAATCTCCTGCACCCCCGCCGGGTTGAGGATCGGGATCATCACATCGATGAAGTGATATTCGGACTGGTGCGCGGTGGTCGATGACTCGGCGGTATGGTCATCGCCCATCAGCGCCAGCACGCCGCCGTGCCTGGAGGTGCCGGCGAAGTTCGCGTGGCGAAATACATCACCGGTGCGGTCGACGCCGGGGCCTTTGCCGTACCAAAGGCCGAACACGCCATCGAACTTGCCCTCGCCACGCAACTCCGCCTGCTGCGCGCCCCACAGCGCGGTCGCGGCGATGTCCTCGTTGAGGCCTGCCTGGAAGCGAACGTCGTAACGGTCGAGATAGCGCTGCGCGCGCAAGAACTGTTGGTCGAGGGTGCCGAGTGGCGACCCGCGATAGCCCGTGACATAGCCCGCCGTGTTGAGGCCGGCGCGGCGATCGCGCTCCTTCTGCATCAGGCAGAGACGCACCAGGGCCTGGAAGCCGGTGACGAAAATGCGGCTTTTGCCGAGATCGTATTTGTCGTCGAGCGTGACGGTTTTGAGCGCCATCGCGCGGGCCTCCAAAGGCAGGGTGTCAGTGCGGCGCCCGGACCGCCGGGGAACTCTTTATTTGCCGCGAAAGATATAATCGTCGAGACCCCCGCAGCAATGCCAACAAGCTGAGCAGACTGGCTGTTTCTCGCTGGCGCTATGGCGAGCAACGAAATGTCAGGCAACCCCATGCGCGCGCATTTTGGCGCAATGCAGCAATGATGCTCGCGCGATTGCGGCAGGCGCGCATGCGACAGCGGCGCTGGTCGGACGACGGCGCGTACCCTACAACCGCCGCAACGAAAATTTGGGACCCAGATTCGCCGATGGATGCCTATGCCGAGCGCGGAGAGGCGCAGCCGCTCACCCATCGCCAGGCCATGCTCATCGTGCTCGGCGTGCTGCTGCCGACATTCATGGGCTCGCTCGACCAGACCATCCTGGCGACCGCGCTGCCGACGATCGGGCGCGACTTTGACGACGTGCACAATCTGCCCTGGCTGATCACAGCCTATCTCCTCGCCTCGACGGCGATCATCCCGCTCTACGGCAAGATCGCCGACATTCACGGCCGCCGCTTCACGCTGCGCATTGCGATCCTCACCTACATGGCCGGCTCGCTCGTCTGCGCGCTTTCGCCCAACATGGCGGTGCTGATTTGCGGGCGCGCCGCAATCTACACGACGGCGGGCGGCTTGGGCCCGCTGCTCGGCGGATTCATCGCCGACCACCTGCATTGGTCCGTGATTTTCTGGATGAACATCCCCATGGGGCTTGCGGCGCTCGCGATCACGACGTCGCTCCTGCGCAAGCTGCCGCGCTACGAGCGGCCGCATCTCCTCGACGTCACCGGGGCCGCGCTCATCGTAAGCGCGAGCGTCGCCTTCATGCTGGCGTTGAACCTGGGCGGGGTGCGCTATGCCTGGGCCTCGCTGCCGATCCTCGCACTGTTCGCGACGGCGCTGGCGATGGGCATTTTCTTCGTGCTGCGGCTGCTCAGCGCGCCGGAGCCGCTGATCCCGGTCGCGGTTCTGAAACATCCGGTCGTGCGTTGCGCGATCTCCGCCAACGCCTGCGGCTGGGGCGCGATCATGGGCCTCAACGTGTTTCTGCCGATGTATCTGCAGGGGGTCGTGGGACTCTCGGCGACCCAGGCAGGGCTGAGCCTGATGGCGCTGATGCTGTCGCTCAACACCTGCGCCGGGCTCGCCGGCCAGGTGCTTGGCCGCGTGCGCCATTACAAGCGGCTGCCGATGATCGCGCTGACGCTCGGGATCGCGGCGATCCTGACTTTGGCGTGGCAAGCAGCCGAGATGACGCCGTTTTGGTTCGAGGTCACCCTGATCGTGATCGGGGTGGGTTTTGGCCCGCTGCCGTCGCTCACCGCGGTCGCCCTGCAGAACGTGGTGGCACGTCACCAGCTCGGCATTTCGGTGGGCGCCATGAACTTTTCCCGCAACCTGTTCGCCACCATGCTCATTGCGGTGTTCGGCGCAATCGTGCTCACCGGCACGACTGCGGGCCAATCGCTCACCGCGGCGTTCCACGCGGCCAACGCAGCCGACGCGTTTCGCCGCGTGTTCCTGGCCGCCGCCGCGAGCATGGCGGTGGCGCTGATCGCCATCATCGTGATGGAAGAAAAGCCGCTGCAAACCGGCGAACGCGAGGGGGAGTGACGCAGCGCGTCCTCACACCATATTCCCCGCGCTCCAGCGCCAGAAATCGCGGCCTTCCTCGCGCATGAAGCGGGCGAGCACCATGTTGTGCACCTCGGAGGCGCCGTCGACCAAGCGCGCCTGGCGCGCGTAGCGGTAGATCCATTCGAGAATCGTGTCCTTGGAATAGCCGCGTGCGCCGTTGAGCTGGATGGCGACGTCGGCCGCGCGGTGCAGCGTGTCGGCGACGTGCACCTTGGCCATGGATACTTCCTTGCGCGCGCGGTCGCCCTGATCGAGCTTCCAGGCCGCGTGCATCACGAGCAGCCGCCCGATCTGGATCTGGTGCGCCACCTCGCCGAGCTTGATCTGCACGCTCTCCCGATCGGCGAGCCGCATGCCAAATCCCTCGCGCTCCGCCACGTAGGCCTGGGCGATCTCCATGCAGCGCCTGGCAAGACCGAGCCAGCGCATGCAATGGGTGAGCCGCGCCGGCCCGAGCCGAATTTGCGTGACCCGCAGGCCGTCGCCCACCTTCATGAGCACGTTCTCGTCCGGCACTTCGAGTCCCTCGAAGATGAGCTCGCAATGGCCGCCGTGCTCCTCCGGTCCCATGATCGGAATGCGGCGCAGGATGCGCCAGCCGGGCTGATCGCGATGAAACAGGAAGGCGGTGAGGCCGCGTCGCGCGTCGTCGGAGGTGCGCGCGATGAGGATGAAATGATCGGCGATGCCCGCGCCGGTGATGAACCACTTGTGGCCGTGGATTACCCAACCGCCGTCGCGCTTCTCCGCGCGGGTGCGGATCATGGCGGGATCGGAGCCGCCGCCGGGCGCGGGCTCGGTCATGGCGAAGGCGGAACGCACGCTGCCGTCGACGATCGGTTTGAGCCATTGCTCCTGCTGCGCCGGCGTACCGGCGCGCGCGAGCAGGTTCATGTTGCCGTCGTCGGGCGGCGCGCAGTTGAACGCGAGCGGCCCGAAGATCGAGCGGTTGGCCTCCTCGTACATCGCCGCCCAGCCCACTATCGGAAGCGCCATGCCGCCGAACTCCTTCGGCGACTGCGGCGCCCACAATCCCACCGCCTTGGCCTTCGCCTGCACGCCGCGCAGCACATCGAGGCGAATGTTTTCGTGATCGTCGTAGTTCGCAGGATCGGCTTCGAGCGCAATGACGTGCTCCTCGACGAAACGACGCGTGCGTGCCCGCACGTCTTCGATCTCGGGCGGAAGGGTGAAATCCATGGATTCGTCCTTATCCCCGCAGCGCAACCATCTGGCCGCCGTCGACCACGATGGTCGCGCCGGTGATGAACCGGCCGGCGTCGGCGACGAGGAGGAGCAGTGCGCCGTCGAGATCGCGCTCCTCGCCGAAGCGCCCCACGGGAATCTCGCGCTTAATTGCGGCGCCTTGTTCGCTCGTCAGGTACTCGCGGTTGAGGTCGGTGACAATCCAGCCCGGGGCGATGGCATTGACGCGGACGCCCTTGAACGCGAGCTCGAGCGCGAGCGCCTTGGTGAGCTGGATCACGCCCGCCTTGGCCACCGCATAGGCGGCCGTGCCCTTGGCGACGCCGAAGCCGAGCACCGAGGCAATATTGACGATGGCGCCGCTCTTGCCTGCGGCGAGCATGCGACGCGCCGCCTCTTGCGCCCAGAAGAACACCGCGTCGAGATCGGTACCGACGACGCGGCGCCACTCCTGCTCGGGCAACTCGACGGCGCGGCCGGCATGTGCGACGCCGGCGTTGTTGACAAGTGCAGTGACCGTGCCGAAGGCCTGTTCTGCGACATCGAAGGCGCGCATCATCGCCGCGCGATCGCGCACGTCCGCGCCGATGGCGACGGCGCGGCCGCCGGCCTTTTCGATGCGCGCCTTGAGCGCGGCCAAACGATCCGTGCGGCGCGCCACCAACGCGACGGCGGCGCCTTGCGCCGCCAGCACCTCGGCAAAACGCACGCCGAGACCGCTCGAGGCACCGGTCACCAGCGCTACGCTGCCGGTGAGATCGAACAGCTCGGCTGCGCTCATGCTTTCCCCTTCACGATCAGCTCCCATAAAGCTTATGCGGCAGCGCCGTCGCAAGCCCCGGCGCGAACCAGAGCACAACAAGCGCGACGAGCTGAATGATCACGAACGGAATGATGCCCACATACATATGCCGGGTGGTGATCTCGGGCGGGGCGACGCCACGCAGGAAGAACAAGGTCGGGCCAAGCGGCGGATGCATGTAGGAGGTCTGCAGATTGACCGCCATCATCACGGCGAGCCACACAGGATCGACGCCGGACATTTTCAACAGCGCCGGCGCGACGATCGGCACCACCACGAAGACGATCTCGAATGCATCCATGACGAAGCCGAGCAGAAACATCGCAATCATCACCGCGAGGACCGCGCCGGCAACGCCGCCGGGAAGGTTGGAGAGCGCCCGCTGCACCAGATCGTCGCCGCCCAACCCGCGAAACACCAGACTGAACAAGGTCGCACCGATCAGAATGAGAAAGATCATGCTGGTGATTTGCGTGGTGCGCGCCAGCACCGGAACAAGCACGCGCGCGCCGCCGGCGGGGCCGAGCTTCACCCCCGCGAGCAGGATCGCACCAACGCCGCCGACCGATGCGGCTTCCGTCGGCGTGGCGATGCCTCCCAGCACCGAGCCGAGCACGGCAAGGATGAGAAGGATCGGCGCGATCAGCACCGCGATCAACCGCCACAGCAACGGCAAGCCGCGCGCGGCGCGCGGATCGCGCGGCAGCGCCGGCGCCGATTTCGGACGAATCGTTGCAATCCCCAACAAATAGAGGAGATAGAGCCCGACCAGCGCGAAGGCAGGAACGAGCGCGCCGGCAAAGAGATCGGCAACCGTGACCGAGCGCGGCGCAAAAATGCCCTGCGAGAGCTGCGCCGCCTGGTAAGCGTTGCTCATCTGATCGCCGAGCAGGACCAGCACGGTCGCGGGGGGAAAGATCTGCGCAAGCGTGGCAGTTGCCGCGACGGTGCCCGCTGCCAACCGCGGGTCATAGCCGTGGCGCAGCATGGTCGGCAGCACGATCAGCCCCATCGTCACCGTGGTTGCGCCGACCACGCCTTTCGCCGCCGCCAGCAGCACCCCCACGATCAAGACGGCGATGCCAAGCCCGCCCGGCAATGATCCGAACAGGCGCCCCATGGTCTCCAAGAGTTCCTCGGCGATTTGCGAGCGCTCCAGCATCACGCCCATGAAGATGAACAGCGGGATCGCGAGCAGCACCTCATTCGTCATCACCCCAAACATGCGCTGCGGCAGCGCGCCAAGCAGCGCCAGATTCATCACCCCTGCGAAATGGCCGATCAGCGCAAATGCGAACGATACGCCGCCGAGTGTCAGCGCCACCGGATAGCCGGCGAACAGCACGCAAATAACGCTTGCCACCATGAGCACAGCGAGGATCTCCGGGAGCAGCATGGCAGCGGTCATTGCCCGGTTTGGCCGGGTGATCCGTTTGTAGAAAACGGCAGTGATCGCAACACGAGAGCGGCGCGGATCGCCTGCGCAACGCCGGCGAGCCCGAGCAGGACCGCAAACAGTGGGATCAGCGACTTGAGTAGATAAACGAACGGCAGCCCGCTCGCCTCGCGCGAGCCTTCCAATACCGCCCAGGAGCGCGCCACATAAGGCAGCGAGAACCAGCCGATCACCGCAACGAACGGCAAGAGCAACAGCAGCGCGCCAAACAAATCGACGCGGGCGCGGGCGCGCGGCGAGGCTTCGCCGTAGAATACGTCGACGCGCACGTGTCCGTTTGCCTGCAGGGTCCAGCCGGCGGCCAGCAGGAACAACGCGGCATGGGCGTAGATCACCGATTCGGCGAGCCAGAGCGAGCCGATGCCGAAGATATAGCGCAGCAGCACCACGGCGAACTCGCCGAGCACCACGAACAGGGCGAGCCACATCACGGCGCGGCCGATCGCCGCGACCATGCGATCGATGCGCTCGGCGATTGCAGCGAGACGGTCGGACATGGGCAGCTCCGGCACTCTGCCGTGAAGCGACGCACTCGACTTGAACGCCGCCACGGAGGATACTGATCATCCGCTTTTGGCGAATGATCATACAATCGCAGAAGGTATTCCATGGCTCAGCATGAGGATCAGCACGAGCAAGGCTCGGAGCTCTCGGACGTGCAGCTGCGCGTGCGCGCCCTCGAAACGGTGCTCACGGAAAAGGGCTACATCGATCCCGCCGCGCTCGACCTGATCATCGAGACCTACGAGACCAAGATCGGCCCGCACAACGGCGCGCGCGTAATCGCCAAAGCCTGGAGCGATCCGGCATTCAAGCGGGCGCTGCTCGAGGACGCCTCGAAGGCGGTGCGCACGCTCGGGCACGAGAGCCGCGTCGGCGATCACCTGGTCGCGGTCGAGAACACGCCGCGCCTGCACAACATGATCGTGTGCACGCTGTGCTCCTGTTACCCGTGGGAGGTGCTGGGCCTGCCGCCGGTCTGGTACAAATCCGCGCCCTACCGTTCGCGCGCAGTCAAGGATCCGCGCGGCGTGCTCGCCGATTTCGGGGTCAAGCTGCCGAAGGATACCGAGATCAGAGTCTGGGATTCGACGGCGGAGACCCGCTACGTCGTGCTGCCGATGCGCCCGCCCGGCACCGACGGCTGGAGCGAGGAGCGTCTCGCGCAACTCGTCACCCGCGATTGCATGATCGGCACCGGCCTGCCGAAAAACCCCGGGGAGGTCGCCTGATGGACGGCATCCACGACATGGGCGGCATGGACGGATTCGGCAAAGTCGAGCCCGAGGCGAACGAGCCGGTATTTCACGCGCCGTGGGAAGGCCGCGTGCTCGCGCTGCAGCGGGCCATGGGCTACGCCGGAGCGTGGGCAATCGACATGTCGCGCGCGGCCCAGGAGCGGCTCCCGCCGCAGGTCTATCTCACCGCTTCGTATTATCAGCGCTGGGCGCTCGCCATGGAGCACAACATAATCGAGCGCGGCTATGCAGGCGAAGACGAGATCGCCGGAGGTCACGCGCTACGCGCCGGCAAGCCGCTCAGGCGCAAGCTCACGACCGAGGTCATCAAAGACGGAATGACGCGCGGCTCGTTCTTCCGCCAGGCGCAGGCGCCGGCCCGGTTCAAGCCGGGCGATCGCGTGCGCACGAAAAACATCCATCCGACGACGCACACCCGCTTGCCGCGCTACGCGCGCGGGCGCGTGGGCGTTGTCGCGCTGGCACACGGCTGCCACGCCTTTCCCGACGCGGTCGCACTCGATCAGGGCGACAACCCGCAATGGCTCTATACCGTGGTGTTCGATGGCCGCGAGCTGTGGGGACCGGACACGGATCCGACGCTCAAAGTCTCGATCGATGCGTTCGAGCCGTACCTCGATCCGGCGTAACTCCGCGTCATGGCTTCACGTCCGCTACGCTCGCTCGACCCTAATGACGGCAGCGACGCCGCACGGCAGGCGATCGAGGCGGTGCCGAGCATTCCGCGCGATGCCGGAGGACCAGTGTTCCGCGAGCCGTGGGAGGCGCAGGCCTTCGCGATGGCGCTCGCTTTATACGACCGCGGTCTGTTCACCTGGCCGGAATGGGCGGCGGTGCTCGCCAACGAGATCAAACGCGCGCAGGCGGCAGGCGATCCCGACACCGGAGAGACCTATTACCGGCACTGGCTCAACGCGCTCGAGCGGATCGTTGCTGACAAAGGCGCAACCGACACGCCAACGCTTGCGCGCTACCGGGATGCCTGGGACCGTGCCGCCGAGCGCACTCCGCACGGCACGCCCATCGCGCTCACGCCGGAGGATTTCGCCGGCGATTGAGCTGCGCTTTGCCCCTAGCTTGTCCGGATTTCCGGCGTGTGCACGTGCTCCGGCCGAAAACCGAGGCCGATGATGCGGGCAGGAATGCGCCGCAGCCAGGCAAAGCGCGAAACGAGCCGCAATGGCAGCGGCGGCGGCAATGGCCCTTCCGCGGTGAGCAGCCGCTCGATGACGTTGTTCTGGATGATCACCTGCAAGCGTTGCATGAGCCGGGTCGGAAGCTCGCGCCGCTTCTGCACCTTGGCGAGATCGTCCTCGCTCAAGATCGCGGTACGCAGCGGTTGCCACAGGATGTTCGCCGCCGCTACCGCGTCCTGCACCGCAAGATTAACGCCGACGCCGCCGATCGGCGACATCGCATGCGCGGCATCGCCGATACAGAGCAGTCCGCGCCGGTGCCAGCGCTCGAGCCGATTGACGGCGACCGTCAGAAGCTTGATCTGGTCCCAATCCTTGAGGTCGTCCACGCGGTCGGCCAGGGCCGGTACGGTGCTTGCAACGTTGGCGCGAAACGCCGGCAGTCCGGCGTGGCGTTGCTCCTCGAACCTGCCCTTGCGGATCACGAACGCGCACTGCCAGTAGTCGCCGCGGTTGAGCAGCACGACGATGCGGCCGGCCTCGAAGCGGCCCATGACTTCTTCGGCATCGCCGGCTTTCCTCGGCAGCCGAAACCACAGCACGTCCATCGGCGCGCCGATTTCCTCGACGGGAAGACCCGCGCGCTCGCGCACTGTAGAATGGCGTCCATCACAGCCCACGATTAGGCCGGCCCGAATTTCGATCGGTCCGGCCTAATCG
>Ga0318541_10000754_pt1 | contig 11254 bp, 7 predicted proteins | sample GRESIP166b4f26_FD_202503 | JGI IMG/M metagenome (GOLD analysis project Ga0318541, IMG submission 202503) | Tropical soil microbial communities from Luquillo Experimental Forest, Puerto Rico - GRE.SIPMG.166b4f26 | ecosystem: Environmental > Terrestrial > Soil > Tropical forest > Bulk soil...
GATGAAGTGCTTCGCGCGAGGTTCCAAGGCAAACCGGAAATGGTGATGGCCTACTTCCGGGCGCTTGCCGATGAAGTGCGCAGCCGGCTGGCGCAACTTGGCGTTCGCTCGCTGCGCGAGCTTAACGGGTGGTACGACCGGCTGGGGGCGCGGTCGGGGATGGATCCGTTCCTGATTGTGCCGATCTCGCCGTCGAATCGCGTAGATCCGCAGCAAGAGCCCGGGTTGCACGTGTCGGCGCTGGAAGATGCGGTCCATTTCGATCCTACGCTGGCCGTGCAAGGCGCGGCGCGGGCGATTCAGAACTCAGACCGCAGCGTCGGCGCGGGCCTGAGCGGAGAATTGATGCGGCGGAAGAAGAATGGGCGGGCCGGCGATGCGGAGGTCAGGCAGGAATTTCGCGGCGCGGCGGGACAAAGCTTTGGTGCGTTTCTAGCTGAAGGAGTGACCGTCAAACTCACCGGCGAAGCGAATGACTATGTGGGCAAGGGCTTGTCCGGCGGCACGATTGCCATCACCGCCGGAGGAGCGGCTTCGCGGCGGGGCGATGTTCTTGCTGGGAACACGGTACTTTATGGCGCGACGTCGGGCCAACTGTTTATTGCTGGAAGAGCCGGCGAGAGGTTTGCGGTTCGCAACAGCGGCGCGTTTGCGGTGGTGGAAGGGGTGGGGCAGCATGGCTGTGAGTACATGACCGGAGGCGTGGCCATCATCCTTGGGCCGCTCGGATTGAACTTTGGTTCGGGAATGACCGGCGGCCTGGCTTACGTGATGAGCGCAGACGCCCAAGACGTGTTGCACCCGGAGTTTGTCACCCTCGAGGAGATCGAGCCGCAAGAGGAGGAGTGGCTGAGGCAAGCGCTTCAAGAGCATGTTCATCATACGCGGAGCCCTCGCGCGGCGCGGTTGCTCGGGCGCCGCGGCTCTCTTCCGCTGCTGCGCGTCGAGCCCGTGCACTTTCAGGGTTCCGTGGAAGCCACGTGGAAACCCGTTCTCGCCCAGTTCGAGCAGCGGCAGCAAATTTTGCCGGCACCGCCAACGGCGGCCGTTTCGCGTACGGCCCTACCAGCCTGAAAGACAGGATAATACATACTCGCTAGACGAGAAGATTCACTTATAATCTTATCTGGCAAACCCACTATGGACTTCGACCAACTTACGACCTTCGTCTATGTTGCCAAGCTGAAGAGTTTCTCGCGCGCGGGACAGAAAGTGTTCCGCTCGCAGTCCGCGGTGAGCGCGCAAATCCGCCAACTGGAGCAGGCCTATAAGGCCAAGCTACTTGACCGCTCAGCAAAGTCCGTAGAGCTAACGCCGGCCGGCGAAGTGCTTTTCGAGTACGCGGAGAAGCTACTGAAGCTGCGGGATGAATCGATTCAAATCGTTGCGGACCGCGGTGACGTGGTGCAGGGCCCGGTGGTTTTCGGCGCGAACGAGGCGACGTGCCTGTATCTACTGCCCGACATTTGTGCGGAATTTCAGCACCGCTACCCGCAGGTGCACATCAGCATTTACCGGAATTTCAGCCACAAGATCTTGCAGCGCGTGGAAGATGGGTCCGTCGACGTGGGCATCGTGACGCTGCCGGTGAAGTCTCCGAACTTAAAGGTGCACAGCATTTACCGGGACCGCTTGCGGTTTATGGTCAGCACACGGAATCCGCTGGCGCACCGGTCGAAGATTACCCTGGAAGAAGTGGCGGGCCAGCCGCTGATTTTTCCGCGCACCGGCTACACGCGACAGGTGCTCGATAAACTGTTCCGGCCGTACCGCTCGCAGATTCACGTGGCGATGGAATTGCCAAGCGTGGGCATGATCAAGCGGTTCGTGGTGGCCGACGCGGGAGTGTCGTTCATCAGCGAAAGCTTCGCGCGGGATTACGTGAAAGCCGGGGAAGTGAAGCTGCTGAATGTTGAGGGGCTCGATCTTTGGCGCGAGCTGGGATTGATCTACCGCCGCGACCGCAGCTTGCCGCGCGCCGCGCACGCCTTGATTGGCATGATTCGCGAGATGCGCAAACCTTCCGAACCGAGCATAGTGGCTGCCAGCTAGGCCAGAAATCTCCCGCGCTGGAACTAGTCTGATTTTTCCGATGCCCCCTACTGGACGCTGAAGTCGAGGCTCGCGATGGAGCGGGCGATGACGTTTTCCTGAATTTGGATTAGATCGCTGTTGGCGTAGGTCATGGCCAGCACGGTGAGGATGTCCTTGCTGCGCGCGATGACCACAAGCCTTCCCGACCAATCATGGTCGTCGGCCTTGCCGCGGTATTGATAATCAACCGCCGGCATTCCGCCCACGAGGATTTTCTTCTGAGAGACGCGTTGATAGTTGACGTAAACGTCGTGTAGGCGCTTTTCGACGGCGGCAGCTGCCGCATCCAGCGACTCCTTGTTTTTTTCCTCGCCGACTACCATGAGCGTGGATTCGTCGCCGGTGCCCATGGCGACGATGGCGTTGGGAAGGGCGCTGCGCGCTTCTTCGATGAGGCTCCAGCTCGGGGCCTTGTACATTCGAAAGCCGTGCGTGTAATTGGTGTACAGATTGCCGCTGATGGCCTCGCGATTTTCGGAAACCTCAGGCTCTTTGGGCGGAGCGGGAGCTGTTGCCTCAGGCGCTGGCGCCGTTGCGGTTGCCGATGCAGATGGGTTGGCGGGAGCGTCCGCTTTCGCGGTGGCGTTTGCGGTCTTCGGTGACGTTTTTTCGGATTTCAAGCCCGACCCGGGGGCCGTCGTTTCTAGGCTGGCGCGAGCGGGCATAGCGCCATCTTTGGTATTCGCGGCAGATGCGACAGCCGGTTCGGTTTTGGTTTCGGCTTCACTGGCTGGCTTTGACGGATGCGCAGGAGCATCTTTTTTCGCGGCGGGATCGGGTTCCGATTTCGCCGGGGGCGTCGTTGGAAGAATGGAGGCGATTTTGTCCTTCTCGACGAGCACGTATCCATAGTCGGTTTTGACTTTGAACATGTTCTCTTCGTAGGCGACGATCACGCCGTAGAGTTTTTTGCCGTCTTTCAAGCGGATTTCGTCCGCGCGCGCAGAGCAAGCCAGAGCCGAGAGCGCTAAAGCTGCCGCCGCAAGGAAAAGGGGGCCGCGCTGGGTGGGGACATACATAGAAAAAGTATCCCGCCGGCAAAAGCAGCCCGCAACTTTTATGCGCCGGGCGGTGTCCGGCGTGCTACCTCCACCAGCAGCGCACGGATGCGGGTCACCAGGCGGTCGAGTTCCTGGAGGGCGGCGCTCAGGCGCGCGCGGAGCGGTTCCGGCAATCGCGCGTGTGTTTGCTGGAGTGCCAACGCTTCCGCAATGACGCGAAGCTGCTTGCGGCTAAGCGGATTGAGGCGTTCCCAGAGCCTTCGCTTGGCGCTGCGGTTTCGCCCCAGCCATGCTTCGCCGCTTCCGGCGGGACGCCCGGTTTCGGGTTCCGCAGCCGGCGGCGCGGCCGGTGTTCGATTGCGAATCATGAAATAACCCGCTATTTCCATAACGCTTCGAGCTTTTCGCCATTGATTTGACCATCCGGTTCGACGCGCCCGGTCACGCGCATGGTGCGCGTCTCGAAGACCAGGCCGCCATAGCGCTCGTAAGCGTCGGGGAAGAGCACGACTTCATAGACGCCGCGCTGGTCTTCGAGCGTCACAAACATCATGTTGCGGAAATTTTTCGTGCCGACGTGCCGGTAGGTGATGACCCAACCGCACAGGGTGACGCGCTTGCCGTGCCGGCCGGGCAGTTCGTCGCTCCAGACTTCGCCGTTGTGGGGCAGAAAATCGAGCGGATGGCCGCTGACGCAGACTTCCAGGATTTCGCGTTCGTAGCGCAGCTTTTGTTCCCGCGTGTACTCGGGCATTTGCATTTCAGCGAGAGTCGCGGCAACCGGATCTCGTATGCGGGATTCGGCGAACAAGGTTTCTGTTTTTTCAGGCGGCACGGTTCCTGAGGAAGAAGCTTCCGGGTGCAGGCCTTTGCCGGACGCCTGCAAGAGATTCCATTGCCACAGCATTTCGGGACGAGTCATCCTGCGCACGTTGCCGTGGGTCTCGTCACGCACCTCATCGCAGGCGCCGCATTTGATGAGGGCTTCGACTTCATCGCGTTCGAGCGGAACGCGGCGCAGGAAATCTTCGAGAGAGAGAAACGGCCCGGCTTCTTCGCGAGCGCGGACGATGCCAGCGATGGTTTTGATGCGCAGGCCTTTGACCTGCATCAACCCGACGCGGAGCGCGCGTTTTCCGTCCTGGCCGGTTTCGGCAGTGTACTCCATGCGCGAATGGTTCACGGAAGGCAGGCGCACCGCGATGCCCCAGCGCTTGGCTTCCTCGACATACGCGGAAACGTGATAGAACCCCGCTCCGGCGCTGCACATGGCGGCAAGAAATTCCGCGGGGTGATGCGTTTTCAGGTACGCCATGCGGTATGCGACATCCGCATACGTCGCCGCGTGGGCTTTGCAGAAGCCGAAGCCGGCGAATTTTTCGACCATCTGCCAGGATTCCTCGCGCTGCTGTTTGGTCAGCCCCATCATTGCTGCAGCTTTGTCAAATTTTCCGCGCAAGCGGTCGTAATCGGCCTGGCCGGAATACTTTGCGGAAGTCCGCCGCACGAGATCGGCTTCGGCCAATGACATGCTGCCGAGCGCTTGCGCAATCTGCATCACCTGCTCCTGATAAATACAGACACCCAGCGTGCCGCGCAGGATGGGTTCGAGCGAGTGATGCGGGTAAACGATTTTTTCTTTGCCGCGAAGCCGCTTGACGAACAATTCCTTCGAGCCATATTCCGCGGCCCCCGGCCGGATGATTGCTAGAGCGATGGCCATTTCCTCTAGCGTCCGCGCGTTCATCATGCGAAGCATGCTGCGCATGGCGGGGGACTCGATTTGAAACACGCCCATGGTGCGGCCTGCCGCGATGACGTCGCACGTCGCAGGGTCGTTTTCGGGAATGGCGTCGAGATCGAGCTCGCGAGGCTTGGGGCAGGGCGTTACGCCGTCGGGAGCTAGGTTTGACGCTCGAGGAGCGGGCGGGGCGGTATGCGTGCCTCGGCAGGCGGGCGCAGTGTAGACCGGCGGTGCCCCGGCAAGTTGCCGAGCGCGGTCGATGTTGTCGAGCGCGAGCGACATGGTGGTGAAGCCGCGCTGGCCGAGCAGGTCCATTTTGATAAGCCCGAGCGCTTCGACAGCGTTCATGTCGTATTGCGTGACGACGATTCCTTTGGTGGCGCGTTCGAGAGGAGTTAGGTGCGCCAATGGCCGTGCGGAGATGACCGTGCCGCAGGGGTGAATTCCCATATGCCGTGGAGCTTCGTCGAGACGCAATGCTACTTGCAGGATGGTTTTCCAAGGCTCCTCGTCGATAGGAAGGTCGCGGCATTCCGGCAGGTTGCGAATCGCTCGCAAGATTTCGCGCACCGGGCGGTGCGGCAGGCGTTGGGTGAAGCGGTCGACTTCTCCCGGGGGCACGCCGAATGCTTTTGCCACTTCGCGCACGGCCAGCCGCGCATGCATGGTGATGAAGCTTCCAATCATGGCGACGTGCTCTGCGCCCCAGTGCTCGTAGACATAGTCGAGCAACTCATCGCGGCGCGCGCCGCAAATATCGATGTCAATGTCCGGGCAATCGCCTCGCTGTTCATTCAGGAAACGCTCGAAATAGAGCCCCCAGCGGAGTGGACAGACGCGCGAGATGCCAAGGCAATAGGTGACCATAGAGCTGGCGGCCGACCCGCGCGCGACCGCGGGAATGCCGCGGCGACGGGCTTCCTCGACGATATTCCACACCAGAAGGAAATACGGAGCGAGCTTCCACTGCCCGATGACTTCGAGTTCGTGCCTGAGGCGGGAGAGCGCTTCCGGGCGCGGCGGGTTGTAACGTTTGTGCGCGCCCTCGAAGCTTAGTTTTAACAAATAGGAAAATGCCGATTCGCCGTCGGGAACTGAACATTCCGGCAGAATGCGTTTGCCGAGTTCGAGTTGCAGGTTGCAGCGGCCTGCGATTTCGAGTGTGGCCTCGAGCCACTCGGGATGATCTGGAAAAGACCTGTACATTTCGGCGGCCCGCTTAAACCAGGCTTCGCCGGAGGTGATCTCCGGCGGAGCGACGGTTGTTAATAGCCCGCCAGTGCGAACGGCATTTACTGCGCGATGGTCGAGATGCCTTTCCGGCCGGAGAAAGTGAACGTTGTTCGTGGCGACGAGCCGGATGCCAAGTTCGCGGCCGAGGCGCTCGGCTTCCCGCAGAGTGCGACCGTCGCCGGGAGAGAGATGCTGCACTTCGATGTAGAAGCGGTCGGCGAATATGTCTTGCAGTTGTGAGAAGGGACCGGCGGGGGGTGAGGAGTGAGGGGTACGATGTAGGGTTCCTCTAGTGTTGTTCGCATCTCGTGCCTGCGCCGGCAACGGGCACAGCGCGATGACGCCGCGGCTATGCGCCGCCAATTCCTCGATTGTAACAGGGCGGCCATCGGTTTCTGCAGGCGCGGCATCGGGCGCCAGCCCATCGGGGCCTGTTTGGCGGACAGGAAGGCAGGCGAGCTTGGCTGTTCCCAAGTGCCGCAGCGTGACGAGCTGACAGAGATTGCGGTAGCCCTCCATGTGCATCGCCAGCAGCACGACCGACAGACTCTTGAAACTGTCACTCCGAGGTGAGGGCCGATAGCTTTCATGGGCTGGGAGTCGAAGAAGCTCTGTTTCTCCTCGTGGCATCGCTACATCCAGTCGAACGCCGACAATCGGCTTGATCCCGGCGTTCTTGGCCTTTTGGTAAAACGACACCGCCGCATACATGCCGTTCGTATCCGTTAGGGCCACGGCGGACATTTTCTGCTCCACCGCAGCGGCGATGATCTCTTCCGGCGAAGCCACGCCCCGCAGGAACGAATAGTGGCTGTGACAATGAAGGTGGACGAACATGTGACTCGTGAAATCCGTGTATGGAATCACACCGCGCGCGGTGTTGCCCCTCCTCAGCCGAAACGGGAGTAGAGAACCGGGAAGAGTTCCGAACTGCCAGAACCCGGGATCTGTGAATCCTCGGCTTCTTCTTCACCGAGACAAGCAGGGCGTGGACAGCACGAGGCCGTTCGGCTTGGTGGCGTAATGCTCGCGCAGGGTGAGGCCTTTGCCGTAAAAAACGGCGTTCCAACCAAAGCGGCCGCGCACGCGGTCCATTTCGCGGTTCAGATACCAGCGGCGGTTCGCGCGCGTATCGAACAATTCATTTTGCTGGCGGTCGGCTTCGAGATTGATGACGCTGATGCCGGCCAGCCGTACAGCCACGCGCCGCGTGAACAGTTTGGCGAACAGGTCCTTGGCGCCGGCGAGCAATTCGCGCTCGTCGTTGGTGGGTTTGCTGAGCCGCACCGTCCGGCGGACGGAAAAATCGTCGACATAACCGAGGCGCAAGCCGAGGGTGCGCGCCTGCTTGCCGTATTCGCGCAGCGTCGAGCCGATGCGCTCGCTGAGATACTCGATCAAGCCGGTAAGAAACTCCGTGTCAATGGTGCCGCCTTCAATGGTGGTTTCGCGGGAAACCGACTTCGGCGTGGAAGGCAGGAGCACCTCGCGGCCGTCGAGTCCGCGGGCGCGCTCCCAGATTTGCTGGCCGATGGCTTCGCCGAAGGCCGCTTGCAAAGCGGCCTTCGGCACGCGGCGCAGTTGGCCGATGGTGGCGATGCCGCGTTCGGCCAGCGCGTCGGCGTGCACGTGTCCGATGCCGTGGAGCTTCTCGACCGGCAGTGGCGCCATGAAAAATTCTTCTTCGCCAGGCGCGACCATGCGGAAGCCGCGTGGGCGCTCCAGCCGCGAGGCGATCGAGGCGACTACCTTCGTGCGCGCCGCACCAAGCGAAACACGCAGGCCCGTCCGGGCGAAGATTTCCGCCTGCAATCGCCGCAGTGTGGCTTCGTAATCGGGGTAGAGCCGCTCGGTGCCGGCAAAGTCGAGGTAGAAGTCGTCGACCGCGGCGGGTTCGACCGCAGGGGTATAGGTTTCGAGGATGCGGCGCACACGTTCGGCTGAATCAGCGTAGTGTTCGTATTGGCCCGGGACAACGATGGCTTTGGGGCATACACGCAGGGCTTCGCGGAAACTCATCGCGGTTTTTACGCCGAGCGCCTTCGCTTCGTAGCTCGCGGAAGCCACACAGCCGCGCCCCACCAACACCGGCTTGCCGCGCAGGCGAGGATTCAGCACCTGCTCGACCGAGGCAAAAAACGCGTCCACGTCCACGTGGACGATGTTGGGGATTTTGCGGGCGGGAGTTTTGCATAGTCCCAGCCAGGCCCAGGCAGACCAGGGGTTTTTCTCCGCAGCCGGTTCGTGCTGCGTCGTTTGCGGCGAAGCCGTGTGGGACGGAGCCGCAGGGCGGTCGCCTGCTTCGCGGTTTTCCTCTTCGGCGGATGAAGCCGCAGGGCGATCTCCTGGCTGGCCCACTCTATCAGCCCGCTCGGATTCAAGGGTGGGAGCGGGAATTTCGTTCTCAACACAGATGTCCATGGCGGCTCCTAGTGGTTATGACTCCGCGCAGCGGTCACAGCAAGAAAGCGGGCAGCGTATACTGTCGTCCGAGCGACGCCAAGCGGCTCGAGCCCGCCTCCGGAGTCGAGGGATCGCCCTTGCTACCGACTCCTCACCCTGCCTGCGGTTGGCAGGCCGCTAACGGCCGGGTTTCAACGGACGGCAACCGGCTCGTGAGAGCCAGGGAAGGCAATGGAGCCGGTTGCCGCTTCACCCTTCAGCCCTCTGCAGAGCCAAAGGGCTCTACTCCGCCGCCTGCTTTGTTTCTCCAGGAGGCGGGGCCGTCTCCCGTTTCCTCTACCGGGGAGCACTATAGGAGAACAAAAAGCGAAAGTCAATAGAAAAGGCCGAGAAGCGCCAGAAGGGCGGAGCCGGGAATTGTGGCGCAGCGGTGGTCGAGAAGCTCTTGCTCAGGGTGGAGTTGCTCGCCAACCACAGAGCTCAATTTCCAGGCTTTTGGCAAACTCATGGGAAAAGCGCTGTGTTAAGCAAAAATCAGCGAGCGGCCATGGACCGAAATAACCGAAGTTGAATCTGCGCGGCGAACAGTGTTATTGGTCATGGTTATGGTTCAACTCCCTCGAACACCGAACTTGGAAGTGCAACGAGCGGCGATGAAGAAGCTTGATTTCTTGGCGGGCAAATGGGCGGGAGAGGCACGCCTGCTGCGCGGGCCAGGAGAGCCGGTCGCTTTGGTGCAAACCGAGGACGCTCAATTCAAGCTCGGTGGACTGATTCTGGAAATCGAGGGGATCGGGCGAACCATGCCCGACAACAAGCCCGCTCTCGAGGCTCTCGGGATTATCTCGTTCGACGACGAGACGGGCACATATTACATGCGTGCTTTCAACGACGGCCGCTACTTGGAAACGGACGTCAAGCTCCTTGCGGATGGTAAGAGCTTGACGTGGAGCTTCGCGTTGGGCCAAATCAGAACCAGCTCTGTGTTGCGAATCAACGAGAAAGGCGAGTGGACAGAACTGGCCGAGATCACCATCGAGTCGCAGCCTGCACGAAAGCTTCTGGAACTGAGGGTCAGGCGACAGGAATAACCGGCTCACAGCTGCGCGTCTGCGCTCTGGCGCCGCATCGCGCTTGTGCTAGAAGACGCGGCCGAGCTGGAAAAACCATTTGCGGTGGCCGGAGTCGCCCACGCTGCCACCGATGAAGAACGGGCCCACCGCGGTTTCCGCCAGGAAGCCCACCGCCACATCGTTCGGAAGATTGCTGTCGGCTGTCACGCCGTACATTTTGCCAATTTCGTACGCTCCAACCGCGTAAACTTTCTTTCCCACAAAGGGCGGGAGCGTGAGCAAATCACGCACAAGGCCCGCACGGAACAAATAATACTGGTTGCCCTGGAACTCGTTGTTGCCGTACGCGCTGAGGCGTAACGGTCCTCCCAGGAAAAATTGCGGGATTCCCGTGCTCTTGGTGCCGAATGTCGAGCCGCCTTCGCTTTCCGCAAAGAGCGAGACGATCCGCGTCATTGGGTGGAAATACCCGAGCCTGAGGTCCATGGAAGGGAAGCTGTTGGCAGCACCAGGACTCTGGTCGAACCATCGGAAGTTGGACTCCGCGCTGAATCCACGCCGAGGAATGACGGGATCGTCGGTATGGTCGAGTTGGTAATGCAGATGAGATTGCCCCACGCGCCCTTCGACAGCGGGAATCTCGGGCGTCCCCAGGCGGAGCTTGGTGTTGAGCGAGCCGACTGCATATCCAACGCGCAATTCACTGAAGCGGCCGAAGCTGTAACCGAGATCGCCACCTATATTGATGCGGTAGATGCGGTAATCCGCCAGCGGATCATTCTTCGCATAAATTTGAAAGGTTGTGTCGCTGGCGTCGGCATGAGGCGCAAAAAACCAGCGGCTGTCCGGCCAGAAGGGACGATACAGTTCGGTTTGCAGGCCATAGGTATTTCCCAGCAGCAGGTCGGTGCGCCACTCGGAGCGGTACCCGGCGACATCCATGAATGTGAAGCGCGTTCCTGTAGTGAAGTCCACGTTGCCGGCTTGCGATCCGTCGACTTCAAACGCCGTTTGAAACATGGGCGGCGCGTCGTTTTTTTCGACCACGCGCACCAGCAGTCCGGCCTTCCCGTCCTGTTCCTTAAGCCAGTAGCTCGCCGAGTCGAAGCGGCCGACTCCGGTGAGGCGCGTCAGCGCTCGACCAAGCTTCTGCGGCTCAATTGGCTTGCCGGGGAAGCCCTTCAAATAACGGGTGACATCCACGGCTTCGCGCTCGCTCGTTCCCTCCACCTTGACGAATTGCGGCACGGGAAGTTCGGTGCGTTCCCGTGCTTTGCGCGCCAGAAGATAACCCTCCCAATCGGCGTCGTTCAGGGCGAACGCCTCGAGCATGCGCGCTTTGGTCTTGGCGGCTTCATAACCGCGCTCGATGATGGGTTTGCTCTTTGCATAATCCACGGTGGTGAATTGGCCAAGAGGCACGGAAATGATGGAATCCGCCAGCTCCAGGCTGCGTATTTCGTTTTCCGTGACCACCGCGCTCACGGAATGGTTAAGGACGCTGAAGACGGAGCGAATGTCGTTGGCTTGGACTGGCGCTGGCTCGAGGTGCACGGCAATCACGATCTCCGCCCCCATTTTGCGGACAACTTCGGTCGGCAGGTTGTCCAACAGCCCACCGTCGACATAAACAGCCTTTCCTTCACGGACAGGCGAAAAAACTCCGGGAATGGACATCGTGGAGCGCAGCGCTATTGCTAATGGGC
>Ga0318541_10000770_pt1 | contig 11184 bp, 7 predicted proteins | sample GRESIP166b4f26_FD_202503 | JGI IMG/M metagenome (GOLD analysis project Ga0318541, IMG submission 202503) | Tropical soil microbial communities from Luquillo Experimental Forest, Puerto Rico - GRE.SIPMG.166b4f26 | ecosystem: Environmental > Terrestrial > Soil > Tropical forest > Bulk soil...
AGCACGACAAAATCGTACGCTCCACCCATGGTGTGAATTGCACCGGTGGATGCAGCTGGAAGATTTATGTGAAGAGTGGCGTCGTTACCTGGGAGACGCAGCAGACGGACTATCCACGGACGCGGCCAGGCATGCCAAACCATGAGCCACGCGGATGCTCGCGCGGTGCTTCATACAGCTGGTATCTCTACAGCGCGAGCCGGATCAAATACCCGATGGTGCGCAGCCGGCTGGTCAAGGCATGGCGCGAGGCACGTAAGACCATGGCGCCGGTAGAGGCATGGGCCTCGATTATCGGCGATGCTGAAAGGGCGAAGTCCTACAAGGCCATGCGTGGGCGCGGCGGCTTCGTTCGCTCCACTTGGAACGAGGTAACCGAGATTATCGCCGCCGCCAATATATGCACTATCAAAACCTTTGGGCCCGATCGTGTTGTCGGCTTCTCGCCCATACCTGCGATGTCCATGGTGTCCTACGCGTCGGGCGCCCGCTATCTCAGTTTGATCGGCGGGACTTTGCTCTCGTTCTACGACTGGTATTGCGACTTGCCGCCGTCGAGCCCGCAGACCTGGGGCGAGCAGACCGACGTTCCGGAATCGGCCGACTGGTACAATTCCGGCTACATTATCGCCTGGGGATCGAATGTGCCGCAGACGCGCACGCCCGATGCCCATTTCTTTGTCGAGGCGCGCTACAACGGCACCAAGGTTGTGGCGATCACGCCCGACTATTCGGAAGTCGCCAAGCTCTCGGACCTTTGGCTGCATCCCAAGCAGGGGACCGACGCGGCGCTCGCCATGGCGATGGGTCACGTCATTCTCCGCGAGTTCTTTCTCGATCGAACGGTGCCTTACTTTCAAGACTACTGCCGCCGTTATACCGACATGCCGATGTTGGTGCGGCTGCGTCGCGACGGTGACCGCTATGTACCCGACCGTTATGTGCGGCAGAGCGATCTTCCAGCCTTGTCGCGATCTGATCGCGATGCGTGGAAAACTGTCGCGATTGATGAGACAACCGGCGCTCTGGTCGTGCCGCAAGGCTCGATCGGATATCGCTGGCCGGGTGAGGGCGAGGCCAAAGGACGCTGGAATCTCGAGGCAAAGGACGGCGAGACTGGCGACGAAATAAGCCTGGTTATGAGCATTATCGACCGGCGCGATGAAGTACTGCCGGTCGCATTCCCCTACTTCGGTGGCCGAGCGCACGAACGTTTCGCGGCCAACGACCAAGGTGCAGACGTGCTCGTGCGCAACGTGCCGAGCAAGCGCGTCGCGCTCGCCGATGGCGATGCACTCGTGACGACGGTGTTCGATCTTCTTTGCGCGAACTACGGTCTCGATCGTGGCCTCGGGGGCATTTGCGCCAAGAGTTTCGTGGACAACGCAGCCTATACGCCGGCGTGGCAGGAAGTGATCACCGGTGTGCCAGCAGAGAAGGTGATCGCAATCGCGCGCGACTTCGCGCACAACGCGGAGAGGACGCAGGGGCGATCGATGGTGATCATCGGCGCCGGCATGAACCACTGGTACCACCAGGACATGAACTACCGCAGTATCATCAATTTCTTGATGATGTGCGGTACTGTCGGTATCTCCGGCGGCGGCTGGGCGCATTATGTGGGACAAGAGAAACTGCGACCACAGACTGGCTGGACGATGCTCGCCTTCGCGCTCGACTGGGTGCGGCCGCCACGCCACATGAACGGTACATCATTCTTCTATGCGCATAGCGACCAATGGCGCTATGAGAAATTAGGCGTCGAGGAGTTGCTTTCGCCGCTGGCCGATTCGGCCCCCTATCGCGGTAGCATGATCGATCTGAACGTTCGAGCGGAACGGATGGGATGGTTGCCCTCAGCCCCGCAACTCGCTGTGAATCCGTTAACGCTGGCGGGAGAAGCGGAAAAGGCAGGCGTTTCCGTCAAAGATCATGTTGTCGCCGGTCTGAAGGAGGGCCGTCTCCGGATGGCGTGCGACGATCCGGACGACGCAAAGAACTTCCCACGCAATCTGTTCATCTGGCGCTCAAACCTGTTCGGATCATCGGGCAAGGGACACGAATATTTCCTGCGGCATTTCCTTGGCACGCGGCATGGCCTGCAAGGCAAGGATTTGGGCGAGATGGGTGGTCGGAAGCCCGAAGAGGTGAAGTGGCGCGATCCGGCGCCCGAAGGCAAGCTCGATCTTGTCGTCACCCTCGATTTCCGCATGTCAACGAGCTGCCTCTACTCGGACATCGTGCTGCCGACGGCAACCTGGTACGAAAAGAACGATCTTAACACGACGGATATGCACCCCTTCATTCATCCGTTATCGACTGCCGTCGATCCGGTTTGGGAATCGCGCAGTGACTGGGAAATCTACAAGACCATTGCGCGCCGCTTCTCTGATCTTGCGGTAGGCCATCTCGGTGTCGAGCGCGATGTAGTGCTAACTCCGATTCTTCACGACACGCCGGCTGAACTCGCCCAAATCGACGTACGAGATTGGAAAAAAGGTGAATGCGACTTAGTGCCGGGCATCACTGGACCTCAGATCACAGTTGTCGAGCGTGACTATCCTAACACCTACCGTCGCTTTACTGCGCTTGGGCCACTTGCCAACAAGCTAGGCAACGGTGGCAAGGGAATCAGTTGGAATACCGAAAACGAGGTGCGCGGGCTCGAGGAGCTGAACTACCAAGTCGATGACGGCGGACCGACTCAGGGCCAACCGCGCATCGAATCTGACATTGATGCGGCCGAAGTTATTCTGTACCTCGCGCCAGAGACTAACGGCGAGGTCGCGGTCAAAGCGTGGAAAGCCCTTGGCCAGGTGACTGGTCGTGACCACACGCACCTTGCACAGAAGCGCGAGGACGAAAAGATTCGTTATCGCGATCTGGTGGCGCAACCGCGGAAGATCATCTCCTCGCCGACATGGTCTGGCATCGAAAGTGAACAAGTCAGTTATACCGCCGGATACACCAACGTTCATGAGCTCATTCCTTGGCGAACGCTGACCGGTCGACAGCAGTTCTATCAGGATCACCGCTGGTTCCGGGATTTTGGCGAAGGCTTTGCCGTTTATCGGCCACCGATCGATACGCGAACCGTGGCGGAAATGCTCGGCAAGCGCAGCAACGGGCAACCGGAGGTCGTGCTCAATTTCATTACGCCGCATCAAAAATGGGGCATTCACTCAACCTACACGGACAATCTTTTGATGCTGACATTGTCGCGTGGTGGTCCAATCGCGTGGATTTCCGAGATTGACGCCAAGAAGGCGGGAATCGTCGATAACGATTGGATCGAGCTCTACAACATGAACGGCGCGCTCGCTGTGCGAGCCGTCGTGAGCCAACGTGTGCAGGAAGGCATGTGTCTCATGTACCACGCGCAGGAAAAGATTGTGAACGTTCCGGGTTCTCAGATCACCGGACAGCGCGGTGGCATCCATAATTCTGTAACCCGCACTGTGCTCAAGCCCACCCATATGGTGGGCGGCTACGCTCAACTGTCCTACGGTTTCAACTATTACGGCACCGTGGGTAAGCTGAACAAGGTGGAGTGGCTCGACCATTCCAATCCCGTTCACAAGGCAGTCAAGGAGTCGGCGTCATGAAGATACGTTCTCAAGTCGCGATGGTGCTGAACCTCGACAAATGCATCGGGTGTCACACCTGCTCTGTGACGTGCAAGAATGTTTGGACCTCGCGGCAGGGCATGGAATACGCCTGGTTCAATAACGTCGAGACCAAGCCCGGCATCGGCTATCCGAAAGATTGGGAGAATCAGGAGCGCTGGCAGGGTGGCTGGAAGCGTAAGAAGAGCGGCAAGATCGTTCCCAAACAAGGAGGGCGCTGGGCGATCCTGGCGAACATCTTTGCCAATCCCAACCTGCCGGAGATCGACGACTACTACGAACCCTTCACTTTCGACTACGAACACCTCCAGATCGCGCCGGAATTACCGACAGCGCCGGTGGCGCGTCCATTATCGCTCGTCAGCGGCCGGCCGATGGACAAAATTGAGTGGGGACCGAACTGGGAGGAGATCCTTGGCGGCGAGTTCGACAAGCGCTCACAGGACTATAATTTCGAAGCGGTGCAGAAGGATATTTACGGTCAGTTCGAAAATACCTTCATGATGTATCTGCCTCGTCTTTGCGAGCATTGCCTCAATCCGAGCTGCGTCGCTTCCTGCCCGTCCGGCTCGATTTACAAGCGTGAGGAGGACGGCATTGTCCTCATCGACCAGGACAAGTGTCGTGGTTGGCGGATGTGTGTCTCCGGATGTCCATACAAGAAAATCTATTACAACTGGACTTCCGGGAAGGCGGAGAAGTGCATCTTCTGCTATCCGCGCATCGAAGCCGGGCAGCCAACAGTCTGTTCCGAAACCTGTGTCGGACGCATTCGCTATCTTGGTGTGCTGCTTTACGATGCGGATGGGATCGAAAACGCAGCGAGCGTGGAGGATCCGCAGAACCTCTACGAGGCGCAACTCGCGCTTTTTCTTGATCCCGACAATCCTGAAATCGCTTCGCGGGCTCGCGCGGATGGCGTTCCAGATAACTGGATCGAGGCGGCCAGGCGTTCGCCGACCTATAAGATGGCGGTCGAATGGCGCATCGCTTTCCCGCTGCACCCCGAGTATCGGACCTTGCCGATGGTCTGGTACGTCCCGCCATTGTCGCCGATCCAGTCCCATGCGAACGCCGGCGCAATCGATACCGTCGGCCAACTACCTGATGTGCGTTCGCTACGCATTCCAATCCGTTATTTGGCCAACCTGCTCACAGCTGGCGCTGAGGCACCCATCATCAGAGCGCTGGAGCGCATGCTAGCCATGCGCGCTTATTATCGACAGCGGCAGCTCGGTGAGGGCGATGGCCAAGAGATGCTCGCGCAAGCTGGTCTTAGCGTCGCGCAGGTCGAAGAGATGCATCGCTATCTCTCCATCGCCAATTACGAGGATCGCTTCGTCATTCCGACCAGCCATCGCGAGCAGGCCGAGGATGCTTACGGCCTGCGCGGGTCATGCGGCTTTACCTTCGGCAACGGCTGCGACTTCGGCCCGCCGCATTCGAGCCTGTTCGGCGGCAAGATGGGTCGTCGCACGCTGACGCCAATCAGGCCGCTTGATACGTAATGGAGCCAAGAATGATCGTACTCAGGGCACTCGGGGCGTTGCTTTCTTATCCGCAGGAAGAAATTCGGCAGGCACTGCCGGAAATCGCCGAAGCCATCCGCGCGTCGCAACTGATCCCGCCCGCTCAGCGCGAGGATTTGCTGACGCTGATCGATGAACTCTGCGCTGGCGATCTCCTCAAGGTCGAAGAACGGTACGTCGAGCTTTTCGATCGAGGCCGCGCAGCGTCGCTCCATCTTTTCGAGCATCTGCACGGCGAGGGGCGCGATCGAGGGCAGGCGATGGTCGACCTCAAGCGTCTTTATGAGCGTGCCGGCTACGAACTATCGTCGCGCGAACTGCCGGACTATCTGCCTGTCGTGCTCGAATATCTCAGTTGCCGCGACCTTCGGGAGTCGCGCGAGCTTCTAGGCGACTGCGCCCACATATTACGGCGGATTGGCCAGTCGCTGATCGCGCGGGACAGCCCCTATGCAGCTGTGTTGCAGACTCTCTTGGTAATCGCAGGTGAAGACCCGATCGACATTGCGGCAGTGCCTCGCGTCGCGGAACGAATTGAAAATCTCGATCGCGACTGGTTCGAGCAGCCCGCGTTCGGCGAAGAGCCGTTGGCCTCGGCCAGGAGCGTGCGAGAGGCCTCTCCGGTGGCGGTCGCCTCAGGCAACGCCAGCCGAACCGATAAAAGCGGAGGATCCCATGTTGTCCGCTGACTACGTCAACACTTTTCTCTTCGGCATCTATCCGTATCTCTGCCTCGCCGTGCTACTGATCGGCAGCCTGATCCGGTTCGATCGCGAGCCCTATACCTGGAAAAGCGATTCCTCGCAGCTGTTGCGTGCGCGAGAGCTCCGCCTCGGATCGAATCTATTCCATTATGGGGTGATCGTCGTCATTCTCGGTCATTTCGCGGGCTTCTTGGTGCCAGACTGGGCCATCGATTGGGCCCTCAACCCCGTCGGCCATCAACTGCTCGCCATGATCGTGGGCGGCATCGCAGGCCTCATCGCGATTGTCGGCCTCACTATCCTTGTGCACCGGCGGCTTGCCGATCCGCGCATCCGTCTTAACAGCCGCAAGTGGGACATCGCTGTTATTCTTATTCTGTGGCTGCAGCTCGCGCTTGGCCTCTCCACCGTGCCCCTATCCGCCTTTCACATGGACGGAGTGCTGTTCGGATTGCTGGTGGCTTATGTCAAGGGGATCGTCACTTTCAACGGCAGCACCGTGGCGCTCATGAGCGGCGTGCCGTTGGTTTACAAGCTGCATATCCTCCTTGGATTTACAATTTTCCTAATTTCGCCGTTCACACGCATGATCCACATCTGGAGTGGAGTTGGTGCGCTCGCGTATCTGTTCCGCCCCTATCAGATCGTGCGCTCTCCGCGCACACGGGCAAGGGTGCCGGTACGATCATGAGCGTCACTGTCAACGGTATCACGATAGCGGTCTCTCGCTGGCCGAACCCGGAAGTTGCGGCTGTGCGTGAATTACTGCGGCAGCGGGCGATTGCTGTCGGCCTCTTGCTGCCCGACACCGAGAGCGACGAGGCCATAAGCGCAGCCATCGAGCACCTGCTCACCGACGAAGTAATCGTACCCTCGCCAACAGATTCAGAATGCCGGCGCTATTACGAGAGCCATTTGAAAGAGTTCCAATCTGGAGATTTGGTGCACGCGCGGCATATCCTGTTTCAGGTAACGCCGACTGTGTCCGTACCCGAGATCCGTGCCCATGCCGAGCGCGCGCTGTCGGAGTTGTTGGCAGAGCCAGACCAGTTCGCCGCTATGGCCCGCGAACTGTCCAACTGCCCGTCAGGACAGCAGGGCGGCAATCTCGGGCAAATCGGTCGAGGCGAAACTGTTCAGGAATTCGAGCGCGCGTTGTTCCGACTGGGCGCAAGCGGAATTTTGCCGGAACTGGTCAAGACGCGCCACGGCTTTCACATTGTGGCAGTGGACCAAAGCATTCCAGGGAAAACGCTGCCGTTTGATGCGGTGCGCGACCAAATCGCCGAACGACTCAAAGCCGGCGTGGAAGAGCGGGCCTTAAAGCAGTACGTTTCAATCCTCGCCGGTCAAGCAGAAGTCGTAGGCGTGGATTTGGCTGGCGCGCAGACACCCCTAGTTCAATGACGAAGGGAGTATGACGACATCCCGCGCTCGGCGGCCGGCAAAATGTCGTAGGCTCGATGTCACCGATGTCTCTTATTGGCACTTAGCAGACACCACAATCCGTTCGGCCGATGTCCGCTTTTGGGGGTAAAGCGGACATTGGCAGATTACCTAGACGATCCGGGCCCTGCGGAGCAGCTACTTCAAATGTGCTTGTTTCGCTAAAATGGATTGTCCTGACCTCGGGAAGGCAGCCTACTTTGCTCTATCCGGCCGATGCGTTCACTCCAACGGCTGATCAGAACCTCTGCGCCACAGTTCCGGCCACCCAAAGCGGACATCGCGCACTCCCTAATTCGTCTTAGCTTCAGAATAGCGTGAATAAAAACGATCTACACGCTCTTGCCACATCTTCACGAATACACCGGAAGTAAGGTTTTCGACGGACTTCCAAATATGCTTTACTTCGGGAAGTGTATTTTCCCAGATTGCCCGCTTGCACCACTGTTCACCCTTTTGTTTGCCCTCGTCCGTGGCGCACATTGATTTCCAAGCAATCCTGTCCGGATGATTGACGTGTTCCTCCGCTCCGCGCGTTCCTTGTTGATGGATGAGGTATAAATCACTGTAAGTTGCCTTTTTATGTGTAGTCAGTTCGAAGAGCATGGCCGCCGTAGCTAACTTATAGGCTGCAGCAAGAGCATTATCACGCGCATTCAGAATGTCGCCAGATCCATACGCCCCAAACTCGTATTTACTCAGCTGGAATAGACCCATGTAGGAGCCGGTACGCTGCTTTGGATCAAAACCAGATTCGATCTTGGCCACGGCTTTCATAAAATTGAAGTCCAAGCCGAAGACCTCAGATGCTCGCTTGATTTCCTCGATAGGCGTTCCGATTGGAATGTCTTGTAGGGCGTCAAGAACAGTATCCACTGGTCTCCTGTCCGGCGGGACTTCGGAATAGACGTAATCGGCGAGATACGAAAGCTGATCCAACTTTGGTGAGTTGACGTCATGGTCAGCTGGCCGGTAATACTTTTCCAGTCGCACAAGTTTGGGGCTAAATACCTGTTCTTCGACTTCCTCGTCTTCCTTCACTGCAAGTCGGTCGGATTTCCCCTCAAGGGCAGTTTGAAAGTTTCCCGCCTGGTTTGCAGACAGGCCTGCGAAGTGCTTTCGGTTGTCGAAAAGCAAATACGTTGCGGCAAAAGTTGCGACGGCAACGGCAATTTTAGCGAAATGCGAAACTCGCATTCACGGTCCCCCTGCCACGACTCCCTTACACATTGAGGGGTGGCCGTTGGCAGAAGGATGGCGCGAAAACGGCAAAACGACGCTGCTCAGGTTTCAACGTCCCTATTTCTGGCAAAATGCTCCACGCCACCCGCACGGTGCCGGTCGTGTTTGCATTTGCGGCCGATCCGGTCGGCTCAGGCTACATCGAAAGTCTGTCGCGGCCGGGCAGCAACGCCACTGGCTTTTTGCTGTTCGAATACGATTTGAGCGCAAAATGGCTGGACCTGCTCAAGCAAATCGCGCCGGGCGTGACCCGAGTGGCAGTCCTTCGGAATCCCACCGAAATGGCCGGGATCGGTCAATTTGCCATTATCCAGTCCGTGGCCCGGTCGGTCGGGGTAGATGTTAGCGTTATCAACCTGCGCGACGCCGGCGAGATCGAGCAGGCCGTCACGGCATTCGCTCGTTCGAGCAATGGCGGTCTGGTTGTGGTGGCGAGTGCATTGGCGACCGTTCAGCGCGCTTTGCTCATCGAGCTCGCGGCTCGCCACAGACTTCCCGCGGTCTACTCCGAGCGCACGTTCGTCGCTGGCGGCGGTCTAATCTCGTACGGAGCTGATCACCGAGGGGTATCGGCACGCAGCCGGCTATGTCGATCGCATCCTCAAAGGCGAGAAGCCGGCCGAGTTGCCAGCGCAAGCGCCGACCAAGTACGAGCTGGCGATCAATCTTAAAACCGCTAAGGCACTGGGCCTCACAATACCGCCGGCAATGCTCGCTCGTGCTGACACGATCATCGAATAGCTGGATTTCCGCTTTTGGCACAAAGCGGACATTCGACAGGCTCAACCAATATCCGCTTTCGGGGGTAAAGCGGACATTGATTGGACGTGCCCCGATGTCTGCTTTTGACCCTGACCCCAGGCTTGCCGTGATCCGGGAGAATTCATTCCCGCATCAGTCTGAGGTCAGCCAGCGCGTGTGATCGCTTGCCGCGTCAGGAATAGTCCTCCGCTGCCGGTACGAAGAGTTCGTGCGTCTGGTCGAGGCCGCGCAATTTATGCGGCCCCAGCGATCGCAGCGCGCCGCCATACGCGCGCGCGAAATCGCCGCTGACGACCAGAGGTAGGTCGATCGACTTTGCGACCGCTTCGATCCGGCTGACCAGATTGACGCTTGGCCCGATGACGGTGAAATCGAGTCGGTCGGCCGCGCCAATATTGCCGTAAATCACGGTGCCGTAGTGCAGAGCGACCACCATCTTGAGCGACTCGCTGCCCAGGGATGCATGCTCGACCGCGTGCACCGCGGCCAACGCCTCGTGCGCCGCCGCCATCGCGTTCATGGCGGCGTCGGCGACTCCTTCGAATGCCGCAAGCGGAAAGATTGCTAGTAGCCCGTCGCCGATGAATTTCAGAATCTCGCCGCGGTGGTCGGCGATGGCGCGGGCCTGGGCGTCGAATACCCGATCCAGAATGGCAATGATCTCCTCGCTGGCGACGTGGTCGGAGAGTTTTGTGAAGCCGCGCAAATCGGACGACCACAAAACGGCAGCGATCGCTTCGCCACTGCCGCGCCGGATCTGGCCGGCCAGCACTCGTGGGCCGGTCTGCGGGCCGAGATAAGCGATGAGTACGTTCTCGGCGATATGCTTTTGGTTGTGCATGTCGACTAGGACGGACAACAGCTCGCTGATCCGTTTTAGATCGGCGATCTCGCCTTCGGAAAATCCGCCCGGCCGGTCGCTGACATAGGTCACCATGTAGGACGATGGGCCGTAGACGCCGCCGACCGGAAGCGCGAGGTAATCGGTCGCGCCACGCTCCTTGAGCTCATGGAGCACCGCGAAATCGAATTGCGCCTCCGGCTCGTCAAGGCGCCGACGCAAGGTTTCGCCACCTTCGCGCACGCGCAGCACCGGATTCACCTCGTACGGAATAAGGTCGCGCATCTCATGCTTGATCATGATCCGCACAGTCCGCCCGGTGTCTCGCCACCAGATGATGGCGGCGCCGAGATATTGCGGATGCAGCGTTCCGACATGCAGGCTCACACGCAAGAGCGGAAGGCCGGCGGCATAGAGCCGCCAGGAGAATTCGTCGATCGCGGCCGTACCGGAAGTAATCCGGCGTGCCGGGCCGATCATCCAATCTGCGATGCCATTGATGCTGTCATGGGCCGGCCGTTCAGATGGTGGCCGCTCGACCGTCTCGGCGGTGACGACCGTACGGCCTTCGACAATCAGGGTTTCGCTGGTCGCCTCGTCGTCCATCGCCTACCGAGTTGGAGCGCAAATTTAGGCCCGGTCAAGCGCTAGCCGGCCGTCCGCGCTGATGATCGAGTGAGCAGCCCGATGTCCGCTTTTGGGGGTAAAGCGGACATCGATTGGACGTCGGCGCAAAGTCACTACCGTAATCAGGATGGCAAAGTAAAACGGCGGCGCCGTCAGACGCTCGTTTAGGCCACGGGTGGCCACCGGATTGACGCCTGTTTACTTACCTTTGGCCTTTTGATCGCGTTCTAAACGCAATGCCCTCAAACGGTACGTGTTCTTGACCGCTGCCTCGCGCCGCGCGTTTTCTTGCTTGAGCGCCTCGTTACATCGCGTCTTTGATTGCGTTCAAAAACGGTTTCTGCAAAAGCACGTTGGTCAGTATCAGCCATTAGGCTCCCTCTGCCGTGACAAGGTGTCAGAATCAC
>Ga0318541_10000781_pt1 | contig 11132 bp, 17 predicted proteins | sample GRESIP166b4f26_FD_202503 | JGI IMG/M metagenome (GOLD analysis project Ga0318541, IMG submission 202503) | Tropical soil microbial communities from Luquillo Experimental Forest, Puerto Rico - GRE.SIPMG.166b4f26 | ecosystem: Environmental > Terrestrial > Soil > Tropical forest > Bulk soil...
AGGCCGTCCTGGATCACCATCACCGTGGGCCATTCGATCTTCGACATCACCGCACCACCGTGACGCGGACGCCTTCACCGCTCACTGCCGGAAGAACCCAGAATGTCGCCGCATCGAACGCCGCCGGTTTGGTGGGGTCGCCAATGGTCCAGCCAGGGCGCGTCACAGGAGAATCGCTCGGTGCCGGGATCTCGGCGAGGACGTTCTTGGTGAGATCCGGCGTTTCGCGATCGACGATGTAGATGGAGTTCGTGTTGGTCCCGAGCGCCTGGAACTGCAGCGCCTGCACACCGTAGTTGCGCGTGGGATCGCCGAGATTGTTGGTGGCCCGCAGCGCCGTTGTTGTCGAGTTGGGTTTCACGTTACCGAGTGCGTGCTGTGCCATAACTTAAACGGGAAGACTACACCACTGTGGTTTCATTGCCAAAGCCCTGTTGAGGTGTCGAGGACCGAACCGATCCCCAACTGCTGGATCTCGCCGATCCACATCTTGCCCTCGGTGCCGCCCTTACCCGGGGGGTGGATGATGTAGATGATCGGATCGTCCCAGTACGGGCGCACCGTGCCCATACCGGGATAGCGTGCCGGTGGCAGCTTGATCGGTTGGTCGAGACCGACGAAAGGTCCCGAGGGTAAGAAGATGACGATCACCGGTGTCTCTGGAGCAAGCAGGACCGCTGTCGGCAGCGCCGTGCGCGTCGCGGGTGGCCGCACAATCCCTTCCACACCGGTAAATGACGGGATGAAGCCCAAGATCGGATTCTCACCGGCGGGGGTGCGGGCACCGATATTGGCCAGGACCACTTTCGCCGGTAAGAGGACGTGATCGTCGGCGACGCGCACCCAGTTGTACTGAGACCCGACGATGGTGTCGTCCACCAGCGCAGGCCGCATCCCGTGTGCCAAGGCTTTCGGCGGCGACATCTGCAAATCCCAGAACGATGGGTTTACTGGCAGGATGAAGTCGTCCGCACCGGCGTGCAGCACAAGGAGCGGAGCCCGAGCGCCTGGGCGCTGGCGCGGTTCATCCAGCGCGATAAAGGGCGGTGGCCCGACGGGTGGAATGAAGTCGTCGGCGAAGGGACGTAAGAGCAGCCGTGAAGCGATGGCGGCGATGCGCACCCGCTGGTCATCGATTGCGACGAACACCGGCGGCGGTGCCGCGATCAGTGGATCATCGATTCCGGGGCGCAGTCCTCGACCGGCGCGTGGGGCGAGTAGGAGGGAATCCCACAGTGAGGAATTCGGCGGCAGGTTCGACGCCGTCGAGAAGATGTAGTCGTCATAGTTGCGTTGCGTCCGCCCCGGCTTCGGTGGTAATAACCGGTAATCCCACAACGATGCATTCGGCACAAACTGCGACGCGGTCGTGAAGACGTAGTCATCGTAATTGCGCTGCGTGCGCCCAGGCTTCGCCGGTAACAGCTGATAGTCCCAGAGCGAGGGCGTCTGCTGCACGTTCGACGTCGTCGTGAAGCTGTAATCGTCGATGTTGCGCTGCGTGCGTCCTGGCTTCGCCGGTAGCAGCCGGTAGTCCCAGAGCGCCCCGCCTGTGATCGCGACACTCGTGAAGACGTAGTCGTCATAGTTGCGCTGGGCACGTGAGGGAGGTCTCGGCGGTAGCAGCGAGTAGTCCGCAAGCGGCGGCGGCAGCAGCGGCACCGCCGTGAACGCGTAGTCGTCGACGTTGCGCTGGGTGCGCCCCGGCTTGGCTAGCAGTCGCGGGCCAAGATCCCAGAGCGTTGGGTTATTTAGTGGAGTGAAGTCGTCCGCCGGGCGCGGCGGCACTCGCGGTCTTAAAGCCGCAGGACGGGTAGGTGCATCGTCGGTCTTCGGCCAGATCCCGGGACGGAAGAACGGGTCGCCGGTGACTTTGACGATCAGTTGCCGGACCCACGACCGCATCCGCATCGACATCATATCAGCTGCCGACGAGGAGCTTCTTCTCTCGGGCCTCGATCGCTTCCATCTTGCGCTCCCAGGTCACACAACCTCTGGGCCCGTCCGCATCGCAGGAAGGATCGCCGCAGGTATGGCGCATGCAACCGCGACAGAACCCGCGCAGGATGCCCGAGCCGGGCCGCACGACCCAGTGCGCACCGCAGTGGCCGCACTGCTGGGTCTGGGCGACGACCTTGCCGTCGAGAGCAATGTAGCCGCCGTGCTTATCGGTGCGTGGTGCGCGGGCGTTCGAGTAGTCGCTCTTGGAGTCCATGTAGCGGTGCCGGGTCAGCTCCTCAGCCAGCTTCCGTTTGCTGTCTCGATCTCTCAGGATGTGGTAGGCCAGTTCGTCGATCATACGTCACAGGGAATGCCGGGGTGGGCTCGCTCCCAGTCCAGGCGAAAGCATTTCACACAGAGCTTGCGACGCGCCGGTACTCTCAGGCTACGCCCGCCGCCGTCCCGGCCCACCATCGCGTGGATGTGCATGTGCGTGATGGTGGCACTCTCGAAGCCGACACCGAACGGGGCTTCAGCGTCGAGGATGGAGCCCAAGCAGTCATGACACTGGAACTCGGCAAACACACACAGCGGGCACTCCGGCGGCTCATAGTGCAGCGGTAGATTCCGCCCCCGGTCGATCCCGAGCGGTGCCGACTGCGGGCCCGACACCAGCGTCTCCGACGTCCCGTTCGGCGGTCCCAGCGCGGCCCATAGCCTCCGGCGGATGGCCGACTTCAGCTCATCGAGCATAAAACCATCACTCGCAATAGTGCCACGTCAGGTCATCGGAGAACACGGCGGTGCCGCCGACGAAGAACAAGCCGAGGCCTGTGGTGACGCTCGCGGCCTGAACGATCTCGCCGCCGTCGGGGGCATACCACGTAAACACCGAGTGCATGTTGTGAGAGAACCACAACAGTTCCGATGACGCGGTGTAGGTCGGCTCACCGGTCGCGTTGATGCCGGTCAGCGCCGCGCCGCCCGCGATCAATCCGGGATTCGGATCGGCGGAATCCATGGGTGTCGGTGTGCGCGAGGTGACGGCGAGCGTGCCGATCGCCGAGATGCGCTTCACGTTGTACTCATCGACGTTGTCCGCCGGTGTGGCATTCAACGCCGCGAGCATGATGAAGTTGGTTTTCGGCCTGCAGGTGGTAGTCGCGATGAACGACGCCCGCGTCGTCGACGCCGCCGAGGTAAGCTGGCCGGTCTGTGCGTATCTACGTCCTAATGACATGTTGGGTTCTCCTTCTAAGTGGAAGCATGTTGCTGACGGGGATGATCACGTTGCGCACGATCTCGGGTCGCTGCATTTCATCCCAGAATAGGAACGGGGCGGCTCCTGGCGTGGTCTCTGTACCGAGCGTGACAAACGTCGTCGGGTTGAGTTGGTTGTTGTATTCGGCGGTCACCCAGTTGGCGGATCGGCCCACGTTGGCCAGACGGACTTCATCCATGACGCCATTAAAGCCGCCGACCGTAAGCTGGACGCCCTGGTTGATCGACGCTCCGCTGGTGTTCTGAACATTGCCCGTTAAAGCGACTTGGGTTCCATTGGCGGTGGCGTTCACGTAACCGTTCAGGTTCGCGCCGTCGTAGCTGCCGACGAGGAAATACCAGACACCCGAGCTTGCCGTGACGCCACCGATGCCGACCTCGGCTCTCGTGCCGGTCGCGTTCCAGATCGAGAACCTCAAGGCATTCGCGGGCGAGTCGTTGCGGGTATAGAAGTCGACGGTCCCTAACGAGTCATCTTTGGATAACAGCAAGCGGCCTTGAGCCGTGGTCGTGAGCTTGTACCAGCCTTGCCACGTGAGTGCGCCGTTGGTCCCGAACGCGGACTGGGGTGTGGTGAACCAGTCGACACCGCTGAGACTGATACCGTTTTGAATCTGACCTGTTGCCGACGTGGGCGTTCCAGAGGCAGCCGTGGCGGTGTTGCTATTGCCGGAGGAGTCTGGCGCATTCGCGCCGGTCGCCTGCTCATGATGATAGACACAGATGTAACCATTGGCCGACCACACCGCTGAGAGGCTCGTGCCATCGCTGGAGAGCGCCGCATCGCCATAGGCGAGGTAGATCACAAGACCTTGACTCAGGCTCGGTATCAGCACCCAGATCTGAAATGTTCCTGCCGAGGCGCTGTAGGAGACCCGCTCGTAGCTGAGCGCAGTCGTGAGGCTGGAGTTGCTGTAGGGCCGGATGTCGAAGCCTGAGGAGTTCTGAACGTGACCCCCGTTGCCGACTGTCTTGAACCGGTTGTCGGTGAAACTGAGCAGCAGCGGGAAGTTGGTCTGCGTCGCCGGTAGCAGCGAGGAATTACTCGTGATGGTCAGTGGAGTGTAAAACCCGAAGGCCACTTAGCTCTCCTTCATGACGAGCCTGGGGGGCTCCTGGCCGCTCGCTTTACGACCGGCGGGATTCACCTGCATACCGAGCCCCATCTGCTGCTCAGCGAGTAAGCGGTCGGTGATGGAGTTCGCGCCCATCGGCGGTGTGCCCACGTTGGGTATTCCGAGCACCTCCATCAACGTCCAGTGATCGATGAGACCGGCACGCGACAATTGCAAGTAGAGCAGCTTCCGTTGCACTTCACTGGCGGCGAGCAACGATCCCGGCGATACCTGGAAGGAGAACTGGCGCAGGAACTCTTTCGCCCGCCGGAAGCGCGGTCGCGGCCCGCGTTGAATCGCCGCCCGTGTGAGAATGCCGTCGGGCCCGAAGTCGTCGGCGTGGATGAACGCCGGGATGAGCGACGACGGATCGTAGTCGTAGTCCTCCGGTGTGATGCCGTCCGCGCCCATGATGGTCATGCGCTGCGACATCGTCATGAACTGCGATATGTTGTAGGCCATCATGGTGGCGAACTCGCGCATGAAGGCCTCGATGACACGCGAGCGCATCCGCACACTGGGCGACATCGCCTCCATGATCTGTTCGATAGAGTCACTGGAGGGAATCTGGTTCAGCCGCATCAGCTGCGAGACATCGGCGACGCCACTCAGCTCGCGCATCTCCTGCACGTAGAAATCGAGTCCCTTGAAGAACTCCGGCGGCAGGGGATTCGGGTAGACGATCTGCATGCCTTTACCGGCAATTGGATTGTGCTGGTACTTGCCACCGGCGCGGCGCGTATCCATGCGGTCGAGCGCGGCTTTCGACGTGGAGTTCTTGTCGGCGAGCACATCCGGACGTGCTAGCTTCTCGAGCCAGTCGTCGTAAACCCTCAAGTGTTTATCGAGACTCTTCTGCAGAGGCAAGAGATCCCACAGCACGGCTTTACCCAACCAACTCCACGGCCAGGGATCGAGCGTGAGCTTGCAGATATTGAACATGCCGTGCCAGTAGATCGAGGGCCCGTCGTAGAGACGTGCGGTGGACGTGAAGACCACCAGCCGCTTGCCGGGGTAGAGCTTCTCGCCGGGCTCGACGATGTAGGACCAGTTGTTGCGCGGGTCCCCGGCCTTGTACTGCCCGTCGGGATCGTCCTTCTCGTAGAACTGCCCCATCTTCACCGGGTACGATTTCTCGTTGCGGGTCTCGTCCTTGATCTCGGCCTCGAACAGATCTACGGCAGGTATACGAGGCTGCTCCTGATGTGGACGGTTACCGAAGAGACGTTCTCGAAACGGATTGCCGAGCTTATCGAGAAGTTGACCCACACGGGTGTTCCGAAGCGAAAGGGAGACCATTGAACCGTCACGGTCTGGCTTGATGAGTCCGGCTTTCTCGGGGCATCCGTAGACTTCATTACACAGGTATCGGACATAGTTCACCGTGGTGGAGCGGCGCTTGATCACGCCGTATGCGTCCTGAATCGATAGCGACGCCGTGGGCCGGATCGGAATCACATCACGCGGGTCCCACGCTCTCAGATCAATGGTCTGCGTCTCGGTATTCCAGTAGAGTTCCGCCCAGCCGCTGCCGCCAGCAATCGAGTACTTCACGACGTCGGCGAACTTCAGATCGAGCATCCCTTGTAACCAAATGTGCTGGGATACCTTGCCGTACACGTTGGTGTGCTGCTCGTAGCGCTTGTTGTAGGTCTTGTATTCCCAGAACGGTTTCACATCCGTCATGCCCGCGACGAGATCCGTTGCCAGTTTGCCGACGTGATTGGATGTGACGCTCGATAGGTTTGCGACGCGCAGATCCTGGTTGTCGCCCATGATCGCGTTGATCGCCTCGGGGATCTTGTTGTACCCCTTCTGCGCTAAGAGGAACGCGTCGCCCTCTTCGATCGCGGTCTTGAAGTATTCGAGCAGAGGATAGTCGCTCGCGTCCTGGGGTGGGACCAGCGAGTCGGCCATTACCGCCGCCCCCGCTCACTGTCGTAAGCGTTGCCGCTGTCGTAGTGCGCGGCTTCGTTCACCACGCCGTGCTCCTTCGAGAAGCGGTCGATCTCTCTCAGGGACCGCATCTCGACGCGCTCATAACCGGCGCTTCGGTAGCGCTCCGGCATGGCGACATCGTTTCGACCGGGGTAGATGACCTTGCCGGTCTCGGGGTGTTTGTAGACGGTGACCTTGGACTCTTGATCGAGCGCGGCGGCGTTGCGCTTATACCAGTTGCCGTAGTAGATCTCATAGACACCGCGCTTGCAGTCGGGGCACTTGGTGCCGATTGCAGTGGAGAGCACATCGAGGACGACGTCCTCACAATGCGAGCAGATGAGATCGTGGATGACCGGCATCAGCGCATCCCGGCGTAGCGTTCGAGATCCTCGGTGATGATCTTTTCGAGGAACTCCTCCCACCGCATCCCGAGACACCGCGTCTTCAATCGCTGCAACAGTCCCGGCTTCAATGTGATCTTCTGTGTTCCGATCCGTACCGAGATCGCGCTGCGGATCTGCGCCAGCAGGTCCTTGGTCGTGACGATGTTCTTGCCGAGCATCTTCTCGAGTTCCTGGCGCTCGGCATCGTTGAAGTAAACGGGTTTCGCAGCGGTGTGGGTCACGCAGGCCGCGAGGCGATCACTGAGCAGCTGCTCGACATCGACACCGGCCTTCTCAGCTTGCTCCAGGTATCGGCCCACGATATCCGAGGACAGGTACACCCGCAACCGCGTATCGGCGGTCACCAGAAACGGCATGTCGACTCCAGTCTGTCGCCCGGATGTCGACAAAACTACACGTGTGGTGTCGTCGATGTCAAAGGAAGTGTGGTGTGGTGTCGCCTATAAACTGGTGAGCCGCCCTGGTAGATTGGATACCAGGGCGGCTCGAAGGCTCGGAGTGTTCGGCTTTGGGTCCGTTGCTCGCAGCCTGTCCAGACGACACGTGAAGCGTAGCCGCTCAGTGAGGTGCGATGCAAGAAGAAACGAACAGACGCTAGGAACGGAGTGTGTACGTGTTGGCTTTCACGCGCTCAAAGCGCTTGCCGCGTGAGAGCCAGCGGTTCAACGTGTTTGCCAGATTCTTCCGTGTGACGCTGATCGAATACCGCGATTCGAGTTCGGTCACCATCTGGTCCAGGTGCATCTCGTGTCCGCGTGTGGATTCCAGCAGCCGCTCCACACCTTCCGACACGGTTGTGGGGGCAACGGGCCGAGAACCCATTACCACCGGTTTATGGTTCGGTGTGGTCGCATCCTTGTGATGCCGTTCGGCCACACCGCGCAGCACGCCCCGTGCGTGGATTAACGCATCGAGTTCGCGCTGACGCCGTTCGATCTCATCGTCCAGCTGCTCCATGAAGAGCGCGTCGGTCATCCTGCTCCCGCCGTTGCCATTGAAGTTCGTGCTCATACCCCCTCGCTTGGGTTGTCTGTGTTTGTCATTGGATTGTCGTCTCGTGGCCATTGGTAGACCCACATTGTCGACAAACTGTCAAGGAATGTCAACCGTGTGTCTACCTGGAGCAACGAGAGGCTACCTGGATGTGGTGTGACCAAGCGGTGCGGCGGGATCGTTACGGCTTCTTCGACCGGCGCGGCCTGCCGCCCTTCAGCCCGTTCTTGCGGGATGATTTGGCTTTACGGGTGGAGGTCTTCTCGCCCCGGCAGGCCGGGCAGAAGAAGACCAGATTGACGTGGTGAACAGCGCATTTAACGGGCATCGACATACTCCCAGTGGTAGCGTTTGGCGAGATCCTCGATCTCCCAGGCCTTCAAGCCATGCAGTGCGATGTAGTGGCGCGGGACACGGTAGGAGCCGCCTCCCGATAATAACCGAACGAGCACGGTTGGACCCAGGCGCGTGATCTGCTCTTCAACCAACCGCAACACATCCGGGTCGGTGTAATGTAAGGGTCTGCCGCACGGGCAGCGCTCGGCCCCATCAGGTGTTGCCATGATTCACCTTCGCTTGCTGCCGGTCCACCGCTTCCACGTGGCCGACGATGGCGTCGTTCTCCGTCGGGTAGCGCCGCATCTCGACGATCTCATCGCGGGCGTCCCATGTGATGGTTTCAAAGATGAGCGGCTGGTGCGCCCGGCCACGCACCATGTTGAACGTGTCTAAATCGAGGCCGATCCAGACGGTGGATATGAAGCTGCCGTCGGAAAGCTTGTCCTGGCGGACAATGTTGTCAGCGCCGAAATCCCTGGTCCATTCCAGCAGGCCTTCGTCGCCGGATGAGTAGGGTGTGCCGTCGCGCCGGTACATGCGGGGTAGGAAAGTCATGATCGCCGAATCCTCGTGGCATCAGAATTACGGGTCTCTAGCTCACACGCCGCCCGTTGCCGCGTGTGAGCCGTTGTACGAGGCGGGGCACGTCTATGCCCCACTGCAGCTGCTCAGACGTATTGGTCTTGTGATACAGAACGGGCCAGCCGTAGCGCGACATGGCCCCCATGAAACGGATGACGGTGCGCTCGCCCACCCTCAGCGCGGACGCCAGCTCGGGCGTCGTTAGCGGCTTGTCCTTCAACTGATCCAGCACCTCCAGCACACGCCCGACCTGCAGGTAGGATTTGTCGCTGTCGCCGTCGTTTGCGCGGTTGCGCCGTTTGGATCGTTGCTTGGACACGTTGGGTTATTCTCCTTCGCTCTTGGTCACGCTGATGGCCGGACGCACGGCAGTGTGGAGACGCCTGCCGTCTTCGAGTTCGGTGGTCGTGATGCGGTGCTTCTCGCGGTGGCCCTTGAGGGTCCACGATACCTGCGTGTTGTGCGTGTAGCCGTCGAGCCATTGCGTCTTGCCTTCTTGCTCCATGAGCGCCGATATCTGGTAGATCTCCAGCCCTTCGGGATGATCGGCCAGCATGCGCAACACACCGGCAGCGATGCCGTTGGGGTCGGCTTTGTATCCGCCCCGTGCATTGCCTAGTGTGACGCCGGTCCTCGCTCGCTTTAGCCTTCTCTTGGGTGTCGCCTTGGGTTTCGCTTCCGTCGCCTTCGGTTGCCGGTCCAGGAGCGCATACAGCGGATACCTCAGACCCCGTCCTGCCTGCATCTGGATGCGCTTCTGACTGCGCAGGAGTACCAGCACCCGGTTGAACGTCGAGTCCGAGCAGTACGGTGGCGGGTACTTTCGCTTGATACCGGCGGTGATATCCCGCGCCTGTAGCGGCTTATTTGCACGGGCCAGCACATCGACGATCCATTCCATCACGGTTACGGTATTGACGCCCGGCGGTCGCGGCTTGTAGCGCCGCTTCATCGGCACGCTGAGTATTTCGCCATCGACTGCGGTGTTGGCGGCATCGAGCAGCTGCTGCGGGTGGTGCTTACCATTGCCGCCGTTGCCGTTCGCGACCACGGTTGCACTGACTGCGATGCGATGCGTGTGCCCATTGAGCACGCGCTCCATTGCATCAATATCATCGAGATCGCGCAGCACGCCGCGCAATTCCTCGATCTTGTCCGCACGCATGCGGTTCAGATCGATATCCAATTCCCTCGGTTTGGTTGACATGGGTCCAATCCTCCATTCGTTTGCTCATCGTGTTGGGTTATCTTACTTCACTGCACCTTGACTCGGAAATGCGCGTGCGGCGCGGTGCCTTCCAAGATCCGCTGTTGGTACGCCTCCCCCTTCAGGTCGATCACGACCTGTTTGTACCGTGGCCTCCTGACCAACCGCACGCCATAATCGACTTTGTAGGTGCCGAGTTGGATGTCCGCGCCTTTGATGATCAACCCCTGGATCTTCGAGTACGCGGCCAAGTATCGATCGCGCATGTCGTAGTACTCCTTCTGTAGCTCGTAGAACTGTTTCAGGCGGGTTTGGTTAACCGTCTCGCCGCTCGATCCGGGCTCGGCGACCTCGATAGGATTCTCCGGCGCGAGCATCGGTTTCGCGTCGGATTCGCTGGACACCTTCCTCGGTTTCTTCGCTGCGCCATTGGTCGCGTCATTCGACCGAGTTGCTGCTCTCGCCATAAGCGGGAACCTCCCTTTCGCGTTGTGACCCTGTAGTTGGTGATTGCCCCGTGTGCGGTGCCCAGCTGATTAGAAATCAGCTCGGGACGGTGCGTCGTTGGTCGTCTGAACCGCACCCGCCTACAGGGGCTACACTTTGCACCGTTTTTATAGTCTGATTGCGGACACCGTGTCAACTGCGCTGTCACATAGTGGTCATTCTATGTCCATGAAAGGACAGCCCGTGTCAGAAACACACGGACAACAGCGTGGGTTCGGAAACGACAGGGAAGCGTGTCAGGAAACAACGCAGGAAGGTGTCAGGAAAGTATGAAGGCGGGAAATGAAGAGGCCCCGAGGTGGGGGCCTCCGAGTTTCACAGATCCGTCAGATGGGCATACTCAGCCGCTTTCTGACGATCTGCCGCGGCGAGGCGCTTTAGTTCCGCTAGCGTCGTGCGCAGCGCTTTGTCGGAGTACTCTTCGAGTGACCACGCCGCATGAAGCGGGTGACAGAACTTCTTCCTATATCCGCCATGGCTGACAGTCACGCCCTCGCCAGACGCAACCATTGTTTGACAGTTGGAATACTCGCAGACGGTCTCTCTGGGCACCCTGGTGCTCATGTCGTTTGTCCTCCTTCCATATCGCGCCGGATCAGGTGATCGACCAGAATGCGCATGTTCTCCAGGCGCTCGTCGAATTCGCGACCGCGTGCGGTCGATTCCTGCACGAACTTGTCGATCAGCGCCGTTGTGTTCTTCTGCGCCGTCTCCAGTTCGATGTGCGCCTCCGTCAGTTGGGTCATGCGCTCGCCCATATGATCCAGGCGCTCGCCGACGCGCTCCAAGTTGCGTTCGATGCGCTCAAAGCGCTCGCGTGTG